>Ga0335073_10009192_pt1 | contig 13871 bp, 7 predicted proteins | sample Lox_Sample_22_FD_207093 | JGI IMG/M metagenome (GOLD analysis project Ga0335073, IMG submission 207093) | Soil microbial communities from Loxahatchee National Wildlife Refuge, Florida, United States - Lox_Sample_2.2 | ecosystem: Environmental > Terrestrial > Soil > Wetlands | place: USA: Florida... | reverse complement strand
AATTCTTCGCCGGAGTAATGACTATTCTGGCTGTAACCTTTGCCATGGCGACAGTACTCGGCTTGCGCTTTCTTGCAACGGTAGCCTCAGGCGCCGGCAAACGGCTTGAAACCATGGCGGGAATCTGGAGCCTGGTGCTCTATCTGAGCCTTGGCGTGCTGCCGATTGCGCTGCGCTTTTGGAGGACAACGTGAGCTTCATCGCCAGGTGCGGGTCAAGAAAAGAACTTGGTGGCAAAGCCTACGCGCTCTCGCGTCTCGATGTAGTCGGACTGCCGGTTCCGGAGTGGTTTGCAGTTACGCCCACAGCGTTTGAGAGCAGTTTGAGCAATGAGCAGCGCGAGGCGCTGGCTCAAGTAGACCCTGAGCGTCTGAGAAAAGCAATTGCGGAGTTGAAGCCGGCCGCGGATGTGACGGCGGAGATTTGTGCTGCGCTTGAGGCACTGCCCGGCACGCAGTTTGCAGTGCGCTCTTCGGCAACAGATGAAGACGGAGCCGAAGACTCGTTTGCCGGACAACTGGCCAGCTTTTTATTTGTGAAGCGCGAGGCGGTTGCGGCGCGAGTGGCCGACGTATGGCGTTCGTGCTTTACGGAGCGGATTACGGCGTACCGCCGGCAGCGCGGATTGACTGCGGCTCCGGCGGCGGCGCCGGCGGTGCTGGTGCAGCGCATGATTGACCCCGTCAGCGCGGGCGTGGCGTTTAGCTCCGATCCCGTGAGCGGGAGGCGCAGCGTGGCCGTTGTCTCCGCGGTGTTTGGCACGGGCACAGCTCTGGTAGGCGGCGAAGCGGATGCAGATGTGTATGATGTCAGGCGCGATGGCAGCATCGAACGCGAGACCATCGCGCACAAGACAATTCGCCACAGCTTCGCACCGGAAGCCGAAGAAGGCGTTGCGGCCGAGCCATTGCCCGACGAGATGCGCGACCGGCGCGTACTGAGCGAGGACCTGGCGAGCGCGGTTGCTAAACTGGCGCGCGATGCGGCAGCGGTTTTCGGGTTGCCGCAGGATATAGAGTGGGCGATTGCTGAAGGCAGGACTTGGCTGCTGCAGTCGCGGCCAATCACCACGCTGCGCAGTTTGCCCGACCCCGACGGCGTTCTGAATATTTGGGACAACAGCAACATCATCGAGAGTTACAGCGGCGTGACCACCCCGCTTACCTTCTCGTTTGCGCGACATGTGTATGAAGGCGTATACCGCCAGTTCTGCCGCATCCTGAGCGTGCCTGCGGTCAAAATTGCGGCGAATGAACGGACCTTCAGTAACATGCTGGGGCTGATCCAGGGGCGCGTGTATTACAACCTGCTGAACTGGTATCGCGTGCTGGCGCTGCTGCCCGGCTTTACTTTCAATCGCCGCTTCATGGAACAGATGATGGGCGTGCGCGAGAGCCTGCCCGAGGAGATTGCCGCAAGTCTTGCCACCGCGTCGCGCAAGCAAAAGGTTACGGACTTTTTCAGCCTGGGGAAAATGCTGTGCACGCTGGCGGTCAGACTGATGGGTCTGGAGCGGCAGATAGCGCGTTTTGAGGCGCGATTGAACGACACCTTGCGCGGCCCAACGCCCCCGCTGGCAGAGATGCGGCTGGACGAGTTGACCGTCTATTACGCGCAGCTTGAAGAGAAGCTGCTGCGACATTGGGACGCGCCCCTGGTGAATGATTTCTTCGCCATGATCTTTCATGGCGCGCTGCGCAAACTCACCTCCGCTTGGCTCGGCGATGCGAACGGAATGCTGGCGAACGACGCGATTCGCGGCCAGGAGGGCATGGTGAGCGCAGAGCCAGCCGCGCGGGTACGCGAACTGGCGGCAATCGCCGCCCATGACTCAGAACTGGTGCGGTGCCTATGCGAAGGCTCGAATGAGGAAGCGCTGCGCGCGGTTCGAAATCACGCCGAGTTTGGGGCGCGATTCGATGCCTACCTGGCAAAGTTCGGCGACCGCTGCCTGGAAGAACTCAAGCTGGAAAGCGAAACGCTGGATGAGAATCCAGCTGTTCTGCTGCGTAGCATAGGCCAGCTTGCGCGAGCGCTTGCCAGCGGAAACGAAGCGGCGCAGGCTAAGGCCATCGACGCCGGGCAGCAGGCGGAGGAGAGGATTCGAAGGGTGCTAGCCCGTTCACCGCTCAAGCGGCTGGTGATGATGTGGATCCTGAAGCAGGCGAGGACGCGTGTGCGCAATCGCGAGAATCTTCGTCTTCAGCGCACGCGGCTGTTTGGACGCGTACGCCGTATCTTTCGCGAGTGTGGAAGAAGACTGCATGCGGGCGGAGTGCTTGAGTCTCCGCGGGACGTCTTCTATTTGCAGGTGGATGAGATTGTTGCCTGGGTGAACGGCGGAGCGGCAACTGCCGAATTGGGCGAACTGACCGCGCTGCGCAAGGTGGAGTTTGCGAAATATCGAAGTTTGCCCGCACCGCCTGACAGGTTCGAAACCAGGGGCGCAGTGTATGCGGCGCAGCAGCCTGAACCCGCGACTGCGCACGCGGCAGACCAGCCGGGCGCAGATGAACGGCGCGGGATTGGCTGCTGCCCCGGCGTTGTGCACGGAACGGCACGCGTCGTTCTCGAGCCGCGCGGAGCGACATTGCCTGCTGGATGCATCCTGGTTGCCGAGCACACCGATCCAGGTTGGATCATGCTCTTCCCTTCGGCCAAAGGGCTGCTGGTGGAACGCGGCAGCCTGCTTTCGCACTCGGCCATTGTCGCGCGCGAGCTGGGGATTCCGGCAGTGGTTTCGATCCCCGGACTCACGCGCTGGTTGCGCGACGGCGACGAAGTTGAATTCGACGGAGCCGCGGGAACGGTGCGGCGGATCGAGAGACGGGGGTAGGATGGCGAGTGAAGCGGCGGGGCGCGCGGACTTTTCGGCAATTCGCTACGCCCAGTGCTGGGAAGACGCCGGCATCCTGGTCGAGGCGCTCGATCCCGGACCAGGAAAACGGTGCCTTTCGATTGCCAGCGCCGGAGACAACACGCTGGCATTGCTCGCGCGCAGTCCCGAATATGCCCTGGCGATCGACCTGAGCGCGGCTCAACTGGCCTGCCTGGAGTTGCGTGTGGCTGCGTATCGCGCGCTTCAGCATGAAGAACTGCTTGCATTGATCGGTTCGATCCCTTCGCAGAACCGCATCAGGCTCTACCGAGGGTGCAGAGATTATCTTTCGGCGCCGGCAGCGCAGTTCTGGGATGAGCACCACCGGTTTGTGGAGGGAGGCATTGGCGGGTGCGGCAGATTTGAAGACTATTTCAAATCCTTCCGGACGAAGATCCTGCCGCTGATCCACAGTCGCCAGCGTATCCACCAGCTGCTCGAGGAGCGGACGCTCGAGCAGCGCCGCGACTTTTACGATCGCGTATGGAATAACTGGCGTTGGCGAACATTGTTCCGCATCTTTTTTTCGCGCCGCGTGATGGGCGCTCTGGGCCGCGACCCGGAATTCTTCCGCTATGTAGAGGGTAGCGTTTCCGAACGCATCCTGGCACGGACCCGCTACGCATTGACAGAACTTGAACCTGCGAAGAACCCGTATATCTCGTGGATCCTCACTGGAAGACACAACCAATCGCTTCCCTTTGCGCTGCGCGAAGAGAACTTCGAAAGGATTCGCAGGAATCTCGACCGCCTGGAGTGGCGGCGGGCTGCGCTTGAAGACCTGGCAGAAACGGACGGGCCGTTTGACTGCTTTAATCTGAGCGATATCTTCGAATACATGTCAGAGCAGAATTACAAAGAGCAGCTTATGCGAATCGTTGCAATGGCGCGAAGCGGCGCGCGATTGGCGTATTGGAATATGCTGGCTCCGCGCGAGCGGCCTGAAGTGTTGGCTGACATTCTGGACGAGTTGACCGATGTGGCCGCGAGCCTGTTTGCGCGCGACCAGGCGTTCTTCTACTCTGCGTTTGTAGTGGAGCAGGTGCGATGACCGGCGCGGATGCAATGGCGATGGCGACAGTGCTGGGCGCAGCGGTAGTTTTGCTGCTGTTGCTTGCCCTGTGCAAGCGATTCGCGATCGGCCCCGAGTCTCTGCGCAAGCTGGCACATATTGGCACAGGACTGCTCGCCCTGTCCTTCCCATGGATCTTCTCGTCTCTGCGGCCGGTTCTTCTCGTCTGCGGTCTCGCATTGCTTCTGCTCGCCGCCGTATCGTTTGTTCCCGCCATGCGCTTGAGACTGGGCGCGAGCCTGTATTCCGTTGGCCGCAGTTCGTACGGCGAATTCTACTTCCCGGCTGCTGTCGCCATCCTGTTCTGGCTGGCACATGGCGACAAGCTACTATATTTCATCCCACTCCTGGTGCTCACTCTTGCAGACGCCGTTGCCGCTGTTCTCGGCTCCATCTACGTCAAGGTCCCCTATGAAGGCATCGGAGGCAACAAGAGCGTTGAGGGCTCGGTCGCATTCTTCACAGTGGCGTTCTTTGCCGTGCATGTCCCGCTACTGCTATTGAGCCAGTTAAGCCGTCCGCAAACGCTGCTGGTGGCACTGGACATCGCGCTGGTGGTCACATTGCTTGAAGCAGTCTCGTGGCGTGGCCTCGACAATCTTATTATTCCGCTCGGCGTGCTGCTCCTGCTTCACGTGTATACGACGCTCCCGGTGCGCTTCCTCGTCTATCGATTGATCACTGCGACTATCCTGCTTGTTTTTGTGCTGCTCTACCGCTCACGCACAACGCTGCAGCATACCGCGCTGATAGCGGCAGCCCTGGTTCTCTACGCGTCGTGGGGCGCCGGCGGACGGCAGTGGTTCATTGCGCCCGCGATACTCTTCACGAGCTATTCAATTTTCCTTCCTGATAAGCAATTGGTAACTGCACGCAAAGACAATGTGTACGCCGTGGCCAGCGTTGCGTCGGCGGGGCTTGTGTGGATCTGCCTGGCGCGCCTCACCGACAATCCGGCGTTGATTCTCCCCTATACCGCGGCCTACACCGTCCACTTTGCTCTTCTGGGATGGACGCTAAGCGTGCTGCGAAACCCGATGCAAAGCGCCTGGAAGCGAGGTCCGGTTTTGCTCCTCGAGTGCTGGGCGCTGATGTTTGCGCCGTATGTGCTTATCGCCGGCATTTCGCGCCAGGCGATGGTTCGCGCCATCCTGGCACTCCCGGTGTGCGGGCTTGGCTTTGCACTTTTCTGCATCATCGAGCCGAGGCGCCAAGGCCTTTATTCCGATAGCGCCTGGCGCTGGCTTCGAGAGGCGGCCCTCGTGCTGGTAACCACAGCGCCCCTAGCGTTGATTGGAGGCACGCCATGAAAGTTATCACCGTGGTTTCGCCGCAACAACGATCGGCACTTGCGCAGGCGTCCGGGCTGCCTCCATTTGACGTAAAGCAGATCGCCGGCCACGCGGCCGACGCACATCTTTGCGCGATTGCCGCCGGCGGAGAGGTCGGTGCCTATTGCTCGTTGTGGTGGAAAGAAACGCCGACGCTTGTTGCGCACCGCGTGGGAGCTATCGGGCACTATGCCTGCGTTGACGACGATGCCGCTGCTGCGCTTCTGGCTGAGGCAGCTCGACTCTTGCGCGAAAATGGGTGCACGATGGCCGTCGGTCCAATGGATGGCAATACCTGGCGACGATATCGTTTTGTGACCGATCCCGGCCCGGCAGAAGCCACACAACCGCCATTTTTCCTGGAGCCCGCTAACCCTCCCGAGTGGCCGCGCCAATTCGAGAAGGCCGGATTCACGCGCCTTGCCGAATACTACTCGGCATTGAATACCGATCTCGGCCGGCACGATGGACGCATCGCTCCAATCGCAGCACGGCTCGAAGACGCAGGAGTCTCCGTCCACTCGTCACGCAATACCGACCTTCGCGATCAACTCAAACGGATCTACGCGGTAAGCCGCATCTCATTTACGCGCAACTTTCTCTATACCGAGCTGTCTCAATCGGCGTTTATCGAGCAATACCTGCTCCTGCTTGACCGCATTCAGCCTGAACTGCTCCTGTTAGCTGAGAGCGGCGGTGAGCTTGTCGGTTACCTTTTCGCAATTCCGGACCTCGCGCAGGGCGCGCGCGGCGAGGCGATCGACACCTTCATCATCAAGACAGTCGCCATCCTCCCGGAACCAAGGCTGCGCGGTCTCGGAGGCTTGCTGGTAGCCCGCGCACATGAGACTGGCCGTTTGCTTGGATACGCGCGCGCGATCCACGCCCTGATGCACGAAGGCAACGTATCGCGCAATATCAGCAGCCACTACGCAATCACCATGCGCAAATATGCCCTCTACAGCCGGGAGCTCGAATAGTGAATATCGCGCAGGTGCTGAAAAATCAAGCCCAACTGCGCGCGGATGCGCCGGCAATCATCGAGGTGCGCAGAGGCCGGGACCGCATAGTCAGCTTTCGCGAACTCGAGGCGGCGAGCGCGCGGATCGCCCATCAACTCACCCTCCGAGGCATCGCTGCGGGCGATTCAGTACTAATCCTGCACGGCATGTCGGCCGAATTGTATGCGTTCCTGATTGCGCTCTTTCGCATTGGTGCCATGGGCATGTTTGTAGATCCATCCGCGGGATCCGAATTCGTAACCCGCTGCCTCGCCGAACACCCTCCCAGGGCATTTTTCGGCAGCATGAAGTCGATGCTGCTGAAGTTCAGAATTCAAACTCTGCGGCGAATTGGACTCACCATCTGCACGGGCCCATGGCCTGGCGCGCTGCGCGTTTCACTCAGCAATAACGGCCCCACATTTGAAAGGATTGCGGCCATCGCCGAATCGTCTCCCGCATTGATTACGTTCACCAGCGGAAGCACGGGCGTTCCCAAGGGCGCCGTGCGCACGCACGGTTTTCTGTTGGCGCAACACCAAGCACTTCAGCAGAGCCTGCATCATTCCGCGGGTACAATGGACCTGACAACCCTGCCTATTTTTGTCCTCGCCAATCTCGCATCGGGTATAACGAGCGTTCTCCCTGATGCCGACATGCGACGGCCGGGACACATTGCCCCGCGTCCGGTGCTGCGCCAACTCGAACGGCTTCCCATCGCAACCATGGCGGCCTCGCCGGCATTTGTTTTTCGCCTCAGTGCCGAGTGCCGCCAAAGAGGCCGACGGATCGAGCGCATGCGATACGTATTCATGGGAGGCGCTCCAGTATTCACAGAGGATCTGCGCCAGGCCCGCGAGGCATTTCCTTTCGCTGAGATCGTTGCCGTTTACGGCTCGACTGAAGCCGAGCCAATGGCCGAGATTGCATTGTCTGCGATGAGCGACGACGATCTGAATTCGATGGCACGAGGCCGCGGCCTGCTTGCCGGCATGCCCGTTGCCTCTATCTCTCTGCGCATTCTGCGCGCACAATGGGGCGTGCCGATTGCGCCACTCGATGCGAACCAGTTCGACTCACTTTGTCTCGGAGCTGAAGAGATTGGCGAGATAGTCGTTTCAGGGAACCACGTTTTGCAGGGCTATCTCGGCGGCAAGGGCGATGCGGAGAGTAAATTCCGCGTGGACGCCACCGTTTGGCATCGAACCGGAGATCTCGGCTGGCTCGACCGCGCGGGCCGATTGTGGCTTATGGGGCGGGCTTCGGCGGTGATCGAGAATGAACGCGGCGTAGCTTATCCTTTCGCTGTGGAGTGCGCGGCGCGGCAGATTCCCGGCATTCGCCGCGCCGCCATCCTGGTTCTTGAGGGGAAGCGCATTTTAGCAGTCGAGGCAGATTCACGGGACTCCATCGCGGCTCTGCGTGAGTCAATGGCCTGGGCCAATCTGGATGCAATTCGCACTTTGCGCGCAATTCCCATGGACAAGCGCCACAATGCAAAGATCGACTACGTCACACTGCGGCGCATGTTTGCGGAGCACCGATGACGGCACAGAATGGATCGGGACGAGTAAACCGGTTCGCTTTTACTGCCGCAGTCACGGTTGTGAGCCGGACACTCATTCTTCGCGACAGGCTTCTCGGAAGGATGAAACAGGCGCGCCTCGATGATTGCGCCTTACGGAGCTCTTCAAGATATCGGATCGCGAGCGGCAATGAGATTCTCGACGCTGTTTTCGTCGCGCCGGCCGGCAACTCCGCCAGGGCTGCGCTGCTGATCTGTCATGGAATCGGAGAGACCGTCGACCACTGGCTCACAGCGCAGAGTCTCCTCGCATCTCACGGCGTTGCCTCGCTTGTCTTCGACTATGCCGGATACGGTAAGAGCACCGGGCGGGTCGATTGGAAGCAATGTGAAGAAGACGCCGTCGCGGCCTTCGGATTTCTGAAGACTTTGCTCCCGGATCTACCGGTCTCGGTCCTCGGATTCTCGATGGGCAGTGGCCTAGCGGGTACGGTTATGAACCGCATCGCACCGGAGCACCTGATCCTTTGCTCATCGTTCACTTCGTTCCAAGCGGCTGCGCACACGCTTGGAGTTCCACGAAGGCTCTCCTTCCTTGTGCCGCCCATCTGGAACACTTTGGAATCCGTCCCTTATTTCTCATCGCCTGTGCTCATCTTGCACTGCGAGCAGGACCGCGTATTTCCAACACGAATGGCGTCGGATCTGGCGGCCTCGTGCGGTGAACACTCGAAGCTCGTCGTGGTTCCAAACCACAAGCACAACGAGCCCTTCTATCGCCCCCAGCTCCAATATTGGAACCATGTTATTTCCTATCTATTCTCGTCTAGCCAATAAGCGTTCAGCCTCAGCACACTTTCGTCAATCACCCTCAGATCTGGATAAATGAGACTTGAACACGGGTAAGTGTTGTGCCTGGGTGGTCGCCTGCACGGAGAATTCAAGTTTGCCAACACTTCGCTGCAGGTGTCTATCGACTGGTCATTCCCGGCTGGCCGGTGATACTCCCGGAATCCGAACTCTGGCAGGATCCTCACAGGTCATGTTTCAAAAAGGATGCTGCCATCGATCTGACGCGGCGGCCTTTTGAAACGACCAAACCCCTTGAGTATCCGCCATTGCCGTTCGGAGAGCTCTTGCCAATCATGCGTTCGATCTCGCTGAAAACGAATGGTGGACTTCCATGAAAAGTGCCGTTCCAAATCCTATACCTTCGGCAACACCTTCGATACCTCTGGTCATGGCTGGCTGTGATTAGCCCGGAATGCAATGGCCGGGTTCTCAATCGCCGCCATGTTGCCTGTCATGCGAACCGTGACGCTGTGTCTAAAATGCAATTGAGAATTGATGTTTGTAGGTCCCGTTGGATAAGCGGTCCATTACTCACTCCGTTGTTTCTTGCCAACGGGTGAGGCGAGGCCGGTTGGAACTGAGTTTACCCACCCGATACGCGGTCAATCTGAAATGCAGGAGCGCAATGGTCTGAAGGAGGATCTGACAGGCCCGTATCGTGCTTCTCCTATTTGGTGATCGTAATGTCGATGCTCAATGTCTGCGCAGTTCCAGTTCCCGGGCTTACGGTAACTGTCACCGTTGAGTTTCCAACCGGAGTAACATGGTTGCCCTTTAAGATGCAGCCTGCAAGACCGGCCGTGACTGTGCCGGCGAGCAGCAACAGCAGCGTGAGCCTGAACCATCGCCGACACTTGACGAGCACCTGTCTTTTGCGCAGGAAAACGCCCAGTCCAACCAGGCTACCAGGCCACCACAAGGCGACTGCTGTCAGGATGGCACTATCCCGTCCGGGAGGCGAGGTTGTCTCAAGACGGGCCAGTAGTGTGTCTACATCTGTTACGAAGGTTAACTGAACGTTCACCGGTTGGTTATTGCCGGTTAACGTCACGGAGTTGACCGAGGCGCCATTCTGGGTAAACACGCACTGTGAGTATTTCGGCAGTCCTGTGCAACCCAAAGCAAGCTTACCTGTATAACCGCCGGCGGGCGTAAACGCAAGCGTCGTTGTTCCGGTCTTTCCTTGAGCGATGGACAGGGCGTCTGGGTTCGCGCTGATCTTCAACGTGGGAACCGGTGCGACGACGGTAAGCGTGTATCCCTGCTCGATGGTCTGATCTCCATACACGTCGCTCGCGGAGACTGAAAAATTGTAAGTGCCCGCGGAAGATGCGGTGAACGTGCCGGAGAGGGCGCCGTTGCTGAAGGCGAGTCCGGGTGGAAGTCCGCCCGATTCAGACAGGGTGAGTGTGCCCGACCCACCACTGGCAGTGAATGTCACGGGTCCGTATATTCCGCCTGGCGTCCCCCCTCCGTAGTTCGTATTGAAGGATGATGGGCCCGGAGAGATGGTGATAGGCGCGTAGGGAAGGGTGTCAGTCACGGTAATGGTTTCGTTGTCAGGAACTGTTGCGCCTGAGGGCTCGGTATCCGTCACGGTAATGGTTTCGTTGTCGGGAACTGTTGCGGCTGAGGACTCCGTATCCGTCACGGTAACGGTTTCGTTATCCGGAACCATGACCGGCTGGCCGCCCACTGGGTCTATAGTCAGTGTGTCCGCGACGCTTCCGGTGCAACTAGCCGAATCGGTTGCCGTGATCTCGAGGGGAAAACTACCCGACTGCGTGGGCGTCCCGCTGAGGACTGCGGTCGCAAACGTCATGCCGGTAGGCAAGGCGCCCGACTCAGCGAATGTGGCTGCTCCTATTCCTCCGGATTCGGTGAAGGTGACAGGGGAGTATGCAATACCAGAAGTGTCGGGTGGCAATGTAGCCGGCCCTACGGTGATTGTAGGGCAAGGGATTTGGAGCGAGTAGCTCTGGCTGCCGCTGTCGCCGGCCGAGTCGGCTGCCGTCAAGGTGAAGGCAAACGTCCCACCTTGGGTCGGAGTTCCTGAAAGCACACCACCGGGAGTAAGGGTCATGCCCCGCGGCAGCGGTCCGGCAGCCACGGCGAAAGTCACAGCTCCTGTGGCTCCTGTCGCTGTAAATGTGACTGGAGAATACGCGACGTTGATTGCGCCGGGCGCAATCGTGGTTGGAGAAATTGTAAGTGCCGATACCGCAGGGAATGAGTATTCCGCCACGAACGCATTGCCGCCGGTGCCGTTGTTCGTTGTCTGGAACGGCGCCACGGTGGGAAAGTCGGTCGACTTGGTCATTCCCGCTACATAAGCTTTTCCAGAAGAATCAAGGGCAAGACCGTAGGCCGTGTTTGTGTTGCTGCCCCCCAGGTAAGTCGAGAAGAGCAGCGCCGAGCCGGTGGCGTTGAGCTGCGAAATGAAGGCGGAGGTGTAACTGGAGCAGCTGGTGCAATTCGGCTGCGTAGCGCCAACGAGGGGAAAGTAGTTGGAAGTGGTAGATCCCGTCACATAGGCGTTTCCGAATGCGTCTACCGCAATGGAGCTACCCTGGGAGGCGCTTTGCCCGCCCAGAAAAGTGGAATAGACCAGCGACGAGCCGTCCGCATTGAACTTGGTCACGAAAGCGTCATTGTCGCCGAGCATTGTCGCCTGGTAGGGATTCAACGTAGGGAAGTTATGAGATTGGGCGAACCCCGTTACGTAGGCGCTGCCGTTGGAATCGACAGCAATGCCGGCGCCATAATCTTCAGCAGCGCCGCCCAGATACGTTGAATAGACTAGGGCCGAGCCGCTTGGATTGAGCTTCGCGACAAAGGCCGTGGCGCCGGTTGTGGAAAGCAGGATCGACGCATTGGCTGCCTGAAAAGGGTTTGCGGTGGGAAAGTCGGTGGATTGAGTCAGGCCTGTCACATAGGCGCTGCCAGATGAATCCACGGCGATGCCCTGGCCCCAATCCTCCGCACTGCCACCCAGGTACGTGGAGTACACCAGGGACGAGCCGTCGGGGCTGAACTTCGTTACAAAAGCGTCACCATCAAAAAGATTACCTGTGGAGTAACCACAGTCATTGCAAGAGGCCTGGATCGGATTCTCAGTGGGGAAGCCGTTGGAGTTTGTCAATCCGGTTACATAGGCGCTGCCCTCGGTATCGACGGCGATGCCGAAGGCCTCGTCGGAGTAACTTCCGCCCAGGTAAGTCGAGTAGACAAGGGACGAGCCGTCAGGGCTTAACTTAGTGACAAATGCGTTCTCGATGGTACCGTGGTTCGTTGACTGGAACGCATTCACTACCGGAAGTCCTGGGAGCCCGCTTCCGTCCTCGACGATTGCCGCGACGCCCCCTGTCACATAAGCGCTCCCAGCGGAGTCAACGGCGATTCCGAATATGCTTGCGCCGCTCAGATAAGTGGAATAAATCAGGGATGACCCATCGGGACTAAGTTTGGTCACAAATCCTTCGCCGTACGACACTCCTGCCTTGCAGTCCACGCATGTGGTTTGATAGCTGCCAGTTGTTGTAGGGAAATTGGTCGAGGTTGTATCGCCCGCGATGTAGGTGTTACCGGACGAGTCAACGGCAATGCCTTCGGCGCGATCGGCGTCATTGCCGCCGAGATAAGTGGCATAGTCCACTGTGGGGTCGATTACGAGCGCCTGCTTGTGGTCGTACGGGCCGAGCGCAAAGGCAATGCGGTTGTGACTGGCAAGGACATAATGCCCGGCGATTTCGCGGCGGCCATCGGGCGCCTGCTGGTAAATGTGCGGTTTGCCCATGACCACATCGCGCGTCGCATCCATGCGAAGCAAGACATCGCCCCTGCGATTCAAGCGGATCTGCTGCGCTCCATCCACCTCAAGCACAATCGCGTGCGGATCGGAGCCCGGCGCAACATTGAAGTCGAATTCAAGCCGCTGGTTATCGCCATGGAAGACTGCGTCGACGCCGGAATAGATACCGCTGTACTTGACTGCGGAGTAATTGGGCACGTTGGCGTGCCACTGCGTCGGGTCGCTGCCGATAAAGTAGTTGGTCTTGCCGGGGAGTGGATCACTGCCGGCGATTGCGGCAGGTTTGTTTGCGTCCACGAACCGCAGCCGCACAGTGCGCAGCGGTTCTTCGTTGCGCAAGGTTTCTTCGCGGAGTCGAATCCGGTTTTGCAGAAGCGGATCTCCGGCCTGCGCGGATGCCGGCGACGGAGAGTCAGAGGGGAGTGAAAGTACAGCCTCCTGGTCGGTAAGAAAGAGCGAGTAACCGGGCGCGTGAGCCAGAAATTTCACACGCGGATCGGACTGGCCGATGTTGGCCTCGAACGACATGGGCAGAGCGGCGAGGATTTGCATGGCTTGCGCGCGCGAAGGTGAAAGCGGATTGATTGGGGCGAAGCTGTGAGCTGCAACGGATGGCCTGAGTGCGGTGTTGGACCCTGCCCGATGCCGGACCACGAGAGGCTGTGAAGCGGATTGGGACTCGAGCCGCGCCGAGTGCGCTTGCGGCGCCGGTTTCGGGGCGGTCGATTTGGCGGGGAAGAAATGTGCAATGCCATGGCAAAGGCCCGCTGTCGCAACCGCTGCGAGCAGAACGGCACAGCATCCGCCAGCGCCCGCTATCTTTCGATCAACTTCTTTTCCGCCGCTCATGGTTCAACCTCCCGCGCGTTCCCGCTGTCTCTGGTGATGGATATGCGAAGAGCTACTGGAAGCTGATGGTCACGGCGGCCTGAACCACTTGACCTGGAGTAACGGTGATAGCCGGAGAGAGGTTTGCCTGGGTGAGAGTAAAATTATTCGCGTTTCCACTGTTGACATCAGCGAGGCTCAAAGTGGCGCAAGCTGCTGGAAGCACCGTGGGGATACACGCCCAGGTATCGGTTTGAACCACAGTGATGGACGTTTGACTGGCGGGAACCACCACGGAACCGGAAAACGTCAAGGTGCCAGGGTTTTGCGTTGTTCCTACAACTACGGAAAGGTTTGGCGAGCAGGCCGCATAGTTGCAGATTTCGGCCGAGGGGGAATTTGGCTGAAAAATGCGCAAGCTGGCATTCGGAGTGGCGAGATTGATCTCCCAGCCGCCGCCAGTCCTTGTTCCTCCGAGCAGGTCCGTCAGCAGCGCGGATCCGGTCATGGGGCCAGCCGTTACAAGGCTGTTTTCAAACTCTGTGTGGGAGACAAGCTTTCCATCCGGATTGC
>Ga0335073_10009191_pt1 | contig 13871 bp, 11 predicted proteins | sample Lox_Sample_22_FD_207093 | JGI IMG/M metagenome (GOLD analysis project Ga0335073, IMG submission 207093) | Soil microbial communities from Loxahatchee National Wildlife Refuge, Florida, United States - Lox_Sample_2.2 | ecosystem: Environmental > Terrestrial > Soil > Wetlands | place: USA... | reverse complement strand
GACAGCATCGAGTTGATGACTTCGTAGCGCGCTTGTCCGTCGCGGATGTGGTTCAGCGGGATGTAGCGCGCTTCGGTCTGCTGATCGACCAGCACCGAATGGCGCTGCGAGAAGGTGCCGCGTTCGCTGTCCTGGCCCGAAAGGCGAACCGGATAGCCCTCTTCCAGGAGGGAGCCGAAGGCGAGCGCTTCTGCGGTGGACCAGTCGATCCCCTCGCCGCTCGCGATCGCCGCGCGGCGGTTGTCGAGGAAGCGCAGAATGGTCTTATGAATGTTGAAGCCTTGCGGCGCCGCGGTGATCCGCTCGCCGATCTGCTTCAGGCGATCGAGTTTGACACCGGTCTCTCCCCGGCGGTCGTCGTCGGCGATATTCTGCGCCGCCTTGACGCCCGACCAGCGCCCGTCGAGCCAATCGGCCTTGTTGGCCGAGTAGGACTGGCCGGCCTCGAATTCCGCTTCGAGCCGCGCGCGCCAGTCGGCGCGCATTCTGTCGACCTCGCCCTCAGTGACAATGCCTTCGGCGGCGAGCTTGTTGGCGTAAATCTGAAGCGTGGTCGGATGCGAGCGGATCAGATGGTACATGATCGGCTGCGTGAACGAGGGTTCGTCGCCTTCATTGTGGCCGAACCGCCGGTAGCAGAACATGTCGATGACCACCGGCTTATGGAATTTCTGCCGGTACTCGGTCGCCACCTTGGCGCAGAACACGACCGCCTCCGGGTCGTCGCCATTGACATGAAAGATCGGCGCTTCGACCAGCTTGGCGACGTCAGACGGATAGGGCGAGGAACGCGAATAGCGCGGGTAGGTGGTGAACCCGATCTGATTGTTGACGATGAAGTGGAGCGAGCCGCCGGTCCTGTGGCCGCGCAGGCCCGAGAGGCCGAAGCATTCAGCGACCACGCCCTGTCCGGCGAAAGCTGCGTCGCCGTGGATCAGGAGCCCCAAGGCCTTCGAGCGCTCGATGACGTCATTCAGCTGATCCTGCTTGGCGCGGACCTTGCCTAGCACGACCGGATCGACGATCTCGAGATGCGACGGGTTCGCGGTCAGCGACAGGTGAACGCTGTTGCCGTCGAACTCGCGGTCTGACGAAGCGCCGAGATGATATTTGACGTCGCCGGAGCCCTCGACATCGTCGGGCGAAGCGGAGCCTCCCTTGAACTCGTGAAAAATGACCCGGGGCGGTTTGTGCATGACTTGGCTCAGCACGTTGAGCCGGCCGCGATGAGCCATGCCGAGGGCGATGTCCTTCAATCCGAGCTGGCCGCCGCGCTTGATGATCTGCTCGAGCGCCGGGATCATCGCCTCGGCGCCGTCGAGGCCGAACCGCTTGGACCCCGGATACCTGACGTCGAAGAAGTTCTCGAAGCCTTCGGCCTCGACGAGCTTGCCAAGGATGGCGCGCTTGCCTTCCTTGGTGAACTGGACCTCCTTGTCCGGCCCCTCGACGCGCTCCTGAATCCAGGCCTTTTCAGCCGGGTCGGAGATGTGGATAAATTCGTACCCGATCGTTCCGCAATAGGTGCGCTTGAGGATGTCGAGGATCTCGCGCAGGGTCGCATATTCGAGCCCGAGCACGTGATCGATGAAGATCTTGCGGTCGTAGTCGGATTCCTGGAAGCCGTAGGTCGAGGGATGGAGCTCCTCATGGTCCCTCTGCGGCTCGAGACCGAGCGGATCGAGATTGGCGTAGAGATGGCCGCGCATCCGATAGGCGCGGATCATCATAAGCGCCCGCACCGAATCGCGGGTCGCGCGGCGAATCTCATCCTCGCTTGGCGCCGCTTGCGGCCCGGCTTCCGCTGCCTTGGCCTTGAGCTTGTCGCCCACCGCCTTTTCCGTCGCCGGCCAGTCGCCGTCGAGCGCGCTGATAAGGTCGCCCTTGGGCTTAGCCGGCCAATTGGGTTTGCGCCATGACGCGCCGCGCGCGGTCTTGACCACCGCTCCGGGATCGTCGCCAAGCGCGGCGAAGAAATCGCGCCAGCCGGGCTCGACCGAAAGCGGGTCCTGTTCGTATTTCGCCTGCAAGGCTTCGATGTAGGCGCTGTTTGCGCCGTACAGAAACGAAGTCTGCAGCAGCGCTTGATTGACGTCCTGGCGGGTCATGGGAACCGAACTCCCTCACTTGCCCTTCAACAGATCGACCAATGTCTTGCCGAGCCGGGCGGGCGACGGCGAGACGCGGATGCCCGCCGCCTCCATCGCCGCGATCTTGTCCTCAGCGCCCCCTTTGCCGCCGGCGATAATCGCGCCGGCATGCCCCATGCGCCGCCCGGAAGGGGCGGTGCGGCCGGCGATGAAGCCGACAACAGGCTTGGCGCGGCCGCGCTTGGCCTCGCTTTTCAGGAATTCGGCGGCGTCCTCCTCCGCCTGGCCGCCGATCTCCCCGATCATCACGATCGATTTCGTCTGCGGATCGGCAAGAAACATGGCGAGCACGTCGACGAATTCCAAGCCCTTGATCGGATCGCCGCCGATTCCGACCGCCGTCGTCTGGCCCAATCCCTCGCGCGTCGTCTGGAACACGGCCTCGTAGGTCAGGGTGCCGGAGCGTGAAACGACCCCGACGCTGCCGCGCAAGAAGATGTTGCCCGGCATGATGCCGATCTTGCATTCGCCCGCCGTCATGACGCCGGGGCAGTTCGGACCCACCAGGATGGATTTCGAGCCCATAAGCGCCCGTTTGACCCTGGCCATGTCGAGAACCGGGATGCCTTCGGTGATGCAGACGATGAGCGGCGTCTCCGCGTCGATCGCCTCGCAGATCGCGTCCGCCGCGCCGGCAGGAGGCACATAGATGACGCTGGCGTCGGCGCCGGTCTTTTCCCGCGCCTCGGCGACGGTGTCGAAGACCGGCAGTCCGAGATGGATAGAACCGCCCTTGCCCGGCGAGACGCCGCCCACGAGCCTGGTGCCGTAAGCCATCGCCTGCTCGGAATGGAACGTCCCGTTCTTGCCGGTGAAGCCCTGGGTGATCACTTTGGTGTCGGCGTTGACGAGGATAGACATGAGAGGCTTTCGGCCGTTGGCGGTTCAATTTGATCGAAACGGATTTTCACAGCGTACGACGCCGTAAATCTGGCCGTGATCGAGGTCTTTGCTGCATAGGACGTCCGCCCCGAGGCGCTCCGCGGCGGCAATGATCTGGCTGTCCCAGTAACTTAACTGATAGCGCCCCTGCACGACCAGCGCTGTCTCGACGATCTGCCGATCGACTTCAATGATCGGAAATCGAAAGAGCGTGTTGACCCAAAACGCGGTCTCGGCTGGGCTCAGTGGCCGCGCCATTCTCTTCGGTTTCTGCACGTTGCTCACGAACTCGCCAATCACCTGCGTCGAGATTCCGATCTCGTCTCCAGCGACAATCTCCCTGTCGCGACGGAACTTCTCCGAATACGCTTCCTGCGCTTCCGTTGCTCCAGGGCGGGCCTGAGCGCCGCGCGCATCGTCACAGCCGTTCGAGTTCGCGCACCGTCAACACGCTCGCGGCGTCGCCGGTGTTGAGGGTCGTGCTCGGCTCGAACATCAGGACGACCGGCTCGGGGGTGAGCGAGCGGGGCCGGTGCTCGACGCCGCGCGGGACGACGATGAAATCGCCTTCGCCCATCTCCCTGACGCCGTCACGAAAATCGATCGCGATCCGTCCGCGCAGCACGAAAAAGGCTTCGTCCTCGCGCTCGTGAGCGTGCCAGTCGAACGCAGCGCCGAATTTCGCCACCTTGACCTGGCTCTCATTGACGTCGCCGACGATGAAAGGATGAAAGACCTCCTTCACCCTCCGGTCGACCGCCTGAAGCACGTTGATCTTGGACGGCGCCATCGCCCTCTCCCCTCGTTCAGCTAGGTCCTTGCCGTTCTCAGGCCCGAGCCCTCACTGCGTTGACGATCTTCTGCGCCGCGTCGTCGAGGTCGTCCGCCGGGATCACGTCGAGGCCGGACTCGCGGATGATCTTCTTGCCGAGATCGACGTTGGTGCCCTCGAGCCGCACGACCAGCGGAACCTTGAGGCCGACCTCCTTCACCGCCGCGATCACGCCTTCGGCGATGATGTCGCAGCGCATGATGCCGCCAAAGATGTTGACGAGAATGCCCTTCACGTTCGAGTCGGTGGTGATGATCTTGAACGCGGCGGTGACCTTGTCCTTCGAGGCGCCTCCGCCGACGTCGAGAAAATTCGCCGGGCTCTCGCCGTAGAGCTTGATGATGTCCATCGTCGCCATCGCGAGCCCGGCGCCGTTGACCATGCAGCCGATCGAGCCCTCGAGCGCGACATAGTTGAGATCGTATTTCGAGGCCTCGATCTCTTTGGCGTCCTCCTCGCTCTCGTCGCGCAGCGCGGCGATGTCGGGATGGCGGTAGAGGGCGTTGTCGTCGAAGGAGACTTTGGCGTCGAGGACGCGCAGCTGGCCGTTCGACATGATGATCAGCGGATTAATTTCCAGCATCGACATGTCTTTGGCGAGGAAAACGGCGTAGAGCTTTGCGATCAGGCTCTCGGCCTGCTTGGCGAGGTCGCCGGTGAGGCCGAGCGCGCGGGCGGCGGCGCGGCCATGATGGGGCATGATCCCGGTCGCCGGATCGACAGTGAAGCTCATGATCTTGTCCGGCGTTTTGTGCGCGACTTCTTCGATGTTGACCCCGCCCTCGGTCGAGAGCACGAACGCCACCCGGCTCTTCTGGCGATCGACGAGCGCGGAGAGATAGAGCTCCTTGTCGATCGTGGCGCCGTCCTCGATGTAGAGGCGGTTGACCTGTTTGCCGTGCGCGCCGGTTTGCACCGTCACCAGCGTCGCTCCCAGCATCTGCCCGGCGAACGTCTTGACCTCATCGACCGACCTCGCGAGCCGGACGCCGCCTTTGTCGCCCGCGGACGGCTCTTTGAAGCGGCCCTTGCCGCGTCCGCCGGCATGGATCTGGCTCTTCACCACCCAAAGCGGCCCGCTGAGCTTCCTCGCCCCCTCGGCCGCTTCATCGGCCGTGAAAGCGGGAAAGCCGGCGGCGATCGGGACGCCAAACGCTCTCAGCACCGCCTTTGCCTGATATTCATGGATGTTCATTGTGGGGACGACCTTACGAAGAATCGAGCGCCCGGCGATTTCCGGGCGCTGGAAATTGAAAATCAGCCGGCGAGCGCGGGATTGATCGCCTTGCACGCCTCCATCAAACTATGGACCGCGGCGACCGATTTGGCGAACATCGCCTTTTCGGCCTCGTCGAACGAAATTTCGATGATCCGCTCGACGCCGCCCGCGCCAATCACCACCGGGACGCCGACATAGGCGTCCTTGACGCCATACTGGCCGCTGAGCCGCGCCGCGCAGGGCAGCACCCGGCGCTGATCCTTGAGATAGGATTCGGCCATCGCGATCGCCGAGGCGGCGGGGGCGTAGTAGGCCGAGCCGGTCTTGAGCAGATTGACGATCTCGCCCCCGCCTTTGCGGGTGCGCTCGACGATCGCGTCGAGCTTGGCCTGCGTCGTCCAGCCCATTTTTACGAGATCTGGCAGAGGAATGCCGGCCACGGTCGAATACCGGACCGACGGCACCATATCGTCGCCATGCCCGCCCAGCACGAACGCGGTCACGTCCTCGACCGAGACATGGAGCTCCTCGGCGAGGAAGTAGCGGAAGCGGGCCGAATCAAGCACGCCGGCCATGCCGACGACCTTGTTGGCGGGCAGGCCGCAGGACTTCTGCAGCGCCCAGACCATTGCGTCGAGCGGATTGGTGATGCAGATGACGAAGGCTTCGGGGGCATGGGTCTTGATGCCGGCGGCGACCGCGTCCATCACCTTGAGATTGATGCCGAGCAGGTCGTCGCGGCTCATGCCGGGTTTCCTGGGGACCCCGGCGGTGACGACGATGACGTCCGCGCCGGCGATTGCGGCGTAGTCGCTCGCGCCGACGAGCCGCGCGTTGACGCCCTCGACCGGGGTCGATTCGGCCAAATCCAGGGCCTTCCCCTGCGGCACTCCGTCGACGATATCGAACAGCACAATGTCGCCGAGCTCCTTCATCGCCGCCAGATGCGCCAGCGTCCCGCCGATCTGGCCGGCCCCGATCAATGCAATCTTCTTGCGCGCCATGGAGTTTCTTCCGCAGTTCGCGGCCGCCGCGCCCGTCATCAAGCGGCCTGATGGGTTTCGCCGGGTGCTATCGTCCTATCGACGCATGCGATCAAGCCAAACTTTGGGCGAAAGCCGTCGAGAAGCCCGCCGATGGGGTGGCGGCTCGATCCGAAGCCGCGCCGGAACAAGAGCTTGGATGGCGGGTCGCCGCCCCGCTCGGCCACGGAGCCAAGCAGAATTTTGCGCTTCTCCCGTGACAAGAAGCCGCAATCGAACTCATCGGGCGGCCGGGTCCGCGCGGCGAGCCGCCGGGTAGACCTGCCGGCCGAACAGACTTGCGGTCAGGTCGACGAGCAGCAGCGCGCTCTTGCCGCGCTCGTCGAGGAACGGATTGAGCTCGACGAGATCGAGCGACGGCTGAAGACCGGATTCGTGCAAAAGCTCCATCACCAGATGCGCCTCGCGATAGGTCGCCCCGCCCGGAACCGCGGTGCCGACGCCCGGCGCGATTGTCGGATCGAGGAAGTCGACGTCCAGGCTCACATGCAACAAGCCGTCGTGGGCGCGAACCCGGTCGATGATGCGGCGGATCGAGACTGCGAAGCCATGCTCGTCCAGCGTCCGCATGTCGACAACGTCGACGCCCCGATCCTGCAGCAGCCGCCGCTCGCCCGAATCGATCGACCGGATGCCGAAGAGGTGCAGCCGGCCAGGCTCGATCAATTCACGCGGCTCGTCGCCGAACAGGCCGTCGAAACCGGGCTCGCGGCAAAGCATCGCCGCCGCCATGCCGTGCATGTTGCCGGAGGGCGAGGTCAGCGGCGTGTTGAAGTCCGAATGGGCGTCGAGCCAGAGAACGAACAGCTCCCGCCCCGCTTCGGCCGCGTGCCGCGCCACGCCGCCGATCGAGCCCATCGCCAGGCTGTGATCGCCGCCAAGCACGATCGGGATCCGCACGGCGCGCATCAACGCGTAGGTCTCCCGCGCCAGCAGACGCGCCCACGCCGAGACTTGAGCGAACCGGTTCGCCTTGCCTTCGGGGGCGACGGCTTGGACAAGCGCAGCTGGAAGGACAACGTCGCCGCGGTCCTCGACGTCGTGGCCGAGGTCGCGGAGCGACTTGACGATTCCGGCGGTGCGCAGCATCGCCGGCCCCATCGCCGAGCCCGGAACGCCGGCCCCCGCCTCGACCGGCGCGCCGAGAATGGCGATCGCCAGCCGGGGCGGCTGAACGGGCTCGGCTTCAGGCTCGCCTTCGCCGCTCATCTCACGGCTCACAATCTCCCCCTCGACGAAGCCAGGAGCGCATTCTAGAGCCTGTTATCAGCCGGCTGCGCGAAAATATTGCGCCAAGCGAAACGAAACGCTTCGCCGCCGCCGCCGTAAGCCATTGACATCATTGGGAGCGAAATGGCGCGATTTCGCGGGATCGTTTGTTTTCAACAGGTTGATCGGCTTTTTATTTCCCCGTTTTCCGCCAAGGCCCTATTGGCGGCGAGCGCGCGCGACTCAGCGTCCCCCGACTTCTCGCTCAGCCGCCATTATAGCCTCTGGTTCCGAAATACGGAAGGATTTGTTGGCGTCTTGTCGCGATCGAAGGCTCGAGGCGATTTTGCCGCCGGCGCGGATCAGGCGTCTTGACAAGGGAGCCCCGCCTCGCCATTGGAAGCGCCCATGACGCCCGCGCTCCGCATTATCCGGATTTGCATTATTACCCGCTAGCACCAAGCTGGCTGGTTCGCGTCTCCCTATTCCCTGAAGCCATCGAGAAGCGATCATCCGGCTACCCGGGCGGCGCGCGATTGCGCCGTCAGACCACGAGACGACGTCTTTAAGAGTTGCCGATGACGCCGACCCGCCAGCCAAGCGATACGCCCGCCTCGCCGGCGGACGGGGAGGCGTCGAAAAAGCGCGTGACGCTTCGCCTCCACAACACGCTCACCCGCCGGAAGGAGGATTTCGCGCCGATCGATCCGTACGCGGTCAGACTCTACGTCTGCGGGCCAACCGTCTACGACTTCGCCCATATCGGCAACGCCCGGCCGGTCATCGTGTTCGACGTGCTGTTCCGCCTGCTCCGCCATCTCTATGGCGCGGACAATGTCACTTACGTCCGCAACATCACCGACGTCGACGACAAGATCAATGCGCGCGCCGAGCGCGACTACCCGACGGCGCCGCTGAACGAGGCGATCGCCAAGGTGACGTCGGAGACCGAGCGCCAGTTCCACGAGGACGTTGCAGCCCTTGGCTGCCTGCCGCCGGACAAAGAGCCCCGCGCCACCCAGTATATCGACACGATGCGCCGGATGATCGAGCGGCTGATAGACCGCGGCGTCGCCTATGTCGCCGAGGATCACGTGCTGTTCTCGCCCGCAGCGATGAACGCGCTGCGCGGCGCGCCTCGTTACGGAGCGCTCGCGCGCCGCTCGCTCGACGAGATGCTGGCGGGCGCGCGGGTCGACGTCGCCCCTTACAAGCGCGACCCGATGGATTTCGTGCTGTGGAAGCCCTCGAAGCCCAACGAGCCGGGCTGGCCGAGCCCCGCCGGGATCAATCCGCTCGGGCGTCCCGGCTGGCACATCGAATGCTCGGCGATGTCGATGGCGACCCTCATCGAGCCGTTCGGCGGCGGCCTCGAAAGCGACGACCCGAGTCGGAATGTGTTCGACATTCACGGCGGCGGCATCGACCTTGTCTTTCCCCACCACGAGAACGAGATCGCGCAGTCCTGCTGCGCGTTTCATTCGCTCCGCATGGCCAATTATTGGATGCACAACGGCTTCCTGCAGGTCGAGAGCGAGAAGATGTCGAAGAGCCTCGGCAACTTCGTCACAATCCACGAATTGCTGCGCGAGACGAAGTTTGGAAATAGCACGTGGCCCGGTGATACCTTGCGCCTAGCGATGCTGCGCACGCACTACCGCCAGCCTATCGATTGGACCGCTCGGGAGTTGGAGCGAGCGCATAGTGACCTTTGGGGCTGGTACGCTCTCTTCGACAATCGAGTGGATTCGGACTCCGTAGTTGACGCTGAGATCATCGACGCGCTGTTGGAGGACCTAAATACGCCCGATGCGATTAAGCGCCTGCACGAAATGGCCGAGGGCAAGGAAATTGATGCCTTAAAAGCTTCCTTAAGTTTCCTTGGCTTCAGCTGCGATCAAAAAAAGCTTGCCCGGAGCGTTGCTGCTACCGGCCGAGCACAGAGTATGTCATCGGCAAGAGGTGCGGCCAACGTAACCGGACAACTGCGTGTAACAGAAGCGCCCGACCGCGTGGTCTTTCACGTCGAAGCGGACGGAATCACGACCGATGAGCTAACTCAAAAGAGGATCGACGAGCTAATCGCGCTGCGCAAAAATGCTCGGGCCGCCCGGAACTGGGCAGAATCCGATCGCCTGCGCGATGAGCTGGCCACCCTCGGCGTCGCCGTCAAGGACAACAAGGACGGGACGACCAGTTGGGAGCCGAAGCGATGAGCGCGGTTTCGCTGCGCCCCTATCTTCCGGCGGACGCCAGGCGGTGCGCCGAGATTTTTCGCTTAAGCATCGGGGAGCTCGCGGCGGAGGACTACGACGAGGAGCAGCGGGAAGCCTGGGCTTCCCGCGCCGACGACGAAGCGGCTTTCGGCGCCCGGCTCGCCGAGGCGCTGACTCTCATCGCCGTGATCGATGGCGCGACCGCCGGCTTCGCCAGCCTCAAGGGCGGCGAGGAGATCGACATGCTGTTCGTGGATCCCGGGTTCGCTCGTCAGGGCGTCGGCCGGACGCTGGTCGACGCCTTGACGAAGCTCGCCGAGGCGCGCGGGGCAAAGCGCCTGACCGCCGAGGCCAGCGACTCCGCCAAGCCATTGTTCGACCGCCTGGGCTTCACCGCGCAGAAGCGCAACCTCGTCCGCAAGGGCGACCAATGGCTCGCCAACACCACGATGATGAAGACCCTCGGCGCCGATCCGGCGCCCCCGACCCGACATTGACGGAAAAGCCCATGGCCAAAGAACGCCTCTACCTGTTCGACACGACGATGCGCGACGGCGCGCTCACCACCGGCGTCGATTTCTCGCTCGACGACAAGCGCCATATCGCCGCGATGCTCGACCGACTCGGCGTCGACTATGTCGAGGGCGGCTATCCGGGCGCAAACCCGCTCGACACCGAGTTTTTCCGGAAAAAGCCGACCAAGCGCGCGCGCTTCTGCGCCTTCGGCATGACCAAGCGGCCCGGCCGCTCGGCGTCGAACGACCCTGGCCTCGCCGGGCTCCTCGCCGCCGACGCCGACGCGATCGTCTATGTCGCCAAGACCTGGGACTATCACGTCCGCGTCGCGCTTGGCTCGACGCTCGAAGAGAACCTCGAGGCCATCGCCGAGAGCGTCAAGGCCGCAGTCGCCGCGGGCCGCGAGGCGATGGTCGATTGCGAGCATTTCTTCGACGGATACAAGGCCAATCCGAAATATGCGCTTCGCTGCGCGAAGGCGGCGATCGGCACCGGGGCGCGCTGGGCGGTGTTGTGCGACACCAACGGCGGAACGCTGCCCGACGAGGTCGAGCGGATCGTCGGCGAAGTCGCCCGCGTCGTTCCAGGCGAACGCCTCGGCATCCATGCCCACAACGACACCGGCAACGCGGTCGCCAACTCCCTCGCCGCCGTCCGCGCCGGCGCGCGGCAGGTGCAGGGCACGCTGAACGGCCTCGGCGAGCGATGCGGCAACGCCAATCTCGTGACCCTCATTCCGACGCTGGCCCTGAAGGCGGAGCTCGCCGAACGCTTCGCGACTGGGGTTGAGCCGGAGGCGCTACGCGAGATCACCCATGTCTCGCGCGCCTTCGACGAAATGCTGAACCGCGCGCCGAACCGCTACGCCCCTTATGTCGGCGCTTCCGCCTTCGCCACCAAGGCCGGCATTCACGCCTCCGCCCTCGCCAAGGACCCGCGCACCTACGAGCACGTCCCGCCCGAGAGCGTCGGCAACAAACGCGCCGTGCTCGTTTCCGATCAGGCGGGCCGATCGAACCTGCTTTCCGAACTCAACCGGCTGGGAGTCGAGGCGGACCCGGCCGATCCGCGGCTCGCCCGCTTGCTCGACGAGGTCAAGGCGCGCGAGGCCCAGGGCTTCGCCTATGAGGCGGCCGACGCGTCGTTCGAGTTGCTCGCGCGCGGCGTCCTCGGCGGCGTGCCGGAATTCTTCGCCGTCGAGAGCTTCCATGTCGGCGTCGAGCGCAAGCTCGTCGCCCCCGGCGTCACCTATTCGGCGTCGCAGGCGGTGGTGAAGATCCGTATCGGCGAGGAGCGGCTGATTTCCGCCGCCGAGGGCAACGGACCGGTCAACGCGCTCGATCTCGCGCTGCGCAAGGACCTCGGCGTTTACCAGAAATATATCGAGGACCTCGAACTGCGCGATTACCGCGTCCGCGTGTTCCAGGGCGGCACCGACGCGGTGACGCGCGTCCTGATCGAATTCGGCGACGGAAACGGCGAGACGTGGTCGACGGTCGGGGTGTCCGGCAACATCATCGACGCCTCGTTCCAGGCGCTGGTCGACGCGATCACCTACCGGCTGCTCAAGGTCGGCGTCGCGGCGCAGTAGGCGCGTTCATCGCAGAGCCTCCCGCGCCATGTAGGCGGCCATCACCGCGATGAAGGCGATCAACGAGCGACGCAGGGCCTTGTCGCTGAATCGATTCGCGAGGCGCGCGCCGATGTCGGTTCCGGCGACGAGCCCCAACACGACGCCGGCCAGAACCGGCCATGAGGCGGTCCGACCTTCGCGCCAATAGACCCAGGCGGCCGGGATCGTCAGGGGCGCGGTCAGGAGCACGAGGCTGGTCATTTGCGCGAGGCGCTGCGGGACCTTGAGCCACGCGCTCAATCCCACAGTGATCGCCAATCCTCCGCCAATGCCGAGAAAGCCGGACGAGAAACCCGCGAATGCGCCGACTGCGACAAGCGCGATATGCGACACCCGCGGGGCGGCCGGAACGTCCCCGCCCTCGATTCCGCCGCCAGGAGGCCGCGCGATCACGAGCGCCCCGAGCGCGACGAGATAGAGGACATAGGTCCATTGCAGGAAGACCCGCGAAGCCGCCGCCGCGGCTTTCGCGCCCGCCGCTCCGCCAACCACGAAGCCCGCGCCGAGCAGGACGAACCAGATGAGCGGACTGCGGTGGCCTTTCTCCCAATAGCGGCGGATGCCGGACAGGCTGGTCGGGAACACTTGGGCGACAAGGGATATGCCCTGCGCCGCATGCTGCTCGGCCCCAAGCAGGAGTACGGAAAACACAACGAGGCCGCCGCCCGGACTGACGCCGAGGAGCCCCGAGGTCAAGCCGCCTACGGCGCCGACCGCCACGCCATCGATGAAGCCAATGCCGAGCAATTGCTAGGCTCCGAATGCTCGCGCCCGCCAAGTCGGGTCTCAGCGACAACAAAGTCAAGCGCCGCGGGCCGCGGAATATTTTCGCGCAATCCGGGAATAAACCGCTCCTCCCCCGAGTCTCCTCCCTGAACGGCGCCCTTCGCCGAACGAGGAGAGACATGACGACGCATGAACCCGACGGCGGCCTCGACCGCCGGCAGACTCTGAAGTGCATGCTGTGGGCCGGGACCGGCGTGGTGTGGACGGTCGCGGGCGGCGTGCCGTCCTCGCGCCTCATCGGCGGGGCCAAGGCGGCGGAGGGCGGCTTCTCCTTCGTCCAGATCTCCGACAGCCACATCGGCTTCGAGAAGCCCGCCAATCCGGACGCGCGAGCGACGCTCGACGCGGCGATCGACAAGGTGCTCGCGATGCCGGACGCACCAGCGTTCGTGATCCATACCGGCGACATCAGCCATTCGGCCAAGGCAGGCGAATTCGACGACGCCCTGCAGCTGATCGGCCGCGCCAGGCTCGACGTCCACTATGCCCCGGGCGAGCACGACATCCTCGATGTGAAGACCCGCGACGCCTATCTCGAGCGCTTCGGCAAGGGGGCGACAGGCGGCGGCTGGTATTCGTTCGACCACGGCGGCGTCCATTTCGTCTCGCTCAACAATGCCGTCGACCTGAAGACCAACGGTCTCGGCTCGCTGGGCGCGGGCCAGCTCGAATGGCTCGAGGACGACTTGCGCGGCAAATCGGCTTCGACCCCGATCGTCGTCTTTTGCCATATCCCGCTCTGGATGGTCGCGCCCGAATGGGGCTGGGGCACCGAGGATTCGGCGCAGGCGCTCGCTTACCTCGCCCGCTTCGGCTCGGTCACCGTGCTCAACGGGCACATCCATCAGCTGATGCAGAAGGTCGAGGGAAACGTGACCTTCCACACCGCCCGCTCGACCGCCTTTCCCCAGCCCGCGCCGGGAACCGCGCCCGCGCCCGGCCCCAAGCTCGTCCCGGCGGGCGAATTGCGCAAATGGCTCGGCGTCCGCGAGGTGGTCTACGCGTCTTCGCCGACCCATCTCGCCGTCACCGACTCGGACTTGTCATGAGTCGGGAATTCTCCGAAAGGCGCCCTCATGCTGGGATCGCCGACGCGCCGGGATCAGAGCGCTGCGAGAGCGAGTGCGCCTCGCTGACCGCGAGAAGCTACGGCTCGGCCCACGCCAAAGAGAGATATGCGGCCGCAATCCTGCTCGCCGGCGCGGTATCGCTCCTCGCCAAGCCTGTATGGGCGGGCGCGCTCGCCGGCGACGCCAATCGCGGCGAGACCGTTTATCAGGCGTGCGAGGACTGCCATTCGCTCGACAAGAACGACGTGGGGCCGCGCCATCGCGGGGTCTACGGCCGCAAGGCCGGCTCGCTCAGCGATTACGACTATTCGGATG
>Ga0335073_10009190_pt1 | contig 13872 bp, 13 predicted proteins | sample Lox_Sample_22_FD_207093 | JGI IMG/M metagenome (GOLD analysis project Ga0335073, IMG submission 207093) | Soil microbial communities from Loxahatchee National Wildlife Refuge, Florida, United States - Lox_Sample_2.2 | ecosystem: Environmental > Terrestrial > Soil > Wetlands | place: USA... | reverse complement strand
GTCGAATTCAGGACCGAGAGGTGATCCAATTAACGGCCTTCACTGGTCTCCTTTCAAGGTCCTCATTTACAAATAGTCCCTGCCATGACAGGAGTATACCCTTCTTTCCATAGTTTTCACTCATGTTGTTTGAGAGCCATTGCAATAATTACTTGCTTCGACGGAGACGAATTCGAGTCATGTTCCCGAGATTCGGATTCCGACTGGCATGGAGGCTATTAGCGGTGACCCCGCACGGTGCCGTGTGTCGTGATTAAAGATAAGATGCAATTTTTGTTACGTTACACATTCATTTCAGCCAACACGGATAAAAAGGTGAGGCGTTATTCTCTCCTGATGAACAATCCTTCTTATCTCCAATCACTGCAGTTGGATTAACTGTTATCAAAAATAGCTTATCGCAATTACGAGTTACGAGATTTAAATCCAATGTCATCCATTATCCGTATTCCCGCCGACATCCTTTATCAACGACCTCCTCCTCGCTCTTGAAGAAGAATCACTCTTCCCCCTTTTGTCCTCGCTAGGAGTTTCTTGAGATGTCTTCGTACGAGAAGGGACTTAGTTCCGAGTTGAGTACAGATTCTGCAGCGCTTGAAGGGCAAGTTCTCTCTGAAGAAGCCCAACTAGCAAAATTAGGATATAAACAGGAATTCACCCGTGACTTTTCCTGGATTTCAACTTTCTCTTTTGCATTCAGTATTTCTGGTCTTTTGGCGACGGTACGATGGTCATCTCTTTCAGTAGTGCTGAGGAATAGGTTGTCTCGACATGGGGATTTCCGTTGGCGGCAGGTGGTCCTCCTGCTACGGTGTGGTGTTGGTATTCCCCCAATTGAGAGTGAGGTTGATGGTAGGTTTATTGGAGGTGCTAGTTGTATGTGTATTGCAATTAGTGTTGCTGAGATCGTTTCGGCGTATCCCACTTCTGGAGGAATGTATTTCACGGTCAAGGTAATTGCGCTATTCGATGGATGTTGATGAATAGTATCTTGCGCCGAAAAAACATGTTGCTGTTGTCGGATGGTTTACAGGGTGGCTCAATCTTCTTGGTCAAGCTGCTACCACTGCCTCAACAGATTTCGCATGTGGTATGTTCAACCTCGTTACTAAGCTAATTCGTGCAGCGGAAATGATTTTGGCGGGTGTTTCCATGAGTACGGATTTTGCATATGCTCCTACAAATGATCAACTCGTCGCTGTTTTCATCGGAGTAATTCTATTCCACGGTCTCCTAAACACACTCAACACCGCCTGGCTAGCTCGCATAACTTCGGTACCTCCTTCCCCTCCAATCTCTCCACCCTCTCCAATGTCGGTCGTTAATTGTGTTATAGTGGTACGCATTCCTAAACATCGGCTCCACATTCGCGCTGATAATCGCCCTTTCCCTCCTCCAACCCCAAAAAAACTCTCCAAACACAGTCTTTGTAAATGTAGTCAACAACACAGGCTGGTCAAACAACGGCTTCTCATTCCTCTTCGGATTCCTAAGTGTCTCATGGGTAATGACAGATTACGATGCAACAGCCCATATCACCGAAGAAATGTCAAATCCTGCAGTAAAAGCTCCCGTCGCCATTCTTTCCGCGTTAGGAACAACTTATGTATTGGGCTTTGTGTTGAATATTGCGCTTGGAGTTACGTGTGGGGATAATTGGCAGGAATTATTGGCTAGTCCCACGGGATTACCAATGGCGCAATTGTTTTATAATGTCCTTGGGAAACAGGGTGGTGTTGCGTTTATTTCTCTTGCAGCGGCCATTTGTAATTTTACCGGAGCAAGTTGTTTACAAGCTCAAGCTAGGACACTGTTTGCTTTGTCCAGAGGTACCACTCCTTTCTCCTTTTCTGTGTGAATGAGGCTAATAATGTAGATGAGATGTTGCCGTTTTCAAAGTATATGCATAGGATTTGGCATGTTACCAAAACTCCCGTTATTTCAGTTTGGGTGAATGTTCTCTTCTGCGCATGTCTCGGATTAATTGATCTCGGTTCATTCACCGCCATCACCGCAATTTTCAATGTACTCCCCCTTACACCCTACCTCCTTTCCATTTCACGCACTCGGCACACTTTCATCTGAGCAATTCTGATGATGTAGGTAACTGCAATCTGCGTCGATTGGAGTTGTTGTATCCCAATCATGTGCAAAATCCTTTGGCCCCAAAATTTCACTCCAGGACCAATTTACACGGGAAAATTCTCGAGATATATTAATATGTGGGCCTGTGCTTGGACTGCTTTCGTCTCGATGATTTTCTTGTTTCCGACCGTCCAACCAGTAACTCCTATTAACATGAATTGTACCCCTCCTCTCCCTATGTTTGTGTCTTGCCGGTGTGGAGCGTTGCGGTGTTGAGTTTGAGCTTGTGAGTTGAGAGTGAGAGCTGATTGTAGATGCGTCTGTGGTGATTGCAGGAGTTGCTTTGTTCGCTTTTGTATGGTGGTGGGCTGGTGCTCGGAAATATTGTATTACCCCTTCTTCCTTTCGAGATTAATTGTAGATATTGGGCCACGAGCTAATACTGGTGAAACAGTTGGAATTGTGGAAGGTCTTGCAGTTTCCTCAAAACTTCAGGAATAAGGTTCTGAGAGTATCCGATGAGATGATATATTGTTCCAGAGGAAGTTTAGATTATATGTTAATGTCATGTATCTAGTGAGATTCGTATATTTGGGCCAATGCATTCTCGAGCAGAATTCGGTCAATTGGAAGTATTTAATTGTGGATGTTCATTTATTTTGATGTGTCGTGTGACAAAGTTGTTAACTGGGTATCGAAGTTTCTTCCATTGTATCTCTCCTCTCTGCAAAGAAGTTGTGCACAATTGCAGCTAAACCTATAAATCTTCTAAGTAGTCTGTGTGGTCTTATCACTTGCGAGATTCGCTTCTCCGCAAGTCGGAGAGCGATGAAGCGGACAGCGTGTCGTCCCAATGGAAATTCGTCAGATGGCGAATCAGGTGAAGGGCCACACTTTATTCACGAATTCAAGGAACTTAAGCAGAAATATGCAAAGATATTCTTCACGTAGGGCCTTGAACGGTTTAAGCGAATTGAATTTCATAAATTCTATTAGCAAAACTCCTCACAATTATATCCTCTTCGGTAGAACTTTCAATCTCTCTCCTATGTTAAGGAGATTATTGAGGAATGCAACAAGCAATGAACGTACTTGCAGCAGACTCGTAGCCACCTCCCAATCCTATCGTCAGATTGATTGCCCGAAAGTAGCATTACCCTAGGCTTCCATCTTACTTTGATCTCTTTTATACCTTTGATTTTACTCAAATCTTCGTATCCTGAGTCTTCCCGTAATTCTTGTGGCGGCTCTGTTCCTTCCAACTAAAGAGTTAGAAGACCTTTGGCACCATAACTGGATGGTACTAGAACAAAACCCTCGCACTTTAACTTGCTGGAAGTAAGTGAACTTGAGAGACAGGCGGCAGAAATTAACTGTTAAAACAAATCGCGATTCCGTCGCCGCCATAACTCTAGTACGTCCGATTCATCTACTGATTAGAGCAGTTACATAGCGTGGGACGAACAAGAAACACTTTCTGGTAATGGAAGAGGAATATGCCTGAAGTCGTATAACCGGGACGATGAATCTGTTACGACAAGATTTACGAGCACCTTTGCCTTGAAAGATTGGTACGATACAGCATCCCCATGAGTGGTAGTTCTGTTATGGAGTTAGTAGCAGTCATGCCTTTGCAAGCGGTAGTCTGCGGAGAGAACCAGTTGAAGCTAAAAAGAAATTAGGCACACTACAAAAGGGAACGAACCGTAGGAAGATAGGTTGATGCTGAACGTAGTTATTCAAGGTAGACGAGATTGTGGAGTGATCACACAAGGTAGGTTATTAATTACTGAGTCTAATGAACATATTAGAAGCAGGGTTAGAAGGGAAGTACTTTAAGAAAACTTGAGTGGATAGAAGTTGTGTATGCAGTCTCTCGAGAGGCACTCCGCTCTCATTTCTCGCTCGTAGTTTTGGCTCCACAAATACTTGAATAGTATATGTCGTTCCGGAAGCATTCGACATACTGGGTTTGTTTGTGGAAAGCTGAATCGAAAGAGCGCAATGCAGAAACCTTGATTCTGCAATCTGAAAAACTAGAGATGTTAGAATTGATGAGATGGTGGAGGTGCCATACCAAATTCATGGTGTACTGACTTCAATGTGGATTGAATCTGGAATCGCCAGATTGGTCAATCCGACTCCAGTAGTTTCAGAAGCCTTCTCCTTAATGCGATTAAGCATTCTTCTGCATCCGAACCTGGACTTGGAGACAGAGTCATACTAGACTCGAGTCCTGTTCCAATTCCGGAAATGAATCTCGGATCGTGATGTATTCAATAACTGATGTTTGAAGAAGGAGAATAGTACCGAGACAGAATCGCCTGTTTGTTGTAGTACTGTGAGATTGTGGTGAACGTGAGAACCAAAGTTGCGAATTGATAGTTCGCGCTTACACCCACGTACTTGTCGATGGGTGAATTTTGGATTTTCAGATTTGTGCAGGAGAACTGAACGGCGAATCGAGAATGACCACGCGACTTCCTGATAGAATAATGGAGTTACTCATTGAAATTGAAAACGTGTTGTGTCCTGGTTGAGTGGAATGTTGGAATACTAAGCAAAAACGCGAAGCTTCTTCGATTTTGTCCCAGTTGGGTTGAACATAATTGCCTACGGCGCGGCTGTAGTGCGTAGTGCGTGAATATCCAAGTGAAAGTCATGTTGTGCTTGGAAGCGGTGGAGACCCTATTGGGCTTCATCCGTTTTGGTTGTGTTCTTTGGTTATTGTTTAATAAGGAGATCCTGGTGCAGAAGAAGTGTCCAAATTTGAACGTCAGATGAATGAGGAATTTCTGGACTTTACTTGTCTGCAGCCCGGAGTATGTTCGTCGCATAAGAATAGTGAAGAGAATAAGTCGGACATTAGCTTGGGCACTTGAATTAAGCCTCTGTGGGGACTGGGGATAACGAATGTTTCCCACGATGTTGGCCGGTGTAGATAACAGCCGACTCATCTCAATAGTTTCATCTGAGGTTTCTGGATTCCGTGTGCGAATCCTTGACGGATTGATTGTCCAATCTGACAATAGAAGACATAAAGTTCTTCAAAGCCAATAATAGCAGCTTAGACGAACTAGCCGGCGTCCCACGAGATGCATGGTAGGCGAATATGTGGGCCGTCAGATTGATGTTGAGAATAAATAGATAACAAACGTTGTGTGTTTAACCGAATTTCTTAAGTTCCATGTCCTCCATCTGATGAAGAGGGAACTTTTCGGGATTTGAATAGCAGCATGTTCATGTATCGGTATAGCTCTGACGAGGCGAGACTGAACCAGATCAGTCTGGGTTTGTTGAGTTCCCCTGAGTGGCGATCTGCCTTATATTCCCACGGGCCAATGAGAAGGCCGCGGTCCACCCGTTGGAGCTGTGAGCCATTTTGTGTAGGACTAGTAAATACAACTGCTGCAATGCGACGACCAACTCCTGCACACAAGTTGGATGTAGATTAGCGATATCGAACGAAAACAAGTATTCCTCACTCGAGCGATGGTATCGCCCTTCTTCTATTCCTGACTGAGCTGACCATGCAAATAAGGCCTTCAAATTGCCTTGGCAACTGTTGAAATCGACTCCGCGCAACGAAGAGTCCACATCCTCCAAGCCCAGCCAGATCGGCCTCAGAACGCTTGTTGAGCCGTTACACGACTCGGCTACGCCCCCTCTCAACATCGTTTTCGTTCATGGTCTCGGCGGGTCTGCAGAAGGTACTTGGACCGATTCTCAAGCCGATGCATTCTGGCCCCCGTGGCTCACCAAATTGGGTGGTTTGGAAAATGCGAGAATCATGACGTTCGGTTATGATTCTGGGTGGAATAAAATTTGGAAGCCGAATAATGTTCTTGATATCTCCGACTTCGCAAAACAACTTGTGAATGATTTGTGGTGCCATTATTTGGCTCACGGAGACGTATTTGTCCTCTTATGAATGATGTTGACTATCAGGCGCCAACTGTATTTGTTGCGCATAGTATGGGAGGACTCGTGGTCAAAAAGGTATACGTTTCATGAGTTCAAAGACTGATCTTTGTTTTAGGCTTTGATTACGGCGCATAGCATCGAACGATATCATCAAATCACACAAAACACTATCGCTATTGCGTTCCTCGGAACTCCTCATCGTGGTGCAGATCTTGCCGACCTTCTCAAGACGTTACTCAATATCAGCTATTCTGAGACCAGATTTGTCAGAGACTTGTCTCCCAGTAGTCAAAGTATCAAAGAAATCAACGATGCCTTTCGAGAACGTGCCAAGGAACTCGAGCTGGCTTCGTTTTGGGAAAGTACAGGAATGCCAGTCATTGGGGTATATTCCGTAATGAAACGTGAGCTAATTGGATCTAGGTGGTTGTGCCTGAGCATTCGGCAACGTTAGAATTCGGTGGAGAAATTCGTCTCCCGCTTAATGGAGATCATATCAGGATTGTCAAATTCGCGTCCGAAGAAGATAACAATTATCGGGTTATATCCAGAACTCTTGCCGGGATGGTTCAAGCTGCACGAAACAAAGCAAAGAACAAAGCAGAAGTGTATGTTGCCAACTTTTCCTTGTAGAACCGAACTCATGTTAAATAGACAATCGACGGCTCAGTTGACTTTGCCAATAATTCCGGCATTGCAAACTCCAACTCCGGCGACTTCCCAAATAACTTCTGCAATCCCTTCAAGTTCGCCTAGCGCCATTTCAAACCTCTTTGAACGGTCTATTTTTCACGTTCCGTACGACCGAAATCCGTATTTCACAGGTCGCGAGGAATTACTCGCGACCATACGCCATAAGATTCAAGACTCCCAACTCAAAGGCTACAAGCATCGAATTGCGCTCTACGGTCTTGGCGGGGTTGGAAAGACTCAGATGACATTGGAATACTGTTTCCGATATAAACGGGATTACGACTATATCTTTTGGATGAGTGCTGCAGATGAAACCCGTCTTCTCTCCAGTTTTGCGCAAGTTGCCACTCTGACAGAATGTGTTCAATCTACTTCGGAGCAAAATCCTCAAGAAATTGCACGGATTGTACTGCGCTGGCTCCACTCAAGGACAAAGTGGTTAATGGTATTCGACAACTTGGATGATATCTCTGTTATAAATGGATATCTTCCCCCTGTAGACGGGTCAGGACATGTATTAATTACAACACGGAATAAACATTGCGATGGAATTCCGGCGGAAGGAATTGAAGTTATTCCCTTGAATTCAACAGAATCTGTGTCATTCCTCCTAATGCGTTCCGGCCTACAAGACGATCCAAGACAACAAGTAAAGGAGGAAGCTACGAAGATTGTACACGAGTTGGGTCACTTACCACTTGCTGTCGAACAAGCAGCTGCCTACATCCGCACTTCTCAAAACATATTCGAATACCTACCCACTTACCATCAAAGTCGAAAGGACTTGCTCTCTGAAAAACCCAGAACAAATCATCCCTATACAGAATCCATCGGTACAACCTGGACAATGTCGCTTCACCGACTTTCACCCAACGCCATTAAATTAATCCAGATTTTGGCGTTTCTGAATCCAGATGAGATTCTCATTGAGTTTTTGAAGGCAGGGAAGACGGGATTATTACCGGAATTTCAACATCTTTTCAACACTGATTTCGTGTTAAGGCAGAGTCTGCGTGATTTGGAAGGTTGTTCGTTGCTTCGTGTGTGGGATGAAGGACAGAAGATCACTATCCATCGGCTTGTGCAGTATGTTATCAGAGATGATCTCGAACCCGAAGCTGAAAGTCGGATGACCTTGCAGATCATTCAGATGGGAATCTATGCTTTTCCTAGCAGACCTGTGGAAAACCTTAATACGTGTCGACGATACCAGTCGCAAGTTACAGCTATTATTGCCAGCTCTCAGACTCTTCCAAACTTGACTGAAGGCCCGACTCCTGACGCATTGGCATGGCTAGACTTGGCGTCTCGACTAGCTCTGTATCTCCGTGTGGACGGCTATTACTTGCATTCTCTAAAATCCTTTGAAGAGTGTCTGGAGGTTACAAGGAAGCTGCTCGGAGAGGAACATCCTCAGACACTTTGGAACTTGGAATGTGTTGCACTATCGTACCAGCGTCTAGGAAAATTCAATCATGCACTGAAATTGTTTCAGGAATGTTATGAGAGGAGAGGAAGAGTCCTTGGACCCGAGCATCCTGATACTTTGCACAGTATGAATGGAGTAGGAGAAGCGTATACCAACTTGGGACGATTTACTGAAGGCTTGAAAATGCATGAAGAGTGCTTCGAGGCCGGAAAGAGGGTGATGGGTTTGGAACATCTCGATACTTTGGGAAGCATGCATAACGTCGCAGCTGCATATTTCGCCCTGGGAAAGTTCAATCAAGCATTACACTTTGAGGTGGAAGTTTTTGAGGGTAGAAAGAGAGTCTTGGGACCGGAACACCCCGAGACATTGAGGTGCATGGATGGAATGGCTGCAACTTATACTCGTCTCGGACGACTACATGAAGGCTTGAAACTGTGTGACGAGTGTTTGGAAATCAGAAAAGTGGTGCTGGGATCTGAACACCCCGAGACCTTAAGGAGCATGGAAAACCTCGCTGCGACATACACTCATTTGGGACGATTCAACGAAGCATTGGAGTTTTTTGAGGAATGTTTCGAGACCAGAAAGAGGGTGCTAGGAGTGGAGCATCCAGATACACTGTGGAGCATGAATGGAGTGGCTGTTACGTACTCCCATATGGGAAGATCAGATGAAGCCGCAAATGTTTGTGAGAAATGCTTTGAAATGAGAGAGAGAGTGCTAGGAGGAGAACATCCCGATACGCTGACCAGCATGAATATGCTGGGGGCGGAATATCTCCACCTGGGACGATTTACTGAATCGATGGAAATACTTGAGAATTGTTTAGAGATCAGAAAAAGGATTCTAGGACCGACGCATCCCGATACGCTGTGGAGCATGTCCAATCTGTCACTGACGTATGCAAGACTAGGGCGATTGGATGAAGCCGTAAAAATGCAGGAAAATTGTCTTGAGCTCAGGAGGAAGGTGCTGGGGGAAGACCATCCTGAGACACTGGACAGCATGGCCGATCTGGGGTGGGAATATGCCAACCAGAAACGATTCACTGAAGCAGCGGAAATACATGAGAATTGTTTAGAGTCCAGAAAGAGGATTCTCGGACTGGAGCATCCTGGTACACTGTGGAGCATGGACAATCTGGCAATGACCTATGCAGACCTAGGGCGATTGGATGAAGCTATCAAAATGCAGGGAAAGTGTCTTGAGCTCAGGAGGAAGGTGCTGGGTGAAGAGCATTCCGACACGCTGGCCAGCATGAACAGTCTGGAAATGTTGAGAAGAAATCTGGATTCGTTAAAACATGGAGTAGTTTGAGCGTGCGACGCTGAGATTTTTCTAGGAGGTATCGCAACAGGATGCAACAGTAACAACAACGAGGCTTGGCGTCGAGTCCGACCCGAAGTAAACATGGCGGACGACATCTGGAGACTAGCAAAGACGGAAGGAAGAAAGCTGAGAGGGATTCATATTCTATTTCTACCGTGGCGAATAGGAGATCAGGAGTCTGTGTTTCTGGATTGTTTGTGTCCGGAGCCATCTGAAAGTCCATCAGCACGATGTCTATAGATGTCTGGGGCCGATTAAAGGGGATAATAAAACTGTCGATACGAGTTTTGTCATGTAATTTTCTGACGAGGAATAGCTTTGAATTTAAAGTTTCCCCTGATTGCCTTTTTTCGTAATGCAGTGATGTTGATAGGACAGCCCCTGGACCGCCACAAAACACGTCCCTGGTCCCTAACTTTCTTGAGCTCGAGCGCATCCACCAAGTCTCCCTGAATCATCAACAATGCCAGAATTCACCAAGTTTAGATGGCAGTCAAACACCTCCAATATCAAGGACGAATACCTCACACATAGTAAATCCTCTACCCAAATCATCTGTTGGGGTGCTCTGAAGGACGCCGCTCACAAAGTCAGAAACGTGTCGTGCCAATTTGGACAACAATATGGATTCGGTGCGCGTCATGTCGTGCGGGAACTCGTCTTTGATGATGATGTCAATTGGATCGCTCGCGTGAACTTGCCCGAAATGAACCTTGGTACGCAAGAACACAATCTTTCAAAAGGAATTGGCTTTTCAACATGGACAGGAGAATCGGCGGCTGCATTGCAGAGTGAAATCGATACAATGTCTTTTATTCACGAGTATACCGATATTCCAGTCCCTCAAGTCTTTCTTTATGATACCGGTGCAAATAATGCGGTTGGTGCACCGTACATGTTGATGGAATGTATCAAGGGTAATCCTGCACTGGATGTCGCTGCACATCCGAACAAAATTCCAGCTCAATATCACGCAAAGTACATCGAAGCTGAAGCTTCAATCGTGGTAATCACCCTGTTAAGACTTACACTAATCTATAGGTGAAACTTTGGACTTTGGAGTTTGACAAAATCGGCTCGATATTTCGGAATCCAGATTCTGGGAAATATGAAATTGGACCTATGGCGAATAGATTAGGAGGACCTTTCGAAACAGCCGCAGACTATTATCGGGCATGGGCTACCAAGAATATGTCCGCTCCAGATGCAACATCAGACCTTTCCAGACAAATATACGAACTTGCACCATTCATCTCAACAGATAATCATGGTCCATTTCGATTATTTCATCCCGACTTTGCAGTTCATAATGTCCTTGTTGATGAGGAGTATAATCTTCTCTCTGTAAATAGATTGGGAATTTGCTTTTGTGGGTCCTTCTGAATTAGCTACGCAACAAGCTCTTCGATACGGAATCTATCCTCTTCCAATTCTGGAAATTGTTCCTGGAGTCATAGACGGAAATGGGAATGTAATTGATCAGCAATGGCAACAAGCATTTCAACAGCGATCTGAGTTTATTGCTGCAGTCGCATCTCACGAGAAGCGAATTGGTGTTTCGACGCTAATGTCGACACGAATTAATAGTGTCCAGGCTGATGTTTGTTGGTTGATGCAAATGTGGATGCAGAAGATGCCGTGGATAATGAATTATGCCGCTGGTATTCAAGAGGGCGTAGAAACTATCTTGAAGGCTATAAGGGAAGGATATAGAACGAGAGAAGTAGATAACTCTAATTTGAACTCATCTCAAAAGTGCTGAAATACCAAGGTGGTGGACCGAATCCACAATTGCATGTGATTGGCGCTGTTGCTGATTTCGCCACATCGTAACTTTACCCCCTGAATCGCCTGCGTGGCGTGAATTGAGCGTCAATGCGTTTCCAACTTTGGATACCCAACACTCTTCATTCCCGAGATGATGCCTCATCTTTCAGAACCTGTCGAAGGCCAAAATACTGCAATCCATCGACTCCTCCACCGCCGTCTAAGCACTACAGTCAAGGAATTCTCACTTGTGCTTCTACTTCTGGTCCTCATCGTCAGTAGCTACGTGTTCTACAGTTTCACCTGGGTCGAAGTCCCATCAGCGTTTTCAACAGAAGTCCTTTCACCCGAAACACCTCTACCCGAACTAGAATCACTTCCAATAGAACCACTACCGACGGAATCGCCTCCAACAGAAGTACTCCCAGCTGAACCACCGGTAACAGAATCAGCGCCAACAACACCGCTTGACGAATTACAGTCTACGGATACAGGTTTCCTGCCCCTTCACCAAGCTCAAGATCTTTGCGCTCCCTTTAACTGGTCACCTTATCGCAACCGCACATCCCGCCGCAAAATCTATGACCTCGTTCTCATAGACGCCGAACTCGACTGGCTCGAGATTCGTATGAACGAGTACAAGCACGAAGTAGACTACTTTGTCATCATCGAAGCAACACAAACATTCACTCAAAACCCCAAACCACTCAACTTCCGCGACAATTTCTCCCGTTTCCAAAACTTCTTTCCTAAAATCATATACCACGTTATTAATTATGATCACATCAGCGGCAACGATCCCTGGGAACGCGAACGGTATTCACGCAATGCTCTTTTCGAATTAGTTTTTCCTTCTCTCCTGGGTCCTAATGCACCCCAACAAGGCGATGTAATCCTTGTCTCTGATGCCGATGAACTTCCTCGTCGCAGTACACTTTCCATCCTCCGTAATTGCGATTTTCCGGAACGCACTACTCTCCGCACAAAGTCGTTCAAATACTCCTTTCAATGGCTATGGACTGGAAACGGGTATGATGGATGGTGGCATCCTCAAGCAACGTACTATCAAGGTCTCAATGAAACTATCCTTCCTGAAGATTTGCGTATGAATACCAATGGTGCTTCATGGGATTTATTAGGTGGGTGGGCAGGATGGCATTGTTCGTATTGTTTTGAGACTATTGCCCAGGTTATTCATAAATTGGAATCGGTTTCACATACTGAGGCGAATGTACCGCAGAATAAGTATCCTGCTGTTATTGTGGATCGGATAAGGAAGGGATTGGGTATATTTGAGTGGAATGATACGCTTACTAGAGTTGATATGAGTGAGGATTTGCCAGAGTATTTAGTGCAGAATCATGAGAGATTTGAGTATATGCTTGATCGGGATCCGGAGAATGCGAATTTCAGGGATTATAGTGGGTAGACGTTTGCTCGTTTGAATGAAGTGTTGTGTTTGGAAATGGCCACACAGAAAAGTAGAAATTGTCAAGATGTTTGGTGGATATAATTGCAAGTGTGGGTATACAGAACAGGTAGTATCATGATAATAATGAGGCTTTCATTGCAGCTCACTCAACTTATAACTAAAAAGAGAACGTAGCTACACAAAGTATACCAATTTCCTGGCTACCACAACCTGATTATCGAGCTTTCTTAAGTTCCCGGCCTTCCGTCCCAACGTTTTGTCCTGTCGATATCTTCGTGCTGACGCTTTCTTGAATCGCCGCGAGTCTATCGCGAATTTGGGCTCTTAGCCATGGTGTCGCCAGCAGAAGCATCTGAAGAGTGAGACTGAATCGTCGCTCTTTTCGCAGGGTAATTTGAGGATTTTTGACGGCTCTGGACCTTGGACCTGGGGTCGTAATGGATGGAGAGTGTAAAGATTGTGAGGGAATAGCAATTTTTGCACGACCGTTGCTAGAATTTGCTAAAAGGAAGATCAGAACCTTTCGACTCCATCTCTAGGTGTTCGCTCCCGGATGCTTTTGCATCTGCGGTGATTGGTCCAATGCCCGTTATTTCAAAGGCCATCTCAAGGGCGAGGAGGAATCTCATATTCTCGGAAAGTCGTTTTGCAGTAATATATGTCATGTCTTCATGCATTTGTCTGATGACAGGATAGGATAGACATATTGACCCAATCCAGCGTCGGGATACTTCTGACAAAGATGTAACCGGACGTAGACTGTTTGGACTGAGGATGCACAAAGGGACATCCGACATGCTGAAAGAAATTAGTTAGCATCAGAAGAGGGGATATACCGCGACAGGACCCAAAGTCTTTTCAAAAAATTGTGATACAGATGGACTCTCAAGACAGTCTTTTAATTCAACAAACGACCTTTGAAAGTTAAACACATTGGCAATATCTGAGGGGTGGTCTTCTTGCACCATCCAGAAGAACTCTGTTGAAAGAAACTCATTGTCGTAACGGAGGGTTAGGCGAAAAATCAGAAATTATTTAGCGTTTGCACAAAATTCAAAGACCTCCTTTTGCCAAACTCATCTGGTTCAGTCTCGCTTCGCCAAAGCCATGAACTCAAACCACACTATTCAAAGCAAGAAAAAGCTCCATCTCCATCAGATGGAAGACAAGCAACTTACCAAATTCCGTTAAATGTTTTATGTTTTATTCT
>Ga0335073_10009189_pt1 | contig 13873 bp, 11 predicted proteins | sample Lox_Sample_22_FD_207093 | JGI IMG/M metagenome (GOLD analysis project Ga0335073, IMG submission 207093) | Soil microbial communities from Loxahatchee National Wildlife Refuge, Florida, United States - Lox_Sample_2.2 | ecosystem: Environmental > Terrestrial > Soil > Wetlands | place: USA... | reverse complement strand
GGGTCGAAACCCACGTCCGCCGGATCGGTGTCAGGCTTGAGCTCGGTCATCGACAGTGCCTCCTGGGCAGGGGGTTGCGGGCGGTCGGCTTGTCCCGATCTTCCAGCTTCGCGCCGTCGCGAGTCCACCCCGGTACGATCCGGCACGTGAGTGCTGAGCGAGAGCGCGTGGCCGGATTCGGTCATCTGGAGGAAGGGCTGCGCCAGGCCGGTGACTGGTACCGGTGGGGACCATACGTCAGCGAGCGGCAATGGGGCACGGTGCGGGAGGACTACAGCCCGGACGGCCAGGCCTGGGACTACCTGCCGCACGACCACGCCCGGTCCCGCGCCTACCGCTGGGGCGAGGACGGGCTGGCCGGGTTCTGCGACATCGAGCAGCGGCTGTGCCTGGCGCTGGCCCTGTGGAACGGGCGCGACCCGATCCTGAAGGAGCGGGCGTTCGGCCTGACCGGCGAGCAGGGCAACCACGGCGAGGACGTGAAGGAATACTGGTGGTACCTGGACGCGGTGCCGAGCCACGCGTGGAACCGGTGGCGCTATCACTATCCGCAGTGTGCGTTCCCTTATGACGAGCTTGTTTCCTTGAACGGGAAGCGCGGGCGGACCGAGCCTGAATACGAGCTGATGGACACCGGGGTCTTCGACGACGACCGGTACTGGATCGTCGAGGTGCACTACGCCAAGGCCGGGCCGGACGACATCGTGATGGCGATCCAGGTGACCAACGCCGGTCCCGACGCCGAGACCCTGCACGTGCTGCCGACCGCCTGGTTCCGCAACACGTGGTCCTGGGAGATCGGCGCGCCCAGGCCGCTGCTGGCGGCGGCCGGTGACGCGGCGGTGAGCATCCAGCACCCGTTCGGCACCGAGCTGCAGCTGCTGGCGGGCGCCGCTCCCGGCGGCGCGGCACCGGTCCCGCTGTTCTGCGAGAACGAGACCAACGTCGAACGGCTGTTCGGCGCCGCACCGGCCGCCCGGTACCCCAAGGACGGCATCAACGACCACGTGATCAGCGGGGCCGCGACCGTCAACCCGGACCGGCGCGGCACCAAGTGCGCGTTCTGGTACCAGGTGACGGTGGCGCCCGGCGCAACCGCGGAGCTGCGGCTGCGGCTGCGGCCGGCCGGTGATGGTCCTGAGCCCGCGACCGCCCTCGGCACCGACTTCGACAGGGTGGTCGCGCTGCGACGCGCTGAGGCGGACGAGTTCTACGCCGACCTGACCCCGCCGGGCGCCTCCGCCGACGAGGCCATGGTGATGCGTCAGGCGTTCGGCGGGATGCTGTGGGGCAAACAATTCTACTACTACGACGTCGCCCGCTGGCTGGACGGCGACCCGGCCGAGCCGCCGTCCCCGCCGGGCCGCGCGGCCGGCCGCAACAGCCGGTGGCGCAGCTTCGACGCCTTCGACATCATGTCGATGCCGGACAAGTGGGAGTATCCCTGGTTCGCCGCCTGGGACCTCGGGTTCCACTGCGTGACCCTGGCCCACGTCGACCCGGCGTTCGCGAAATACCAGCTGATCCTGCTGTGCCGGGAGTGGTTCCAGAACCCGAACGGCGCGCTGCCAGCGTATGAGTGGGACTTCGGTGACGTGAACCCGCCGGTGCAGGCGTGGGCCGCGCTCGAGGTGTTCGCCGTCGACGGCGGCCGCGACACCGATTTCCTGAGCCGGGTGTTCGACAAGCTGCTGGTCAACTTCACCTGGTGGGTGAACATCCAGGACGCGTTCGGCAACAACCTGTTCGAGGGCGGGTTCCTCGGGCTGGACAACATCGGGCCGCTGGATCGCTCGCACCTGCCGGTCGGCGGCACCCTGGAGCAGTCCGACGCCACCGGGTGGATGGGCTTCTACGCCATGGCGATGGGGCAGATCGCGGTGGCCCTGGACCGCGCAGGGCAGCGGCCGGGGACCGATCTGGTGCTGAAGTTCCTCGAGCATTTCGCCGGCATCCGCGACGCGATCGACGGTCAGGGCCTGTGGGACGAGCAGGACGGGATGTATTACGACCGTTTGCTCACTCCCAGCGGGACGGCGGTGCCGGTGAAGGTCCACTCGATGGTGGGGATGATCCCCGTCCTTGCCGTCGGCGTGATCGACGAGCGCATGCTGCACCTGGCGCTGGTCGTCGGGAAGCAGTTCGCCGGCCTGCTGGGAGCGAGAGGGCTCGCCGATCCGGCGAAGCTGGCCGAATCGGGGCTGCTGCGCGGCACGCCGGGGGACCAGCGGCTGCTGCTCAGCGTTGCCGGCCCGGACCGGTTGCCGCGGCTGCTGTCCCGTCTGTTCGACGAGAACGAGTTCCTGTCACCGCATGGCCTGCGTTCGCTGTCGGCCTACCACCGCGAGCATCCGTACCAGCTGGATGTGGAGGGAGTTCGAGCGACCATCGACTACGAGCCGGCCGAGTCCACCACGCCGATGTTCGGCGGGAACTCCAACTGGCGCGGGCCGATATGGTTCCCCCTGAACTACCTGGTCATCACCATGCTGGAGCGCTACCAGCGGTTCTTCGGCGACGACCTGACCATCGAGTACCCGACCGGATCGGGCAGGCGCCTTACGTTCGGCCAGGTCGCTTCAGACCTGAGGGACCGCCTGATCTCTCTCTTCGTGGCCGGGCCCGACGGTCACCGCCCCTGCTTCGGCGGAGTTACCCGGATGCAGTCAGATCCGGCCTGGCGGGACAATCTCGTGTTCAGCGAGTACTTCCACGGCGACAACGGGGCCGGTCTCGGGGCCTCACACCAGACCGGCTGGACCGGCCTGATCGCCGACGTGATCAGGCGCCGCCACGCCGCGTTGCCCAGCGTCGGCGAGGTCCTCGCGAGCATGGGGCCCGGCGCCCGGAGCGAATGAGCCGGCCGCTGGTGCGCGGATCCCGGCGCGCTCCCCGCCGGATGCGTGTCTCCGGCTGGGGAGCGCCACATCGGCTACGCGTTTTCGGTGATCTCCTGGGCGCCGTGCTGGCCGCACGTGCCGCCCGTTCCGTGGTCCTGTGCTGCGATGAGCAACGGGACGACCCCGATCACGTCGTCCCGGCCCTGTTTGCGGCCGGCAGCCCAGGTTTCTTTGTCCCTAGCGAGCTGGGCGGCGTGGGTCCGCGCCCGTGCCGCCTCGTCCTTCCAGTGCTGGATTTCCCTGCGCGCCATCTGCTCGATCCGGACGAGCTCGTCTCTCAGCTTGGAATGGCGCATGGCGGTGAAGACCATCGTGCATCCCCAGGCGACGATGGCAGCCATGATCATCAATATGGCTACAGTGAGGCCGTTCACGGTCCCACCTCACTGGCCCGGATCGCCGATAGCGCTCCGTCCGTCGGTGCAATCCCGCAGCTAGGACGGCTGACAAGGCTCTTGCATTGGGCGCGAGCCAAGGTAATGTGTGAAGTCACGACTGACTCCGTTCCGTAGTCGATTCGGGTGGAGTTTGGTTTGCCTGGGCTGGCGGTCGCACCCGCTGGCCCAGCGCCGTATCTGGGGCCGATGTTTGGCTCATCCCGGTGGAGATCGCGCGCGCTGAATGCGGTCCGATCCGGAGGAGGCACGCGGTGGTTCCACGATCTGGAACCCCCACCAGCCGATCATGCCTAGCCTCCCGGCCTCCCGCCCCCACGATGACGATTGGCCTCTCTTCGAGTACACGGCATGAACGGTAAGATCGCAATACCCGGCGGGAATTGCACCGGGAATTCTCCTAATGGCCTTCTCAAGACACCTCTTCCGCCTCTAGGCTCATACTGAGTCACAGTGGCTGGGGATCCCTAGATCCCAGAAGGAGCCGAGCGGGGTGACCGGTTACGGCAGCCCGAACGTCCGTCGCCGTCGGCTAGCCGCCGAACTGCGTCGGCTTCGCGAGCGTGCCGGTTTCATCGGCGAGGAAGTGGCACGCCGCCTCGAATGGTCTACCTCGAAGGTCAGCAGGCTCGAGCGCGGCCAGAGCGGCGTCAAACGCACGGACCTGCGGCGGCTCCTCGACCTGTACCGGGTTGAGCCTAAGCGCCGCGAGGAACTGCTGGCGCTGGCCGAGGAATCACAACCCTCCGGCAGGCTCAAGGCGATCAGCGCCCGCCTGCCGGGTGAGCACGCCGAGTTCCTCAACGTTGAAGCCGAGGCCGAATCCGTGTGGAACTGGGAACCGCAGATCGTTCCCGGGCTGCTGCAGACGGAGGACTACGCCCGGGCGGTGATGCTCGGCTGGCACTCCATGTTCACCGTGCCGCCGAGTGAAGTCGAACGCCGGGTGGAGGCCCGGCGCCTGCGCCAGCAGGTTCTGCAGCGGGAGACGCCGCTGCAGCTGTCCGTCGTGATGGACGAGTCAGTCCTGCACCGCAAGCTGGGAGAAGCTTCGGTCATGCGGGCGCAGCTCGAGCACATCGTCGAGATCTCGCGCCTGCCCAACCTAAGAGTGCGGGTTCTTCCGCTGAAGAATGATCCGCCGGTGACCACCGGGGCATTCACGTATGTAAAATTCCCTCAGCTTCATGACGTTCCGCTCAGCGACATTGTCACATTTGAGCACCTGACCGGAACGGACCAGGTTGAGGACCAAGACGAGACCTTCAAGTACAGTGTGGCATTCCGAGCCCTTGAAGAGGCCTCGCTGGGCCTGGACCAGTCTCGCGAGCTAATCAGGGTCGCAGCGGAAGAGTGGGCCTAACCGGCGGCAACGCGGTCAGGCAGAGTCGAACTCGCCGTTCTTGGCACCAGCCAGAAACGCATCCCACTCCGGCTGAGTAAAGATGAGGGCCGGGCCGGACGACTTGTCTTTAGTGTCCCGGACAGCGATGCGACCATCCCGAAGATGCGACACTTCTACACAATTTCCGTTATAACTGGATGCAGAACTCTTATACCACGAAGCCATTGCTATCTCGGCAGAGCTCACGCCGTGGGATCTGTAGTACGCACCGTATCGCGGGTTAAACGAAACCAGCCTGCCCAGCCGCATCTGTCCTCGGATTCCGCCCGGTAGTTGGCCTCGCGATAACGGGCTGCGACTCAATGGCCACCGAGCGCTGCTCAATCGGTCAACGGGTATACGACCTCGATCGGTCACGGAGCGGGCACCGACACCAGACGAGGCCGAGCCATGCGAGAGTGTCCCGTGACGCGCGAACTGACGAGCGAGCCAGGTGCACGCGAGCACATTATTACTTCGACGCCACCTGCGCCGCGATTTTCGATCAGTTGGGCCCCGTGTCGCCCCAATCCGTTACCTGCGCCGCGCCACCTGGGCCGATGACAGCGACGGCAGATGAAACCGCAGGTCAGTTCCATCTCCGTGACGGTTCCGAGGCAGCAAGACCGCTTCCGGGGCGAACGGGATCTCAGCCGCGCTTGCCATGCCCAGCGTGGAAGTCGTCGGGTACCACGAACTCGGCCAGCCGGGCCTCGCCGGCGCCCAGCTCCGGCCACCCCTGAGAGAACGAGAGGACCGCGATCGCGGCCGTCGGGTACTTGACGCGAACCCGAGCGAGTGCCCGCGCCTCAGCATCGTCGAGCAGATCGCCTGCCAGTTCCAGGGTCAGGCCCCGCATAGCCGGATCGTGGCCCACGATCAGCAAGGTACGGACATCAGCTGGCGTCTGGCGAACCAGATCGAGCAGGTCCACGACGGAGGCCTCGTAGACCTGTTCCTCGAAAACAGTCTGGGGCTGAGCCCCAAGATTCTCCCCGGCGAGCTGCCAGGTCTCGCGAGTGCGCCGGGCCGTCGAGCACAGCACAAGATCCGGCACGTGATCGGTCTCGCGCAACCATCGACCTGCCCCGGGAGCATCACGGCGGCCACGAGGCGCCAGAGGTCTCTCATGATCGGAGACGTCGTTGGGCCAAGCGGATTTCGCGTGCCGGAGCAGGATCAGTCGCCTGGCAGGGCTGCTGGCCATGACACCAGCCTTTCAGACGAGGCCTCGGCGAATCCAGCAGGCTACGCCCGTTGCCTGGCTAGTGCGCTGTCCATGAACGTTCACCGGATCTGATCATGCGGCCTTGGGCCGTGGTCGTCCCCAGCGTTGCTGGCGTTCGCTGCGGATGCGGGCGCGTTCGCGGCGCTGGGGCGGCAAGGACGCCGGGGTGGCGGGCGTTGGCGTTGCGCCAGGTCAGGTAGTCCTGCAGGCGGCGGCCTAGCAGGGTGTGGTTCGGGTGGTCCGAGCCGCCCATGGTGAAGGTGCGCAACGGCCCGAATTGCGCCTCGATCGGGTTGGCCCACGATGCGCTGGTCGACGTGAAACACAGCCGGACCTTGTTCCTGGCCGCCCACGCACGGATGGGCGGGGTCTTGTTCGCGGACAGGGCAGGATGGCGGTGCCAGGAACGCAGCTCCGACGGGCGAAGGGGTGTGAGCCCGCGCAGCACATCACGACCTCATGAGCGGGACGAGGATTGAGGCCACGGCGGGGAGCGATAGAATTAAAGTGAGGGCGATGGAGCTCGCCGGGTTTGCCATAGTGGCTGATGGCTCCTGCTGACTGGCTGACAACCGGTACGCAGGAGGACACGTCATGGCGCCGCGAGCACAGGAGTCAGAGCGGGGGGGCGACCGGCACGCCTACCCCTGCTTGCTGTTCGGACAGGCGGAAGAAGCCCATCCTTCCGGGCAAGAGGATCCCGGGCGGCGGGTGAACGAACAAGATCGCTCCTTCGCGCGGGATCTGAACCTCGACCAGATCGTGGAGGCTATCACCGACAAGCGCGAGCAGAGCGAATTGATCACCGCGGTCATGTATGGCCATCTTCGCGACGCCGAAATCGTGCGCTACCGCCAGGAGGTCTTTCAGGACCTAGAGGATCCCGTGCTGTTCAGCCATATCGCTGATTTCGCCAGTCTCATGAGCAAGGTGCGGGTCCACCTCGATCAGCTGGCGAAAATCCAGCACCGCTATCACAGGGAAGGCTGGTTCCTGGACGCGGCGTCCATCTACTGCGACGCTGTGCAGTCCCTCGCCGGGCAGCTTGCCTCGGCGCAGATCAGTTCTCATGGCCTGCTGGCGTTGCGCGATTATCTGGCTTCCTACGCGTCCTCGGCTGACTTCACCGCGCTGGCGAGCGAGACCCGGGATTGCAAGGAGGCCCTCGAGCGAATCCGTTACTGCACTCGCATCCGAGGCAGTCGGGTCGACGTGAGCCGGTACCAGGACGAGGCCGATTACAGCGCCGAAGTGCTCAAGACCTTCGAGCGCTTCAAACAGGGCGCAGTCGCCGACTATCGAGTGCGCTACCGGATGTGGCCCGGCATGAATCACGTTGCCGCTCAGATTGTTGATCTTGTGGCCCGGCTGTTCCCAGAGGAATTCGCGGGCCTGGACGCCTACTGCGTTCGGCATGCCGCGTTCCTGGATGACGGAGTCCGACACGCCGACCAAGAACTCCAGTTTTTCATCGCATACCTTGACCACATCGCGCCCCTTCGATCCGCTGGACTGCATTTCTGCTATCCCGAGGTCTCTGCCGACTCGAAGGAAGTGCTGGCCGTTGACAGCTTCGACATGGCCCTGGCGGACAAGCTCGTCGCCGACGGCAAACCGGTGGTCACCAACGAGTTCCGCCTGCAGGGCCGCGAGCGAACCTTCGTCGTGACCGGGCCCAACCAAGGGGGCAAGACCACCTTTGCCCGGACCTTCGGCCAGATCCACTACCTGGGCAGCGTAGGCTGCCCGGTCCCGGGCAGCTCGGCGCGCCTTTTCCTCTTCGACCAGCTCTTTACTCATTTCGCCAGGGAAGAGGATCTGACCAAGATGAGCGGGAAGCTCGAGGACGACCTGGTGCGAATCGGCGACATCCTGCGTCACGCCACTTCCGCGAGCATTGTGATCATGAATGAGATCTTCAGCTCCACGACCCTGCACGACGCCCGGTTCCTGGGATCCAAGCTGATGACGAAGGTCATGCAGCTCGACGCGCTCTGTGTCTATGTCACGTTTGTGGATGAGCTGGCGTCGATGGGGGACTCCGTCGTCAGCATGATGAGCACGATCGTGCCGGAGAATCCGGCGGAGCGCACCTATAAGGTGGTGAGGAAGCCAGCGGACGGCTTGGCCCACGCGCTGGCGATCGCAGAGAAATACAGTCTCACCTATGAGCGGCTGCGCGGGCGGGTCGCCTCGTGAAGGTCTATCTTCTCCACCGGGCTCAGGACTTTGACTTCGGCGCGGATCTGCCCCCCGGGCACGAGGATCTGACCCAGGACCTGGAACTGACCACGCTGCTTTACGCGATGACCGCCGGTGACCGGTTGCTTCTTGACGTGTCCACAAGAGTGGTGCTCGCCTCTCTGACCGACCCTGAGGCCATCCGCTACCGGCAGCGGGTCCTTGCCGACTGTCTCGCCGAGCCTGAAGTCATCCGGCAGATGTGGGCCGTGGCGGTGGCTGCGCTGGAGGACAAGCGGGGCATCTTCGGAGTTTACGGCGGCTCGTACCAGACCCCGTCGTCCAACCTCTGGGGCGCGGTCAGCCACCTCGAGGCTTACGTGGCTCGCCTCAAGCAGCTCCGGCAGCTAGTGGACGATCACGGCGAGAAGTTCAGCTCCGACGGGATGCGGGCGCTCTGTGCCACGCTGCAGCGGGAGCTGGACGACGAGTACTTTGACGAGATCGGCCGCCACCTGAAACAGCTGCGTTTTCGCTCGGGCGAGCTCATCAGCGCCGAGCTCGGGTGGGACAACAGCGGGATCAACTTTGTCCTCCGCGATCCCCGGGACACGCGACCGTGGTGGAGGGAAAGGCTAGGCATCGGCCCACGTGCTTCTTACTCATTCACGATCCCGCCTCGCGACGAGTCGGGAGGCCAGATCCTGGAGGACCTTGCCAGCCGAGGGCTCAACTTGGTCGCCAACGCGGCCGCCCAGTCCGCAGACCACATCAGAAGCTACTTCACCGTGTTGCGGGCGGAGTTGGGCTTCTACGTAGGCTGCCTCAACCTCGCCGATCGGCTAGCTGCCAAGGCAGTGCCAGTAGCGGTCCCCTCGCCACAACCGGAGTCACCGCCAAAGCTCGTGTGCACCGACCTGCGCGATCCCTGCCTCGCCCTTCGGTCGGAAGGCACGGTGGTGGGCAACGACGTTAAGGCCGACGGGAAATCGCTGTTCATCATCACCGGCGCCAACTCGGGCGGGAAGTCCACTTTCCTGCGCAGCGTGGGCTTGGCCCAACTCATGATGCAGTGCGGGCTGTTCGTCACCGCCCAGTCCTACCAGGCAAACGTCAGCCGCGGGATCTTCACGCACTTCATCCGGGAGGAAGACTCCAGCATGACCAGCGGGCGGCTCGACGAAGAACTCAGGCGCATGAGCACGGTCGCCGACGAGATCGGGCCGCACTGCCTGATGCTGTTCAACGAGTCCTTCGCCGGGACCAACGAGCGTGAGGGATCCGAGATCGGCCACCAGATCGTCCGCGCGCTGCTGGAAGCACATATCACGGTTTTCTTCGTCACCCACCGGTTCGAGTTCGCTGAGCGGTTCCGGCGCGAGCAACCGGACTCCACCCTCTTCCTCAGAGCCGAACGCGAGCCCGACGGACGCCGCAACTACAAGCTCGCCGTGAAGGAGCCACTGCCGACCAGCTTCGGGGAAGACCTCTACTACCAGCTCGGCGGATGGCTAGATGAAGATGGGCCCGGCATCCCGGCCGCAGCAGCGACCCAGTCAGCGAGCGGGATCTGAAGGCCGTGCCGAGCGCGACCCCCCACCCCCCCCGCCCGGTGCACCTCGCCCTGTTCGGCGCCGAGGACCTGATACGCCCGGATGGCTGCCCGGTGTGCCGCTACGTCAGCGAGGCGAACGACCGGTTTCTCGGCTGGTTCGCGCTTGAGTCACACGCCGACGCGGACATGATTACCCGAATGTGTCGGTCGCTCGGTTTCTGTCCACGGCACACCAGGGGAATGCTTGGCCAGCCGGGTGCAGCAGGCAGGATGACCGCCCTGTACACGTACCTGCTCCGAACGGCAGCCCAGTTCCTGGCTGGCGGGATGTCGCCCTCTGGGCCCTGCCTGCCGTGCGCCCGCGACGCCGAGGCGAGCGATCGGGCGCTGGAGACGCTTCTGGCGGGCCTGGGCGAGGCGGATATCCGCGACCGCTATCGCGACAGTCACGGCTTGTGCTTGCCGCACCTGCGCGCCGCCGCGCCGCGTGCCGGGCGCAAGCTGGCCGCCTGGCTGGCTCACGACATGCTCTCCCGCCTATCCGCCGGATCGCCACCTCCTGCGGTGATCGCCGGGGAACGCGACCCTGACGCGGATGTCCGCGCTCGACTGCGCGCCTCGCTCCCGGCCGCAGCACACGCCAGGCTGGCCGAAAACGTCTGCGTGGCTTGCCACGCAGAGTGCCTGCGGGAACGGGATGCGGTGGCGCGGTGTGCGGCCTCCGACCGGGCGGTGAGCGAGCCATCGCCAAGCCTGTGTCCGACACACCTGCACGACGCGTCCACCGACTCCGTCGGGACGCGGCTGCTCGGCCTTGAGAGCGAGCGCGCCGAGGCGTGGCTGGTCGGCCTAACGTCGGCGGCGAGCCTGGGCAGCGCTTTCCGGAGGCGAACTGCCCGGCATAGCTGGATGCGCGGCGGTGAGGGACAAGGCGAATGCCTCGCGTGCCCGCACGTCGACATGGGCCAGGGTCTTCAGGCTCGGCACGCGGCGAGCGTGGCCGGGCATCATCCTGTGCTATGCCTGCGGCATGTGCTAGCGCTGCGCCGCCGCGACCCGGGCGGCGCCATCCCCTTCGTGCGGACGGCAGCCGTCAGCACGGAATCGGTGTTGGCCGATCTTGGACGCGCGTTCCAGATGCAGGGCTGGGCGCACCGGGACGAGCCGCTCGGCCGCGAGATCGCACCCTGGCAACGGGCGGTGGCGCTCGTCGACGGCAGAGTCTACGGCGGCGGGCCACCGCGCCCGCTAAGCCAGTTCAGTGACCCCCAGGCATGGCAGACCTACAGGCTGTCGGGCCAGCAGCCAGAGGCCTGACCCGGCGCTCTTCCGTTGATCTTGGGCTCTGCGACCCTCGTTAGGGAAGCCCGGAGGGCGTGTTCACGTACGGCGCATAGCCGTGGGAGCCAAAGTCAAGCAAACGGATCAGGTGCCCGGCGACCCTTGGATGAAGCGTCAATCCCGGCAACTGATCACGCGTGGTGAACTGCGGTCTCATGCCCGGTTCCTGGCATCGCTCCCGGCCGATCACGGGCTCGGCGGCATGAAAGATTACGTCCAGCAGCCGACGGCCCGATCGGGGCGACGCCGACTCCGCAATGAGTGCCACCTCAGACGGATCTGCGGACACGCCGGTTTCCTCGAACAGTTCACGGCGAGCGCATGCCATCAGGCTCTCGCCCTGGCGGGGGGTTCCGCCGGGCAGCACCCAGTCATCCAGCCCATCATGCGTCCGGTGGACAAGCAGGACGGCGTGTCTGTGCACTACCACGACCGAGCATCGGACCTCGAAGAGAGCCACCATCAAAGTCCTCCTTCTCCATGGAAGCAGGACCCATCGGCCATTCGGCAATCCCGTAGTCACCGGCATGGCTGTACGTCAGTGGGATCCACCACCGTGCGGCACAAAGCCACCGTTCACAGCATAACCGGGGACCGGGTTCGCCCGAGAGCGTGAATACCAGCCGGGCTGATCGGCGCTACCTCTCTGCTCCGAGTGGTACGCGCCAATGCGGTACCGATACAATGCCTTATGCCGGATGAGGCTCCCGGCTGGGCACTGCCCCTGAACCGCCGCCGCGGCTAATGGCCTCTGGTCCGCAGAGTTCGATGGCCAGAGGATGGTGTGGCGATGACGGTTCGGGCCAGGAAAGGGCTGGTGCCGCCAGAGCGGTCCGCGGCCCGAGTGGGCATGATCGCTGCGACCGTGGCCGGGGTGTTGCGATGGGTACGCGTGGGACTATTCGCAATGCGCCGAAGCGGGCACACGTGCCCGTACGCAGCGGTTAAAGCTGCGGATCTCATCGACCAAGGTGAGCGGGAACCGATCCTGGCCAAGGCGCGGGTGCACGGCCTGGTTGCGATCCAGGTGGGTGAGCTTGCGCAGGCGAACGCTGGCAAGCGGGAAGATCTGCGCCGGAAGCTCATGGCACGAGAAGACAAGAACGATCTGTCCGCGGCGTGGCTGCGCTCGCGTATCGAGGAAGTGGATCGGCTCATCACGCAACAGGTGGCAACTGTTGACTGGCACCTGCGCGAAAGCTGCCGGCTGCGGGAACGCGTCGCAGACGTCGGATTCCCCGATGCTGGTCCGGCAGCCCGCGGCCGAGATGTCAGATCACACCGTGCCGGGAGCACGTCATGACCGAATACCTCACGGCGACCGAGATGAAGCAACTCCTCGTTGCAGGCCTGAAGGTACATCTCCGCACCGTACGGATGGCCTTCGGCGAGGCAGCGCGCGACGAGGGCGAGCCGGTGGTGGGCAGGCCCAGTACCAGGGACGCCATCCGTCAAGGCGTCCAACTGCTGCGCGAAGTCCAGAGCCTCCCGGAAGACGACTCGCGAATCGTCCGCCTGGCCGAGCTCAGGCCGACCGTCGACGCGCTGATGGCCGTCATCCCTGACGATGGCCGCATCCCTACTGGAAACGCCGATTTGTACCTCAACGCACTCGTCGACCGCGCTATGACGGCGGCTGGCGGAGGCCTTCCGCGGTAGCGGCTTACCGCCGCCCGAGAGGCGGCGGTAAAATGCAGTTGAGGCGATGAACGCCCGCCGAAACCGCCACAGTGGCTGATGGCTTCTACCTGAGTATGAATTGGTGGAAGCTGCCGGTGTCTGGTGACCCCTCTGCTTTTGGCTCGGCGCCCTCGGCGCAGGATGGTTCTGAGAGCATGAGATCGCCTGCGGAGCCGGATGTCAGGCAGTTTCAGAGCATCCTCTTCGAGTACCCGAGAAGCGACGTTGACGGGCTAGACGAACCCGACTTTTTCGTCGACCTGAATCTTGATCAGGTGCTGGACTCGATGACCGTGGGCCGGGAACAGTACAACTTGAGGCCGTTCTTCTTCGCGCCCCTGCACCAAGTGGCGGCCGTGGGCTACCGGCACGAGGTCCTGCGGGACCTGGAGAAAGCCGACGTGCGCGAGCCGATCAAGAGATTCGCCGGTTCGATGCGGTCCATGCGCGAGCACCTGACCCAGGCTGGGAAGCTCAACTACCAGCTGCAGAAGCAGTCCTGGTTCGTGGATGCGACCGAGATCTACTGCCAAGCTGTGGGGTCGCTCGCGGCAGACCTGGCCGAACGCACGCTGGGCTCGCGCGGCTTGCGGGCGCTACGCGACTACCTTGCCGGATACGCTGCCTCCGCAGCGTTCACATCACTCGCGGCGGAGATCGAGGAACTGAAAGCCGCGCTCGCGAGGGTGACGTACGGGGTCCGGATCAACGGGCCACGGGTGACGGTCAACGCGTACGAGGGCGAGACGGATTACGGCGCTGAGGTTGAGGAGACGTTCGCCAAGTTTCAGCAGGGGGCGGTGCAGAGCCATCTGGCGAGACTGCCTAACTATGCCGAGATGGACCACGTCGAGGCAAGGATCCTCGACGGCGTCGCCCAGCTGTATCCGGACGCGTTTCGGGCTCGCGCGGAATTCTGTGCCCGCCATCGCGATTACCTTGATGAGGTAATCGGCAGATTCGATCGCGAGGCGCAGTTCTATCTCGCCTATATGGAGATGGCCGAACGGCTGAAGGATGCGGGCCTGTCGTTGTGCTACCCGCATGTGTCGGCTCGCTCGAAGGAGATCGCGGCCGAGGGGACGTTCGATATCGCGCTCGCCGACAAGCTGGTGCCGCAGGGCGGCAGCGTCGTCTGCAACGACTTCCGCCTCGCGGGGCCGGAGCGGGTCTTCGTCGTCACTGGGCCGAACAACGGCGGTAAGACGA
>Ga0335073_10009188_pt1 | contig 13873 bp, 13 predicted proteins | sample Lox_Sample_22_FD_207093 | JGI IMG/M metagenome (GOLD analysis project Ga0335073, IMG submission 207093) | Soil microbial communities from Loxahatchee National Wildlife Refuge, Florida, United States - Lox_Sample_2.2 | ecosystem: Environmental > Terrestrial > Soil > Wetlands | place: USA... | reverse complement strand
CAAGCCACGCTACAAAACATCCGTCTGTGGGATTGGCGCGCGCTGCAGGACACTCTCCGCCAGATTCAGGAAATCCGCACCTATTACGATTTCCCCGACATCGATATCGACCGCTACGATATTGATGGCACTGTGCGCGAAGTCATGCTCGCGACCCGTGAGTTGAGTGTCGACAAGCTTCCCGAGAGCAGCCGCAACTGGATCAACGAAAGGCTGATCTATACCCACGGCTATGGCATCACCATGAATCCGGTGAACGGATTCACTCCCGAAGGCCTGCCCACGCTGATTTTGAGCAACATGCCGGTGCAAAGCACGGTGCCGAGCATTCAGGTAACGCGCCCGGAAATCTACTTCGGCGAGATGACCAGCAATGACGTATATGTCAAGACCAAGCAACAGGAATTCAATTATCCGCAGGGCCAGACCAACAATCTGACCGCGTACGAAGGCACCGGCGGCATTCCTCTTGGTGGATTTCTGCGCCGCATCCTCATTGCCATCAATGAAGGGGATTTGGCCAAGCTTCCTTTCAGCGACGACATTACTCCGCAAAGCCGTCTGCTCATGCGGCGCAACGTGCGCGACCGCGTTGCCGCTCTCGCTCCATTTCTTACCTACGAACCCGACCCTTACATCGTCATCTCCGATGATGGCCGGCTCTTCTGGATGCTCGACGCATATACGACTTCCGACAACTATCCCTACTCCAGCCACTATCTGCTGAATGGGAATTCCGTGAATTACATGCGGAACAGCGTCAAGGTGGTCATCGATGCCTACGACGGCACCACCACATTCTATGTCTTCGATCCGCAAGATCCCGTCATCGACGCGTATCGCCAGATTTTTCCGTCGTTGTTCAAAGACGCCTCGGCGATGCCGCCTGCATTGCACAAACACGTCCGCTACCCGGAGTTGTTACTGAAGATGCAGGCCGCGGTGTATGCGCTTTATCACATGAACGATCCGGAAGTGTTCTACAACCGCGAAGACCTGTGGACGGTGGCTACCGAAGTTGGCTTGAGTGAATCCGGTGAGCAGGCCACGCAGAGCATGGAACCGAATTTTGTTCTCATGAAACTGCCCGGCGAAAGCAACGTGGAATTCGTCAACATCCTGCCTTTCACCCCGGCCAACCGCAACAACTTGATCGGATGGATCGCCGGCCGCAGCGATGGCGCGCACTACGGAACCTCCATCGTCTATGACTTTCCGAAAACCAGGCTGGTCGATGGCCCGCTGCAGATCGAAGCCCGCATCGACCAGAATGCGCAACTCTCCGGACAGTTGACTCTCTGGAATCAGCAAGGCTCGCACGTTCGCCGCGGAACTCTGCTCGTGATCCCCTGCGGCAAGGCGCTCCTGTACGCCGAACCTATCTATCTGCAGGCCCAACAGAGTCCCATGCCCGAACTGCGCCTGGTCGTGCTCGCACTGCAAGACCGGCTGGTATACGGACCAACTTTCGATGCGGCCATGAGAGCCATGTTCGGCAACGAGGCCTCCTCAGTAAGTGCGGCAACTCCTGCCATTGAGCCGATCGCCAACGCCCCGGCAGCCACCACCCAACCGGCCACGGATCTCAACGCTCTCATCTCCGGTGCAGCCAAAGATTTGGCCGACTATCAGCGGCTCACCGCCGAAGGCAAGCTGGGAGAAGCGGGACAGAAGCTGGAGCAGCTCAAACTAAAGCTGGACGAGCTGAACCGGCGGCAGAAATGAGAATGCGTCGTCAAACAGCATGCGTCGTCAAACGAAAAGCATGACAAAACTGCGGTGGGAACCCCGCTCCGCCTTCGACCCGATCAGTCCGGTGTTGGCTTATTGAGCCGAACAAACAACGAAGAAGAAGAGTCATCTGGCGAGGAACCGCTGCTGTTTCAGAGGAAAGGTTGGAGGCGCGGGTCGGAATCGAACTTGAGGCGCTTACGCGGCGTCCGAGCCGCGTGCCGAAATCCCGAGTGCAGCGAGGGACCTCGTCCAAAAGTCAATTTTCAAGAGAGTTGGAGGCGCGGGTCGGAATCGAACCGACGCATAAAGGTTTTGCAGACCTCTCCCTTACCACTTGGGTACCGCGCCCCGGATGGAGGCGAGTGGCCGCCTCACTACAACGCTGCGTCAATTTTTTGGAGCGGGAGACGGGATTTGAACCCGCGACTTCGACCTTGGCAAGGTCGCACTCTACCGCTGAGTTACTCCCGCTCAACCGATTTATTGTACCTCAACCCTGCCCAGGGACGGACACGCCGATTATAGCAACCCCCGCCAGTTTGGCGTTTTGCATCGAGACCTCTGCTGCACTGCGGCGAGCAATCAGAGAGCGCGGAAGCCGTGAGGGCATGTTCCGTCCCGAAGTCACCATAATCGAAGTCGCTTCGGGATCATCATCAGCGCCGGGCCGCCTGCGCCTCCGCTGATTCCGGCGATCGCAACTCCGGCAATCACCAGGCAAGTGCCCGCCACTTTCGTGATCAGCTGCAATCCCTGAAAGTCTTCTTTCAGCCACTGTGGCCTGAACTCTGTCAGCAATAGCGCGCCTAGAAAAATAATCGCGTAGCGTACTCCCGAAATTGCCGAGACCAGATCCGGATACGTACGGCTAATCGCAAACACTACGAGGAACGATCCTACTCCGGCTAAAAAGCGGTTCACGAAGTACCAGAATTTGCTGCGCGGTTCGGCCCCGCCGGAACTCTGAAAAATCTGCTTTCGCCACGACCGGGGAATCAGCAGGCTGACCGAACCGGCGAAGGTCCCGATCGTGAACCACACGTATGCGCTCACAAAATTTGTTCGGTTATAGGCCATTTTTTGCAGTACGTTGGAAAGGCCGAACAAAGCTGCCGCCAAGACCATCGGCGGGATCAGTTGTTTGAGCTGAAACTTCTCCGAGAAGAACATGACAAACCCGCCCGCGCACATGATGGCGAAGCCGATCAGCTGCATGCCCTCGACTTGCTTTCGCAGCAGCACATGGCTAAACGCAGCCGTGGCCACCGGCGCAAAGCCTCCCATCACAGCCAGCGCGTCTGAAGCCTGCCCGCGTTTCAATGCAGCGTAATAAAAGAAAGAAGCGGCCATGTCTGCCGCACCAGCCGCCACGGCGAAGCCGATCACATCGGGAGTCGGGCTTTTATATCCAAACGGAATCAGCAACAGCCCAAAAATGCTGATCGCGCCTAGCCAGAACACGTAGCTAAACAGATTCTGCGTGCCGCGGCGCTTGAGCAACACCTTATCCCAGACGAGCGAGATTCCAATCAGCCCGTGCGCGATGATCGCGATCAGAACGCCGTTCTTGAAGATTGCCAGCATCCAGCTTTGCAAACGATCAGCAATAGGATGCCAAACCGGAAGCCGTGCACATGCCACATGGTCACACGCATCATCATCCCATTCGAAGGGTTTCCCGGACGTTATGTGTGGCATTGCCATAACCTGGAACACGAAGACAACGAGATGATGCGCCCCTACGACGTTATCTCGCGCTAGAGAGGTGGCAGCGAAGCACTCGCCTGCGTCCGCCGTCGTCTTACCCTCGAGCCCTTCGCAACGACGGCATCCATTCGGCACAGGGATCAAGAAAAACTGCAACCCGCGTCGTGGAGATTTGTCTATTGTGCCAGGAGCAAACACGATGGATGATCCGAGGCAGCTGATCAACAGGTTCGTGGAGGAGCTGTGGAATCAACGCCGGTTGGACGTGGCGGATGCGATCTTCGCCAACGATTGTGTCACCCATCAGCTGCGGTCCGGCGCGCCAGCGAACGGAGTGCCGCGCGGCCCAAAGGCGATCAAGGAGCATGTTGCCGGCTGGATCGCCAGCTTCCCCGATCTTCGCTTCAGCATCGAGCAGATGTTGACTGAGGGCGATCGTGTCGCAATGCAGCTCCTGATGGAGGGCACGCACCTCGGCCCCTGGCTAGGAGTTCCCGCGAGCGGCAAGAAGCTGCAAATACGGATGTTCACGGTCCACCGCGTTGCGCACGGCAAGATCGTTGAGTGACGATGGTTCATCTCGTCCTATTTGTTCCTCACCAATACCTGCCGCACGTCTATCTGCTGCACGGGTCGATCCTGTTCATGCCGTTGTTGTACTTCGTTTTCGGACCATTTCTCGACATCCTCGCCTTCATCGGTTTCCACTCCTGGGGCATGAGCTGGAATACCCCGGAATCCATGGAAATATAGTGCGGTGGCCAGGTTCATCCTGCGCCGCGATTGAGCTCTTTGACTGCCTTTTCGCGGGCCTGAAGCGGGGAGCCTTTCAGAATTTCATTGCCATCAGCAGTAACTACGCAATTGCCGCCGAGGCGGGCGGCAGGACGCTTCGCTGGGGATTGTGCTTCCTCTTGTTCCTCCGATTCGTTTTCTTCGTCTTCTTCTTCGTCCGCGAAGTCATCGTCTTCCCAGATGTGCATCTGGAGCGGGGTTTCGGCGACATCGCGCGGGTCAAGAACCACGTCGTGGAGGAAGGGTTCAGAACTTCGTGTGCGAAAGGTTGGCGCTGGCGGTTTGGAGAGCGTAGAGGAGGAGCCCGGCGATTTTGCCGTCGAGCTGGCCGGCGATGAGCAGGCGCATGATCTGCATGAGCGAGACCTGGATGGAATTTGCGTCTTCGAGGACGGGCAAATCGATCGTGATCCGTCGGCGACGGCGCTCTTCTTTGAGGCGGTCGTTTTTGAGCTGGTCGAGATGCGAGGCGACGCGCTCTTCGTGATGGCGCTTGTGGAAGTAACAGAAACGGTTGTGGCGCAGGGCGGGCGATCCGCACTGCGTGCCGTTGACTTTGAGGTGCTGACAACGACTGGGATAAGACGGCATATGACTCCTGTGCTGCAAGGTTTCAAGATTTCATGTTTCAAGGTTTCATGTTTCGAATTTGCCGAAGCGGGCTGAAGATCGAGATACGAGAATTGTTACTGGGAACATTCGCGATGAAATAGTTAGATTGAAACAAGAACAAGGCAAAAATATTTTGGTCGGTGGGGTGGATGCTCCTTCACACTAATCGACGTTGGTCTGGTGGATTAGTATCGTTTTGTCGTCGGGCCGATCATTGCAGGAGAAGGGACACGGTTGCGGGAAGGTGTGAGCGTGAGCCTGCAACTGCCTGTCCTTCTGATAGGGCGGAAACCAACTGCCATAAACGCCGAAGAAAATAGCCACGCAGGTCAGCGTCTCCTCGTCGCTCCACCGCGTTTACAACCGACACCTCTTTTTTACCTCTACCGGAATGATGGAGCGGCCGAAAGTCGGCGGAGTTTCGCTTGAACAGCCAGAGTCCAAATGAGCGGTGTCGCGCTCGCCTCCACCGAAAGTATGATTGGCTTGCGACTCTTCTATGGTTAAATAGGTGGGGCTATTTCTGTTCCGTCGCAATCCCACGTTGATTATGGACAGACGAAAATTCACTTTGACCCTTGCCGAAATGGCGGTTGGAACTTACGGGGTTGCTCGTAACCCGGCTTTACTGGCGGAGCCGGCTGCGGCCGGCCAGCAAGGGGAAGCATCCACTGTTCCGTTCCAAATTTCCATCATGCTGTGGTCGGTGTTCGCCCAACTGCCATTCATCGAGCGCCTGGAGAAGGTCGCGGAAGCGGGGTATCGCAACGCAGAATTAGTTGGTGAGTACGCCAGTTGGACGGACGAGGAGTTTGCCCGCATAAATGCGAAGCGGAGAGAACTGGGCATTCACTTCGACTGCACGGCGGGTTTGAAGCATGGAGTAAGCAATCCCGCGAATCGTGAGGCGCTGCTCACCGAAATGCGTGCCGCCCTCCCGATCATGGAACGCCTTGAGTGCCCGAGCATGATCTTGCTGTCCGGCAACCGCGTCCCCGGAGTAAGTCCCACGGTCCAGCACGAGAGTTGCATTGACGCGCTCAAAGCGTTGGCCACCCTGGTGGACGGCAAGGTCATCAATGGCGCGCCGGTGCGGCTGTTGCTGGAAACGATCGATCCTGAAGAGAACCCGCGATGTTATCTCACTCAGATCAACGAAGCGCTGGAAATTGTCGAAGCGGTAGGACATCCGCAAGTGCAGTTACTTTACGACTTTTACCACGAGCAGATTTCTGCGGGAAACCTGATTGAGAAATTGGAGAAAAGCATATCTCATCTGGGCCTGGTTCACATCGCCGATGTGCCCGGACGTCATCAACCCGGCACGGGAGAAATCAACTACCAGAACATATATCGAAAACTGGCCCAATTGAATTACGCCGGAATGGTTGCTATGGAATTTCATCCCGACGGCGATCCTGTGGCGCTGCTGCGAGCAGCACGCGAGATGGCCCTGCAGCCACATTGACCCCGCCCGCGCTGGGCTCCCGAAAGAAAGCCATCGAAGCAGCCCATTAATTCGGGGCACCGACGAACTATTCGTACCTCAAAGCAACGATCGGATCGACGCGCATGGCCCGGCGAGCAGGGATGTAACAGGCAGTCAGCGCAACGGCGAGCAGAATGACGGTCACGCAAGCGAAAGTCACCGGATCGGTTGTGGAAACACTATAGAGCAAGCTCGACATGAGGCGCGTCAGCAGAAACGCCGCGACTGCGCCGATCCCCAAGCCAAACAAAACAAGTTTCATTCCTTGCCCCAAGATCAACCGCAACACGTCGCGTCGCTCCGCGCCAAGCGCGATGCGAATTCCGATTTCACGTGTGCGCTGCGCTGCCGAATATGAGATCACGCCAAAAATTCCTATGGCCGCAAGCACCAGGGCAATCGCGCTGAACGAACCCAGCAGGAAAGTGCGAAACCTTTCTTGTGAAATCGATTGGCCGAGTGCAGCGTTCAAAAATTCGATATCCGTCACAGGCAGGTTCTTATCAATGGAGCGGACCGCCTGCCGTATGCCGGCGGCCACGCTCGATGCACTCAACGAGCTTCTAACCACGACCTCGCCGCCGTAAAGAGGCGCCTGCGCGAACGGCACATACATCATCGGTCCGGGTTTGCGGCTAAGCGCCGCATCCCGCACGTCGCCGACAATGCCGACGATTTCTCGGGACACATTGCTGTTCGGCGGAAACCCAAATCTCATGTGCCTTCCCAGCGGATCCCGGTTCGGGAAATAGCGCCGCGCCAGTGTCTCGCTGATAATCGCTACTTTCGGACTGGACGGGGAATCCTGCTCGGAGAAAAAACGGCCCCTCAGCAACGGGATTCGCATCATCCGAAAATAATCGGGACTCACCGTGGCGTAATCGGCGGTCGGCGACTTGCCCGGAGGGAGTGGAGGGTCTCCTACGATGCTGAACGCGAAGGTGGCTTCCCCTTGGCGGTCCATCGGCAGCGGAGCCGCCAGAGCGGAATCTCGCAGGCCCGGCTGCGCATGGAGACGCGCCAGCAACTGGTCAGAAAAAGCCGTCCATTGCTTCGGCGTCGCATATTGGAACTGCGGCAGTGAAACCTCGGCTTCGATCACGTTTTTCGGATCGAAACCTGGATTGACCGAGGTGACCAGCGCGAAACTGCGGATGAGCAGGCCACCCGCGACCAGGAGCACCATGGCCAGCGAGACTTCCGCGATGGCCAAGAAACTCCGCGCGTGTTGGCCGCCACGCTGGCCAGTGCGTTCGCTGCCTTCCTTGATGTTCGCCTGCAAGTTGGACGGAGTTGCCAGAATCGCGGGTGCCAGCCCAAATGCCAGCCCGGCGGCAAGAGACAACAACAGCGCGAACGCCAGCACCGAGCCTCCAACCTGAATCGAATTGATTTGGACCACGTCGGACGGCAAAAAAGAGCGGAGACTCCAGACACCCCAGGCCGCAAGCAGCACACCGGCAACGCCGCCGAGCAATCCCAGCAAAGCGCTCTCCGTCAGCAATTGCCGGACAATGCGGGCGCGCCCTGCGCCCAGCGCGATTCGCACAGCAATTTCTCTTCCGCGGGAAGTGGCGCGCGAAAGAAGCAGGTTCGCAATATTGGCGCAGGCAATCAATAGCACCAGGCCAACCGCACCGAGGAGAATCAGGAGCGGGGTTTTCACGTTCCCGACGACAAACTGGCGATAGGGCTCAATACGGATCGTCAATCCCGAATCTTCTGTGGGGAACTCGTTCGCCAAACGCGTACCCAGGGTTTTCATCTCGGCCTGAGCCTGCGCCAGAGAAACGCCCGGCTTAAGGCGGCCGATCCCGGCCAGCACGCGTGAGCCGGGCTGAAAGAGTCGAGGTCCAAACAACGGGTCCTGGGCGACAGAAATCCACACATCTTGACGGGGGGCGCCGTCAGGATAGCGAAAGCTTGCCGGCAGTATTCCGACAACGGTGAATGGACGCATGTCCAGCGTGATGGACTGGCCAATGAGAGCCGGATCGGAACCGAAGCGGCTGTGCCAGAGATTCTCGCTCACCACGGCCACCGGCGCTGCGCCTTGCCTGCCATCCTCGGGCAGCAACGTGCGGCCTGCCAGCGGCTTTGTACTTAGCACGCTAAATATCTCCGGTGTCACGTCGGCGGTGCTCACAATGGAGGGTTCGCCTGCTCCGGTCAGGGTGAGATCGTGAAACGCATTTCCTGCCATCTCGCTAAACACGTGGTTCTGCTCGCGGCACTGGGTGAAGTCCCGGTAGGAAACAGCCGACAACGCGTCCGGCTGATTCAATGGGACAGCGAAGAGTAGAACGAGTTGATTGGGATCACGATATGGAAACGTTTGCAAAAGCACAGCATTCACGATGCTGAAAATGGCCGTGTTCGCGCCGATTCCCAATGCGAGAGTGAGGACCGCTACCACGGTGAAGCCGGGTGACTTCCATAACAAGCGTGATCCGTATCGAATGTCCTGTGCCAGTTCGCTCATGTTTTCTACTCGTAGCGTAGGGCCACCATGGGATCGACTTTCGCCACCCGCCGCACCGGCCGATAACTCGTCACGACGGCTGCGAATGCCAGCAACATTATCGAGACAACGAATGTTCCCAGATCCGGCTTCAAGACGGTAGTCACGTTGATGAGGCCAACCACCAACATGAGATTAAGGTGGTAGTTGAGAGGATCGCGCCGGCTGGAGTGCGCCTTGCAAACCCTCTGAGCCAGACGTTTTTAAGCGCGCCGGGACAGAAATGAATCACACGGTTTTCTTCGCAGCCTTTACTTTAGCCCATCGCGCCCTTTGCGCCGCCGCTATCTTGCGCCGTGCAGCCGCCGACATTACTCTCTTTGGGACAGTTTTCTTGGCTGCGGTTTGCCGAGCGTTGGCCCAGCGCGCTCTTTGGGCAGCCGCGATCCGGGCCCGAGCCGCCACCGAGAGCTTTCGGGTTCCGTATGTCCTGCCAAAGGCGGCCAGGGCTGCGGTGATTCCGCGGAGTTCCCTGGTCAAGCGGTCTTGTTCCTTCTTCAACAGCTCGACGACTCCAGCCAAATTGGACATTGAATTCTCCTCTGAATTGATTCTATCGTGCGTAGGCTCATGTTCGTCCCGCCTGCTGAACCATTTCGACAATGACTCTCCGAGTCTGGGCTGAGTCTTCGACTTCTCGTAAGAATGCGATCCGGGCGCCACGCATGCCGTCCTGGGTTTTCGCCCGTACCCGGAATCCTAGGCGATCCACCGATGTCATCTCCACCTCTTGCGCTTCGATGCCGGCAAAGGCGCGAGTCAGCTGAACGAGCGCATCCTTGTGGTCAGAATTCATGTGTTGCAAGATTCCAGCAGCAGACTCGGACAAGGGATCCGGTTTCGCGCTGCTATAATCTGCGGCATCGACCCAACCCATTACCCCGAAACCGCCGACGTAATAAACGTCCACTATATTCATGCGGAAGAAGAAGAAGTCCTCAAAGTCAACCCAGTACTTGCTGCTTTCGTAGCGCGCCAGATAGAGCTTGCGTGCGTCCGCCAGTTCAGGTGCAGGTATCGGCAAAACGTCTCCCAATAGCGTGACCCGCGACGCACCCAGCACATCGCCGCTGGAGTCACCTTGCGTGACCAGTAGAGAAGCACGTGGGTCTGCTCGCAGGTTTTGGGTATGCATGGCCATGGTGCTGATCAGAAAGATCGAACGCCCGTTATCGTCCAGTCCGTAGGGCATGACTGAGCCGAAAGGGAACCCAGGCTGCTTCAGCGAATGCGTCGACAGGCTGCCGACGCGCTCCAAATACAATAGAGTGCGTGCGCGCTCGGCGAATGAAGGTTCCGGAACGACCGGACCTGCGCTTGACGGTGCGGCGTGTTTCCTCGCAGATGAGGGAGTCGTCATATTTCTCTGACGCCACAGTTTAGTCCAAAAACCCGCTTCGCTGCGCTACCCGCGACGGGCTTGTGCCGAAAGAGATCCCTCAGTACTTTTGGTGTCGCTTCTCTGCATTTTGTTACAGAGTGAAGTTACAGAGATTCCGGCTCCGCTTTAGGTGCGGTGTTGGACGGAGTCCTGTATTGCTTGCCAATCGGAATCAGCATGGGAACCTGACGGCGATACTGAATGTAGGCATTGCCGTACGCGTGGATCAGGTCACGTTCCTCGAAATAGATTCCGACCAGGATGTATCCCGTGGTCGCAATGGAAAAGAGCAAGTGCCCAATACTCATCACCGGTGCAGACCAGAAGGCGATGACGAATCCCAGATAAAGTGGGTGTCGTACCCATCGGTACAACAACGGAGTCCGGAATGCCGCATGATGAAACTCTGCTCCTCGCGCATAAGCCCACACCTGGCGCAGTCCGAACAACTCGAAGTGGTTGATCAGGAATGTGCTGAGGAGGAGAATTGCCCATCCAACCCAGAAGAGAATGGCCATCGCGGAGGCCGCGATCGTGCCGCGTAAATCCCAGACCACGTTCGGAATCGGCCGCCATTGCCACAGCACGAGCGCGAGCGCGAGAGTGGCTGCAAGCACATACGTGCTCCGTTCGACGTACCAGGATATAACCCGCGTCCATCGCTCCTTGAAGCCGCGCCGCGCCATTACGCTGTGCTGGAGTGCGAATACACTCAACAGCAATGCATCGATGAGTGCGGAGATTAACGGTTGCGAAACCGATCCCGAATCGATCGTCTTGGGCACACCAATCCTGCCGACGAAGCCGATCGCGTAGAGAAATGTCCCGAAGAAAAGCAGATAGACGGTGATGCCGTAAGCAAGCGCCAGAAATCGCTTCATAAACCCTTCCTGTTCAGCCTGAGATGTCCGCGATGGTTCGCTCGTAAATGTTGAGCACCGAGGGGAATCGTTACAGTCTGGATTGCAACGGAACAGGCCCGAACGAATCCCGCAGAACCCCTTCTACTGAAGAAATCGGAATCGGAAGGGAAAAGACGACAGGAAGGTAAGAAAAAATCAGGTCATGAATCATGCCGGCTGACGGCCCGGAGAGATTATGGCGGAGGCTTTTCTCGCTAATGTCGGGAAACAGCGAGCATGGCTGCGGGCGGCGAGACCTGCCTTAACGATTGGCGAAGAAGAAACGGAGCGTTGGGAAGTTTCTCATTCCATTGGTTCCATAGCTCAGTGCGCTGGGCTTCGAAGCGAGCCGCTTCCTCGATGTTGCCCGTTCGCCGGAGCAGGCCAGCGAGCGCGGACCACGTGCGCGAAATGCAGGTTGCGTCGCGAAGATCGTTCTGCAGGTCGGGCTTCGAGGCCATTAGCTTGTCGAGGAGTTCCTGGTAGACTGCGGCCGCTTTGTCGGGCTGGCCGGTTTCGGCGTAGTCGTCGGCTTGAGCCCTCAGAGCACTATAAGTGTCGCTCATCGGCTCGATTTTTTCTGGGGGATATCCGCCGGCCTGGCTGAGCAATTCTAAAGCGCGGGCAATGCGCTGCCGGGCTTCCTTTTCATGACCCGTCCAGCGCACCACGTACGATGATGCGGCCAACAGCTCCGCTTCATCGCGCTGGGTGGGGAGATTGCTCCTCGCCTCGCGTATGCGCGCGAGTGCATGATCGTAAACTGCCAGTGCATTTTGCGGATTCTGGTGGCGCAGGATATTGCCAATTTCTAGACTATGGGTTGCAACATTATGGCGGCTGAGGTAATCGTTCGGGTCTCGCTTCGCGAGGTCTTCAGAAATATCGAGGGCTTTTTGAAAATCGGCGAGCGCCTCGCGAGTGCGGCCGAGGCTTGGCTCATCATCGGCGCCACCCAGAATGCTGCCTTCAAGGTCGTACCCGTTGGCTAAATTAATCCGCAATGACGCGTGTCCGCCTGCGGCCTCGGCTTTTTCCAGTTCAATCGCCTCGACATTGGTCTTAAGGGCTCCGTCTAGATCCCCCGACTCCCAACGTGCGGCTGCCAAAAGTGCAAGGATAAACCCGTTTCCTTGGGTACTCGAGAGAGGGATGTCCAAACCCCGCTGGCAATATCGAATCGCGTCATCAAGACGTCTCGCCGAGTAGTAGGTGCCAGCAACGTTCGAATAGAAGTACCTCATGCTGTAAAGGTCATGAAACTGGGTGGGGCGAGTGCTCATGAACCGCTCGATGAGCGAAGTGGTCGCAGCGGCGTGCCCTAAAGCTTGCGCCACGTCGCGTCGGTTGTTGGCCAAAATCATGTGATCGTGGGCAATGGTCGCGGCGATGAACAGAGCCCGCTGATTTATGGGATTTTGGAAGAGGACGGGATCCACGAATGTTGACGCTTTGTTGAGACTTGCCTCGGCTTCGGCGAACTGGCCCAGATTCGGCGAAGTCGGGTCGCCCTGAGCATGCGCCACGCGCACGTAGGCGTAGGCAATCTCCAGCGCGAGATCCCTGTCTCCTTGAACGTCGTTGCCCAGCGAGGTCAGATACTGCAACGAATCCGAAACCATCTGCATCCTGATTTTCGTCGCGCCGGGCAAACCTCGGATGTCGTTGTCCAGGGCAATAAACTTATTGGCCAATTGCCGGACCTGCAGGAATCGACGCTCGGCAATTTCACGTTGTCGATTTGCGACATAGAGTCCCGCAGAAAGGCTGCCGAACACAAGCACACCTGCGACGGTCGTGAGCGCGACCACCGTGCCGTTGCGGCGGATGAACTTCCGAGCTCGGTATGCGATTGTGTCCGGCCGTGCGCTTATGGGCTCATGCTTGAGATAGCGTTGCAGATCATCCGCCAACGCAGTCACAGAGCTATAACGCTCCCCGGGAGGCTTCTTCAGCGCCTTGGCGAGGATCGTGTCGAGATCTCCACGGAGTTGACGCCGGAGCTTCTCCATGGTGGTGCCACGCGTTGCTGCGGCAGCGCGATTTGCCGACGCAACCGTTTGCGACGCGCGCGGCGGCTCTGTCTCCATTATGGCTTTGACTAAGTCTGCGGGAGAATTTATCCGCGCTCCCGCCGGATGCTGCCCAGTCAGGAGGAGATACAGCACCACGCCTAACGCGTAAACGTCGGTTGCAGTGGTTATCGCGCCGCCAGTGACTTGTTCCGGGGCGGCGAACTGGGGGGTTAGAGCTCCACTCCCCTCAACTGTCAGCTGCGTGGTCTTGTTTGCGTCAGTGTCATCGGCCAACAGCTTGGCGATGCCGAAGTCCAGCAATTTGACTTGTCCATCCTTTCTCACTAATACGTTGGATGGTTTGAGATCGCGATGAACCACCAGATTGGCATGGGCGTGGGCCACGGCGCTGAGCACATCAAGGAACAGCCGAATGCGCGAATCCACGTCCAACCCGCGGTGGTCGCAAAACTGGTCAATGTTTTCTCCTTCAACGTTCTCCAGAACGAGATAAGGCTCTCCGTTCCCAGTCACGCCCGCATCGATCAACTCCGCAATGTGCGGGTGCGTCAATTGGCCGAGAATCCGGCCCTCGCGCTTGAAGCGCTGCGCGCCTCCCGTCGCCGCCACGGAAATGTTCAGGAACTTGACCGCCACGCGCCGCTCGAATCGGCCATCGCTGCGCTCGGCCAACCAAACGCTACCCATGCCTCCTCG
>Ga0335073_10009186_pt1 | contig 13874 bp, 9 predicted proteins | sample Lox_Sample_22_FD_207093 | JGI IMG/M metagenome (GOLD analysis project Ga0335073, IMG submission 207093) | Soil microbial communities from Loxahatchee National Wildlife Refuge, Florida, United States - Lox_Sample_2.2 | ecosystem: Environmental > Terrestrial > Soil > Wetlands | place: USA: Florida... | reverse complement strand
TGCCGGCAACGAAAGTGACCAGCAGTGCACCTTCGTTCAGTCCGATACCAAACTCACAGGCGCATGCAAGTCAGAGGAGGGCAAAGATCTTCCCGTTACCGGCACCCTCGAGGGCAACAAGATCACGTGGAGATACGACTCCGAGTACAACGGCAGCCCGTTGACCCTCACCTATACTGCTACGCTCGACGACTCCGGCAGGATTGCCGGCAGCGTGGAGGTCGATCCTTTTGGCGTCACCGGGGACTTCACCGCAACTCCAGCGAAAGATCCCGCAAGGTAGGCTGAATCACAACAGAAAAGGCCGATCCGTTCAGGATCCGGCCTTTTCGCACTGTGCCTGCTGATCTTGAAGGCAATGGACAATCCCCATTCGCAGCCTGACCTTCAATCAGGATGACCGCGAGGATCGTGCTGCCTTTCGCTGCCCTGGCTTCTCCGTTTCCCAGATCTCCCCGGCTCTTTGCGCAAATCGAATCAAAGTCGCCCGAACCAGAAACTCGGCAGCAGCTGCATCGCCTTCGCCGATCACATCGACCATTCGACTGTGGCGAACAAGATCGGCTTCCCACGCGCCTGCCTGCTGACGCGCGCGCGCCGCGCGCATTGCTACAAACGCAAATAACGGCACAAGCAATCCCCGAGCCTGTGTAAATAGAGTCCGATTTCCACTAAGCTCGCAGAGCCGCAGATGGAAATCCAGATCAGCCTCAAGCAGTCGACGGATCTGGCCATGCCGGATCGCCTTCTCCATTGCATCAACTGACTCGCGCAGCCGTGTAAGGTCCGCCCGTCTCTCCGTCGCAAGTCTAGCCGCCAGGCCTTCGAGGGCGCCGCGCAATTCGTATACCTGCGCCACGTCCTCGGCGCTGTAGTTGGTCACGCGCGCACTGCGCCCAGACGCCTTCGTCACAAAACCGTCGGCGATCAGCAGATTGATCGCTTCGCGCACCGAGGTCTGCGCCACGCCAAATCGTTGGGCCCAGAACGCCTCTACAATGCGCTGGCCCGGTGCGAGATGGCCCTGGATAATCTGCTCGCGCAGCTTTTCCGCAAGAGTCTGCTTCAGGAACTCAATTCCTTTGGCTGTCGTCACTTTCGCCTTGCGCGGCATCTTCAAAAGAATCCCCCTCGCTGCATCCGGCTTCGGCCGCCATCTCAAATCCCAATCAGATCTGAACTGCTGCCTGGCTCCTGCGGCGTCACATAGCGCCCGTCAGCAACCTGCGCAGGGTGCACAAAGTGATTGTGCAGATGCGGGATGTGCTCCAGAAAAATCTTATCGTGCCCCATCGCGATGTGATTTACCAGCACGAGGTGCTGATGAATCTGCCCCATGTCTCCCACGTGTGGGACGACTGGAATGCCATATCTGCGCGCCAGCAGGCTCACCGTCAGGAACTCGCTCACGCCCGCAAGGCGAGTGCAATCCGGCTGAAGGAACCCGACGCAGCGTGTTTCAAGAAAGTTCTTGAACATCACTCGATTCGGCACATGTTCTCCCAGTGCCAGCCGCGTTGGCGCCGCGTCTTGCGCCAATTTTCTGTGCGCCTCAATATCGTCTGGATGGGTTGGTTCCTCAATCCACAATGGATCCACGGTCCTCAGAGCTTTGCATGCAGCGGCCGCCTCGGGATAGGTCCACCTCTGATTTGCATCGAGCATGATTCTTGCATCCTGACCCGCCAGTTCACGCAGCAACTGCGCCCGCTGCACATCGCTGTCGAGCGTTCCACCCACTTTGAGCTTGAATGCATCGAAGCCTTGACCCATGCTGCGGCGCACGTTCTCTCGAATCCGGTTCTCGTCGTACGAAAACCAACCCACGCTTGTGTCGTACCCCGGATAGCCGCTGCCTATAACGGCCGATCGTTTTTTCCGTCCTGATTCTTCCTCACAAAGAATGCCCAGCGCCTCGTCGCGGTTGAGGGCATCCTCCAGATAGCTCAGATCGAGTAAATTCACGAACGACTCTGGCGATAGATCGAGCAATACCTTCCACAGCGGCTGCTGGCGCGACTTTGCCCACGCATCGAAGCATGCATTGGTCAGCGACGCCAAAGCCAGGTGCACAACTCCTTTGTGCGGCCCCAGCCATCGCAGCTGCGGATGGTCGGCAAGTCTCCGTGACCAGGAACCGAACTCCGCCATCAGTTCGTCGATGTCCATCCCGATGAGTGGCTGACTGAGCATTTCGATCGCCCGGCACACGAGATCGTTCCCCGGCCCCATCGTCAACACGAGACCGGTTCCCTCCAGGCCAGCGCCGAGGTCGACCAGACTCACGGCGAAGGAGTACTGCGGATTCGAGTGCACCGCATCGGCACCCTCTCCCTGTTTCAGCTCGAAGCGCGCGTCTCGCGCCATGATCACCTGAATGTGCATTGCGTCCTCTCAGCTGAGATCCGCTGATCTTTGATTTTAAAATAAGCGTTTATTTTACGAAAGAGGCGACTCTGTCTAACTTCGTTTCAACTGGTGAATCACGGGAAATCCACGCTATATTTCCCATCTAGACGTATAAAAACCTCTTGACGATGCCAATCGCAGAAACTACCGTTTCTTCATATGAGCGCTTATTTGATGAATCGCCGTGATGTCCTGCGAGCCGGGCTAGGCGCAGCTTCCTTTTCCCTTCTTCCCCGCTTTGGATTCGGCTTGGAGACCGAGGACGAGCGAACCGCGTGGTATCGCGACGCTAAGTTCGGCATGTTCATCCACTGGGGGCCCTACTCTCTCGCCAGCGTTGAAGCTTCGTGGCCCATCATGGTGCCCAAGCCCGGCGGCATTACTGAAGCCGAATATCGCGCGCTGCCGTCGCGCTTCAATCCAACAAAGTTCGACCCAGATGCCTGGATTGATCTCGCGCGTACTGCCGGCCAGCAATACATGGTCTTCACGACCAAGCATCACGACGGCTTCTGCATGTTCGATTCGTCGTATACCGATTACAAGATTACGAAGACACCCTATGGGAAAGACATCGTCAAGCAACTCTCCACCGCCTGCGATGCTCGCGCCATGCGCCTCGGCTTCTACTATTCTCCGCCAGACATGCATCACCCCGATTTCCGTGACACGTCGAAGCCCGCCAGCGTCAACTGGCACGGTGAGCCCGACCGGCCTGAGTGGCCCATGTACCTGCAGTACATGCAGCTACAGTTGACCGAGTTGCTTACTCGCTACGGCCCGGCGGTTCTCGTCTGGTTCGACGGCTTGAACAATCAGGAGAAATACGATGGCCGTCGTTTCCTCAACCTTATTCATTCACTTCAGCCTGCGACACTAGTGAACGACCGCATCGGCGTACCCGGCGACTATGTCACGCCAGAGCAATTCGTGCCAACCGCCATCCCAACTAAACAGGTGCACTTCAATGCGGTCGACCAGAGCGTCAATCAAAGACTCAAACCTGGAATCCCCGCCCCCGAAGACTTCCAACTCTGGGAAACCTGTATGACCATCAACAACACCTGGGCCTACAACGAGCACGACCACGATTACAAGTCATCGCAGTTCCTGATACGTTCGCTCGTAGAAGTCGCGAGTCGTGGCGGCAACTTCCTGCTTAACGTAGGCCCGCGCCCTGACGGGACCATTCAGCCCGAGTTCCAGGAGCGCCTGCGCGCTATTGGCGATTGGATCTCCGTCAATGGCGATTCGATCTATGGAACAACTTATGGACCCGTTCAAGGCGTTAAGGACATCCGCACCACGGCGAAGCGTGAGACCGTCTTCGTTCACGTCTTCGATTGGCCATCCGCATCTCTGCAGGTTCCCGATTTCAAGAAGAAGATCATTGCGGCCCACCTGCTGGCGACAGGACAATCCTTGACTTATCGCCAATCCGAATCCGGCCTTCAGATCGATCTGCCTTCGAAAGCGCCCGACGACAATGTGAACGTCGTCGCCCTTCGAACTCTCTGAAGGGCATTGGCAGGGCTGTGTCAGTCGAGGTGAAAGACCTCTTCCATCGCAGCCCACCACTCACCTGGTGCTCGATCGTCCAAAGGCCACTGCATTGGGCCCATGCGGCTCCACCACTCCTGAGTCGCAGGATCTGCAGCCATCTTCGCCATATCGGCCGCGTAGTCGGCTCCGGTGTACTCGAAATAGCTGTAGAGCGTGGAGTTGCGGAGATAGATCGAGTAGTTGCGGATGTTGCATGCCTTGATCATGCGCAGCACACCGTCAGGCACGGCACGGTGTGCTGCTTTGTATGCTTCTTCATGCTCCGGTCTCAGGCGAATCACCATTCCATAGCGCGTCAAAGAAATCCTCCAAGCTCGTAAGGCGACATTCCCACCTTAACGGGCGGTTCTATTCAAGAATATGCCGGATCGAACACTCAGGGCTTGAGCGCCACCGGCTCTGCCCCATGTTCGCTTGACCGATACAGCGCTTCGACGAGCTGCATCGTTTGATATGCATCCTCATAGTGGGTAGGTAGGCTTGTCTCTGATCCCTCCAGATATCGTTGCAGCGCGCCCATCGTCCCCGCGAATGCATCTGGAAAGTTGTTCCCGCTCACAGGCAGTTGTGTCCACTGGCCTCGGGCAGAGCCCCGCTCCGCAAACTCGAGCGTGTCTGGCTTGCCTTTGGGATAGTCGAGGTTCACGCCCATCGTCATGCGCGCCGCCCCACGTAGCCCTTCCCACTGCACAAAACTATGCTGATGCGCCGGCCCAAACTCGTGACTGTGATTGGTCGCGACAAAGACGCGGATCGAATCTCCATAATCGAGAATCGCCACTGTCTTTGTTGCGGCGAGGCCCGGCGAGTGTGGGCTCTTCACTGTCTTCGCAAACACGCTCCGCGGGTTCCCGAGCCAGGCGCGGATCAGGTCGAAGTAGTGAATGCTGTGGTACAGGATCTCCAGGCGCGGCGCCTGCGCCAGAAAGGTCCACAGGCGCCACGGTGTAAATGTGCTCGTCTGCACCTCAATATCGTGGATTGGCCCCAGCAAGCCGGCATGGTCCAGAGCCTTCACGCCAAGATGATTCGGCGCATAGCGCAGCGAGAAGTTAACCGCGGCGGTCAGATGCTTCTCCCTGCAAATCGCTCGAATCGCCTCTGCCTCCACAAGCGTCTCCCCCATCGGCTTTTGCATCAGAACCGCCGCGCCATCCGGCAAGAGCGGCAGCAGAGGAGCCAGCTGCGACGCCGGAACCGCGATATCGAATACACAGTCTTTCGGCGCAAACTGAACCGCGTCGCGCGGCGAGTCGAACGCTCGCGGTAAGGCGAATTCCTTTGCAACCTCCCGCGCCCGCTCGCCAATCTCGTCGACGATGCCGATGACCGGAAAGCCGGCCTTCGCATACGCCGGCAGATGCGCCGCGCGCACAATGCCTCCGGCGCCGATGATGACGATCGGCCTGACCTTCTTCGGCAGACTCGGAGTGATCGCACCCGTATCCGGAAGCAATTTCGATTGCTCTAAATCAGAAGACATTCCACCGCCGATGCCGCGGCCCGCAGACGCAGCTCTTCGTCTTTCAGAGTGCCATTCCTTCGCGCGTGTGTCTATCGAGGCTACGCCGTTTCGAGCACCAGCACAGTCGCAATCGGGTCCAGCGCCTTGTCCGGCAGGGCTACATCAATTCCGTCGCCCGCATGTGTAACCTTCAATGGTGTGCGCGATGCATCTGCCAGCAGATATGCGCTCTTCACTGTGCGCGGCGTCTTGGCGAGATGGAAACTCGTCCCCGGCCATTCAAACAGATGGACGTAAATTCTGTCCGCAGTCGTCGTCGAACGCCACTTCCAGCTCGGAATGAACTTCGGCTTCCCGTCCCGGTCTTTCTCCGTAGTTGAAAACGTCCCCGCCTCGTCGCCGAACAGCGTGGGTTGCGTCGCGTAGATCGAATCTCCATTCACAGCCAGCCACTTGCCCACCGCGCGCAGGCGCACCACTTCAGGCTCGGGCACCTGGCCCGTCGCCATCGGACCAATGTTCAGCAGATAGTTGCCGCCCTTGCTGGCAATATCGATCAGGTTCCGGACCAGCGTCTCAGTGCTTTTAAAATTCGTGTCATCCTGCTTATAGCCCCAGGTGTCGTTCATTGTCATGCACGACTCCCAATCCCGGCCCGGATAACCGCGAGCCGGAATGTACTGTTCCGGCGTTTCTGTGTCTCCGCTGTATCCGCCACCGAGGCGGTTGTTCCAGATCAGCCTGGGATGCTGATTCAGCACCTCCACGATCTTTCCCGCCAGCTGCGGTGTCATGTCTTTCGTCGGCGTGTCAAACCAGACAATCGCCGGGTATTCGCCATAGTTGGTCAGCAGTTCCTTGATCTGAGGTATGGCCTTGGTCTCCAGATACTCCGGGAAACTCCCGTTCTGTGCCGGATCCCAGTGATATGTCGGTGGCTTGTGATCGCCCGTTTTGTAAGCGGCGCCGCCTGGAGCCGTCCAGTCCTGATCCTGCGAGTAATAGAATCCAAGCCTGATCTCCTGCTTACGGCACTCCTCCGCAATTTCCTTCAACGGATCGCGCTTAAACGGCGTTGCATCGACAATATTGAAGGGGTTCGCCTTCGAGTCGAACATCGCGAAGCCGTCGTGATGCTTCGACGTAATGACGATGTACTTCATGCCGGCCGCCTTCGCCAGTCCCACAATCTCTGCCGCGCTGAACTCCGTCGGATTGAACCGTGACGCCAACGCCTTGTACTGCGCTACCGGGATCGATGCCGTATTCATGATCCACTCGCCAATGCCCGGAATCTCCTTGCCGTTCCACCGGCCCGCTGGAATCGAGTAGAGGCCCCAGTGGATGAACATCCCAAACCGCGCTTCGCGAAACCACTTCATCCGTTCATTGCGCTGCTCGGGAGTCTCCGTATCCTGGACCGCCTTCACCGGATGCGCATCCGACTCCGCGATGTGTTCGCCTTCCACCTGCGCCAGTACCGGCAGCGCGTCAGCCAGCGCAAACCCGGTGACCGCCATGGCGCAGCCTTTTGAGAAATCCCTTCTCGAAACCTTCTTCATACTGCCTCCGCGATCATAATCGACTTCTTGTATGTGGCACCGGAACCTTACCACGCCGTTCCATCAGATTCAATTGCCAACTGCCCTCAGTTCATCTCCGACGGCATGCTCAGCCTCTGGGCGATGGCGTCCGCCGCTGCACGCAGCTTGGCGGCAAACTCCTGAACATGCCGCTTCGTCACGCGCACCACAGGTCCTGATACGCTGATGCCGGCAATCACTTTGTGTTCATGATTCAGGACAGGAACCGCAATGCAGCGCGCTCCTGCCACCGCTTCCTCGTCGTCCAGAGCGAATCCACGACGATGCACCTTTAGCAACTCGTCGTTCAGCCCGTCTACCGTGCAGATGGTCTGCGGCGTCAGTTTTTCGAACTGCACGCTCGCCATGATCTTGCGCTGCTGGGTCGGTGGCAGATACGCCAGAATCGCCTTGCCCAGCGCCGTGCAATGCAGAGGCCGCCGCGCGCCGATCTCCGAGACCATGCGAAACGTGTGCTGACTCTCAAAAACGCTCAGATAGAGAATCTCAGAGTGATCCAGAACCGCCAGGTTCACTGTCTCTCCGGTCTCCTCGCGAATCCGTTCGAGTATGTCTGCGCTACTGCGACAGAGAGTCGCCTGATACGTCAGCGCTGTCCCTAGCTTCGCCAGTTTCGGTCCAATGATGTAGTAGCCGCTGGGATCGCGAAAAACATACCCCACCGTCTCCAGGTGAGAGAGAAACCGGTAGGCCGTGCTCTTATTGATGCTCGTCGACGTGACAATCTCGCGCAATAACAATCCTCCGGGAGCCTGGTCAAGCCTTTCAAGTATCTGAATGACTTTGCCGACCACGCCTACCGGCGCCGACTTCGATCTGCGCACCCCTTCGGAGAGAGTTGTCACCTGCTTCGACCCCAGTTCCATGCAAGGTATACGCAGCCTCAGTGCGCATTCCGCGTGCGAGAAAACTCATCAGCAGAAAAAAGAGCGGGAACCGCAACGAAGGTCACTAAGTCGCGAATCCCGCTCGCGGGTTTAGAAAATAATCTTGCCGCTGAATTGCATCTGCCTCGGGTTGTTTGCAGTCCCGCTGATTGAACCGAAACTTGTGCTCGAGACGTCACTATTCGGAGTACCGAGGATCGGGTGATTGAAGATATTGAACGTTTCAGCCCTGAACTCAAAACTTCGCTCTCCCCAGAACGGGAATGATCGAATTACTGAACTGTCCAGGTTGATCCATCGCTGTGCTCGCAGATTGTTGCGGTACGCGTCGCCGAACGTATAAACGGCCGGGAGAGCAAATGCGTCGATATTGAACCACTCGGCCGCAGTTCGATGAGAGAGATTCGCCTTGCCGACCTGATCTGCGCGTTGGCTTCCGCCGCCTATATTGGCGCGGTCAAGACTGTCGGTTGCAGTGAAAGCCTGCCCGTCGCGCCAAGTGAGTATGTTGTTCAGTTGCCAGTTTCCGAGGATGTAATCCATCACCTTATTCCCAGTGCTGAAGCGCTTGCCAGGGCCAACGGGGATGTCATACAGTCCATTGACCGACAGGACATTGGGAATGTTCGTACCCGCCAGGCCCCGCGAGGCCTTTGGATTATACGGATCCTGGACGGTCAGACCCTCTACGCCGAACCAGCCATCGTCTTCTGAGAAGGCCTTCGACCACGTGTAGGCCACCTGGTACGAGAATCCGTTCGAGTACCTCTTGTCCAGTTGCACCTGCATGGCGTTGTAGCTCGCCGTGCCGATGCTGCGGTCATAAAACATTGGAATGCTGTAGGGGTATAGCGCGCGTGGCTGCGTATCTCCCGGACCCGGCGTGAGCGACGTGTTATATAAGCCGCCTACGTTAGTGCGATGTGATCCTGATCCCACATAGTCAACCCGCAGTGCCAGTGAGGGGCTCAGCGCCCTCTGAACTCCAAAGTTCCACTGTTCAGAGTATGGGTTCTTGATGTGCGGATCGTAGAACCACTGGTTGCTGGTAAAGGGCGTTGCCGGAGGAAACAAACTGCTTGATCCGCTACCAAACGGATTCTGCGCGGTGAGGGTGGTCCCGCGCCTCGCCCGCCCACCCCACCTGCCGCCCCCCCCCCCACCCCCCGCCCGCCCGGCCCCGGCCCCCCCCCCCCTGGCCGTGGTGGGATAGTTTTCCGTTGAGGGCGCAATCTGCTGCCCGATGTCAGGCCATGAGCCTTCGATGTTCTGGGCCATCTGGGTCACCGCGGCCCAGTCGTCAAACACGATTCCGAACGCGCCGTGGACTACTGTCTTGTCGTCGACTTTGAAAGCGAAGCCAAGGCGAGGCCCATAGTTCGTGTGCACGTTGTGCGCGATGTGATGGAACGGCAGAGCAATCACATGGTCGGGCAGGGTTCCATCGCCCGGAATGCATGGAGCGTGACCGCGAACGGTGCACGGCGGCGGTACATCCTGCAGGATGTAGTTCCCGCTTCCGAAATCCATGTCGCCTGTCTCAATGCCGCCCTGTTCGCCTACGGTCTTGCTCGTCCCATACGGCGGAATAAACGGATAGTCATAGCGCAGACCGTAGTTAACCGTCAGCCGCGGAGTCACCTTCCACGAGTCCTGAATGAAGGCTGACAACAGACCGCCCGGCCGCTCCGTCTCGTTTACATTGCGCCGGTTGGCGCCGCTCGGAACGTTGAGGAGGAAAGACGACAGAGGATCGCCGGTGGCGCTTGTGCTCTGAAGGTCCTCCGTTGGCTTGACATCGAACGACAAGGAGATTTGCGACAGCGGACTGGCGAATCCCGTTGCGATATAACCGCCACCCACCTTGATCTCATGGTTGCCAATGATTTGGGTATAAGTGGCTTTGTACTCCGCGCTATCGGTGGCTCTTGGCGTGTCGTCGATGCTCTCGCCGCCATTCGACAGTCCACTGATGCCCGGCGACGGAATCAGGAACCCTCCATTCGCGCCGGCAAATCCGTTCGCAAACGAATCTGCAAATTGCACCGTCTGATAAATATCAGACGTGTTAGCAGAGAACCGCGTCGTCGAGTTATCCAGCACCGTCGTCTTTGCGAACTGGGCCTGCAGGATCTTCGTCGAACTGAAGATGTGTGTATAGCTTCCGCCCCAGTCGCGCGCTTGGATGATCAGAGTCGACGGGAGATTCGGCAGGCCTCCCGAGCTGGTTACTTTTTCATTGATAAAGCTGTAGCGAAACCAAGCCGTGTCCTTTCCTCCAAAAGTCTGATCACCCCGAATGTTGAACTCGTTTTGCGTCTGTACCAGCGGCGTCGCATCAACGGCGTTGTAGAGAAATCCCCCATGCCCATTACTCTGGAAGAACTGCCCCGCCTGCGGAAACACAAACTTGGCATAAGCCACCATGCGCTGGTCAATCATGTCGGAGGGAATCTGGTTGCCCGCGAACGCGGGCCGCACAAAGTCGGTCCCTACCTGCGTTGTCTCATATGGGTTGTAGATCTGGGGCTGTCCATTATCGGCTTCGTTACCCCCCAGTTCAGCATCAGTGGGGACCAGCAAGTTTGTGTCATTTGGCTTTGAATACCGCCATCCCTGATAAGCGCCAAAGAAGAACGACTTATTGTGCCCGTTGTAGAGTTTCGGAATCACAACGGGGCCGCCAAGGTCGCCTCCGTACTGGTTCTGGTGGAAGTACGGAACGGGCGTGCCGGGTGCCTGAAAATATGGAATCGCATCGAATACCGTGTTACGCAGGTATTCCCACGCCGCTCCGTGATATTGGTTCGTGCCGCTCTTGGTCACGACGTTCACCACGCCGCCCAGCACATCGCCATACTCTGCGTTATCCGTGTGCGAAACGATCTTGAACTCCTGAATGGCATCGATGATCGGCGGAACGGCGTATGTGCTCTCCAGCGTCCCGTAGTTGTTCAACCCGTCCATCAGGAAGTAATCGCTGCGATTCGTTTGCCCATTGATCGCTGGAAACGCATAATCCGAACCAATGGCCACCGGCGCGCCGAAGCCGCCGCCGCCGCTCATACCTGCATTCTGGCCCACCATGATGGGAACCACGCCCGGCGTCAATTGCAGCAGGGCCGTAAAGTTCCGGCCGTCCAGCGGAAGATCGTTCACCTGCTTCGCCTCGATGACCGTGCCAAGATTCGCGCTCGACACATCCAGCTGCGGCGCTACCGCTTCCACGTTGACCACCTGCGTGGTTGAACCTACCTTCAATGAAAAGTCGAAGGTCGCGATCTGATCGACCGCAAGCACAAACTGCGCATACTTCTGCGGATTGAAGCCTGTCGCATTCGCCTCAAGCGTGTAGCGGCCAGGGGTGATGTCGAAGATGGCATAGGCGCCGGTGCCGTTTGAAACTGCCTGGTGCTCGACGTTCGTGTCCACGTTGCGCAAAACGACTGTCGCACCCGGGATCACCGCGCCCTGCGAATCGCGAACCGTGCCGTTCACCGTCGCCGTCGAAAGCTGAGCACTGCCCGGGATTGAAACCAACAACGCGATCAGGGCTGCGAAACCAACGGCGATAAGACTCTTGCTGGACCTCCTGGTCCTGGCCTTAGAAATGCCCATGTGCCAACCTCCAAGTCGTTCGTCACGCATATGACCGTGTTTCAATATGTGAACTGTGCAGCCACATAACAGGAGAGAAGCAGGCAAATCTCCCCTGACTGCAAACAGCAGGTTTTAAAACTCCGGTACGGGAAGCGCTTTCCGGAGGGCTCCACTCTTCACTCGGCCCGTGTGAACTAGTTTGAAATCAGGCAGAGATCGGGGAATGAATGGAAACCTCCGACGAACGCAACTTATACTCAACCGAAAGTTTGAGTGTCAAGCGATTTCTTCTGTATTTTGATTTTTAATTTCGAACACTACATTTCAATAATTAAATTCTCAGCCCCTCGACGATCGTCGCACTGGAGCCAAATCATAGATTCAATTTCAGTTCTTCGCCTTTCCTGGCGGCGAATCTTTGCCATGGAAATCGCTGACATTGAGCTCGTTTTGCAAATTCGCGGTTGAAACCTGAAAATCCCTCGCAGTCTATACCGTAGAATTCGCTGCGTGGCTCCTGTCTTTCGTCAACTACGCTTGCAACGAATACAAAGCCACCCCACGCGCATAATCTGTCTGGCGATCGCAGCCACTGCGGCGGCCCTGCTCTTCACAGCGCTGGCGCCTCCGTCGCCGGCACATGCCGGAGCTGACGAGACAACCACAACCCCGCCCATTCAGGCTGATGCCTCCGGCTACGTCGGCTCTGCCGCCTGTTCTGCATGCCACGCCGGCATCTATCGCACATTCGAAAAGACCGCCATGGGGCGCTCGATCGTGCCTGCGGACACTGCCCTCATCTCCAGGCTCTCCCTACCCGCTCATTTCACCAATCAGACAATCGACCGGCACTTCGACATCTTCGAACGAGACGGCAGTCTCTACGAGAGCGAGTTCGCCACCGCCCCCGATTCAACTGAGATCTTTCGCGACACGCGGCCGATCCGTTGGATGATCGGCGCAGGAATCAACGGCTATGGTCCTATCGTCGAACAAGATCACTATCTCTTCCAGGCGCCCCTCTCCTACTACACCAAACCTGGCACCTGGGGTCCTTCGCCCGGCTACGAGGCAACCGACCTCGGTTTCAACCGCCCGATCCTGACCGGCTGCATCTTCTGCCACAGCGGCCGCGCGAATCCTGTCGCTGGCACGAATGGCGAATACGCCGATCAGCCTTTCTCGCAACTCTCTATCGGCTGCGAAAACTGCCATGGTCCGGGCGCAGCGCACATTGCCGCCATGAAGGCGCCCGCCACTGGCGCAGCTGACACCAGAATCGTCAATCCGAAGAGACTCACTCCCTATCTGGCAGACAACATCTGCATGGCCTGCCACCAGACCGGCGACGTACGTGTTCTCAAACCTGGCAAGTCCTACGCCGACATCCGCCCCGGCCAACCGCTCGATGACGTGCTCTCCATCTTCCTCGTTCCGCCGACGAAAGACTCTCCTCCTGACGTCGATCACGTGGAGCACTACTACTCCATGACGTTGAGCAAATGCTACAGAGCCAGCGGCGGTCGCTTGAGTTGTCTTAGCTGTCACGATCCGCACGTGCAGCCTACCGCTGAAGAGGCGCCCGCATACTATGCGCGCAAATGCATGGCATGCCATACCAACAGCAGTTGCAGGCTCCCGCTCGCAATCCGCATGCGGCAAAGCCCGCCCAACAACTGCATTGGCTGCCACATGCCCAAGCGCGACATTCAGGTCATCTCCCATTCCAGCGCGACCAATCACCGCATCGTGGCCACGCCCGGCGAGCCTTTTCCCGACGTCACCTTTCACCAGACAACCGCTGCCGTTCCCGACCTGATCCACCTCGACCCAGATCCAGGACAGAAAGACACTGCACCGCCGTCGCTCACGCTTCTGCAGGCCTATGGAGAGTTGTCTTCCGACAAGCCTCTGTACGTCAGCCGCTACCTCGAAGTTCTGAAATCGCTCGAGACCGCCATGCCCAACAACTCGCTGGTTGAGTCAGCCGCGGGCCGTCGCGACCTGAAAGCCGGAAATTACGAATCCGCCGCAACCCATTTGTTGCACGCTGTCGAAGTGTCTCAGCCTCAGGCCACGACGTGTGCCGATCTCGCCGACGCACTCGCTCACCTTGGCCGCAGCGACGAAGCCCTCTCATGGCTCGACAAATCCATCGCGCTCGACCCCTTCAATCCCTTCACGCAACGAGCCCTGATTGTGGAGTTGATCCGCCTTAAGCGCTATGCACGCGCTCGCGCCGCTCTGGAACGCTACGTTCAGGTCTTTCCTCAGGATGAGTACATTCGACAGATGCTCGCAAAAGCGCCAAAGCCGCCGGCGCAATAAAGTCCTGCCTCGTTTCAC
>Ga0335073_10009185_pt1 | contig 13875 bp, 13 predicted proteins | sample Lox_Sample_22_FD_207093 | JGI IMG/M metagenome (GOLD analysis project Ga0335073, IMG submission 207093) | Soil microbial communities from Loxahatchee National Wildlife Refuge, Florida, United States - Lox_Sample_2.2 | ecosystem: Environmental > Terrestrial > Soil > Wetlands | place: USA... | reverse complement strand
AGGAGGGGGAAATCAATGACAACCATGTCGTCAGGCCGCTCCTGGCTGCGAAGATCACGGCCCAGTGCCTGATTGATGACGTGCGCACACGTCATGACCTCGCGGGCGCCCACCAGTACGCCGACGCCCGCTACCGCTCCCGAGGCCATCCGGATGCGGGCGATGAACCGGCCCGGCTGCTGCGTTAATGCATTATGCATGGCCTGGCCCGGCTGCCGCTGGATGGTTTGGCGTCCTGTGCCACGACATGGTCACCGTGAAATGCACTTCGCCGGAGCCTTTGGCCACCACCAGCCCAGACTCGGCCCCTACTGTCAGGCCGAATTCAACGCTGAATTCTTCCGGGCCTATCGACCGCAACCGTTCAGCGACCGCGTTCAAGGCCGGCTTGAGCTGATCGAGCGAGCGCTCGAGCGACTCACGTGCTCGTGCTACTACCTCCCCGGGCCGGGCAGCTGCGAGTTCCAGGCCACCCGGCAACTGCCAGTCCGCCGCTTCGACCAGCAGCTGTCCGCCACCTTCAACTGGCACATCTATGAGATAGGGCACGTGGTCCCCACCATCCAATCCAGTGTGACGTGGTTCTTGGCCGCCCGGATGAGGCACCGTCGGGAAGCGCATAGTTACTGCTCATGGGTGTCCATCTTGGTCGTCGGGGCGGTTGGCAGCGAAGGTTGCGCCACTTCCAGGGTTGCCTCAGACCTGGCGTCGCCTGGCTCGGTCCTGTTGTGCCTGGCCAGGAAGCCGTGCCGCATCGCCTGCAGGGCGACCGGGTCTGGTTCGCGGGTTACCCATCCGCCGACGCGATCGCCTGACTTCCCGGCTGCTGCTACGTGCTCGGTGACGGCCGACAGTTCGATCCATACGCGCTCGGACATGGTGGCTGGGTTACCGGGAGACCTCAACTGAGGGTCGATCCGCAGCCATGTGCGCAGCAACCTGTCGAGTTCCTGGGGAACGCGGGGGAGCAGTTCCCCGGCCGGAAGTGGCTCTGCTGTTGCGACGAGTTCCTTTAGGTCGAAGTAGGACGCTGGGTCGAAACGGCCGGACGTATCCACCAGGCGGAGTGCCCGGGCTTCCCTGAAGAGCGGCGGGTATCCGGTCAGCATGCGGTAGATCACCGCGCCCAGCGCCCTCAGGTCCGCATATCTGCTGACCCAGCTCGCGTCCCGCTGTTCCATCTGTTCTGGCGGCGCGTAGAACGGGGTGAACCGGGCCACGTTCGTGGTGTCGTTGCCGCCGTTGGCATCCTGGTAGCGCTGCGCTAGCCCGAAATCAATCAGTTTGACGGTCTCGCCGTCGGCGATGGCAATATTCGCGGGCTTGAGGTCTAGGTGCACGTAGCCGCATTCCCACGCGGCACGCAGGCCCGCCAGGATCTGGACGGCGAGATGGAGGACTTTGCCCAGGGTAAGCGACCGCTGCTCCTCCGCGTCCTGCAGGAGGTGCTCCAGCGTCCCCGGATACAGCCGCGTCACCAGGTAGAACCCGTGCTCCTGGTCGAGATCGGAGTCCAGCACTTCAGCGATGTTCTGGTGGATGTGCCCTTGTGGCAGTGACATCTCCAGCTGCGCGTGCCGGCGTTCCCGCAGCGCCTGCGGCCCGGCCACGTGGGGCGGCGGCGCGATGATCTTGACGACTACCTGGAAGCTGCATTCCCCGTACAGGTCGGTGGCGACGAAAGGGACCCGGCCCGAGTTGGGCACGCCTGCCAATGGTCGCCGGACCTGCCAGCGGTGCCCGATGACCCAGCCGCCGGTCATATCGCCGTTCGCGCCTGAGGCCGCGGTCGGCGAGGGACGGCCGCCGGGGCTAGGCGATTCCACTTCCAGGGACCCGTGGCGTCTCCGCCTTTCCTGACCGGGCAGATGATCTGCTCGTGCAGCCTCCAGCCGCAGGCTGCACTCAAGCTCCGTGATCATCCGGTGATACTTGAGATCGAATTCTCTGGTGATGGCCTCCTTGGCGCTCTGGTGGTCGCTCTCGGCCATCGCATCCTGCAGAGCGTTCCGGCCGAGCTGGACCGCCTCACTGCGGACGAGCAGCTCATACAGAGTGGCCGGTGAGAAGGTTTTCAGCAGCACCGGTGCCAGGTCGATGAACATGAGCGCCAGCCAGAGCAGGACGCGCCGGAGCAGGAAGCCCTCGTTCTGGCGGCTGAGAGTGTCGAGGGCCTTCTCCCGTGCCAGCAGCCCGTTGTCCGCGTTCACGGTCCTGGTGGCGCCCGCGATCAATTTCCCGGTCTGCTTGCTGAGGGCCGCGGCTTTCCGTGCCTGGCTGGCACTGGCCGCGTTGAGCGCTTGCTGTGCCTCGTTCTGTATCTTCAGTGCCTGCTGCCACAGGACGTAGTCCTGGGAGGTCTGCGGTCCCTGGCCTGGAACGCCGGTGACCTCCCCGGGGGGCAGATGGCATTGCGCCGTCAGCTCGCAGATGTAGACCTGGTGAGCCGTCTGTGCCCTGGCTGTCGCCGCCGCCAAGGTGGCTTTTGCTGCATTCACCGGGCTATTCAACTGGGCTGCCGCCCGCTGTGTGGCACTCTCAATCTGAGATGTCTGCACCTTGATGTCGGCGAGATGCTGCACGGTTAGCTGCTGGTTGATCTCAGGGCCGAAGACGGCGAGCACGATCGGCTCACTGATCACCAGCCCGACGAGCCCGGCCATGGTGAGCCGGACGGCGAAGTGGATGACCTTGGGCATCGAGCGCGGACGATGTGCGGGCCGGGCTTCACCGGGCGTGCCCGGTGCGGTGAGCTGACCGTAGTCGAGGCTGCTGACGATCCACCGGTCGAAGTTGAAGACGATCGCGCCCCACAGCAAGCCGACCGGCAGGAACTTGACCCAGTCATGGGCGCTGAAAACCAGTGACAGGGCGACGGTGAGCGAAGCGGTGGCCGCTGTCGCGGTTAGCAGCACGACGGCGCCCATGGAGGTGTACCGGGCCCGGTCGGCCAATGTCTGCACATGCCTGGGGTCGACACCTGCCACCCACAGGAGAACCCCCTTGCGTGAAATCCAGAGGGTCAGCGGGGCCAGGGCCAGGGCGAGCACCAGGATGCCTCCGACCGCTAGCATGCGACTCCCCCCTCAGCGCCCAGTTCTGCCTGGGTAGCGGAACCTTGCATCCCAGCCATGGCACAGTCAGCCGATCTCGACCCGCGACTCAAGCGCGCCGTCCTGGCACCCCCACTGGATCGAGTCGCCTGCGCGGATGACCTGCTCGCCGGCCACGGGGGTCCCGTTTAGCATCAGGCCGTTGCGGCCGCGGCCGATGATCCGCCACTGGTTCCCGTCAAAGGTGAACTGTGCATGCACGCGGGACACGGTCGGCTCAGTCGGAAGCTGCAGTTCGGCGTCCCGGCCCCGCCCGGCACGAGCTCCCGAGACCCGGGTTTCAGCGACCCAGCCGCCGGTAACCAGGCGCAGCGGTGCGGGGCTGACAGCCGGCTTCGCGAGCGTTGCGACACCGGCCGCGGCGGCTCCCGCCCCGGCGGCGGTGCGAGGTGCAGCTTCGTCATACGCGCCAGGCCGGTGGCTGTTAACCGCACGAGTGAGTACCCGCCGCTGCTGGCTACGCCGCAGCCGGTAGCGGCCGGCCGGAATGGCCGGATCACTGATCAGGCTCACCTCGACAGGAGCGCCGCTGGCTCGCACAGCGGAGTGGGCGGCGACGGCCGCCGCGTAGTGCTCGGCGGCGGTCGCGTTGACTAGCTCGATGTCGATTAGCTCGGCTAGTGAAGTAAGGTCAGCCGGGCTCATCACTAGTTCGACATGATCGGGCGCCAGAAGCGTCCTGCTCGGCATCTCGACGAACGCCTCTGGTAGGCGATGGAGCGCAGTGTTCAAAACGTCCCTGCCGTCACGCCACGGCCGGGCAGCGAGTCGGCGAATCCACGGATGCCTAGTGGCGGCAGCCAGCTTTTGCGCCGTCACGACACACGTCACGGGCAGGGCCGCGAGCGGGAACAACAGAAGTGCGGCGAGCGGCACCGAGCTGAACATCGGCCCGGAGACCAGGGTGAGGCCGGCCAGGATGCCGAGGCAAGAGACGGTCGTGACTGCGGCGGCTGCCCAGCGCTTGCGCCGCCGGGAACCTGCGGGAATCCTGGCTCGGCGCCGTCCCGCCCTCAGCCGGCCAGGCTTGGCGGTATCCCTTCGGGCTGGGACCGCCAGACGCCGCGCCGGGGCAGCGCCAGCGTCGGCGCTCCCGTTCCCTGATGCGAGCAGTGCGGTGAGTACCGCTTCCGGGTTTGTGTTGGCGCGGACATAGCCGAGAATCTCGTCATCTGCCGCAGCGAGAATGGCGTCCAGTTGTCGGCCGCTGAGCCTCCGGTGCGCAGGATCATGAGCGATCACGGATTCCGCCCTCCTTTATCTGAGTCATCCCGGCCAGCCGAGCAGCCAAGATTGCGCGGGCATCCCTCAGCAAGCGCCGGACGTCCTGATCAGTCTCGCCTAGGTGCGTGGCGATGACTGGTACCGGGAAGCCGTCCAGGTCAAATGCGATAACGGCTTGCGCGCGGGGGGGCAGCTTGCACAGTTCTTCCAGCACCAGCCGGGTTGCCGGACTTAGCGCATCATGAAGGGATGTCCGTGCGGGCAGATCAGTCCCAGAGATAGCTGCCGGACGCATGCGCGTGCCCCCGCGCCTGTACGCGTCCAGCGCTACTTTGCGAAGCCATGCCCGCCAGTTGACGATGCCTGCCCACTTGCCTTGTTCAACTAGTTCCCAGGCTGAGAGGAAAGCCTCCTCGGCCGCATTGTCGGCGTCGCTTAGCGACGCGCCGCAGCGCATAACGAAACGCACTACGTTCGGGTGTTCTCGATCGTAAAGCCCAATAAAGTCCCTGCGGACCGCAGAGCTTCTGGGCATATCCCCAGCCTGAGCTTGCCTAGATATCCTGACACCTTCTCGAGCCGGCCGACTGCCACGGTCACCAGATTGCATCACGTTCATTCCTTGCACTAGCGTCTTTAGCGCTGGCATGGGCAACTGTGGCGTGCTCACCGAATGTGAGACGCCAGAAGCTCGGTGTGCAGGCGGGCAAGAAGTCCTGCCACGGTTTTTTCCTGGTCTTGTGCTGCCATTCCTTTATGCACCGTGAGACCATTGCAGGGGTCGGAGAAGGCGGGCCGGCGGCCGTTACGGCCATATCCGTGATGGTGTCCATCTCCTGTATCCCTTCCGGCTCGTGACCCTCGGCGGGCACGCTGGCAGTCCCTCTTCACTCTCTAGTAGTCACAACCGGCCATGATCGGGAAGCCGCTTGTGACCCCGTCTCGCCCCGGCCGAGACAGAGTGTTCGCCCGTCGGCCGGGCAAGAGCACAGGCTGGTCCGGGGTCGGCGCTAGCGGTCCCTCAGCTAGCGGTGCGAAGGCCTTCATCCGCAGCCACAGGGCGTGCTTGGCGCATCTTCCTCAGGGATGCTGGATCAAGCTAGACGCCGAGCACGCGGCCGGTGTGACGGCCCCGCACAGTCTGGCCCGCCGGACAGGGCCGCCCCTGGTGCGGTTGATAGCGGCCGGCGCCCACGGCCGAAGCGGAGAGCGGCGCCACTATGGCAATTGCCCGGTCGGCCACGCTGCGGCTGAGCGGCCTACCCCCGCAGTTTCCCGGGCAGGCTTCAGTCCCTGGAGCGCTGCTGGCCTTGCCCGCCGGTCACCTGGCCGGTGACGTACTTACTGCGGCTCGGACTGGAGGGAATCCTCGTACGCGTCGGCGGCAACCTCGTCGGCTTGCCACAGCCAATGGGGCCACAGATCCGTGGCTGACTTCGTTTCATCGATCGACTGGTCGATCCTTGCTTGGGCGGCTACGCGCTCCTGATCGCTCCGGATCAGGACGAGAGCATCAGGATCGAAGTGAGGGCCTGGCACATCCGGGCGTATCGCAACCCGGCGCCCGTCCCACCATGGGGCCCGCTTACCGGCTCGGCCCTTGCCAGTCATCGCCGTTAAAAGTCCCCTCGACGTGATCCCCATACCCGCCCCTTCACACCAAAGCACATCTTCCGGTGAGATACCCTGCCTGCCCAGCACACCAAACATGCCCGGCAGGAACGTTCCGGTCGCCGCATGGTCGCTCATGTGCGGTGCTTTATGCGCTCTTTCACTTGGTTCGCATAGTAGCGAGAGCTGCTTACGACGTCACGAAGCAGGAACAGGCAGCACGTAATCGCCAGGGCCGCCAGGATGAGCCATCCGATACTGCTCCTGACATCTACGCCGTCTGCCACTGTGAACGATACACGCCCTGGCACTAGTCCGCCTGTTCCCAGCAGGGAGTAAAGAGCGGCTGCTAGCGACAGGGTCACGGAGGCGCCGAGACCCAGGTACGCGGACAGTGAAGCGCGCCGCAGATTCGCGAGGTCAAGCCATGATCCCATTACGACACTCGCGACTCCCGGCAATGCTATGATCAGCGCGGGAATATCCGACCGGTCCTGCACGTCATACTGCCCGAACTGTGTTACCGCAAAGAATGTGATGATAACTGCGGTCACTATAGAGATCGCGGTCGCGATCCCCATAGTGCCCGGAGGTATCTCGCGAAGCTCAACAACCGACTTGAAACGTTGGGCAAGAATGGTTTCCGGGCTTTCTGGCGGTCCTGATACGGCCGGGTCTGGTACGGGCTCTGGAGGTGCGCCGGCCGCCTGTCGGCGTACATAAAGGTGCGCTGCGGTCCCGGCGGAATTATGGTGAAGCCGTACATATGGCTTGCCGGGTCCTTGCGCTAGACCGGCCTGGTCAACGCGATCTGTCGAGTTCATCCGCTCAAGGTGATGATCAAATACGTACTGGGAGGGAGCTGCCTGTACTTCCATATGGTAAGCGTCGACTTGTAGCGCGAAGATGTTCAGGGGAATGTCGAAAGCTGAATAGCTTAGACCGACACGGCTGCGGATCCTGTTGATGGCTCCCTGTGCGGAGCTGTCCACCGGTATCTGCTGGGTGTATGTCAGCAGCGCATAACCGCCGGCTGGCGGGGGGATTTCCGCTACGATCAGATAATAGTCGACCAGGGTCTCGCAGAAAGCTCGAATCCGTTCCTTCCACTCATCCTGTACCGGCAGATCCTTGGCTGAGTCGAGGAGTGTTCTTACCAGGCTCTGCTCTGCGGGCGGCTTCTTCTTCATGCGGCGGGGGGAGCATACTGCGGTGACAAGATTAGCCTTTATTCTATTTATGGAGGCTTTATCTTCGAGCTGGGCTTTCTTGCCTGACGCCGCTATGTTCTGCTCAATTCTGGGCGCCATGTTTATGATAGTCTCGACCACGTGAGCGAGGAGCCCTCTTGTCTGGTTATAGGACAAGGTGGGCACCTCATTGCCAGCAGAGTTGGTTACGGTAAAACCATCCAGGAGGGTCCCCTTTTCGACCAAGGCTATAGGCGCAAGCATGACGCCACCCTCGTCAAGTTCCTCCTTGCCGGGCGCCGCTGATGATTCCCCGGAAGGCCCCGCTGGTGAGTCATCCGCTGCGGAGTTGTGACGGTCCGCCTGCTCTCTGAGTGGAGCCCCGACCCGGAAGACCTGGCGGGTAGTCACCCGCAGCTCAGGGGTTTCCTCTGCCAGGGTTACATTCTCCGTTATGCGCTCCAAGTAATAGGGCAGGTCAATCATCATATTCACAAGGAGCTTTAACGCCCGGCTGTTGTATATCTTCCCAACATTGTAGTATGCCAGCGCGATTTCATGCTTGGTGGGCGGCAGTGGCCCGGGAGCGCCCAGCCCTTGAGGCGTCTGCAAGCCCCCGGATCGCAAGACCAGCCAGCAGAGAACTGTCAGGGCGGCAAACGCAAGGATCCAACGCAGAACGTTCGCCCAGGGCAGGCCCTGAGTCAGGGATTCGCCCAGCGTGGCGCCTGCCGCCACTCCGACGAGCAGCATGATTGCTGCCGCGATAGACAACCGCCTGAGCACGGCCCCCCCGACCTTCAGTCCGCCCTGATCCCTTCATATACCACGATCAGAGTCTCCGGTAAAGACTGCGGGGAAATGTGTTGATATGCCCGTGTGTCTGGCCGGGGTGCCCGCACATGATGCGTCTGCGCCAGGTCCGGGAAGGGGTCAGCAGATTCGGTTCCACTACGTCATGGTTTGAGCTCTGCGGCGCTGCTGTCCGGGGCCCGTCTCTGGCTGGGGCCTGCCGGGGCGGCCGTCCCTGCACCAGATTCCGCTGAATCATAGGAAAGGCTGGAAAGGCGCACAGGTTTAGCTAGCCGTCCCGCTGAACCCTCGCTAACCTCGATCGTTCACGATCTTGAAACTGTCCGGCCGAGGCCGCGGCCGTTTGGTGATTTTCAGTAGCTGGCCGTGGCTGGCTGCCCGGCTGTCGCGCCGGGTGGGCGGGGTTCCACCGGCCCGGGGTTGTCCTTTCTGGTCGTTGGGGTGGCGGGTGCTGGCCAGCTGGGTGCGGTCCAGTTGATCCGGCCGGGGCCGTCGCTCCCAGCCGGACAGGTCCGGGGCAAACCGGGCTGACTTTGTCCTTGCGCAGGGTGCCGTGGTACCGCAAGAGATGCCTGCTGCGTGGTTCCAGGTTCCGCGGTCACCGGCCTGACCTCGCTTGGCAGCCGGGTCTCCGGTCAGCCGGAAGCGAGCCGTGACCCGAGCGCGAGCAACTTCCCGATCATGCCTAGTCCGGGCCACTTGGAGGTGAAGCCATCAGCGGGAACCCGGGCGCAGGGCCCTGGGCCTGCAGCCGGGAGGAGGCGGTGGATGGACGCCAGCACGGCAACCGCAGCAGCTTCACGTGTGCCCGGTGCCAGCTTGCTACGGTGCGGGGCACAGCACGGACATGGCGATCCACCTCTCGCCGTCACGGGTGGGCACACCAGCCGAATCGGGGTTGGCTGCCGGGCCGCCGGTGATAGAAAATGATCATCAACCCGTCCGGCGAGCACAGCTTGCCCTCCAGGGGTACCCAGGATGGCGGGGCTGGCAGTCAGCGGCCCACGGACGGCCAGGAAATAACCGATCCCCGCGACGAACTTCTTGACCTTTGTGATCAGGGCTACTACCGCGTTGTGCGGTTCGTCATGCGGCTTGGCGCGACGATCGATGACGCGGAGAAGACGGCACAAGAGGCCTTTGTCGAGGCTTGGGAATATGTCACGAAGCAGCCCGATGAATGGACAAAGACCGCGGATCCGCGGAAATGGGTCATCGCATCGGCCTACCGCAAATACATGCGCCGTGTCACGGCTGAACAGCAGCCGTCTGCCCCTGATCCTCCTGCCCAGGGCGATGCCGGTGGTGACCCCCTCGCCGGCTGTGAAGGACTCACACTGGAGACCTTGCTCGTTCTGGACGCATTGCGCAACCTTCACCCTCTCCACCGTGCTGTGCTGGCGTTCCACATGGAAGGCTTCTCGGAACCCGAAATCACAGCCCAGCTCGGCCTAAAAGACGATCAGACAACGTGCCGCCTTGTTAAGAAGGCCCGTAGCACCCTTGCCCGGGAACTCGCCGGCTGCAAGGGCCAGGAGAGGAGGAATCCATGACCGCCGTTCACAGCACCGGTGGGGATCACGCTCTGCCCCACGGTGCGCTTAGCGACGCCGACCTCGACGCCGCCCTGCGTGCAGCGGACCGCGAACTACTGCGCCATATACGCGCCCGCGGGCACCCAGGCGTGGCGCTAGTGGCCATGATGGCCGCTTCGGTGCCGACCTGCACAATTGGCACGACGGCGACGTCCGATGTTTCCGGGCTGGGCCCGGACGCCAGGCGTGCTGTCGCGATCATCCAGTTGAGATCGATCATCCACAACCTCTGCGGGAACCTCATCCGGGCCCGCCGCCGGTGCGAGGCGATCACAGCGGCTGCTGGCCGTGTCCCGCAATCCGCTGCCCCCAATGAAGCCGCCGTCGGCTGCACCGGTTCGCCGCCCAGGCCGGCTGGGGGCCTCAGACAGTGCCTGCGGCCGATAGCCCTGATCATCAGGATCGGCCAGGAACTCGGCGGGTTCGCGGGCCAGCTGGCCGGCCGGCCCCCAGACCGCCGCGGCGGTCCGGCATGGGCGGTGGCGGGGGCTGCGATGCTGCTTACCGTCGTAGCGACTCTGGGCGCCGGCCTGGACTGGCTGAGGCTGAGCTGGTGGAACGCCTTCGTCGCCCGGCCAGCAGGCCCCGACCTGCGCGCGGTCTTCCTGATCGCACTTTCCGGGGCGTTCGCCGCCAAGACCGGCGCCGTGATGACGAGCGCCCCCCTTCTCTCGTTGGCGCTGATGGTGGGGCTGGCGGGGAGCCTGGCCCTGGCGGGTGCCGTGACTGCATACACAGGACGGTCCATGCCACTGCCCAGCCGCGGCGGAGCCGGCCATGTCAGCCATGGTGTGCAGCACGCTGTTTTCCAGGCGGCCAGCCAGCCGGGGTATCTCGGCTCGGCGAGCGTGGCTGAGGACGTCCTGGACCGAGAGCTACGGCTGATCCGGGCCCAGACCAGGGAACTCACCGTATGGGCCCAGCACGACAGCATCCCGCCCAGCATCGCCAGCCAGATCGTTGCCTTCGTGAGAACCCTCAACGGCCTCAGTGCGGCAAACGGCGACGAGGTGCACCAGGCGCCCGCCGAGCCCGGCAACGTGCGGCAGGCACCCAGTCAGCCGCCGGTCACTGGCGGGGACAGCGCATGCGCCTGTCTCCACCTACTATCCATTACCTCGGCTGTGGGCACCGCCCTGGCCCGGTCTCCGGCGATGGCACTGGCACGACTCGACGTGAACGCGTCGGGTGCCGATCTGTCCGGAATCGCGGTCGCCGGCCTGGAAATGCTTGCCGGTGTCGTCTGGACGATGGAGACGAACTGGCCACCGGAGCTGGCCTGCGATGTGCGGGCCGCCTCGGAGGAGATCGGCCCAGGTGTGTACCGGGTGCGCAGTTGGCATCCCAGCTGCCCCGGCCCTGCTAACGCAGACCTAACGGAGACCTAACGGCCTCCCTGACCTGGCTCAGCATGCCAGTGTCGGCTCCTGCACCGCCGGGCCCCGGTACGCCGGGGCCCGGCGACGGCCGGCCCGGGTGCGGCAGCGTGATCACAACCAGCCGCTTCCGCGGCCTGCCAACAGCTGCGCCGCCCGGCCGGAAAAATCTTCAGAAAAGTTTCCCGATCATCCTGGCCGGACGCCACTTACCAACCAGAAGCCGAGTGACCTCAGGCGCCGGGCCTGGGCGCGGCTGGGAGGAGGCGGATAGATGATTCCTTCGCACTTGACCGCCGCAGGCAATCCCAGCCGGGTAGCCAGGGCCAAGCCAGCCGCTGCCCAGCCCGCACCGACCAGGCGGGCCGCGGTGGGCCGGCATCCTGGGTGGGGTTGGTGGCTGGAATGACGGTCACCCCGTCGGACGAGACCAGCCCAGTCCTTCCCGCTGCGACGGCTGGGCCAAAGAGCAGTACACAGACAGCCGAAACGGCCAAAATAATTGATGTGCGCACGCGGTTCATTGCATTCTATGATGAGGAATATGACCTTATCGTCCGTTTTGTGGTACGTTGCGGCGCCGGGCTCCAAAGCGCGGAAGACGCTACGCAGGAGGCCTTCCGCTACGCGTGGGAACATTACGTGCTGCCCGGTACATGGGAAGAGAAGGTGCCCAGCCCGCGCGCATGGATACGGACAGTTGCGTTCAGGTGCTGGAAGCGGCCGCCGGGCCCGCGGCGGCGGCCGATGACTATCCTGGTCCCGGAATACCCCGATGATCTTGGCGATCCCGATAGCTTCGCTGAGCTGACTTTGGAAACGCTGTCAGTGCTCGACGCACTGAACAGCCTAGATCCTCTGCTTCGAGCCATCATGGCGTTCACTCTGGACAGATTCACCGCGGTCGAGATTGGCGCCGAGCTAAACATAGATCCGCAAAAAGTTCGTGACCAGCGGAAGAAGGCTCGTAAGATCCTGGCCCGCAGGCTTAACGGCGGCGGGGATCAGGGAAGGAGGGTCGTGTGACTCGAGCCCGTTGGGATCCCCCTCCCGGGGACGAATCTCCTGACAGGAGCCTGGACGCTGTCCTGGCTAGGGCAGACGCAGAGCTGCTGGACCACATCCGCGCACATACCGATCGCCGCAAGGCTCTGCTGGCCATGATGGCCGCAAGCACCGCGGAATCCCGGGCGGCGCAGGTGGCGCCCACTCACCTCGGCAATCCAGTCCGCGTCCCCGCCGACCACGCGGTCACCGTCATCGCCATCCGCGCACGCAGCCGCGACATAGACGGCGCCCTGCGCCAGTTGCGCGCCCGGGGCGAGATCGCCGCTGCTGCCCTCACCGGCGCCCAGTCGCTCCGCGACCAGCTCACCGCCGCCGAGGCCGTCACGGGGGGTGCTACCGCGACCAGCGGGCCACGGCGCTGGCCGGCCTTCTGGGTGCTTGTGGTTTCCGCTTTCCTGAGCGCGGTCCTGGGTTACGCCGCTACGGCAGCTATGGGCGGCAGCCACCTTGCCTCATGGCTCGGGGCAGCCATCTCCGTCGTGGTCCTCGGGGCACTCGATGCCGACCTTGCGGCTCGGCCCGCCAGACGGCGCACCTGGACCCTGCACCTCGCCGCCGGGCTCGGCTTGTGGGCAAGCTGCACCGTCATCCTCCGCTACACGGTTCTTTCAGCTGCGGCCACACCGGTACGCGGCACGACCGTCGCGGTCGTTGGCGTCTGCGCTGTCGGGTTGGTGCTGGCGAGTTCGCTCGCCCTGCGCAGGGCAGGGCTGTCAACGTGGCTGGGATGGGCGAAACGGCGATGCGGGCGGCCAACCGCCGGTGCGCTGCTGCACCGCGTTGTCGGCAGGCTCCGCGCAAGGTCCCGGGTCGCCCATGAGTTTGAGCAACTCCGGGCGCCGGTCCTGCACCTGGCGGCAGCGGTGAAGAATGCTGTTCCGGGCGACGGGTTCCGCACGGAACTGGCGGAGATCCGCGTCTGGGTGCTGGAAATAACGACCGGGGCTGCCTGCAGCGCCGCGGGTGATGTCGACTTGCAGTCCTTCACCAGCCGGCTGGATGACGCCATAGCCGATGTGCATACCCGGGCTGCCATCTTTGACATAGCGCTAGGCCAGGTGCTCGCGCTTCTCGAACAGGTCAAAGCCGACTTCGTACAGAGCTCCGGGTGGTCCGGCCGCAAGTCCCTGCGGAAGCGAAAAGAGGTTGTGTCCCGTGTCGCCAGTCTCGCCAGGGACGGTGTGACGGCCGGGGCCAAAGCCACAACTTTCGTTGATTCTGTCGACGTCGCTATAGAGCTGAACCCATTCGGCTACCTTGCAACAATTGAGATCGATGCGTCCGGGGCGGACCTCTCTGCGGCCGATGTTCCGGACCTGACCGTACTCGAAGGCGTCATCTGGACAGAGGAGACAACTTGGCCGCCCCGCATGGAGGGTGAGGTGCGGTCCTGCTCCGATGTAATCGGTGAAGGCATCTACCGGGTTCGCAATGGCAGTGAACGTGATCCCGTCAGTTTGGCCGGCGTTTAGCGGGTCACCCTAATCAATACGGCTGTCGCCGGTAAGGCCGCCGGATACCGGGCAGGGGAGGGGCCGAGGGTCGCCCAGCGCATAGTGGGCGGCCTTCGGCCACAGGCCGGTGCCAGCATGGCGGGGTTACCTGCGGGCTTGGTGGCCGCCAAGATCGCCTGCCGCGCGGGTCTCGCCTGCCCGGTATCCGGTCTGCCCGGTATCCGATCTGCCCGGTATCCGATCTGCCCGGTATCCGTCCAGCGCCTGGACCGACCGCTTGCCGCGCTGGCGCACCGGCAGAGCCCGCGCAGGCAGCCATCTTCCGTGTGGCCAGGCACTTTGTGGGAACAGCAGTATGTTCGTAGGTATTGACAAACTCTTGTCCGAGCTTGACCATTGTGTCCAGCCTGGGGGGTCACGCAGGTGGGCGG
>Ga0335073_10009183_pt1 | contig 13876 bp, 18 predicted proteins | sample Lox_Sample_22_FD_207093 | JGI IMG/M metagenome (GOLD analysis project Ga0335073, IMG submission 207093) | Soil microbial communities from Loxahatchee National Wildlife Refuge, Florida, United States - Lox_Sample_2.2 | ecosystem: Environmental > Terrestrial > Soil > Wetlands | place: USA... | reverse complement strand
TGAGCGAACTCCATTCACGCTGTTGTCGGTGGCGTCGGCACCGTCTACGTTCACCAGATTGGAGCGCGCGCGCTGGCCACTCATGTTGAGCCCCGACGTTGGAGCGGCGCCCGTATTCGGCGCGTTGTCTCGCACCACTTGTGAATCAGTCAGGGTGAAATTGATGTAATCTCGCCCGTTGATCGGAAGGTTGTCGATTCTTCTCTGCCCGATCGTGTCGGTCGTCGAAGTTTGGGAAGTCTCAACCAGGGCGGCCTGAGCGGTCACTTCCACTACTTCTTTGCCAGCAGAGATTTGCAGACTCACCGGCAATTCAGCCAGCCCACCGACGGTGATAATGACCCCCCTGCTCTCGGTTCGGGAGAATCTGGGCGCTTCGACCGCAACGGTATACGTGCCCGGCGGCAGCAGGCGCGCGCTGTAACCTCCCTGGCCATCGCTGGTCGCGTTGCGCTCCAGTCCTTTGGCTTGATCGCGAACAATGACGGTCGCGTTGGGCACAAAGTTTCCGGCGGGATCCTTTACGGTGACATGCAGGTCGCCAGTGGCGGCGCCGCCCTGCCCCAATGCAAAAGTGGCCAGCAGCACATAGCAGAAGACAAACGCATAATTCCTAATAATCTGCATTGCGGAAATCTCCCTTGGCTCGCACAGGCGAGGAGACGCGTGCCGTTTCAACGGCGATAGCGGAAAATCTCACGAGGCCTGGGAACTGAGTGGAACTCCGCTGGTTTTTACATCATCCGCTAGCCGAAAAACAAGTGCCGAGTAGGAAGGCGGTTACTCCGAGAGTAACGGGCGTTGCATTTTGCAACGCAATCTGTTGCATAGGCTGGATCATAAGCTTTTTTCGTTCTATTGGACGAGCTCGGTGCCGTTGTCGGTCCTACGCCGAGATGCGCAGGGTCGCCGCCGGATTCTGCAAGCGGCTCAATAACATTGCCGATCCGCTCAGACGTTGATAGCCTTCCAGAATTGGGCTCGCCGCAAATCCGGTATCTGGCCAAAGCAGTCGAATGTAAATTCGTAACAAGGCGATACTCGCGTTGCGCCGAAGCAACAGCGCGTCATCGACCAGTTTGCGAGCAGCTTCCATCATCTCGGGGTTATCAGACCGAAAAGCCAGTTGACCGATCCCAATCAGAACGACGGCATTTCCTCCTACCGCCCGGACGTAAGCGGCCAGCGCGCGCAGACGGATGCGCTGAACGCGGCGAAAGTCTGACGCGGGCAGCCGGCTTTGCAAATACTGGCTTTCGCGAGGATCGGCAAGATTGCGGAACGCCTCCACATCGACCGCCTGAATCTGGGTCGCATCGAAAAACTGCAAGCGCGATCGTGCGACCAAGACGGTGACGATCAACGAAATGACTGCGGCAATGACGAGCACAAGAGCAACATTCATTCCAGTAAACGCTCCAGTTCCCGGTTCCACAGAGCGAGATTGTTCTCGAGTGGTGGAGCGGGAGTTCGTATCGGCGCCCGTTCAGGCACCAGCAGGTAATAGAACCAAAGCAGAACTTCCAGGTGAAATGTGCTCCCGTTGAGAAAGACCAGCAGATCACGTTTTTCAACGGAAAGTCCGGCGTTGATAATGAGACCCCAACTTGCCAGATGCACACACGCGGAGATGCCGAGTCCGAGCGCGATGCCGAAAACCTTCCGTGACCAGCGCAAGTGAAAATAGGCCGACAACAAAAAGATAAATACCAGAACCCCGCACTCAATCAGGTAAATGCTTTGTTCCAGCAGATGCGCTCCGGATATGATCGCGACGAGTGGGCGCCTGGGCGCATTCCCGGCAGCCAATGCTGCAGCGAACACTAAGATCACGCCGGCCCCTTGGATGAGAACTTTTCCTAGCCGCGCCAATGATGTATATGCACCGAAAATTTGTGCGAAAACCTCGGCTATGGCCCCGAATTTCAGCACGCCTTCCATGAGCGCTTCAGCCCAAACCATGCGCCAATACGTTTCCCCAGAAACACTGGGAAGCAGGTCAGCGGCGTACAACGTCAGTTCACCAACACCGGTGAGCAACAGGAAGGCAAAAAACGCAGGAAATTGTCTGATCAGCCGGCGCTTCCACAGGAAAAGACAAAGGAGTAACTGAAGAACATCAGGCGCAACCCAGAGATAGTGCCAGAGAAATGAATGTGCCTGCAGCATAGAGAGCGTGCACCGGCACTATACTGCGGGTTTGGGCGGGCGGCAATGGAACACAGTTCTTGTTCGGATTTTGTAAGATCGGCGAGCGTGCCGTAACGCTCGCCGACCTTTCGTGCATAATTAAGTCGCCCACTAAGGCTTGCAGACTTGTGGCGGGGGGCAGCTTCCACCGCCGCCTGTGCCGCCGCCATCGGCCCGCACTATGCTTGGAGCCGCGAGAGTGCTGAGGAACAGGATAGCTGCGCTGAGGACGAGTAACATGGGTTTCATGGTTGTTTTTCTCCTTGGGGGTTACGGATTGGACCCGTGATCCTTGCACCTTCCCCGTAGTCCGGAGCAACACAGTGAAATTCGTTAATTGTTCGGAATTCGTAACAAGAGTTGCGCTATGCCGCTGAAATCGGCTCTCGGAGATCTGAGGCAGAACACCCTCGCATGCCTTTCTGGGCTACTGGCGAGACTGGCATATTTGGCTTCGCTACGACGCGAGAGTGGGCATTACGAACATTGGGGAATGAAATCAGTTTACGGCGAGCAAACGGCCGAGCGGGCGTTTAGAACCGCTCACGGGGAAATTGTGGCGGCCATACTAAAGACACCGCTTTCGGCGCTCGAACAGGACTTGGAAGTTTCACGCGCCGCCAGCGACATTTCCGCCGCTGCATATGTGAAAGATATGTGGGACCAATTCGACAATCTGTTGCCGACCGGACACACGGACGTGCCCAGGGCTGCCCATCTCAATTCAGTGCTGGCGGCGCTTTTGAGCCTGAAGCGACATCCAGGGCGTGCCACTCGGTCAGTTTCATAGCCACACCCACTACCTGTCCGAGAACCTCGGCATCTTGCGGATGTCTTAAAACTCTCACTGGAACTGGTGACAAAGGATGCGGCTGGAGGATGATATCTTCGCGTCGCATGCTGCACCAGCAGCACGTATGCCCATCGCGTGTTTCCACGAAATAAATCGGACGCTCATATTCCGAGCGCCAGGAGCCTTCTACAACACGGTTCTTCGACTCATCCACTTGCACGAAACTGCCCGGAGGCAGAATGGGGTACATAGTGAAATCTTGAGTTCCGACATAACCATAAGTGAAGTCACTGCTGGCAAACTGGGCTAGATAGGATAGAGGCACCAAGCCCCATTGCTCCACCATGCGGCCAAGGTTGGCAGTTCGACGCTCATCGAATCCGGGATCCATGCGAAGAGGAACTTGCACCGACGCCAGACTAGTCAGGGCTTCGGACACATGCGACTTCGGCGGCGAGACCAGCCCAAGATCGGCCGCGATATTATTCATATCAACGCCATACCACGCGATCAACTCGCGAAGATCCCTCCGGTAGATCACCGCCAATGCATACAAGCGAAAAATGTTGGGGACAATCCCCTTGGTTTCGATGTCAGAAAGGCGGCTCGGGGGAACAAAGAACTCCTCATTGCGGTATTTTTCAGCAAGGCGTGCGCTGGAGTTCTCAACATCGCGCATCGTGAGCCGAAGGCTGCGAAGACTTTTACCAGCGGGCAACATCCTACTGCCTCCAAAGTTGCGCCATGATATCAGAGTTCCACCCGACTTGTCGGTAATTTGCACCCGAGATTGCTGTGGTTTCTTGGGTGTTACGAAATCCGAACAAGCTCAATGCCTTGGCAGACGTGGCTTGCAAAGCGGATGCAGCCGCTTTGAGCCGAGATTAGCCTCGGCCCCGCCGGCTGTGAATTTCCTGTGACTGTTCGGAATTTGTAACAAGATGCTGTGCGAGTGCCCCTCAGGTCTCTGCTTATCAAGGCCATGGCGGACGTACATGGGTGATCTCGCCCAAGTCGTGTGACATTTGTCACGCAGAGTGGGTGATGGATGGCACTGGCAGGATCCTATGGCGTCCGCGATCATGCCAACAGTTGCCGAGGGCGAACGGCCGCAACCGAAACGGAGGCAGTGATGATCGCAACCGCAGAGCGAGTTCAAAAGAATGCTTCGGTGACGCAAGCTGCCGTCGTGGCCAGTCTGGAAGCGGTGAATAAGAACTACGGGGCGGTGCGAGCGTTGAAAGGGGTGAATTTCAGCGTTCGCGCCGGTGAATTGGTTGCCCTGCTTGGGCCTAACGGGGCAGGTAAAACCACGGCCGTAAAGCTGCTGCTCGGGTTGATGCCGCCCAACGCTGGTAAAGTCCGAGTTTTGGGAGCGGACCCCACGAATCCCGAAAACCGAACGAGGACCGGAGCTATGTTGCAGGTCGGCCGGGTTCCAGAAACTCTTCGGGTTCGCGAGCACATCGATCTGTTTTCGAGCTACTACCGCAATCCGCTGCCGGCATCCGCTGTTCTGGCGGCCGCTGGCCTGGAAAAAATTCGCGATCGGAAATTCGCTGAACTCTCTGGCGGACAAAAACAGAGGGTCCTGTTCGCGCTGGCGATCTGTGGCGATCCGGATCTGCTCTTTCTCGATGAGCCCACGGTCGGACTCGACGTGGAAGCACGCCGCATGTTGTGGGATGAGATCCGCCAGCTTGTAGACCGCGGAAAGACCGTCGTGCTGACGACGCATTACCTGCAGGAAGCCGATGCTCTGGCTGATCGCGTTGCCGTGATCAATCAAGGAGAAATCATCGCCGAAGGCACTCCCGCGGAGATCAAGGCGCAGACCAGCGGAAAGAAGATCCGCTGCATTACGAGTCTCGATTTGAACGCGGTGCGGCGTATTCCGGGCGTGATCGAGGTCAAAAGCGATCGCGAGGCGATCGAGATTCGTGCTTCCGAAGCGGAGCGGGTGATACGGGAACTGCTGAACCGCGACTCGAACTTGTCAGGGCTGGAAGTCACCAGCGCTGGGTTGGAAGATGCATTCCTGGCGTTAACTCAAGAAAGCAATCGAAATGGCAATTCCGGAAATTGAAAACGCTGACCCGGGAAGCAAAATGCTAAGGAGAAATCCAATGAGTACCGCATCCCTTGCTATACCCCAGATGCATATCGAGCATTCTCCAGCTCACACCGCCAGGGTGTATTGGAAAGAAACGAAATACGAGTTTCTGAAGTACTTGCGGATGCCCATGTACACCGCCTCCGTGCTCAGCTTTCCGACCATGTTTTACGTGCTGTTCGGGCTGCTGCTATACGCGCACGGTGCAATTGCGGGAATGCGCGCCCCGACATATTTGATCGCGACTTACGGCACCTTTGGCATCATGGGCGCGTCGCTGTTCGGAACGGCCGCGGGCCTGGCCTCGGATCGTGGGTTGGGATGGCTCGAAGTGAAACGCGCCAGTCCGATGCCGCCATTCGCCTATTTCTGGGCGAAAGCGGTCACCAGCATGATTTTCAGCGCCGTCATCGTACTGGCGCTGTTCGCGCTGGGCGTTGCCTTCGGCGGAGTGCGAATGCCCATTATCACGTTCGCAAAACTGTTCGGGACTCTGATCGCCGGGTCGGTGCCTTTCTCAACAATGGGGCTCGCCCTTGGCTACTTTGCCGGCCCGACCTCGGCTCCGTCCATGATCAACCTGATTTATCTGCCCATGTCGTTTTTCAGCGGTCTGTGGATGCCATTCATGTTTCTGCCAAAGTTTGTGCAGCACGTCGCGCTGGTGTTGCCGCCGTATCACTTGTCGGAACTGGCGCTCGGAGTGGTGGGGGCGGGCGCACACGGGTCCAGCCTGAGACATTGGGAAGTGTTGATTGCCTTCACCATGATTTGCCTGGGAGTGGCACGCATCGGCTTCCAGCGCGATCAGGACAAGATGTATGGATAACGGAGTTACTATGAGCTGGCAATCGAAGAAATCTCTCAGTGGGGCCGCGGCGCTGATGCTGCTCGGAATCGCCGCGCTATTGTTCGGAGCGAAATGGCTGGCCTTACTAATCCCGCTCGCGCTGGCCGTATACTCCTCCGTTCAACATTCCAACGGAGCAGGGCGCAGGATATGACACAAACATCGTCAGCCGGGACCGTGAAGACAGTGCCGAGTTCCAGTACTGGATCGGGAGCCGGGCCTGCGTTCGCTTTGGCGCTGCTGGCGCCAGTTATCGCCGAAGTACTGAGCGGCGCCACTCGCATCAGCTTCATCTTTGCCCTCATTCCGGAAATTATGGTTTGGGGCTGCGGAGCATTAATCATTCGTGAGGTCGTGCGCCGCCGACACTTGCCTTGGACGTCGATGTTGCTCATGGGCCTTGGCCTTTCGATCGCGGAAGAGTTTGTCATTCAGCAGACCTCGCTGGCTCCGCTGCCCTGGCTCTCTGGGCATATCTACGGCCGCGCCCTAGGCGTCAATTGGCTTTATTTCCTATTCATGCTCGGATATGAGAGCGTCTGGGTCGTTCTGGTTCCGGTGCATCTCACGGAAATGATCTTTTGGCAGCGCCGTGAAAAGCCGTGGTTGCGAACTCGCGGCCTCATTATTTCCAGCGCCGTTTTTATTCTGGGTTCCTTCATGGCATGGTTCGCATGGGTCAAGCGCGCACGGCCCATGGTCTTTCACGTTCCGCCGTACAATCCGCCGCTGTTAACAGTGATGCTGGGCGTGGCCGCCATCGTGGTTCTCGTGACAATAGCATTGAGGCTGCGAGAATCGTCAGTCGGGTCGGCCACGAAATCTCCCAATCCGTGGGTGGTCGGACTCGTCACTTTGGCTTGCGGGCTCTCGTGGTATGTATTGCTTGGCTTCGTTTTCACGCCCAACTTCAGGCTTCGTGCCCTGCCGTTCTGGATTCCGATGCTCGCCGGGGTTGCCTGGGCTTTCGCGGCCTTCACACTTTTCCGGCTCTGGTCTTCCTCAGCGGGATGGAATGACAGCCACCGATACGCAGCGATTTTTGCGGCTATTCTGGTATGCATGACTGCAGGTTTTTTAGGAAGCTCTTTGTGGCCGCGAATGGATGTAATCGGGAAATGGATCCTCGACATCATTGCGGTTATTTTGCTCGCGGAACTAGGGCGCGTGCAGCGGAGGCGAACGGTAGCGACCGCTCCCGCATTTGGCAGTGGTGGGAATTGACCGAAGGGATGAAAATAGAGCCATGCCTCTAGTCGGTTTTGAGCGCGATATAGCTTGTGCGACGGGCAGTCATTGGAAGCTGAAGCCGTGGAGCGTTCTTCTCAAAGATAAAGACCACGGCTGGAGCCCGCTGCTATGGGTGGTGTATTTGGGTTTCTTTTTCGTGGAGCCCATCGCCGCTCATGTGGGCTTGAGGCTTTGGCTGCTCGACAGTCTAGGAGCAGCCGTCTTTCTGGTCCTCTATTTCGGCCTATTCTTCCTCGAACATCCGATTGCTCTCGGTCACATCGCAGGGATGGTCCTGCTGGGACTTCTTTACCAGCCGATCAATTCCGGGGCGTGCACATTTTTCATTTTTGCCGCCGCGATGCTGCCTTTCTGTGTAGCGACGCAGGCCGAGGCATGGATTGGTTTGGGTGCGATTTCCGCCATCGCAGGCGTCCAGGGATGGTTGCTGCACCTCGATAGCTGGACCAAGTTCTTTTCTTCGATGTTCCCGCTGTTCATCGGTGCGGGAAATACGTTTTTCGCCGAGCGCAACCGCATGAACCGACGGCTGCGCAAGGCCAATGAAGAGATCGAGCACCTGGCCAAAGTCGCCGAACGTGAGCGCATTGCGCGCGATCTGCACGATGTTCTGGGACACACGCTCTCGGTGATCACGCTGAAATCCGAACTCGCCGGCAAATTGATGGACCGCGATCCGCAGCGTGCAGGAAAAGAAATCCGCGAAGTGTCGGAGATTTCGAGGCAGGCGCTCTCGGATGTGCGCGACGCGATCCGCGGATATCGCGCAAAAGGATTGGCGGCGGAGTTGGCACAGGCGAAGTCGACGCTCGAGACTGCGGGACTTACCGTGCAATGCGACGCTGCCACGACCATTAAGCTCCCGGCCATGCAGGAAAGCGTCTTGTCGCTGGCTTTACGCGAGGGCGTAACCAATGTTGTCCGCCACGCAAAAGCACGCACTTGCCGCTTGCGCCTGGAGCAACAGAATGGTTCCTGCCGCCTGGAGATTCATGATGACGGGTCGGGCTTCGTCACCGCAGAAGGCAATGGCCTGCGGGGTATGCGCGAACGCGTCGAGATGCTCGGGGGCTTACTCGACCGCCGCAACGAGTCCGGAACTACGCTGACCATCACGCTGCCTCTGAAGGATTTGCCCGCAAAGAACGAGTCCGAGGCCGGGTTCGTCGAGTCGTTGCCATCTGCGGCATTTTCGCCAAAGGATTAAGGATTGAAGGCTTCGTGAATTGAATCCCCTGGTCAAAGACAACGTGAAGGAACGACCGAAAGAAGGCCGCAAGACGATACGGGTAGTGCTGGCCGAAGACCAGGGCATGGTGCTGGGCGCGTTGGCTGCGCTGCTCGAGATCGAGGGTGATATTTCTGTAGTCGCGCAGGCGCGCAACGGAAACGAAGCGCTCGAAGCCGTCTTGGCGCACAAACCGGATGTCTTCATCACCGATATTGAAATGCCGCACCTGAGCGGCCTTGATGTCGCGGCGGAGTTGAAGAGGCGTCGCACTGGAACGCGCGTCGTTATCGTCACCACCTTCGCACGTACGGGATATCTGCGACGCGCGCTGGAAGCGGGGGCTTCGGGATATCTCCTGAAAGACATGCGCGCCGAAGAGTTGGCCGACGCTGTGCGGCGTGTGCATCAGGGACTGCGCGTGATTCATCCCGAGCTGGCGACCGAAGCGTGGGGCGAAATGGATCCTCTGACCGACCGCGAACGCCAGGTGCTGCGCCTTGCGGGCGAAGGCATGGCGAGTGGAGATATCGCGAGCGAACTGGGATTGTCGGACGGCACCGTGCGAAATTATCTTTCGGAAGCGATCAGCAAGCTCGGAGCCAGCAATCGCGTGGAAGCAGCGAGGATCGCGAGAACGAAGGGGTGGCTGTAGCGAACACCGGGGTGTCACACCATCCGCTCGGCTGGGCCAAGTCTGCAAAAAGAACCGCTGCGGACGTGATAGCAAGGCCCATAATGCGCGAGGGCACTCTTATGCCTTTCTTTCGTCATTTTTCTCTCATTATGTTTTATCGCTTTCGTGGCCTCGATCTCGTTAGGCAGTGATTCGCTATCGGATCTTCCTGAGAAAGCTGTCGAGCGCTCGAAGATCACGTCGCCGAATTCGAGCCCGTTTGCTCTCAAGGGAACAACCATCGAGATAACCAACCCCTCGAATAACGATTACAAAGCCGAGATCCAGGAATATTGGGTCGCACCGGACAAATGGCGGCGGACGGTGAAGATGTCTGCTTTCTCAGAAACGGTCGTCGTGAATGGAAATAAGACGAGCGTGTAGACGACGGAGAGTACTATCCAAATTGGCTTCGCACGCTGGTATCGGCTATCTTCAACCCTGAAGTCCCCTTTGAGGGCGTCGACCTCGCGCGTTCGAATGATAACCCTGTAATCGGTGGAACCAAAGTCTGTCGCCGCTTCACTTACATGGCGGGCATTGCTCCTGTCAGTAATAAGGTTTTTTCGAGCTTTTGCTTTGACGACGGTGTGATCGATGTCGTCAGCGTGCCCGGTTACGGTGCCACCTACGAGAATTTGGCGGAACGCCGCGGGGCTACTTTTGCGACTTTCACCCTGTTGGTCATCGTAAACGAAGTAAGGGATGCAGGTTTTTGCATGCGCCACCAAAGACCCGGATTACTCGCTCGTCTCGGCATGGCGTAGACCAGCGAATCCGCAGCACAGGACTATCCGGCCGTCCCTTAGTCGGAAATACCTGCGAGATCCTGGGCAACCATCCCCCCTCGATCTCTTAGAAATCAGCAACTTAGCGCCAAATTGCGATTTGATCGCTTGCTGCAAGACCTTACGGGCAAAATCTTGAGTGCGTGACTTAGTCGTGATTTTGCACTTTCGCTTGTGCCTACGACTGGTCTGACGATGCGAATCCGCATTCAACGTCAGGGGCGAAGGTCGGATGGTGGAGAACGGCAGTCCGCCGGATGAAATCGGCAATCTCTATATCGACGATTCCCAGAGCGCTGTCGTTCGCAAGCTGGACGTTTCCGATGCGCCCTCGCTTGCCTTTACCAATGTCTCGCCGGGCTCCGTCAGCTCCGCGCAAGATGTTACGGTGACGAATCTGGGCAACTCGCCGTTGACAGTTAGCCAGATCACCGTGCCCGCAAGTTACTCGCTCGGAGACTCCGACACCTCATGCCAGTCGAGCGGCGAGACGCTGAATCCGGCGACAAGCTGCATCCTCGGAATTGAATTTACTCCGGCGACTGCGGGCACTCTAAGCGGCAGCTTGGTTCTCGCCGATAACTCGAACCCGCCGACCCAGACAATTGCCCTGACCGGTACCGCGGCGCCGCCGAATGAGACTTATACGCTAACCACCAGCACGCCGACCGTTTCGATGGCCGCCGGCGGCAGCGGCACGGCTACCCTTACGCTGAAGTCAAGCAATTACGCGGGAACAGTTTCTTTCGCGACCAGCGTCAGTTCAACGGACGGCACTCCCGCAAACGTGACCGCTACCGCGAGCTCAGTCACGCTCACGGCGGGTGGCTCTGGGACCTCCACGGTAACCATTACAGCCAATGCCAGTGCCGCGAATCAAACTCCATCGGCTCCGTGGAATCGGGGCGCAGTCATGTTTTGTTCGGCTCTGTTGGGCCTGCCCTTTGTCTTTCGCCGAAAGCGCCTCCTGGCGGGGCTTCCGATGTTACTGGCAATCTGCCTGGCGGGCTTCATGATGGCGTGCGGCGGGTCGGGAAATTCGAATCATACGCAATCCGCTCGAACGTACGCTGTGACGGTGACTCCCACGGGAACGGCAACTCCGGCAGGCTCGGTCACGGTGACAAATCCGTCTGCCGTGACCATTCAAGTCACAGTTCAGTAAGCCAGATATCAGAATGCGCGCTGTGCCCGTTCCGCTTCGCTTTCGAGGCATCGCGAAAGTTGGGGCAGGCATTTTGTCGCCATGTCACTCCTGAAAATGCTGAGGCCCTCATCGAAGAGTTGCCGCAACTTGGCCTTAAAAGGCTGCTCTTCCGTTTAATAAAACTTTCGCATGTCGGTGGAGTGCTCCCGCTCGGCAGCGAATACGCGGATCATTTCGCGATCGAACGCTGGGATGTCGTCCAGTCCGCGGCTGGTGACGAACTTTCCATCACAGACGACCTCGCGATCGACCCAGTTTGCGCCGGCATTCTGAAGATCGCTTTTGAGAGAGGGCCAGGAAGTCATGGTGCGCCCACGCGCGGCTCCGGCTTCAAGAATTGTCCATGGGCCGTGGCCAATCGCGGCCACAGGTTTTTCGAGATCCACAAAATGGTTCACGAACTGAACTGCCATCTCATCCGTGCGCAATGCGTCAGAATTCCTGACTTCGCCCGGCAGGAATAACGCGTGGAAATCTTCGGCCTTGGCAGATTTCAGGGGAATGTCGACGGGCAGCTCAGTGCCCCACGCCTGGTGGTTCCATCCTTTGATCTTGTCTTCCGAGGGAGCGACGATGAAGGTGGCCGCGCCCGCATTTTCGAGAGCCAGTTTCGGCTCCAGCAGTTCCGCTTGTTCGAAGCCATCCCTTGCGAGAATTGCCACGCGCATCCCCTGAAGAAGGCCAGTCGCCATTTTGCTCCTCCTTGCTGAGGCCAATTTTTCTGCCTTCTTGTGATGCGCACTCCCGCCGGTGCAGTTGGCATCGCCACGCCCTGGATGCTCGACTCCATTGGCTAAAGCCGTGGCCGAAGGGTCTTTTGGCGTGGCCATAAATGGCCGTTCTTCACGCCTTTAAGCGATAGGTGTCGGTCTGAATTAGACAGGCACTTGAGCCGGTGCGCCCTCCTGTTTCTCGTGTTTAAATGATCGCTGCCATTCAGGACCGAATCTATGCTCGAAGGACACGCAGCTCTTGTGACCGGCGCGAGCCGAGGCATCGGCAAGGAAATCGCGCTCGAACTCGCCCGCAATGGATTCCGCGTCGCGGTCAATTACTTAAACGACCCTGAGCCGATGGTCGACGCCACCATGGCCGAGATTCGCGCCATCCGGACCGACTCGATCGTGATCGAAGCCGACATTCGCTCGAGTGCTCAAGTCGCGGCGATGATCGACAAAGTGACTGGCGCATTCGGCCGGCTGGATCTGCTCGTCAACAATGCCGGAGTGCAAACCTGGAAGCCGCTGCTCGAAGTCACCGAAGAGGAATGGGACCTCGTCGTCGATACCAACCTGAAGGGATGTTTTCTCTGCACGCAGTATGCGGCCCGCTACATGAAAGAGCACGGCGGCGGATCGATTGTCAATCTCGGCTCTGGATGCAACAAGCTCGCATTTCCCTCTCTCGTCGCCTACACGGCCAGCAAAGGCGGAATCGAGATGTTCACCAAAGAAGCCGCTGTTGAACTCGGTCAATACGGAATCCGGGTGAACTGCATTGCACCGGGATCGATCGAATCGGAGCGCACGCGCCAGGAAGATCCCGACTATGCCGGAACCTGGTCGAAACTCACGCCACTCCGCCGCGTTGGCACCGCTGCCGACATCGCGCCGGTGGTGGTTTTTCTCGCGAGTCCGGGCGCGTCGTTCATCAGCGGACAAACCATCTGGATCGACGGAGCTCTGTTCACTCGCGCTCCGTGGCCCTATAAAACATAGAGTCTTTGGCCAACTCTCCTCTATTGGCAATGTAGTGCGGTCATCGGGTCTACGCTGATGGCGCGGCGGGCTGGCAGCAAACCGGCTACGAGTGTCACGGCAATCAGGAACACCGCCGACGCAGCGAAGGTGAGCGGATCGGTCGCGGTGACTCCGACCAGCATGCTGTTGAAGAGGCGAAAAGCGGCGAGGGCGATGGCAATTCCAACGAGCAGTCCGGGGATAGTGAGTTGTAGGCTCTCGCGCGTCACCATGCGCACCAGCGCCAACCGGCTTGCGCCCAAAGCCACGCGGACTCCAAACTCCTGCGTGCGCTGGCTCACCGCGTAACTCATGACACTGTAGAGTCCGATCGCTGCGAGCAGTAGGCAGAGCACACCTACCGTGGTAAGCAGCCTCGCGGCTACCTTCTGCGGATAGAGAGAAAATGTAACTGCATCACTGAGCCGCGTAGAGATGAAGAAAGCGTCCTGATTCAAAGACAACGCTTCGCGCCGAAGCCCCGGGATGATGGACATGGGATCGCCCGTGGTCTTAATCAGGAAGGAAAAGTTCGCGGAGACCAGCTCGGCCCAGGCGCGGTCGGCATTGTCGCGGGATCCGATACTGATGGGAGTAAAACGGGCAATGGCAATCGCGGACTAGAACTTGTCTCATAGTGCGCCGCCAACTCAAGACGGGCGTCCACTGCGTCGCTATCGTCGACGCTGGCGAGTAGAACGACCATTCGCTTGGCTCCATCACTTTCGTCGGCCGGTAATCCGCTGGGAGTACCACGTTGAGAACTTCTTTGGCATGGTCCGCCTGGGTGCATGCAAATCCTCCTCAGACATTTATGAGCGGTTACTCGTATCTCAGAGCCGCCATGGGATCAACCTTCGTGGCTCGCCGCGCGGGTATATAACTGCTCATAATCGAAACCAGAATCACCGCAAGAGAAATCAGCCCGAATGTAACTGGGTCCGCTGGACGAACGCCATAGAGAAAGCTAGTCAGGAAGCGCGTGAAAGCCCAAGCGGCAGCGACACCAAGGATCACGCCCAGTATTGTCAGTTGCAAGCC
>Ga0335073_10009182_pt1 | contig 13879 bp, 24 predicted proteins | sample Lox_Sample_22_FD_207093 | JGI IMG/M metagenome (GOLD analysis project Ga0335073, IMG submission 207093) | Soil microbial communities from Loxahatchee National Wildlife Refuge, Florida, United States - Lox_Sample_2.2 | ecosystem: Environmental > Terrestrial > Soil > Wetlands | place: USA... | reverse complement strand
TGATAGTCAAGCCGACCCCTTAATTTTTGGTAATTTACTTTTAAATAAATATCTACATTTACGCGGATTTACAGAAATGCTTAACGCCCTCAAACTGTACGTGTAGCCTAGTCAGGCTCGACCATGTTCGAAGGAGCTTGTTCTCATTGCAAGGCCCAGTTCACATAGGCATTGAACTACAGTGAAACGACAGTTTAAAAAACGAAAGTCAGTCAATTCATAGCGAAACCGGCTCTTCGGTTCCTCGTATTCCATGTATTGGCCCCTAGGAGTTGCTTCGACATTCAGTGTTCCAGAGTACGGACAGGAAGACGAGACTGGAGATGCGACTCCTATCAATCAACACGCTGCTCTCATTTCTCTCAGCAGAACCTCCTCTGGCAATTTGCTTGCTACATTGACTACCGAAGAGCTGCATATATGGCAAACTCAGGTTCCTTCCCCCCTGTCTTGAAGCTGAACTTCCCTAGCCTTTGGCTGTGTTAGCGGCTGTTCGACGGTCGGCATCTTCGCTGGAAAGTTATGGCAAGAATGTCAAAGTCGTATTACATGCAAGCGATAATCAGAAAATAGAAGCAATTGTCTACACAGATCACGACTACTTGATTGTCTATTCTATTACGAGTAATACTCAACAAGTTGACGGACGCTACAAGTTCGATACTTCGAGACAGAGTATTTCGCATCGAAGACGCTCTTTTGCTGTCGGAGAGCCAGAGAGAATACTGCCCTACTCAATAAAGCATCGAAGAATGATAAAAGTGGACTCTGGATTGTCATGGTATATTCATCAACTCGAAAGTGCTGATTGTTAGTACGGCTACAATTGATGATCAACTCCTCATTGCTACTGAACATCCCCCTGCAATACAATGCATACACTGGCAAGAACCTACCAAGAACTCTCACACAGAATTAATCGCCAAAATGAGCTGGATAAAAGAAAAGTCACCTGTCGTACAGATGGTCTTCGATAAACCCACAAGTTTATTTGCTTGGATAACCAGAGATGGGAAAGCCTATGCAGTACGACGCCCTCCCGCCCAACAACACCAAACAGAGCTCAAGAAGGGTCAAAAGCTGTGGAAAGGCTGGCTATTTCATGACAAGCCTGAAGATAAAGCGATATGCGGTTGCATTAATGCTCGATTCTCGTTAATTGCGGTGGCTTGTGAAAGTGGTGCTATTGACGTTTACGTTGCCAAGGATTATTCTGGCAATATTCCCTTTTCACATCGAATATTACCTCCTCGAGAAGAATATAGGCCGGAAAGTAGAGTAACTCAATTGGCGTATTCGCCAGACGGGTATGCCTTGTTTGTTGGGACGACTTCAGGTTGGTATTTGTGGAGCGTATATGGTCATTTACTCGCCTCGAGTTTCATATTTAACATTTCTACTTCCACTCCTGATGAATCGAATGGCTCATCTACATCGGGAGGGTATGTAGATGGTGTTATAGATTGCTGTTGGGCGGCTACAGGGTTACACTTACTCGCGCTCGCTCGGGATTCGCCTCTCTTGTATTCCCTTCCTTTTGCCAGGAGCGTCGTTACTTCATGTTACAATCCCGTTTGATCCCTCTTTCGGTCTCGCTAACCTTAGGACACCATCGCACAACCAGTGTTACAGACAGAAGACGGTCTCCTTATGTATAGAGGATCTCATCAACGACCCCTGGACATAATAAACCCTGACTCACGAAGCTATGGACGATTGTCGATGCCCGCAGAATATGTAGCCGACTATTCTCCTATTCGATTAGTTTCTGTGTCCGCGGATATACGGTATCTTGCAATAGCAGGTAAAGTTGGATTTGCACATTTATCTACAAGTTCCGGTCGTTGGAGAGTCTTGGAATCTTTGGACACATTTGATCCGTCATTACTCCCGGAAGATATCCCTCACATACCACACGTCCGAGGTGGCCTGTGTTGGTACAATAACATCCTCCTTGTCGGTGGCGATTTCGGCGAAAGTCATGAAGTATCATCTTTTGTTATTTTGGCTAATTGCGAGGTTCGACTATATCATCGCAATGCGACTAGTATGGCACTTACATCCTGGCTCCATCGTGAATCTTTCAACTCGTCAATATTATTAATGTCGTTAATTGGCGATTCGTTACTCGTATACTGTCAAGACAATATATTGTATCATTTCGTCATTGTCCAGGCTACTGAAACGGGACATTTCAATCAAACCCCTCCACGACTAGTTCAATTTGGACAAATCAATTTTAAAGGGATAATCCATTCACCTGCTCGTGTCAGAGCTATTTCATGGATACTCCCTGATGAACATACTAGTATCTCCTCCACTCCTCGTTACCTACATTCTCGAATGTGAGATGTGCTGATATTAGAATCTGGAGATCCGTCTGAAGATGCAGCTGTAGCCACCATTGTCTTTCTCCTCGATGGAAAACTAGTCATCTTAACACCCTCTATACGAACAGAAACACCTACGACAGATCTCAAATATGACATGCGAGTTCTCTCCGATCGAATAGAACATTTCCAACTTCTCGCTGGAAGTAGTAATGAACAACCCATGACCACCCTGAACGGCTCAATCTGGGCTTGGGATGGTAAACAATTCAAGGTACATCACCTCGTTATCTGATGTTAGACTAATGCTTTTGTAGGTGTGGATTTCATCGAAGAGTAAACCATTGGATGATCATCCGATTTTGATCGAGTTGGATTTTTATCCTTTGACGATTCTTCCTCAACATGGCATTATTTCAGGCCTGATGTCGCTGAAACAGAGACAAAAGACACCTCCGTTCACATTGTTCAAAACCAAAACTTCGGTGCCCCCACACAATGTTAGTAAAACTGACATGTCTTAGAATCAATTGTTCATTCATCGTATCCTGGATAGATTATTGGAAAACAATGATTTGGAGCAAGCGATTGACTTTGCAACTGCTTTCTCGCATCTCGATTTCTTTACACATATCCTTGAGCTATTACTCCACGATACATTAGAAATTGAAGCTGACAATGCTCCTCCTGAAGAAGGTTCTTCCCACTTCTCTTCACGAAAGTCGTGGCAATGCTAACTGACTGCTGTAGACGCCCGTCTCCCACGGATAATAAAGTTACTGGAAGTATTCCCTCGAGACATGTTAGACGTGGTAGTGGGCTGCACACGGAAAACAGAAGTCCGTCTCTGGCGGTATTTATTCCAATATGCAGGACGACCAAAAGACTTATTCGAACAATGTATGGAATTGGGAATGTTGAAATCTGCAGGAGGATATTTATTGGTTCTTCATACTCTTGAACATTTACGTGATAGTAGTCAGGTACACAATCTGAACCACAATCTGTGAGGAATACAGCTTACGAAAGGATACTGTGCGACTATTGACCAAGGCGATTGATGCAGGAGATTGGGATTTGTGTAAGGAATTAGCTAGATTTTTGACTTCGTTTGATAGTACTTTTCCGCTACTTTGGTCAGGATAAAGCTGATGATAGATACGGGAAGCACTTTGCGCAAGGCGTTGGTGCATGCGGGACTTCCGTCTGATCGGTCGACGAATTTGGGGAATGCAAGTAGACGTACTTCTGGGTTCATGCTTGAAAAAGAGACAGTGCATGAAGTGGAGAATACTTGAGCTTGATAAAAGTGCGGGAAGAAAATATGGGAAAGAATGAATGGAGATTAGTTGGTAGAGCATCACCGCAGTTCGATATACCCTTCAAAATCAATTTGAGTTTCTTCAGAGGAATGCTTCATGGACAAACTAACAATGCTGGTATATGAATGTAGTAAAGTCATCTAACTTCCCACCATGGCATCAAGAAACTTATTATACGCGACTTTCCCCTTGTTCTTGCCAGTCTTCTCAACAAATCTACCCAACACACTTTCTACATCTGCCTCACTCATCCTTTTCGGTCCACTTGTCATCAACTCTTTCTTGAGCTCCTCGAAATCCACGTATCCGTTATCGCCTTCATCAAACGAGGTGAATGCTCCAATAATATCCTCATGGGACGACAGTTGTGATTTCATGGATGTAATGTATGTCATGAAGGAGGGGAAATCGACTGGTGGGTTGAGGAGGGAGAAGTACTGTTTTAGGGAGGCGGAGGAGGTGTCTTGTTGCAGGGATTGGAGAACTGACTTGAGGTCTTTTTCGGAGATTACCGAGTCATTGTCTTTGTCTAGCATGGAGAAGAGGTCTTTTAATTCTTGGACTTGTGAGGTTGGCTGGAAAGGTTAGAAGTGGTTAGAGTTGTGCACGTACCTGATAGGATTCGTTTTTAGCTGAATGAGTGGGGGAAGTGAGAGCCTGAGGCAGGGATCTTTCTGAAAGGCGTGAAGACTACAATCAGGATCTCATTCTCGAAGAGCAATAGCGAAGTATAAGATTCTTACCATCATCTTGACTTTGGTCTTTGGACAGTAGATGTCAGCAGTTGATTGTTGACAGCTTGGGAGGGAAGATTACAAGCTGTTGCCACGCCAACAGGTACAAAATTGCAGATCAGCAAATTTCGAACTTTCCTCCCCCCTCATCATCGGCAATGATACCTCGAGCACCCCTCCTCAGACGAATCAACAATATCAACAAGCCAGTATGGCGATTCAATTCACGACGCACACTATCAGAAGTCACTCCCTACCCTCGCGCCGTGGGAGCAGGTGAAGCGAAGACCTCCACACCACTAAAGCCTCCTCCAACACCCTGGTACAAACAACCTTCCTTCCTCCGAAAAATCACCAATGTCTTACTGCTATCCTCCTTCATCAACACTACAATAATAATATCGCAATACAAATCACTTTTAGCTGATATCGAATGGCGATCAAAGGAACGAGTGAAAACGCTCAAGGAGACGATTGCGAGGGTTAGGGAGGGAAAGGAAATTGATATCAGAGCGGCTTTGGGAACTGGAGATCCTGATATGGAGAAGGCCTGGGAAGATGGTAAGTCACTTATCCCGTCTTTTATGAGCTCTTTGGTTTGGGATATGTATTGACTGATTCTTAGTGCTTAAGGAAATTGAGGACGAGGAATTGCATTGGAAAGTAAAGAACCAAGCTCAGTCCGAAGGCGAAGAGGAAAGAAAAGAATTAGAGAAGTAGTCTACGATGCAATTGATACCAAGGATAACAGTGTTAGGACTGAATGAGTATGCTTGTATTAGAAGGTAATCACAAGAAAACATTCAGGAAGGTCGTAGAGATGTGGTCTAAATTTGTGCTGCATTTGTGCTGTGATTTGGCTTTGTGAGGAGTTTCTCTCGTCCGGTCCAATGAGATTGCTCGACACGATCACGCTTGACGTGCTTGCACTGCCAGTTGTCGTTTGTCAACGGGCGTCAAACTCCTCCTACCCTGCCCTTTTAAGAGGAAAAATGTGCCGACCCATATAACGCCGTCATCTTCGTTCCCCATCGCTAGGCCCGACCACCCTTGTATTCTCTTGAAATGAACTCGTCTACACCCTTACTCTCGTCATAGTATTTGCGAGAATGATATTCAAGCTCTTACAGCGAGGAATCTTGTTCCTCGGCGCTTTGACTGCCGTGGGGTTCCTTCTGAGCGTCTGGTTTCCATTAGATTTCCCTTCATGTTCATTCTATAAGGCGCACAGAGTATCATCACCCTTCTAAGATTATGAATTAACATGTTAGCGACATCGCCATCACAATAACCACAAGCATAAGGAATTCCCTCTGTCCGAATCACGTCTATTATTCCCAGCAAGTCCACCCCAAGTCCCCTCCTACTCCGGCGACGATGGTCGTTTCCACTATGATCCCTCCTCCTCAACCCGCGACTGCATCATCTCTCGCACCCAAGGCCAACGCATCGCCTTCGAAACCGCACTCCTAACATTCAAAGACGCACATCCCTCCCTCCGAATCCTAATCGCCATCCCAGTCGCCAATTCCGCAAAAGTGATCGCTGACATGACTACCCAACTGATCCATTTCACTGAGATGTTTGGACATACTCGAGTCGTTTTACTCTTTGGAATAGGACCTTCCGATGAGGATTCCACATATTACCAAATAAGTCATACTTCTGAACAATTGCATTCGTCGAAAGTATTGCATAGAGTACAGTTTACAAATGATTTGGAGGAATGGACTGAACGGACGTTGAAAGATTATGTGAATGAAGTGGATGTTGCGGTTGTTGTTAGGGGAGTCATTTGTGCTACTGATCTTGCGAGATTGGTGATTCATACGATTGAGAATGAAGCGGATTTAACTTGTTCCTTGGATGTTGTATTCTCAACAGATGGATTGTTGACAACCTCTACAGAGAATTACGATCGGAAGACAGGATCTTCAGTGCCTGTTGAGGAAATGCTCAGATCACCCACGTTCATTCAGTCAGATTGTTGCGATGGAAGTGTCAAGGCATTGACTTTCAAATCATTACGTCCAGATAAACTTATCGAGCAGTCGACTTGTAAAAGAGGCGGCATTTGTCTGGATAATGAGTTTCGAAGTGGTGAGGAGACATGCAAGATGCCTGCAAAAGTTATGATTTCGCCGAGCATAAAGTCGTCTCCTGATCCGGATGATTTCAGATCGGCGATTCAGTTGGGATTTCTTGATTTACAAGGGTTTGTTTATGAGCAGGTTGAGTGGGAGTAGGGACTGGTTGGGTGGTTGTCCGTAGAGGGGGGTTGCATTATCTACTAGTTAATATGAGGGCGTAGATATCGAGATACAGGTGTGAGTAATGTTTATGAAAAGATGGTCTAGGATTATCAATTGCTTTGACTCAACTGTTGCGCTCTTGAAGCCAGATCTTAGCGTTCGCTATCGTCGCTAGCTGATAAATTCAGATCTTGTTCTCTTAGCTTTCAAGCTAGCTTAAAATGTCGGTGTTAAGCCGATCTCTCGGTTGAGTACTTGCTCGAACCAAATATAGCTCCGTCTGCGATGATCAAGGATGGTTAACTGTAGTACAACTTAAAGTTAAGAATTTCGGCCTGTTAAAATTAAGTCATAATTCCATGTGAAGTGTCGGGTTACACGGACCGTGAAAATCGTCCGACCAACCAACCAACCAACCAACCAACCGATTCCAAGCGCGTCACAGGTGCGCCACCTCCTCAAAAGGAAACGCCCGCATCATTCGCTGCATATATATATACTTTCATCTTAACACGAGACTGACCTCGACACCGACGATATCCGTCCTCTCCGCCTCTCTTCATAACACCCTTCCTCCCTCTTTCCTTCATGGCAGTTCTTGAAATGGACACTGAACAAGATCAGATTCCCGTCGGATTGTACCTTCTTCGTCGTATTCGTGAATTAGGATGTCGCACTGTCCAGGGATTGCCAGGTACGTTTCACCATGTGGTCTCGGGAACTGAAAACTAATGTTGCTCGCTAGGCGACTTTAATCTGGCGTTTTTGGACTTGATTAAGCAGGTTGATGGTTTGAAATGGAGTGGCAATTGCAATGAGTTGAATGCGGCTTATTCCGCTGATGGTAAGATTTGCAACTTTATTTTTAGAACAACGTTAACGGATAGGGTATGCCCGTGTTACCAACACTATCGGATGTATCGTCACTACCTTTGGGTAAGGAGTCTCTTAAACCGTTCTTATGAGTAGAGTTGGTGAGTTGAGTGCTGCCGCTGGTATTGCTGGATCATACTGTGAATATGTAGTTCAGAATTCGGGATCTGGACTAACTGCTAGGTTGGGGTTGTGCATATTGTCGGAGTCCCCTCGACTACTGCTCAGAAGTCTGGAGCTCTTATTCATCATACCCTCGGAACGGGAGATTTCACGGTATATGATTTAGAAGACATAGTCTGACAAAAGGTATTTCAAGATATGGCCCGCGGCATTAGTGCAACGCAAGCTATCCTCAATGACCCCTCAATCGCAGCTCAGCTGGTGCGTTCAATTTTTTTATATTGCTAATATCTTTCAGATCGATAATGCTTTGAGGACATGTTACATGCGCGCGAAGCCAGTCTATATTACTCTACCGACTAACATCGCCTATGCCAAGATTAGCTCAAAACCTCTCCAGACTCCACTGGATTTATCCTTCCCTCCCAATGACCCTGCAACAGAAGCCGAAGCAGTAGATGAAATCATTGAGATGATCCGTCGAAGCAAGAAACCAATTGTTCTAGCCGATGCCGGAGCAGTTTCATATCGAGTATTCTCCCTCATTCCCTCTCCATCCCAAGCCATATTAACCATATCTGCATAGCCCGGCAAAGTAATCGATCTCATGCACGAACTCATCGACAAAACTAACCTCCCCATCTTCGTAACCCCAATGGGCAAAGGCTCCGTCGACGAATCCAACCCACGGTACGGGGGCGTCTACATTGGCTCCCTCTCCACACCAACAGTCAAAGCAGCTGTCGAAGCAGCAGATTTAGTTCTCCACATCGGCGGGCACAACACCGATCTCAACACAGGTTCCTTCTCATTCGCCTTCAGCGCAAGTCAAACCGTTGAATTCCACTCGGACAAGATAAAAATCCGATACGCTTCCTACCCTGGCATCTCCATGAAACCTGTCCTCCGTAAAGTCATCGATGGATTAAACATCGCTAGTGTCAAAAGTAAATATGAGCCTAGTTTTAAATGGCCTTCTACTCCGGATCCTGAATCGTTGACTCCCGGTAAGGAAATCAGTCAAGTTTGGTTTTGGAATCGCTTGACGAGTTTTTTAAGACCTAATGATATTGTCATTACAGATGCTGGAACTGCGTTTTTTGGTGTGTTGGATGTTAGGTTTCCTAAGAATGTGATGAGTATTAATCAGTTGATGTGGTCTGCTATTGGATATAGTGTTGGGGCTGCACTCGGAGCATGTCTTGGTGTTCGAGATATGGGCTTGGAAAAGGAACGACGAGTCATTTTGATTGTTGGAGATGGAAGTTTACAGATTTCGGTGCAGGAGTTGAGTACCATGATTTGGAAGGATTTGAAGCCTGTTGTGTTTGTCTTGAATAATTCCGGCTATACAGTTGAGAGGTTTATTCATGGTCCTGAAGAGGAATACAATGATATCAATTCTGGTGAGATCGACCTTGTGAGGCGAGTGCTGATTGTAGATTGGGAGTATATAAACTTGTTGAAGACATTTGGAGCGAAAAAGTCATCTTCGTTCAAAGTCGAGACTAGAGCTGAATGTGATGCGCTTTTGTCATCTGATACCTTTGCAACCGGGGAGGAGATTCAATTGGTTGATGTTGTGATGCCAGTTATGGATGCACCTAGAGCTTTGCAGGAACAAGCCAAGTTATTGGAAAAGGCAAATCGGAGAGCAGAAGAGGAAGCTGAGAAATCTCACAGCAAAAAACGAAAATTTGAAGCTTTGGAAGCTTCAGCGAATGGCATTGGATTTCATGGATTAACAAATGGAGCCGAGACATTATAGTGATGTCACTTTGGCTGTTCGTATCGGTAGGTTATTAGTGGTATGCATTTTGGTATTAGGGGACAGTCTGAATATATCATGGTTTATAAAACAAGTGAAAGTAACAGCAAAGAAACAAGGACCAAAACTCCAAACACCTTCCAAACGATGAAAAACAAATAATATACCAACCTAGCCATCTTCGTCATCTGACCCAGGAACCTTTACATCCTCAAAGTATCCGTCTATCAAACTTTCCAGTTCATCATATTTCTCATTCTCAGCTTCCAAACTGGACGAAAGATCAAGGAGATCCGCCACATCCTCAAGCAATTTGGAAGAGAGCTCAGGTTCTTTAGCTTGTACTTTGGCAATGCTAAATATTTCAGATCCCAACCAAGACGAAATTTCTTCCCTGGGCAAATCGTTTGTCTTCTCATCTGACGGTTCCGGTGCCTGTCTTTCTATTTCTTCCTGAACTGGAGGAGTTGTTTCTCTGGAAGATGGCGATGATCTTGTGTCTCGATGTTGCACATCCACAGTCGTGCTGTACACCCGATGTCGTTTAGTATCAACGGTATTTGTCTTCCTAGGAGTTCTCGACTGTTCTGCAAACAATGTAAATCTGGCGACGTCAGCAACCCACTTCTCCGTCTCGGTCGTTCTATCCGCAGTAACACTAGCTAAAGCTCCAGCCGAAGAAGGCACAAACGACTCCCTTCTCTGCTCTCCGTCCTCATTCTCAGAATCCGTATCCGGCGTAGTCAGTAAATATGCAGGCATAGTCGAAGTTTTATATTTCCCGTGATATTTCCCTATCTTTATAGACTGAGGAGACTTTCTGCGAGACCGACTTGGTTCCACCTTTTCTTTATCGTCACCCATCATCGAAGGTGTTGTTGTGGAAATACCTACGTCGGATTTAATAAAACGATATGCTCGGCTTGCTGCCATTCCTGAAATACGACCTAATCCGATTTCTGAATGGACATCGTTTTCACGTGGAAAAGGTCGGCGAGGAGCTTTAAGACGGGTTATTCGGGTAAGTGGAATTTCCTCTATTTCACTTCTGGTATGTTCCCATCTGTCGAAATCGGGGTGCTGGTAGGGAGAGAGGAGCGTTTTGGATTGGTGGTGTGGGTAGGGACCTTGGCGCATGGGTGGTTGACGAGTATAGTAGATTTCTGCAGGTATGCTTTTGGGTGGTTTTGCGTAGGGGGATGTTGGCGGGACAGGGCGTCTTCGTGGAGCTGGCCGCATCGGTGAGGATGGGAAGGGACCTCGGTGAGTGGGGAGACCAAATCTATGGTCTTGGTATAGGTATTGTGCTCGATTGTCCTTTTGCGAGAAAGAGCGGTGAAGGTAAGTTGATGGCGGATGCGGAAGAATGTTGGAGAATTGAGAGTTCAAGTCAATCGTTGACGGTTGGTCTTGGTAGATTGGTGGCAGCCGTGGTGGATGAGATGTAGTATAATAATCCGTCGTCCTGTGTCTTTCGTCAACCCGGAAACCGTAAAGCCGTTCTCTGTCTTTCACTGAAAGAATTCTATGCAGTTCCTTTGGTTTGCTGGAAGAATACATTATCTCGCTTCTTGTCGATGAAATCTTCTTAGGTCCTGTAGAAAGAGTATTCAAACTCTGGGTTTCCCATGCGCCATTGAGTTTCCTCCTCTCCTTCAAAATCTGATCATGCTCACTGTCATAAAGCGAATTCGCCTTCCTTAATCCAGGAGGCAATGCACATGGTTTATACAACGGAACAGTCTCCACGCAGTAAACAGGTTGAGAATCATTACAGACGACTTGTAAAAACGATGGAGCAGGAGCAGGCACGTCAGAATCGATGGAACAACTTGACGAGTTTCGGGAGGAGGATGTGAGTGGTCGCTGATGATAGGGATCTAGTTCTGGTATTGAGAGTTCTGTAAGAGCTGTTGGCACGGGGGTGTAGTTGTTGCTGACTCTTTTGGAACGGAAGAATAGTCGAGAGAGTCTTGTGAACATGGGAGGGGTGTCGAATGACCGGGACCTGATCGACATAAGGGCCTTGATGGTCGCTCGTCAGATGACGAACTTTAAGCCCAGGTTGGAGTCAGGTTGGAGAATGTATAGATTTAATACAACCTAAGGTCGCTATCTGAGCCTTTCCAGACCTACGCAAGAGACAACTATACTTGAGATCTTACATCACTTGTGCAGTTTTGTTGCATCCAGAACTTTGGGGCCGCGAGCCAAGTAAAGCTGCAACAGCGCCTTGCTGTGGTTAAAGAAAAACTCCTTGAACATGAAAAGAAAAGCGGCATTCAGAACCGATTGAGTCAATTTTGGAGCAACCCCTTTGATCAGAGAGTTTCACGAAGATGGAATCACCTTTATACAATCCCGTTAAACCTTCTTCCTTGACAATCTTCTTCAAGCCTGCAATTGTACCCTTGTATTGTTGACTGGCATCGTTACTCTGCTTCAACTGCATTCTCGCCTTAATCGTGACTATTCTTAGTTCATTCGGAGAAAAAGGTTGATACTATAAGGATACGTTACTCCCGTAGCAATCAACTTGCCTAAAGCTCCCAATAGGAAAGCATCATTAGGAGTCAATCTGCTCTGTTTCCTCTTCTCCAACACATTCTTCAACTGCTCAAACACAGTATACTGAATAATCGGATTAATCACCAACACCAGCGCAGGAATGACACCGCTCCACAACGCACCAACTCCCTCTGTCTGGATGATATCTCGTAAAATCCTAATGAATCCAGTTGCTTTGCTAGCAACTTGTTTAGCAGCTTCACCGGGAGGAAGAGAAGTCAAATCTTTCTCTTTTTCTTCAGGGACATCTTTTCGTGTTGTTTCACGTGTGTTGACGACCCAGATTGGATTTGTTAGGATGACGGTGGCACTGCCTGCTATGAACCCAGCGAGCATACTTTCAAAAGCTGTCATTGGGCGACGTTTTCCTGAAGCTTTGATCGCAGCCTTCTCGATGAAATCTTTACTGAATTCATACCACCAGTAATAGATCCCTACCGATTAGTCCTATGCTGTAGAGAAATGGCTACCATTGGTGATCCCAATGCCGAAGAGGGCGGATTGAAGACCAGAGTAAAGTCCTGCAGCACCTTCCTTCTCAAGAATTGTTTTGACAGCTTTTACGAGGGAACGATGTTCACCCTTGGAATCGACTTGGGCACGCGTGGAAATGGTGATAAGGGGGTACGTCACGGCCTAGAAAGTTCGCGTTAGTTCACATGCGACTCTGGCTAGAGAGATGCTAGGATACCATTGCAGCCATGCCAGCTGTTGCGCCGCTGAAGGCGTGAATTGCATTCTCTGACATTGTGAGAATGAGGATTTGCTGTGCACAGATTGAAAGCAGAAGAAAATTTGAGTTATTCGGAAGGAAGGGGATGGTTGTTGTATTAGTGGGTGGGTGGTGGGTTGTTCGCTAAATTGGCGGATTTGCGGAGGGCGACTTTAAAGGCGGTCCGAGTGCCTAGGCGAGGATTGTCATGTGATCGAACGAGAAATTCACCGCGGCCATTTATCCTCCTGGCTGGCCGGGACACTGGACCGAATGCGCGATTAGACGTAAGGAGAGGCGACAAGTCAGCAGCAGTCGATTATATGGCAGAACTGATATACGAAAAGTTTAGAACGTATGATTGGGATGAAGATGAGGCTTTCAAGGTATGGATCATTCCATTGAGAATGAATATGCTGACGAATTCACAGACAGGAGTGCAGAAGGTGCTGGAGTTGAAACACATGGACATTGGATCCCCAGAAGCTCAGGGTTTAAAGGATCAGTACAAGTTCTACTACTTCACAAAGTATCCACTTTGATGTATCGAGCTGATTTCCAGACGTTTTGCGAAAATAGATCGTACGGCCTACGAGTCATGGAGATCACAAATGATGGATGTTGAAGACGATGAACCAGTCGACCCGAATCGGCCGTGGTTTCAACAGAAGCCTCCTAAAATAAATCCTGCCAGCATGGCTTCTGAAGGCGCCGTCGACACGGGACCATCTTTTGATGATATCGTGGAACTCATCACTACAGGTCGACCTGTGCCCGGCATCAGAGAGATTCCAAATCAATTAGCCTCGGAATCGCCATCACCTTCTTCAGGCGTCGCATCTCCTAAAAAGCCTTGGGAGGCGTAAATTGACGTTGTGCAGGATTCCTAATTTCCGTTTAGATACCGGCGTTACTTTGCATTGGATGGAGGCACTATTGTGGATCTATATATGGTCTGGCAGGTGCATGAGAATGAATCAGGATCATTATATCTATCTGTTCATTTTACCTGTTAATGGTTGTTTGCTGTTCTATCTTCAGATAAGTCAAGGGAAACATGTCAGAACACACAAATCCAGGGACAATTTGACGCTGTTCTCTTGTAACCTGATTATTTCTGACTCTGATAGCACTTGAGGAGTGTGAGGCTTGTCATGCAGGTTAGCTTGGAAGCCCCGAGGCTTTAGGCTACGAGGA
>Ga0335073_10009181_pt1 | contig 13880 bp, 9 predicted proteins | sample Lox_Sample_22_FD_207093 | JGI IMG/M metagenome (GOLD analysis project Ga0335073, IMG submission 207093) | Soil microbial communities from Loxahatchee National Wildlife Refuge, Florida, United States - Lox_Sample_2.2 | ecosystem: Environmental > Terrestrial > Soil > Wetlands | place: USA: Florida... | reverse complement strand
GATGGGCGCGCTGGGCCGCGATCCGGAATTTTTTCGCTACGTGGAGGGCAGCGTGGCCGACCGTATTCTGGCTCGCGCCCGGTACGCTATGACGGAACTTGCCCCGGCGGAGAATCCCTACCTCCAATGGATCATGCTCGGAACCCATGGCGCCGCTCTGCCATTTGCGCTGCGTGAAGAGAATTTCGAAGCGATCCGCCGCAATCTCGACGCGCTGGAGTGGCGCTGCTGCGCCCTCGAGGAGGCCCTCGACGGGCCTGAGAAATTCGACTGCTTCAACCTCTCCGATATCTTCGAGTACATGGCACCGCAGGCCTACGAGCAGCTTCTGCGCCTCATCGTCGCGGCGTCGCGTCCCGCGGCGCGGCTTGCCTACTGGAACATGCTGGCGCCGCGCAGCCGTCCGCAGTCGATGGTGGCGCTTCTTGATCCGCTCGCCGATTTGAGCGCGGCTCTCTTTCGCAGGGACAAGGCCTTCTTCTACAGCGCCTTCGTCGTGGAGCAGGTGCGATGACCGTGGGCGATCTTCTCCGCGTCTTCGGCGTTCTTGGCGTCGTCGTACTTCTGCTGCTCGTCCTGCGGCTCATCAAGCCCTGGCTTCCGCTCACGCCGGAACAGGTTCGCAAACTTGCACATGTGGGCACGGGATTTTTAGCGCTATCGTTTCCGTGGATATTCTCGTCGCCGGGGGCCGTCGGGCTCGTCTGCGCGCTGGCTGCAGCTCTCATGCTTGTGGTGCAGTACTACCCACCCGTCCAGGCGTATTTCGCGCAGGTGCTGCATGGCGTCGGACGCAAGTCTCGCGGCGATGTCTACTTTCCTGCTTCAGTCGCGATCCTTTTTGTCCTCGCGCGGGACAACCGACTTCTCTATGCCATTCCCATCCTGGTGCTCACCCTCGCCGACAGCGTCGCTGCCCTGCTGGGCGAGCAGTACGGCAAGCACGGCTACGCTGGCATTGATGGCTCCAAGAGCATGGAGGGTTCGGTCGGTTTCTTCACCGTGGCCTTCCTGAGCGTGCATGTGCCACTGTTGCTCTTTACGCCGTTGGGGCGACCGGAAACGCTGCTGATCGCCGCCGATATCGCGCTGGTGGTCACTCTGCTCGAAGCCATCGCGTGGCGCGGCCTCGACAACGTGTTTATCCCTTTTGGAGTTTTCATCCTTCTTCACATCTACACAGCCATGCCGATGGAACGGCTGCTCGCACGCTTTGCGGTGGCCCTGGCCCTGCTGATTTTCGTTCTGCTCTATCGTTCGCGTACCACTCTCGCCACCAGCGCGCTGATCGCGTCGGCTCTGGTGCTCTACATTTCCTGGGGGCTGGGCGGATGGCGGTGGCTGCTTGCCCCCGCCACGCTCTTTGTCACTTACACGCTTTTCTTTCCTGGGCGGCTGCTGCGCGGCGATCGCACGCACAATGTCTTTGCGGTGCTCAGCGTCGCATCTTCAGGGCTGTTCTGGATCTTTCTGGCGCAGGCCAAGCGTGGCGATACGCTGCTGTTCCCCTACGCGCTGGGCTATGCGATTCAGCTCGCACTGCTTGCCTGGACCCTGAGCTGCTTCCATCATCCCGAGCGCAGCATCTGGAAGTTCGGCCCGGTGCTGGTGCTGCAAAGCTGGCTGCTGATCTTCGTGCCGGTGGCGATCGAGCAGCGCTTCGCGCGCCGCTCGATTGTCGAATCCGCGATCGCTCTCGCACTCTCCGGCATTGCCTTTGCCGCCTTCTGCATCGTTGAGCCACGCAGAGCAGGACAGTATTCTCTGAGCGGCCGGCGCTGGCTCTATCAGTCGTCCATTGGATTTCTCTTCACTCTGATCGGCGCGGGAGTCGCCAGCCTGCTGTGATCGTGAAGACGCTGCACACTCCGGGCGAGCGCGGCACCCTGCCCAACACGCCCGATCTGCCTCCGTTCGACGCGACACTCCTCGCCTCTCAACGGCCTGACCTGCACCTCTGCGCGGTATCCGACGCGGAAATCGTCGAAGCGCAGGCATCGCTTTGGTGGACCAACAGTCCGCGCTACGGATCGCAAAGGGTTGGGGTGATCGGCCACTATGCCAGCGCCAGCGACGAGGCCGCGGCGCGTCTGCTTGCCGCCGCGCTTGGTGTTCTTGCGGAACAAGGCTGCACGCTCGCTATCGGCCCCATGGATGGCAATACGTGGAGACGCTATCGCTTCGTAGTCGAGGCCGGCGGCGAGCCGCCGTTCTTCCTGGAACCGACCAACGCGCCGGAATGGCCGACCCAGTGGCAGCGCGCAGGCTTCACGCCCTTCGCGCAGTATGTTTCGGCGCTGAACAGCGACCTGACACAGAAGGATTCTCGTGTTCTGCGGGTGGCTGTGCGTATGGACAGGCTCGGCGTGCGCATTCGAGCGATTCGCCTCCCCGAGCTGCAGACTGACCTGGTCCGCATCTATCGGCTCAGCCAGGTCGCATTCGCGCACAATTTCCTCTATACCGAGTTGCCGCAGGCCGACTTCCTCGCGCAGTACGAGAAGATCGTGCCGTACTTGCGCCCCGAGCTTCTTTTGCTCGCTGAGCGTGGCAACGATCTTGTGGGATTCACCTTTGCGATTCCTGATCTGGCGCAGGCAGCACGCGGGGAGCCTATCGATACGTTCCTCCTCAAAACCCTCGCCATTCTGCCTGACCCCGCGCTCGCCGGCCTCGGCGCGCTCATGGCCGAGCGCGTACAGCAGGAAGGATCGCGTCTCGGATTCCGCCGGTGCATCCACGCGCTGATGCATGAGAAGAACGTATCGCTGAACACCAGCCTTCGCTACGGCTCGGTCATGCGCCGCTATGCCCTTTTCAGCCGGGAGATTGCACAGTGAATATCGCTGAGGCTTTCGCGGAGGTCGCTGCTGAAAGACCGGCGGCGCCGGCGATCATCGACGTGAGAGGGGGGCGCGATCGCGTCCTCACTTTTCGCGAACTCGATGAAGCCGCAGCCCGCGTCGCGGCACAGATTCTCGCGCTCGGCGTTGCTCCGGGCGACGGCATTCTCGTGCTGCATCGCATGTCGCTTGAACTGTACGCCTTCCTGATGGGAGTGTTTCGCGCAGGCGCAGTCGCGGTGTTTCTCGATCCATCCGCCGGGCGGCAGCATATCGCGCGTTGCTGCGATCTCTTCCCCATCCGCGCCTTCTTCGGCAGCCCGAAGGCGCATCTGTTGCGCCTGGCTCTGGCTCCGCTGCGCCGCGTTCCCCTTGCATTGTGTCCGGGATTTTTTCCGGGCGCCGTGCGCGTTTCGATCTCCGATAGCGGCGCTCGGGCGGAGATCGCCAGTCTCTCCGAGTCCGCACCCGCACTGGTCACGTTCACTTCAGGCAGCACCGGAGAGCCGAAGGCGGCCGCTCGCTCGCATGGATTTCTGCTGGCGCAGCATCGAGCGATTGCGTCGGCCATCGGCCTGCGCGCAGGTGTCGTAGACCTCACCACGCTGCCAATCTTCGTACTCGCCAATCTTGCTTCCGGCGTTACCAGCGTTCTGCCCGACTGCGACCTCCGTCGCCCCGGGGCCGTCGACGCAGCGCCGGTTCTTGCGCAGATCGAGCGGCACGCAATCCAGACCGTTGGGGCGTCGCCCGCGCTCATCGCCCGCCTCGTCGAGAAGTGCGCGCGGGCGGGTCACGGCATCCCCTGCGTGCAGCACGTTTTCATGGGTGGCGCCCCGGTTTTCCCACGCGATCTGCGCGATGCCCGCACTGCCTTCCCCAACGCTGAGGTTACGGCGGTTTATGGGTCGACTGAAGCCGAGCCGATGGCGGAAGTCGACTATTCCGCCATTTCGCCCGACGATTTTCTGGCCATGGAGCGAGGCGACGGCCTGCTCTCCGGCTCTCCAGTTGCGAGCGTCTCGCTGCGAATTCTTCGCGATGGCTGGGGCCGGCCGATTGCGCCGCTCACCGAGGCGGAGTTTCGCGCACTTTGGGCCGCGCCGGGCGAGGTTGGGGAGATCGCTGTCTCTGGTGCACATGTGCTGCCCAGCTATCTGAACGGCGTGGGAGATTCGGAGACCAAGTTCGACGTCGGAGGCACGCGGTGGCATCGCACGGGCGACCTCGGTCGCCTGGACTCGCGGGGACGCCTCTGGCTGCTCGGCCGCGCCTCCGCGAAGATCGAGGACGATCGTGGCATTCTCTATCCGTTTGCCGTTGAGTGCGCGGCGCAGCAGATCCCCGGCGTGCGGCGCGCCGCCGTTCTGCGCCTCGGGGATCACCGCATCCTCGCCGTTGAGCTCGTTTCCCCTGCGACGGCGGCTCGTATTCTCGAGGCGCTGCCGAACGCGCGCCTGGATGAAGTGCGTGTGCTGTGCTCCATTCCCCTGGATAAGCGCCACAACGCAAAAATCGACTATGTGACCCTTCGCCGATTGCTTTCCGGGGGTGAGCAGCCGCGGGAACCAGCGCGATGGTGGCGTCGTACGATTGGGCGAGGATAGAGACGCGCATGCCGCCGCAGGATCGTCTTTTCACGATTTCGGTCACCGTAATCAGCCGCATGCTGATCCTGCGCGACCATCTGTTGGGAAGAATGAAGAAGATCCGAAGTGCGGCCACCAGCGGGGCACGGATCGAACGACACGTATTCTCGAGTCGCGGTCTCGACGCGGTGTTCGTTCAGCCTTCCGAGTCAACGGCGCAAGCCGCGCTCCTGATTTGTCACGGGATCGGCGAAACCGTGGATCATTGGACTGCCGCGCAAACTCTGCTTGCCCGGCATGGAGTGGCGTCGCTGGTCTTCGATTACTCGGGCTATGGCCGCAGTCCGGGACCGATCGACTGGCGGCGCTGCGAAGAAAACGCAGTCGATGCGTTCGATGACCTGCGATCATTGACGCCCGGGTTACCGGCGTCCATTCTGGGCTTCTCCATGGGTGGCGGGATTGCCGCAGCCGTCGCCGGTCACATTCCGGCCGAGCGCCTGATCCTCTGTTCTGCTTTCACATCGTATCGAGAGGCTGCGCGGGTACTGGGCGTGCCGCGCGCGCTGGCTGCCACGCTCCCGGCCATCTGGGATGGCGCCATTTCGCTGCGGAGCTGTGCGGTACCGGTGCTCGTCGTCCACTGCGACAAGGATCGCGCCTTCCCGACCTCGATGGCTTACCGTCTCGCAGCGTATTCCAATCCCAGAGCTGAGCTGGTCATCGTTCCGGACCAAGCGCACAACGAGGCTTTCTACCGGCCATCGCTGACTTACTGGATTCATGTTCTCGCCCGACTTAGTCCGACGCCGCCCGATTGACCGATTGAGCCCTGAATTTTGAGGCTTGATGCCAGAATTTCTGACGGTCGAAATTACTTAAGTCACGAACAGGCCGGTGTCCTTCGAGCCGATTCACCGAAAAAGTATGCAAAATAGTATTCAAATCGATGCCTGTGCCTCCCGATTTCGTCGCAACACTCCCTGCCACTGGACACGCCGGAGCGGTGAAGGGGTTCGTGTTCAACATCATGCGTTTCTCGCTGCATGACGGACCCGGCATCCGGACGACCGTGTTTCTGAAAGGCTGTCCTCTGCGCTGCTGGTGGTGCCACAATCCCGAGGGCCAGCACATGGAGCCCGAGGTCAGCTGGTTCGCGGAGCGATGCATCCGTTGCGGAGATTGTGTTCGCGCCTGCCCGCACGGCGCTCTCCTTCTGGATGAGGGAGTTCTTCGCGATGCCGATCGATGCCAGCAATGCGGAGCCTGCGTGGACGCTTGCCCCGCAGGAGCGCATCAGCTCGCCGGGCGCTGGATGACCGTGCCGGAAGTGATGGACGAGGTGCTGAAGGACCGCGTCTTCTTCGAAGAGTCGGGGGGAGGCGTGACGATTTCCGGGGGCGAACCCTTGATGCAGGGACAGTTTGTCGAGGAGCTGCTTGCGGGTTGCCGCGAGCGGAGAATTCACATCGCTGTCGAAACAAGCGGATTTGCCGCTGCCGATGTTCTGCGCCGAATCAGGGCAAACGTCGATCTCTTTCTCTACGACGTCAAGGTGATGGATAGTGAGCGGCACAGGGACGCTGCAGGAGCAGGGAACGAGCGTATTTTGCGGAATCTCGAAATGCTGGCCCGGCTGGGACGAACGGTAATCGTTCGCGTGCCAGTGGTTCCAGGAGTGAATGACGATTGCGAGAACCTCGACGCGATGGGCGCATTCCTCTCGCCGCTGGGGCTGCCGCGGATCGATCTTCTTCCCTACCACCGCATCGGCGGCGGCAAATATGAGCGGCTGGGCAGGCCGAGCCGCATGGATAAGGTCGAGCCACCATCGGCCGAGCATATGGAGTCGATCGCCGCACGCCTGCGGCAATGCGGCTTCAGCGTGCAAATCGGAGGTTGATATGAACGAGCGCATCAGCAGACTGAGACAGGAAACTCTCGAAACCAAACCGTGGCTTTCCATCGAAAGAGCCCAGTTGCTGACCGAGTTTTACCAGCAGGACAAGACGATATCGGTCCCGATCCGGCGGGCCCGCGCTCTCGCCTACCTGATGGAGCACAAGGAGATCGCGATTGGGCGGGACGAGTTGATCGTGGGTGAGCGCGGCCCCGCGCCAAAGGGATCGCCTACATTCCCAGAACTCTGCTGTCACACTCTCGACGATTTCGAAATCCTCGACACGCGCGAGAAAATCTCCTATTCCGTTGATGATCGCGCTCGGCAGATCCAGCGCGATGAAGTAATCCCTTACTGGGGCAGCCGCTCGATGCGCGATCTGATCTTCGCGGAAATGACGCCCGAGTGGAAGAACGCCTACGAGGCAGGCATCTTTACCGAGTTCATGGAGCAGCGCGCGCCTGGGCATACCGTCCTGGGGGACGTGATCTATGGCAAGGGCCTTGTGGATTTGAAAGCCGAGATTGATGCGGCCTTGTTGAAGCTCGATTTCTTCAACGACACCGAGGCATCCGCGCGCAGGGACGAATTGCGGGCGATGGCCATCGCAGCCGACGCAGTCATTCGGTTCGCGGAGCGCCATGCCGAGAAGGCCGAAGAGTTAGCCAGGGCCAAGGCGAGCCCGAACCGGCGCGCGGAACTCGAGCGGATCGCTGCCGTGTGTCGCCATGTTCCGGCGCACGCTCCACGCAATTTCTGGGAGGCGCTGCAGGCCTATTGGTTCGTTCACCTCGGTGTGGTCACCGAGCTGAACACCTGGGATTCGTTCTGCCCCGGCCGCTTCGATCAGCACCTCTTCCCCTTTTATCGGAAGGGCATGGAAGAGGGAGAGTTGACTCGCAACCAGGCAAAGGAGCTCCTCGAATGTCTGTGGGTCAAATTCAACAATCAGCCGGCTCCTCCGAAAGTTGGCGTCACGGCCGCCGAAAGCGGCACCTACACTGACTTCGCCAACATCAACAGCGGCGGCCTGCGGCGCGACGGCTCGGACGGCGTCAACGACGTCACCTATCTCATCCTCGAAGTCATCGACGAAATGCACCTTCTGCAACCTTCATCGAATCTCCAGCTGAGCGCGAAGAATCCCGATGCGTTTCTCCGCCGCGGACTGGAAATCGTCCGCGAAGGCTGGGGGCAGCCCTCGATCTTCAACGCCGATATGGTCGTGGAGGAGTTGCTCCGACAGGGAAAATCCGTGGAAGACGCTCGCTGCGGCGGTATTTCCGGCTGTGTGGAGACGGGCGCCTTCGGGAGGGAAGCCTATATCCTCACCGGCTACTTCAATTTGCCCAAGGTGCTGGAGATCACGCTGAACAACGGCGTGGATCCGCGCACAGGCAGAAAGATCGGCATCGAGACCGGCGATCCGCGAAGCTTTTCGTCCTACGAGGAGTTGTTTGCGGCGTTTCGCCGTCAGTTGCACTGGTTCGTCGATATCAAAGTGCGCGGCAACAACGTGATTGAGCGGATGTACGCGGATTTCATGCCGGCTCCGTTCCTATCTCTCTTTGTCGAGGATTGCATCGCGAAGGGCCGAGACTACAACGACGGCGGTCCGCGCTACAACTCGACGTACATCATGGGCGTCGCGCCGGCGAGCTGCACCGACAGTCTCGCGGCCATCAAGTTCCACGTCTACGATCGGCAGGCTGTGTCGATGGGACAGGTCCTGGAAGCCCTGGCGGGGAACTTCGAGGGCAACGAGAAGCTGCGCCTGCTGCTGTGGAACCGGTCGCCGAAATTCGGCAACGACGACGAATATGCCGATGGGATTCTGAGGGAGATGTTCGATGCCTTCTTCGAAGAGATCGAAGGGCGCCCAAACACCAAGGGCGGCAGGTATCACGTCAACTATCTGTCCACCACGTGCCACGTTTATTTCGGCTCCATGACCGGAGCCACGCCGGATGGACGCCGCGCCTGGGAGCCGCTGGCCGACGGCGTCTCGCCGGTGCAGGGCGCAGACCGCAACGGACCGACGGCGGTGATCCGATCCGCTGCTCGCCTGGACCATGCGCGAACCGGAGGAACGCTGCTGAACCAGAAGTTCACACCGCAACTGCTTGCGGACGATGCGGGACTGGACCGGGTTGCGCACCTCGTCCGCTCGTACTTCCGCCTCGGTGGCCATCACATTCAGTTCAACGTGGTGACGGCGGCCACTCTGCGCGCGGCGCAGGCGGAGCCCGAGAAGTATCGCGACCTGATCGTGCGCGTCGCCGGATATAGCGATTACTTCTGCGATCTGACGCGAGCCTTGCAAGATGAGATTATCGCCCGCACCGAGCATGAGGCTTTTGCTTCAGCCGCAGCTGTGACGGCTGCGGTTTGAGCAGCCGGTATCGGTGGTTTCACTCGAAGATACGCATCGCAGGCGAATAGGGGCCTGCGTTCTATTTCGCCGAGGGCGGAGTTAAAGCGACGAGCTTACGGATTTCCTGGCCCTCGACAATCTCATAGATCGCATCGCCAGGAACGTTCTGAAACTCCTGCCGCTCTCCGCTCGGCCAGCGCACTTCAACTTTCGACATAGTCGCTGCCTGGCCTAATCCAAAATGCAGGCGCGTGTCGTTGCTCGAGTTGTAGCCGCCTCCGGCACGCACCTCGTCGATCTGATTCAAGCCTCCGGCTTCGATCGTCACGCGCGCTCCGATCGCCATGCGATTGCTTTTGCTTCCAACCAGGCGGAACAGCACCCGATGGTTCGTGTTGCGGCTTTCGTTGATGAAGAGGGATGGGGGCGCGTTGACATTGAAGACGACGAAGTCGAGGTTGCCGTCGTTATTGATGTCGCCGAGCGCGATCCCGCGACGCGACTGAAGGGCTCCGTCGTTCAGTCCGGGTTGGTCGGACACATTCTGGAAGGCGCGCCCCTGCTGGTTCCGAAAGAGCTGCATGGGCTCACGAAACTTCACCTGGCCCGGCAACTTGTCCATGAGCGAAGAAAAATTGCCGTTGGCGATCAGGAGGTCGGGCCATCCATCGTTATCGAAGTCGCCGAAGCCCGTTCCCCACTTCACGGGCGCTACGGTGTCGCGCGCCAGCCCCACCTCGGCGGCAACGTCGGTGAAGGCCACCCCATCGTTCCGATAAAGGCTGACGGGCTGCAGACTGTACCGCGTAGCTACTAAATCGAGCAACCCATCGTGATTGAAATCTCCGAAATCGCCGGCCATGTTGCCAAAAATCTGGCCATCGGCTCCAAACGCGACGCCGGTGGCCATGCCATTTTCTTCGAACTTGCCGTTACCCAAATTGCGGTAGAGATAATTCCTCCCGCCGTCATTGGTGACGAAGAGATCCGGCCATCCATCGTTGTCGTAATCGCCCCAGACCACTCCCATGCCATGCAGCTTCGCGGAATTGCTGACACCGGCCTGTTGCGATGCATCCTGGAAAGTTCCATCGCCACGATTCCGCAGCAGATAATCGGATTCTCCTGGCATCTCGTCGGGGACCTGAAGGATGACCGATCGATATCCGGCGGCTTCGGGATTGGGAGCGGGCAGGTGACGGAGATCGGTATCGACATAACGGGCGACGAAGAGATCGAGATGACCGTCGCGATCGTAATCGGCCCACGCAGCGCCGGTGCTGAAGCCGCCCAGCCCAACGCCCGCGCGGTCCGTCACGTCTTCGAACCGGCAGCCTCCCAGGTTGTGGTAGAGCACGTTGTGGGCGTAGCCCGTCACATAGAGATCGGGCAGACCATCGTTGTCGTAATCTCCAACCGCAATGGCCATGCCCCAGCCGCGGCTCGTGAGTCCCGCCGCCTCGGTGATGTCGGTGAAATGGATTTTTCCGTCGGTACCATCCTGGTGGTAGAGCGTGATCATCGGATCGCCGCCTGCCTTATAGCGATCGATCGTCGAATCGTTGACCACAGCTATGTCGAGCTTGCCGTCGTTATCGCAGTCGAAAAGAGCGATACCGCCGCCGCCCATGGTTTCGACGATGTAGCGCCGTTCGGCGGTTGAATGGGGAATGGTGGTGAGGCCGGCCTCGCGGCTGATGTCTCGAAATCGCATGCCTGAATTCGGCCCAGGCTTCGCGTCTTTTCCGGCGTCGGTTTTCGAAACAGCCTGGGCAGCGGGTTTCGACGAATTCTGTCCTTGACTCGATTGAGCAGAGAGCCAGGATCCGACTAAACAGCAGACCGCAAGCGCGACTCCGCCGCAGCCCACAGCGAAGGTGACAGAGCAAGGCCGCGACCGGTTGCTCGATCGACCGACAGCACCCGTGAAGATCACAGCGAGATTGTATCCGCGCGTTTGATCGAACCGGTCATGCAGGGATCAAGCTTCTCCTCGGAAGACTACCCCCTCGCCGTTCGCCGCAGTATGCTTTTCGGTGATGGCTCCGGTCAGAATTCTCCTTCTTTTCCTGCTCAGCGTTCCTGCGTTGGCGGCGCAGCTTCCCCCAGCGTCGTCAGCGGACGACCTCGCGACAGCACAGGAATATCTGCAGCACAACAGGACTGACGAGGCCATCGCTCTGCTGCGGCAAATGGCTTCAAAGCAGCCGGTTCCAAAGGGCGTGAATCGCGAGTTAGGCCTGGCGTACTACCGCACCGGGAAGCTCGCCGAGGCGGACCAGGCGTTTCGCAACGCGATGTCCGAGGATCCGCAGGACATCGAATCGGTGCAGATGGAGGGCCTCACGCTGTATCGCCTCAACCAACCGGCGGCGGCGATTCCTTATCTGGAGCGCGTTCGCCAGTGGACGCCCGACGCCGGTACCGACGCCAACTATGTCCTCGGACTCTGCTATCTGAATGCCGATCGCTACGACGATGCGCGCAAGTCCTTCGCAGCGCAGTTCGGCGAGCCGCCGGATTCCGGCGCCGCGTGGCTCTTGTTGGCCGCCATGCTGCAGCGAGCGAATCTGCCGCTCCAGGCTGCGCAGCAGGCGCAGAAGGCGCTCGCTGTGGATCCGAACCTGCCGCTCGCCCATCTGCTCGTCGGAGAAGTGGCGCTGCTCAATTCGAATCTTGACGAAGCGCAGAAGCAGTTCAGCGCAGAGCAGAAGATCAACCCCGGAAATGCGGCAGTGTATGAACGCATGGGCGACGCGTATCTCCGCAATGGCAATCTCGACCTCGCCCAGCAGTCCCTCACCCGGGCGCTTGCCCTCGATATGAGCAGCACCGCACCGTTCATTCTGATGGGACGCGTGCTGCTCCGCCGGCAGGATGCCCGAACCGCGATCATGTACCTGAAGCACGCCGAAAAGATGGATCCGAGCAATTACATTACCCACGCCTTCCTCGCACAGGCATACGGCATCTCCGGGCAGGCAGAGGACGCGCGGCGCGAAAATGAACTGGCCGCGAAGAGTCACCCCGGCGGCGAAGCGGGTCCCGGCCCTTTGCAGTGATTGGTTCGAGTTTGCCCTGGGACAGGCCGAACGCTCTGCAGTGGCCCCGACGGATCGAACCGAAGGGGCGGCCTCTAGTGCACGCGAATCGTCACGAGCCGTGTCTGCAGCGGGACACCACCCCCGATTGTCGTTTGCAGGACTGCCTGGAACGGACGAATCTCGCCCCTGGGCCCGGTAATTTTCTTCAGGAGCAGCGCCACGGTATCTGGATTGCACACGAAGTCGACCGCGGCCTGCGTACCGAAGGTGGTGAGCCCGCTGAATACCAGCATTTGTTTGCCGGTTCGCACGCCAGGCTGGAGCGCAAGAATCGCGTAGTCGGTCGTGAGAGGACGCTCCAGTCGTGAATAGACTGCCGGCTCGCCCGGCAGAGGATGCACGTTCACCACGCCCGCGGAATCCGGTCCCGCCACCATCGTGAAATCCGAGGTCGGCTCCAGCACCCGCAACGAAGGATTCTCTGCCCGCGACCCGATGAAGATCAGATTTCGAAGTTGGGCCTCATCCCAGGTCACCAGCAGGCTGCGCTTCAGAAGAAACGTCTCGTGGTGTGCGTCGAAGAGGCGCGTGAGCGTGTAGACCGACGCAAGCTCGCCGATTCCGGTGTAGGTGTCCACGTACCCGTCGCTATCGGAGGGACGCGCGGTTTCCGGCGGCGCATACCGGAGCCCCTGCGTTGAACTGCCTTCGAACAGAGCATTGCTGTAAATCACAAGGGGAGGATCGGCGCTCAAAAACGGATGCCAGAAGACATCCACAGCCGTTTGTGGCGCTGCCGCGGTTCGCCACGGGTGCCATGCGAGAGCTGCAACCGCTAGGACTACTGCTGCAAGCACAACCCCAAGCGCCACGCCAAAGCCGAGTCCCAGCTTCCATTGCTGTTCGGCCGCAGATACATCATCCGGGTGGCTTGCCGACTCCAGGGCCGGTTGCGCTGTCAGCGAGATCTGACCATTCGCATGGAGGGTCCCGCGGGGATGAAAAACCGGAAGATAGTGTCCCTTGGGCACTTCGAGGATGATCCCTTCCTGGAGACCCTCCTCGCTAAAGTAAGCCGCAAGCTTTTGCCGCAGGAGCCGCGCATGGGTGCGGACAATGCTGTCTTCGCTGGAGTTGTATCCAGCTGGCCGCCCGAACACGCGGATGCCAATCTGCTGTTCAGTCGCTTCTTCGGGGGCGTCCCGGATCGAACACCTGGCTATGTAAAACAGAAATTCCCGCAGCCGCGGAGAGGTTTTCAGGTGTTGACTCGAAGCAATTCGGTTCACCAGGGCCCATCGTTCATCCGCAACATCAGGAACGCTGACTTCGGTAACTCCATCACTGGCAGGCATTTCAAATCGGTGGCAAGTATGTCACACGGCATTTCACCCGTCAAATCACCGTAAAAACCCTTGTAGGTTCATCATCCGCAGGCGAATACTTCGCGGCTGTGATGGAAATCTGTGTCGAAGCTGCACTGGCAGCGCGCCGTTCGCGGCGATTTTCCTTCACGATCGGTTAGTAACCGCGGGGCGGGAGACTCTCAAAACACATACCTGTCCCTGAATCCAAAGTCTGGCGCCGGTTCTTCGGGACGCCAGCCAGCGAGTTTCTTTCGGAGGCGCACAATGCACAGCACTTGCAGAGCCAGGTTCCAGGCCGGGTTCCTTCGCTTTTCCCTCGCTTTCGCAGCATTGCTGGCCCTAACCTGGATCGCGACAGCGACGGGCAACGCCCAGGCCGTCTACGGGTCGATCTACGGGACCGTTACCGACAAATCGAACGCCGTCATTCCTAATGCCACGGTCACGGTGACCGATATTTCGAAGGGCACAGTCCAGACCACTCAGACCAACGAGAGCGGCGAGTACCGCGTCCAGCATCTGATCCCGGACGCGTACCGCGTGAAGGCGGAAGCTCAGGGATTTACGGGCGCAACGGTCGACTCGGTCACGGTATTTGCCGACACAGCTCCGGAGGTGAACCTGCAGCTAGCCGTTGGGGCCGCCTCGGAAACCGTCACCGTTGAGGGCGGCACAACCCTGCTCCAGACCGACCGCGCCGACGTTTCGACCATTTTGAATGAGCGCGCCGTTGAGAACCTTCCGAACATGAACCGCAACTTCA
>Ga0335073_10009179_pt1 | contig 13880 bp, 8 predicted proteins | sample Lox_Sample_22_FD_207093 | JGI IMG/M metagenome (GOLD analysis project Ga0335073, IMG submission 207093) | Soil microbial communities from Loxahatchee National Wildlife Refuge, Florida, United States - Lox_Sample_2.2 | ecosystem: Environmental > Terrestrial > Soil > Wetlands | place: USA: Florida... | reverse complement strand
ACCGCACTTCCATCGGTGCCAGATATCGATCTTTTCCGCGGGAGAAAGTCTCGATCGTTTTCGTTGGATCATAAACACCACCTTTGAAGTTCTTAGATGGTGTTGCATCGACCCATCGAATGCACCCGAGCAATCGGAGCAGTTCATCCAAAAAAGACAAATATTCACATTTGGCTCCTTAGGAGATGAAATGAGTTCGGTGGTCGACACAGAGTTACCTTTGATGTTTCTTGCTTCATGTAGTGTCCCCTCTCTAGAACTGGACTGGCTGTTTAAGGAGAGTCCGGGGCTTTGAACGGCAGTCAAAAGGGCGAGGAAGCCGCATGTAGGTCGGTCTCCAGAAAAGAAAATCCTGATTTTTCGGCAAGGGATGAGGAGTGGAAGCGTCGCGGAAATGTGCCAGGCATTCGGCATTGCACCGACCATCTACTGCCCTTGTAAGGATGACGCGGAGCGGGGAGCGAAGGCACAGTCAGGAGATGAGCAGTGCCGGGCCGGAAACGGAAGAGGGCCGTCGCATCCGAGAACTTAAGCCCAAGTCGGGTGGAAGGAAATAAAGACTGCAAAATAACCCGAGATTGAAGAAGACTGCAGCGAGATATCAGACGATGTGCCTTCTGACCTTGTCCTCGCTCTCGCAGTGGTTTGAACCGGTGTCCCATTGCCGTATACTACGGCGCACCGTGTGGAAGAGCATTCGAGCACTCATGTTGCTGGGCGCCCTCCTTTGCCCTGCCGGAGGGGCTCTGGCGGGCGTTTTTTCCTTAGGCCCGACCAGTTCATGCACGTGTTGCCGCGACGACATGTGCCCGATGCCCCACAGGCAGAGCACCCCGCATAAGAATGCCCTCTGCAAGGGGCACCGCGGGTCGTCGCCAACCTGCTTTTGCGGAAGGGGACAGCCGGCACAGCTATTTCTTCTTCATTTGGTTCCCGAAGTGATCTTGACCGCGGATCCGCCTGAATCCCGGCCTCAAGCCGCGCTCCGGAAGTTGACGTTTAGAGGCGAGCGAGCGCTCCTCCGCGCTAACGCGCCGCCCGATCACCCTCCTCGTCTGTAATCAGCCCATTCGATAAAAATTGAAAATTCTTCTGACGAGGAGGCTTTGTGTGCGCAGGTGTCTTTCGAAATGATCTTCGTTGGGCTCGCGTGCTATTTCGAACCGGTTCCGCTTGCATCGTTTTCTGTGTTCTGGGCGTTACCGCCCTAGCACAAGAAACAACAAGTGGTACGGCGAGCATTCGGGGGCAGGTTGTGGACCAGCAAGGCGGCGTAATACAGGATGCCACAGTGATTTTGTTTAGCAGCGCCGCCGTCCGTGTGAAGGAGGCGAAGACGGACGAGACCGGCGCATTTTCATTTTCTGATGTTCGACCCGGCGACTATGTGGTCGAGGTGGAGAGGTCCGGGTTTGTGCAGGTGGAGAAGAACGCCACAATCGCATCCGCGCAGAGACCGGTACAGGTCTCGATCCAGATGAAAGTAGCCGGGCCGGGGCAGCAAGTGACTGTGACGGCGGAGGCCGGGTCGTTCCGCACCGACGAATCGTCGGTCGCGACGAAAACGAATATTCCGCTCAACGAAATTCCGCAAGGCATTGGGGTGGCGAACCAGGCTCTGATCAAGAGCCAGCAAGCGATTCGGTTCGCTGACGCGGCCCAAAATATCAGCGGCGTAAATCGAGACGTGCTCGCTGCGGGCAGTATCGGCAACGCGCTCACGATTCGTGGCCTGCCGCTCGGGATATTCAGCAATTACTATCGCGATGGGTTCGTCTTCGACGGCATGGTCCCGTCGGACACGACCGACGTTGAACAGGTTGAAATCCTGAAGGGTCCGTCGTCGGTTCTGTACGGCCGAGCGACAGCGGGCGGCATCGTAGACTTAATTACAAAAGAACCGTTGCCGAAAACCTACGCTGATTTTTCATTCCAAGGTGATCGTTATGGCAGTGTGCGACCGACCTTCGACATCACGGGTCCGATCGGGAGCAGCGGAAAACTTCTCTATCGCGTGAACGGGGAGTTTGCAGATTATTCCAACTTCCGGGACTATTTCCACGACCGCCGGTACTTTCTTGCCCCAGCAGTGACATGGAAGCCGGATGAATCGACGACCCTCCGTTTTCTCGTTGAGTATCTGCATGGCAGAACGACGACCGATTACGGGATTCCGGCGCTTGGAGATCGTCCGGCTCCCGTGCCGATCAGCAACTACTACGGGGAACCGTGGCAGTATTCCCTGCTTCAGAACCGGCGAGGGAGCGTGGACGTATCGCATAGTCTGGGGCGAAATTGGGCCGTTCGCAGCCGGTTCCAGGCGACGCTCACGAATTGGGATTATCTCGACACCAGTACGGGTTACCTAGAATCGGACAACCGCACACTGATACGTTATTCCGAGGATACGGCGTACCCGCTTCGATTTTACGACTGGCAAACCGATCTGACAGGCCTCTTCAGAACCGGAAAGATCGAACACAACTTCCTGATCGGGTTCGAATACGGCACGCAGTCCGTCGTGCAGGATGGAGTGTTCAGTGATGCGCCCCCGATCGACCTGTACGATCCGGTGCCATTTAGCAAAACCCTGCCGGATCCGACGACCCTTGAAACCTATTTCTTCAACCCTGCCGATCCCGATTATTTTCCGATCAACGGGACGACGAGGCTGGCAACGCACGGAGGGTACATTCAGGACCAGATCGCAATCACCTCGAAGCTGAAGATTCTGGCGGGTGTCCGTTTCGAAGGCTTCACACAGAAGTACGACGAACTCGTATACGGCACGCATAACCGCCAAAGTAATTTCTCCGCTCTGCCGCGAGTCGGGGCGACGTACCAGCTCACGCAATCCGTCTCCTTGTACGCAAGCTACAGCCGCGGCTTCAGCCCGACTCTCGCCGCGCAGTTTGGACCCAACGGCCTCCCCTTCAAACCCGAATCCAGCCATCAATATGAATTCGGCGTGCGTACTTCGGAGCTTCACGGAAGGCTTTCTTCATCCCTTGCGTTCTATCGCATTCGGGCATCAAACCTGTTGGTTACCAACCCCGGAAATCCCTTGGCTTCGATCCAAATAGGCGAGGCTGGATCAAAGGGGATTGAAGCGGACACCACGGGCCGCATTTTGCCGGGATGGGATTTGAACTTTGCTTACGCTTATAACGAAGCTCGGATTGCCTCGGATCCGGTATATCCCGCCGGAAACATTTTTCAGAATGCGCCACGAAACAGCGGAAGCATTTGGAGTATCTATGAAGTTCAGCACGGGCCATTGACCGGCCTAAGTTTCGGTGGCGGCGTGCAAGCGCTCAGCTATCGCTACGTGGACCCGTCGGACGACGTATTGCTGCCGGGCTATGCTCGCGTAGATGCGGGGGCAAGCTATGTGTTCGGACCGTCGCGCCACGATGTGAAAATTTTCAAGATCAGTGCGAATATTCAGAATCTGACGAACCGACGCTACTTTGAATCCGGAAGCACGCCCACCGTAATTTTTCCCGGGTCTCCGATCGACGTTTGGAGCCAATTGGAGGTGCGATTCTAATGGAGGAAACAGGGTGGAAGGACAAATCGTTGAACTTGAAGCCCAGCGCGTTGAGTTTCCCTTTCGCCATTGCTGTGATTCTTGCGGCTACGCTCGTTGGCGGCTGCGCGAGTTCCAATCACTCTGCAAATTTGATATTTGAACATCAACCGCGGCCGGTGATGGAAAGTATCGGTCTGTCCTCGACTTGGGATCCCAGACTGGGGGTCGATACTGCCGGCGGCTTGCATTTGTTCGCCGTTTACGACCAGGGTTCCAAGTCTCGCCTTGGATTGGCGATGTCGGAAAACGGCGGGGACACGTTGAGCTCGCCCATCATCCCCATCAGCGAGGCTGGAGTTTCCATCGGCTCCCACGGGGAACAGAGCCCAAGTGTGGCCATGACTCGCAGTGGGATTTATGCGCTGTGGCAGGAGCAAGGGGCGGATGGCTCGTTGAAAATCATGTCGGCCCGCTCGCTGACTTGGGGGGAAAGTTTTGAAAAGCCAGTGCAAGTTTCAGACACGGGGGCGCGCGCATACAGAGGCTTCCCTTCGGTCGGTGTGGCGCCGAATGGCGATATATATGCTGTCTGGCTAGACGAAAGAGACATAACCGATCCGAATCAGGACACCTCCGCCGTCTACCTGGCAAAATCGACGGATCAAGGGGCCGTATTCGCCCCGAACGTCCGCGTTGGCGACCAGACCTGCCCGTGCTGCCGCCCCAGCCTGGCTTTCGGCGCGAATGGAGATGTGTTTGTGGCCTGGCGTCGCGTGTTTCCCGGAGAAATCCGCAATATCGTCGTCTCTACGTCTCAAGATGGTGGCCGCACGTTCGGAGAACCTGTGAAAGTTCACGAGGACGGTTGGGAGATTAAAGGCTGCCCCGATTCCGGACCCTCTCTTGTCGAGTCCAATGGCCGTTTGTGGATCGCCTGGATGACGGCGGGCAAAGATAACCGGGCTCGCATATTGGTGTCTCGTTCCGACGAGGCGGCGCGTTCGTTTGAAAAGCCGATCATGGTTTCCGGGGATGTGCTGGACCCCAATCATCCCTCAATGAAAGCTGGGAACGACGGAACACTATGGCTGGTCTTTCAGGGCCGCGCTCCAAATACCAATGGAAATTGGAACAAGACACAGGTCTACATCGTTCATATAAAAGAAAACGAAAATTACTCTAATCCCACATCGATACCGGGCAGCAACAATTCGATTTCATACCCGCACATTGCGCTCGGAAACGGAGGTCAAATCTTTGTGGCTTGGACTCAGCCGAAGGGCGATCATTTTGCGGTCATGCTCTCCCGCGGCAGAGAGAAATGATGACGCCTCGACCGTCGGAGCCCTCGTTGAGGGTACAGCTACCACGCCTGTTTTCGCTGCTAGCCGAACGTCGGATGTTCGGCTACCAATCGAGCACGCAGGCGAAAATAAGCGGGACAACGATCGTCGCATCCGATTCGATGATGAACCTCGGCGTGTCTACCCCTAGCTTTCCCCACGTGATTTTTTCATTTGGCACGGCGCCCGAATACGACCCGTAGCTCGTTGTCGAATCGCTGATCTGGCAGAAATATCCCCACAAGGGAACGTTTTCCCGCTTCAAATCCTGATGGAGCATCGGCACCACACAAATCGGAAAATCTCCCGCGATACCGCCGCCCACTTGGAAAAACCCGAGCGAGCTTTTTGCCGTAAGCTCCGTGTACCACCGCGCCAGCTCGATCATGTACTCGACGCCGCTGCGGATCGTTGTCGCATTCTTCACCTTGCCGCTGATTACCTGCGCCGCAAACATGTTTCCCAACGTCGAGTCCTCCCACCCGGGAACGAACAGAGGCAGGTTCTTATCCGCTGCAGCGATCATCCAGCTGTCCTTTGGGTCGATTTGGTGAAATTGCTTCAGCTTTCCCTCGCGCAGGATGTTGTAGAGAAATTGATGCGGGAACAGCCGATGGCCGGATCGGTCGGCCGCATACCAGTCCTCCATCACGATGCGTTCGATTCGCCGCATCGCCTCTTCCTCCGGTATGCAGGTGTCGGTCACCCGGTTCAAGTGCCGCTCAAGCAAATCGACCTCCTGCTGGGGAGTCAATTGCCGGTAGTGCGGCACTCGTTCGTAATGATTGTGCGCGACCAGGTTGTAGAGGTCTTCTTCCAGGTTCGCCCCCGTGCAACAGATTCCGTGCACCTTTTCCTTCCTGATCATCTCCGCCAACGACAGTCCGAGTTCCGCGGTGCTCATCGCTCCGGCGAGCGTGACGAACATCTTCCCCCCGGAGTTCAGATGTTTGCTGTACCCTTCGGTGGCGTCCACCACGACCGCCGCATTGAAATGCCGGTAGTGATGCTGGATGAACGAAGTGATGGGCCCGATTGCGGAAACACTCATAGATCCCTCCTCAGGAATGTGTGAATTGGATTTGGATGGAAATTACAGCCGCGCAGGACGCGCGGTTAGAAGTAGCTGGCTGTATAGCTCAGCATGCGGAACCACGTGTATGGCGAGCTATAGGCTTGGATTCGGATGGAAAACCAAATCTCCATGAATTCTTTATAACATTGACCGCGGCCGCATTCCACTCGGATCGCTCAGCGCCTCCAAAGAAAACGCGCCACGATGAATTGTTATTTTTCTCGCCCCGTCCAATCCCGGACGCCTGGCCAAGAAGGAAATCACGGGGAGCGGAAGTGCGACACGAGATGTTGGCGGTTCGGAGGGTCTCTCACACAAAAAACCGCAACATTTAGGTTGACACGAAGTTAACCCTACATTACTTTGTGGTGCGTTTGCTGGTGACGCTTTTGTTACGGAGCGTCTTGAGGGAACCCGGTGAAATTCCGGGACTGCCCCGCAGCGGTAAGCAGGAACGAACGCCCAAACAACACTGGTTTTCTCCGAAACTGGGAAGATGGGTTAGTAGAAGCGCCATTCCTTTGAATGGCCAAGCCTGCAAGTCCGAAGACCTACCAGCTGCCACGCCAATCTCGGCGTGAAAATTGAGCAAGCCTCCGAGGGGAGGTTCGCGATGAAGTGGTGTCTTCGGCTGGATCCCATTTCATTGTCCTTTCCTCGCGTGCGGCGGAAAGGGTATCTATGGCATCACAGGTCCGTTTGGGCGCTGCTGACTCTGTCGTCAAATTCCCGTCGTCGGCGAATCCCTCGCAAACGCATGTTCGCAAGCGCAACGGAAATCTTGAACCCGCGGATGTGAATAAGATCGTACGCGCCGTCGAACGGTGCTGTGAAGGACTTAAAGCCGTGGACGCGATCCGCGTGGCAAGCAAGACGATCGGGGGCTTATACAACGGGGCGACAACAAAAGAATTGGATCTGCTTTCCATCCAAACCTCAGCCTCATTGATCGCAGAGGAACCAGAGTATTCGCGCCTCGCCGCGCGTCTTCTGGACGGGTTCATCGCCAAGGAAGTCGCGAGCCAGAACATCCATTCCTTCTCGCAGTCCGTGGCGGCTGGCAAGCAATTCGGCCTCGTTTCGAAGGATCTCTCGTTGTTTGTCGTTGAGCATGCGAGAAAACTCAACGATGCGATTGATGATAAACGCTCGGACCTGTTCGAATACTTTGGCCTGCGAACTGTCTACGACCGATACCTGCTGCGCCATCCCGAAACGCGTGAGGCGATCGAAACACCCCAGCAGTTTTTCCTCCGCGTTAGCTGCGGCCTCTCTCGTACGGTCCAGGAAGCAGTCGAGTTCTATCGCATGATTTCCGCGCACGACTACCTGCCGAGCTCTCCTACGCTCTTCAATTCGGGAACGAAACACTCGCAGATGTCATCCTGCTACCTTCTCGATTCCCCGGCGGACAACCTCGAAGCGATCTACGAAAAATATAAGGACGTCGCTCTGCTTTCGAAGTTCGCCGGCGGAATCGGCCTGGCTTATCACCGCGTCCGTTCGCGGGGCTCGCTCATCCGTGCCACGAACGGTCATAGCAAGGGAATCGTCCCTTGGCTCAAGACGCTCGATTCTTCCGTGGCCGCCGTCAATCAAGGAGGGAAGCGCAAAGGCGCGTGCTGCGTCTACCTTGAGAGCTGGCACGCGGACGTCGAGGAGTTCCTGGAGCTTCGGGATAATACGGGTGACGCGGCACAGCGTACCTACAACCTCAACCTTTCAAATTGGATCCCCGACCTTTTCATGAAGCGTGTCGAAGCGGACGAGCTATGGTCCTTATTCGATCCCAAAGTCGTTCCCCACTTCCCGGACCTGGTCGGTGAAGCCTTTGAAAAAGCTTACGTAAAGGCGGAACTGGAGAAGCTATTTACACGCCAGCTCAAGGCGCGCGAACTATACGCGCGCATGATGAAAGTCCTGGCGGAGACGGGGAACGGATGGATGACCTTCAAGGACTCCTGCAACTTGAAGTCGAACCAGACCGCCAATTCCCCTAATGTCGTCCACCTCTCGAATCTTTGCACCGAAATCGTCGAGGTCAGCTCGCGCCAGGAAACCGCCGTCTGCAATCTCGGATCGATCAATCTCGCCAAGCATGTCACGCCGGAAGGGTTCGATTTCGAGAAGCTCGCGCAAACCGTCCGTACGGCTGTGCGGTTCCTAGACCGGGTCATCGACATCAATTTTTATCCCATCGCCGCCGCATCAGACTCCAACCACCGCTGGCGGCCCGTCGGGCTGGGCGTGATGGGTTTGCAGGACGTTTTTTTCACCTTGCGCCTGGCTTTTGACGCCGCGGAAGCCCGCTTTCTTTCGCGGCGTATTCAGGAGGAGATCTATTTTCACGCACTCAGCGCGTCCTGCGCGTTGGCAAAAGAATTCGGCCCGCATCCGTCTTTTTCAGAAACGCGGGCGGCTCGCGGCGAATTGCAATTCGACGCTTGGGGCGTCCGGCCGGAGAATGCTCTGCGCTGGGAGGACTTGCGAGGCAGGATTCAATCCTCCGGTCTCAGGAACTCTCTCTTGATTGCCGTCGCTCCTACGGCAACCATAGCCTCCATTGCCGGCTGCTACGAATGCGTCGAGCCGCAGGTCTCGAATCTTTTCAAGCGGGAGACTCTCTCCGGCGATTTCCTACAGATTAACCGTTATCTTGTCTCGGATCTCAAACGACTCAACCTCTGGAACGAAAACATGCGCAACCGCCTGAAAGTTTCTGACGGATCGGTCCAGGGCATCTCAGAAATTCCTGAGCAAATCCGCACCATTCACCGCACCGCGTGGGAAATCCCTATGCGTTCGTTGATTGATATGGCCGCAGACCGCGGCGCCTTCATCGACCAGAGCCAATCATTGAATCTATTTGTGCTCAGCCCGAATATCGGAAAGCTTTCCTCCATGTACATGTACGCCTGGAAGAAAGGCCTCAAGACCACCTATTACCTGCGCTCGCGGCCGGCAACGGAAATCGCCAAGACAACCGTCCCTGTCTCCGCGGCGCAATCCGTCGCCTGCTCGCTCGAAAACCCGAGCTCATGTGACGCTTGCCAATAGCGATTTCGAAGAAAAAGGAGCGGAAATGATTTTGGATCCAGGCTTCGACTTGACCCTGCGCCCCATGAAGTACCCCGTTTTTTACGAACAGTACAAGGCGGCAATCAAAAACACGTGGACCGTCGCCGAAGTAGATTTTTCCACCGACGTCAGCGACCTTCGTCAGCACATGACCCCAGCCGAACAACATCTGATCAACCGCCTTGTCGCCTTCTTCGCCACGGGCGACTCAATCGTCGGCAACAACCTCGTCCTGAACCTCTACAAGCACATCAACTCACCCGAGGCGCGCATGTACCTCTCGCGCCAGCTATTCGAAGAGGCTCAGCACGTTGAGTTCTACCTCACACTCCTCGACACTTACATCGCCGATCCCGAAGCCCGCAGGCAGGCCTTTGATGCTGTTGAGAATATTCCCTCCATCAAAAACAAAGCCGAGTTCTGCTTCAAATGGATCGACTCGATCCAATCGCTTGATGCGATTCACACCGCCGAGGAGCGCCGCTCTTTTCTCCTGAACCTGATCTGCTTCGCATGCTGTATCGAAGGCCTGTTCTTCTTTGCCGCTTTTGCCTACGTCTATTTCCTCCGTTCCCGCGGCTTGCTCCACGGGCTTGCCACCGGAACAAACTGGGTTTTTCGCGATGAGAGCGCCCATATCCAGTTTGCCTTCGAGGTGATCCACACCGTACGCCGCCAGGAGCCGTACCTTTTCGACAAGGAAATGGAATCACGAGTCGTCGCAATGCTCAAAGAGGCCGTGGATTGTGAAATGGCTTTTGCCGAGGATGTTTTGACCCTCGGCGTCGGCGGCCTCTCCGCGAACGACATGCTCGAATACCTCCGCTATGTCTCCGACCGCCGACTTGAATCCCTCGCTATCGGTCCGGTCTTCGGTTCGAAGAACCCGTTCGGATTCATGGAGCTTCAGGACGTTCAAGAGGTAACCAACTTTTTCGAGCGGCGCGTGTCTGCATACCAGGTCGCTGTCAAGGGAGAAGTGGCTTTTCATGAAGACTTCTGAAATCTCTGCTCCTCAAGAAACCCGCATCGTTGAAATGGTTTTCCCAAACCAGGCGAACCACTACGGCACACTTTTCGGCGGCGACGCGCTCCGCCTAATGGACATGGCCGCTTTCGTTGCAGCGTCGCGCTACGCTCGCAGGACCGTTGTCACCGCGAGCTCGGAGCGAATCGATTTTCATGTCCCGGTCCGGCTGGGCCAGCTGGCCGAAGTCATCGGCCGCGTCACCAAAACTGGACGGACTTCCTTAACCGTCGAAGTCGACCTTTGGGCGGAGGATCTTCTCACGGGCTCTCGCGAACTCTGCACCAAGGGCAGTTTCGTCCTTGTCGCCGTGGATGCAAACGGGCGCCCCGTCACAATCGGTTCCGCCCCAACCCCGTAGTTTCACTCTGAATCGAGGCTCCTATGGCAATTTCTTCGAATCTTGGTTTCCCCCGAATGGGTGTTCATCGAGAGCTGAAGAAAGCGCTCGAAAACTACTGGGCAGGAAAGAGTAGCGTCAGCGATCTGACCTCTATCGGGAGGGTCCTGCGCATGAATCATTGGACTCTTCAGAAGCAGGCTGAAATTGAGCACATCCCCTCCAATGACTTCTCATTCTATGACCATGTTCTCGACACGATCGCAATGGTGGGGGCTGTCCCTGCCCGTTATCAGTGGGGGAATACTCTCGTAGGCTCGGACACGTACTTTGCCATGGCCCGCGGTGTCAGTGCCCGCGCCGAGGGAAAAAGTGTCTCCGCCATGGAAATGACGAAGTGGTTCGACACGAACTATCACTATATTGTTCCTGAGTTCGTAAAGGACCAGAAATTCTCGCTCGCCTCTCTCAAGCCCGTCGCCGAATTTCTGGAAGCCAAATCACTGGGAATCCACACGCGGCCGGTCCTCCTCGGTCCCGTTTCGTTCCTCCTCCTCGGCAAAACTAAAAGCGCAAAGTTTGACCCACTCCTGCTTATCGATCGTGTTCTTCCCGTTTACGGAGAAATTCTTCACAAGCTCGCCCAAGCGGGGGCGAACTGGGTTCAATTCGACGAGCCCATGTTGGTTCTGGACACACGCAACGAGACGCGGCAGGCGTTTTTTTCCACCTACGAAAAACTGTCGCAGATTTCTTCCCAGTTGCAAATCCTCATCGCGACATACTTTGCAGGTCTGGGTTCTAACATGGAGTGGGCTCTCAAGCTGCCTGTTGCAGCTTTCCACCTGGACCTCGTGCGTTCTCCCGAACAGCTAGAGAAGGCGCTTAAAATTCTTCCAGCGGGCCCATTGTTGTCATTGGGCGTCGTCGACGGCCGGAATATCTGGAAGACCGACCTCGAACGCGCTTTCCGCTTGGCCGATTCCGCCGCTAACTCACTCGGCCATGACCGCCTTCTCATCGCGCCTTCCTGCTCGCTCCTGCACTGCCCCGTGGATCTCAAAGAAGAACAAGCCATGGACCACGAGTTGCGCAGCTGGCTGGCCTTTTCCAGACAGAAGCTCGAAGAGGTCGTCGCCATCAATCGAGCCCTTTCCGAGGGCCGCGCAGCTGTCAGGGATTTCCTCGACGCCAACGCCCGAGCCCTGCACGAGAAGAAACACTCTCCGAGAGTCCACGATTCCGTTGTGAAACAGAGGGTGGCATCTGTCACGAGCTCGATGTCCGTCCGCACCTCTCCTCACGCCACCCGCAAAAGAACCCAGCAAGACCGCCTTCATCTTCCAGCATTTCCCACAACCACGATCGGCTCGTTCCCGCAAACCAAGGAAGTCCGCGAGGCGCGCTCTGCTCACAAGTCCGGAAAAATCACCGGCGAATCTTACGAATCCTTCCTCCGCTCCCAGACCGCCGCTGCCGTGCGATTTCAGGAGGAGATCGGTCTCGATGTCCTCGTTCATGGCGAATTCGAACGCAACGACATGGTCGAATACTTCGGCGAGCAGCTGGCGGGCTTTGCCTCGACTGAAAACGGCTGGGTGCAGAGTTACGGCTCGCGCTGCGTCAAGCCGCCCTTCATCTACGGCGACGTATTTCGCAAGCACTCGATGACTGTCGCATGGGCGCAATATGCACAATCGCTCACGGACCGCCCAATGAAGGGAATGCTTACTGGTCCCGTCACCATTCTTCAGTGGTCTTTCGTCCGCGATGATCAGGCTCGCTCGGAAACCTGCCGCCAGATCGCCTTGGCCATTCGCGACGAAGTTGTGGACCTTGAAGCCGCCGGCATTGCCGCCATTCAAATTGACGAGCCGGCGATCCGGGAGGGGCTGCCCCTGATTCGCGCCGATTGGCCTGCTTACCTCTCTTGGGCTGTCGAATCTTTTCGCATCTCTTCTTCTGGCGTTCGCGACGCCACGCAGATTCACACCCATATGTGCTATTCGGAGTTTCAGGACATCATCGACGCCGTCGCCGCCATGGACGCCGATGTCATCTCCATCGAAACTTCCCGCTCGCAGATGGAGCTCCTCCAGACTTTCGCCGAGTTCCGCTACCCGAACGACATCGGGCCCGGCGTCTATGACATCCACTCGCCGCGCATCCCCACGCGCGCTGAGATGATCGAACTGCTGCGTAAAGCCACCCGCGTTCTTTCACCATCCCAGATTTGGGTGAATCCCGATTGCGGCCTCAAGACGCGCCGTTGGGAAGAGGTTCGTCCTGCCCTAGTCGAAATGGTCGAGGCGGCTCGTACCATGCGCGCTGAGTTGATCTAGGCCGGCTCTTCACCGTGGACTCTCATGCCAAAATCCGTGTGATAGACGAGTCTCTGGTGGTAAGCCTTCCGCAGCCACACCAAGTAGTCAGCTGGGCTCCTCTGCATGGGGGATTCCGCAATGGTGTCGCTCACATCGTTGTACACAGAGTAGCCTCGACGGTTCAGGCCGAAGGAATTCGATCTGAAGTTCGCCAAGTGATCGGACGACTCGGATTGCGTGGTACGGTCGTGGGAATGGGTACTACCGAAGATGTTCGCGCTCATGCCGCTGCCACTGCACAGGCAAATGGGGTTGCCTTGACAGCCATATCCGTTGCACCCCCAGGATTCTCCACCGCACCAGCCAACTGGAATCCTGAAACCGTCTCCGCCATGGGTTCGATAAGTCTGGTACTCGTGCTCAACAAACGCGTTAGTCATGAATTTATGTTGGAGGCATTGGCAGCCGTCGTAGAAACGAAAACAAGGGCTAGATGGCGTGGCCAGCAACAAGACGGTCCCGACTTTCCCCTAATTTGGAGTCCTTGCGATTGCGTGGCTATCGCCGCGACTGAAGAAACGGAAGCACGGTTCCTCGGAACGTCGGAATTATTTAAGGTTTCGATGGCTCGGACATTCTCACGTGTTCTGCGTCGATCCCACTGAATGCTTAGGAATCCGCCGTAGAAGTGCGTAACGCGTCTGCGTTTCGTGTGTTCCATCAGGTCGCTACTTATTAACCTCTACCGGGAGTTTGGAATATCTACGCTGGCAGGAAGGATAAATAACTTCTGATCCAATCCTCTCCCCTTCCGGCGCATTCACTTCTCCGAAAATGAGGCACAATTGTCTTGATCGGACTGAATGGACGGAAAGCACAAACGCGTCCCTGTCGCGCGGTCACCGTAAGCCGTCGACGCAGGTCGAGTTACAGCCCCGACCAAGAAGCTTGGGCGCGCATGACTCCCTACCTTGACGGTAGGAGGTCATTTGTAGATTTTGGCTAGCGTCATCTATTAGAATCATGAGGTTACAGTGGGCGTGTAGCTCAGCTGGGAGAGCACCTGCTTTGCAAGAAGCAGGGCCAATCCACTAAGTGCCGCATCTGGTGTCGCTTACGCGGAACCGCGCGGTGCAATCAACCCCTTGAATTGGACTGTAG
>Ga0335073_10009178_pt1 | contig 13882 bp, 12 predicted proteins | sample Lox_Sample_22_FD_207093 | JGI IMG/M metagenome (GOLD analysis project Ga0335073, IMG submission 207093) | Soil microbial communities from Loxahatchee National Wildlife Refuge, Florida, United States - Lox_Sample_2.2 | ecosystem: Environmental > Terrestrial > Soil > Wetlands | place: USA... | reverse complement strand
GGGGCCATCGCTTTCGAGCGGATCGAGGACGTGCGGGCCGGCCGTCGCCCGCCGTCCACCGTCGGGCGCATCGCCCCCGGCGTCGAGGTGCGGATCACGGGTCCGGACGGCACGGACCTGCCGTCCGGGGGCGTGGGGGAGATCGTGGCGCGGGGCGGCGGCTCGATGACCGGCTACATCGGACCGGACGGGCGGCCAGTGCCACCGACGCCACAGGGCTGGGTGCACACCGGGGATCTCGGCGCGCTGGACGCCGACGGCTTCCTGTCGGTGCTTGGCCGCGTGCGCGAGATGATCTTGTGCGGCGGCTTCAACGTGTATCCGGCCGTGGTCGAGGCCGCGCTGAACAAGCTGCCCGGCGTCGTCGACAGCGCCGTCGCGGGCGCCCCGGAGCCGCGCCTGGGGGAGATCCCGGTCGCCGTGGTCGTCCCCGGCGGTGAGCCGCTGACGGTGGCAGGGATCCGCACCGCGCTGCGCGAAGAACTGGCACCGTACGAGATCCCCCGGCACATCGCGTTCGCCGCGGCGCTGCCGCGCACCGAGAACGGAAAGGTAGACCGGGCCGGCGTGGTCCGCCAGGCGATCGAGGGAGGCTGACGCGGCGACCGCAGAGACCTACGGTCTTTCCGCGGCGAGGACGAAGACGGGGACCGCCTCGTCCTCGGGGCTGTGGCGGCGGAATTCGACGCGGAGCGGGGTTCCGGGGCGCAAGGTCTCGGGGCTGGCGTCCGCTAGCTGCGACCACCACCACGGGCCTTCGGTGAGCTCGGCGACGCACAAGACGACAGGATCCGTGCCGGGTTTCCCGTGCGCGACGGTCCAGCTGATGAGGGTGGCGTCGCCGGAGGCGGGGACCCAGCCGAGGCCGGTGGCCGCGCACCGTTCGCACTGGGCGGCCTGCGGGGCGGAGATGGCGCCGCACGCCGCGCAGTGGCGCAGCAGGAACTGCCCGGCCGCCGTCCCGTCGAGGAACTCGGCGGTGGCGGCGTCCCTGGCCAGGGGTCCGACTGTCATCGCGGGAGTCCTTTCGGTCAGCTCGCCTCGGCGAGGATGAGCGTGGAGTGATGGTCGAGAACGCCGCCGTTGCCGGAGACCAGGACCAGGTCGTGCCGCGGCGCCTGGCGCTGTCCGGCCTGGCCGCGAGCCTGGATGACCGCCTCGGACAGCGGTGTCATGCCCCACATGTAATAGGAGGACAGCTGGCCGCCGCCGGTGTTGACCTTCAGCTTCCCCTCCGGCCCGAGGACGCCCGAGGCGGCGAACGGGCCGCCCTCGCCCTTCGCGCAGAACCCGTAGTCCTCGAGCGTGACCAGCACCGTGTAGGTGTAGCAGTCGTACAGCTCGGCGACGTCGATGTCGGCGAGCTCGACCCCGGCCATCGCCAGCGCGGCCGGGCCCGCGGTCGCCGCGCCGGTGACGAGCCCGAAGTCGTCGAACCGGCGCCCGGCGTGGCCGGGATGGGCCTGGGCCCAGCCGCGCACCCACACCGGTGGCTGCCGCAGGCCGGCCGCCCGGTCCGCGGAGGTGACGATGACCGCGATGCCGCCGTTGGACACCAGGCAGCAATCCAGCAGGTGGAACGGCTCGGCGATCCACCGGGAGGCGTGGTAGTCCTCGAGCGTGATCGGGTCGCGGAGCTGCGCGAGGGGATTCAACGCGGCCCAGTCTCGCTGCGCGACCGCGATAGCGCCGAGCTGGTCGCCCGTCGTCCCGAACCGCTCCATGTGCCGTCGTGCCGCGAGCGCGTACGTCTGGTTCGGGCTGACCAGCCCGGCCGCCGCGGCAAGCCCGCGCCAGCCGGAGGGAACCCGCCGCGCCGCGCTGTAGGCGGCCGAACCGGACAAGCCTTGCCGCAGCGGCGCGTCGGCCCAGACGCAGGCGACCGCGGACGCCATGCCGGACATCACAGCCATCGACGCCACCTGCACCATCACCCCGGCCGTCGAGCCATAGGCCTGCATCTCCGCCAGCAGGGCCAGGTCACGCAGGCCGAGATCAAGCTGCAGGTCGAGGCGGACGCCAGCGGTCACCCCGGACGACACGAGCAGCCCGTCGACGTCGCTGAGCGCCAGGCCCGCGTCGGCGGCGGCCAGCCGTACCGCGTCGCCGGCGAACTGAGCCGCCGTCCGCCCGTACACCTTGCCGAGGTCGGTCATGCCAAGGCCGCAGATGACGGGCCGGCGTCCGGCCGGGGCGTCCGCCGGCGCGACGCCCGGCGCTCCGCCGCTCACCTGGCCTGCCAGTTCGGCGTGCGCTTCTCGGCGAACGCCCGGGGGCCTTCCGCCGCGTCCGCGGTCCGCCGCAGGACCGCCGACTCGGCCCGGGACAGCTCCCACGACGCGGCTTCCGCGGCGACGCGGCCGTCGTGAACGCCGTTGGCGATCCGCTTGCTCGCCTGCACCGCCAGCGGGGCGTTGGCGGTGATCGCGCCGGCCAGCTCCAGCGCCGCGGCGACCACCTCGGCCCGCGGCACTACCCGGTTGACGAGGCCGAGCTCGAGGGCCCGCCGCGCGCTGACCGGCTCACCGGTCAGGATCATCTCCATGGCGACCTTCTTCGGTATCTGAGCGGGCAGCCGGAACAGCCCGCCCGCGCCCGCCAGGATGCCACGCTTGACTTCCGGCAGCCCGAACGAGGCGGTGTCCGCCGCGACGACCAGGTCCGAGGCGAGCGCTATCTCGGTGCCGCCACCGAGGGCGAATCCGTTGACCGCGGCGATCGTCGGCTTGCTGACGTGGTGGGTCACATACCCGGCGAACCCCCACTCCGCACGCACGGGATCCGCCGGCGCCAGCGGCTCGCCGCGGGAAATCGCCTTGAGGTCCGCCCCGGCGCAGAACGCCAGGTCGCCCGCGCCGGTCAGCACGACCGCCCAGATGCCGCGATCGTGCTCGGCTGCTTCCAGGGCGTCGCCGAGGCCCAGCGCGACGTCGATGTTCACCGCGTTCCTGGCTTCGGGCCGGTTCAGCGTGACCAGCAGCACGTGCCCGTGCCGCTGCGTCAGCACGGCGGGCTCTCGCGGCCGTGGCTGGTGCGGCTGGCCGCCGCTGACGGCGGTGGCCCGGCCAGGCAGATCGAACGGCGGCGTATTTCCGTCACTCATTTCGCTGCCCCTGCGCTTTCGGCACCCGTCACTCCTCCCAGGGGCAGCACGGCGGCTGCGCCAGCACAGAAAAGAGTATACTATGTCGATGTCAATCGTGGCCCGGTGAGCATGAGGCAGGCAGCGTGGCTGGCATCTGTGACGGACTGAACATCATCGAAATCGGCTCGGGCAGCATCGCGGCGTCGATGACGGGCATGGTGCTCGCCGACGCGGGCGCGCGGGTCCTGAAGATCGAGCCGCCTGAGGGTGACCGGCTGCGTCAGGCCAGCCCGAGCGGGTTCCTGGTATGGAACCGCGGCAAGGAGAGCGTGGTCGCCGACCTGCGGACACCCGAGGGCCAGCAGCGGCTGCGCGACCTCGCGGCCGCGGCCGATGTCGTCATCGAGGCGTTCGCGCCGGGCACGGCCGCCGGGTGGGGCGTCGACGCCGATAGCCTGCGCGCGCTCAACCCGCGGCTCGTGCACTGTGACATCACGGCGTTCGGCCACACCGGGCCGTACGCCGGCGTGAAGGGGTACGACACGCTGGTCGCCGCCAAGTCAGGCCTGTGGGCGCGCGGCGCCTGGGGCCATCGTGACGGGCCGATCATGTATCCGGTGCCGTGGGCCAGCTTCGGCGCCGCGATGCAGTCAGTCGCCGGGATCCTCGGCGCGCTCCTCGTGCGGGAGCGGACGGGCCGCGGTCAGTCCCTCGGGGCGACCCTGTACGCGGGCCTCGAGCCGACCGAGTACATGGTGTCGATCATGCTGCAGCTCATGGCGAAGCGCGGCGAGCCGGTGGACGCCAACACGCGCGGTTCCCAGGAGGCCAACCGCTACGGGGTGCTCGTCGTCACGAAGGACGGCCGCCTCATCCAGTCGTCGACGCTGCTCCAGCACCAGGCGCGGGCACTGTGCGACGTGGCGGGCATCACCGCGCAGCTGGACCATCCGCGCTTCGCGCGCATGCCGATGTTCGACACGGCCGAAGTGGCGCAGGAGTTCGAGGACATGCTCATCGACGCCTTCAGGGAAGAGGACCTGTCGCACTGGCTGCCGAAGCTACTCGCCAGTCCCGACATCGCCTTCGAAGTCGCCGTGACGAGCGAGCAAGGCCTGGACCACCCGCAGATCGTGCACAACGGCGACGCCATCACGATCGATGATCCGAACGTCGGCCCGGTGAGGCAGGTCGGCCCGATCGCCCACTTCGAGAAGACGCCGATCGTGCCGGCGCGCTCCGCGCCACCGCTCGGTGACCATGGCGGGAGCGTCGTCCCAGGCCAACTCCCGGCGGGCACCGCGGCAGACGCCCCGGAGCACCCGTTCAGCGGCGTCACGATCGTCGAGTTCGGCTACTTTTACGCGATGCCCTTCGCGATGAGGCAGCTGGCGTCGCTGGGCACCCGGGTGATCAAAATCGAGGCCGCCGACGGCGATCCCCACCGCCGGTCGTTCGGCCCGGAGGTGGCCAGCACGAAGACGACGGCCGGCAAGGAGAGCGTCTCGGTCGATCTCTCGACGCCGGAAGGCCGGGCCCTGGCCCAGCAGATCGTCGCGAAGGCTGACGTGTTCGCGACCGGTTTCCGGTCCGGGGTCGCTGACAAGCTGGGACTCGGGTACGACGAACTCCGCGCGCTCAACCCCCGGCTCGTCTACCTGCACGCCGCCGGTTACGGGTCGGACGGCCCGTACACGCACCGGGCCCTGTACGCGCAGGCGGGCCAGGCGGTGGCCGGCAGCTTCGGCCGTCAGGTGGGCTACTGGGCGGATCCGGAGCAGAACCTCGGGATGAGCCGCATCGAGATGCAGGCGATCGTCCTTCCCCGGCTCAACCAGGTGATCGACGGTGACTCCAACGCCACGCTCGCCGTGCTCGGGGCGCTGGCACTGGCGATCTACCACCAGCAGCGGACGGGCGAGGGGCAGCTCGTCCGGACCTCGATGATCGCGGGAAACGCCCTCGCCTACTCCGACGACTTCTGCGCCTACGACGGCAAGCCGCCGGTGCCGACCTGCGACGACGAGTACTACGGCACGGGCGCGCTGGAACGCCTCTACGAGGCCGCCGACGGCACCTGGGTCTGTGTCGCGATCCGGTCGGACGCGGAGTTCGCGGCTCTCGCCACCGGGCTCAGCCTGCCCGAGCTCGCCAGCGACGAGCGGTTCGCCACCGCCGGTGCGCGCCGGGCGAACGACGACGCGCTCGCCGAGACGCTCCAGACGCGGTTCAAGGAGAAGCCCGCCCCTGAATGGGAAGCGGCGCTGACACCGCTGCGCGCTGGCTGCGTGGCCGTGCACATGAAACCCCTCGCGGTTTTCACCGCCTTCGATCCGGTGCTGCGAGAGTCGGGTCTTACCGTGACCTACGAGCACCCGCTGTTCGGCGAGATGGTGACCACCGCCCCGCCGGTCACGTTCTCCGAGACGCCAGGGCGGGTCGGAGTACCGTGCCTGCGCGGCCAACACAACCGGGCGATCCTCAGGGAACTCGGGTACGACGACGACCAGATCGCCGACTTGGAGGCCAGGAAGATCGTCGTGCCCCCGTCTCCAGCGGGAGACCAGCGGTAATCGTCAGGAGCGGGCGCGAGACCTCCTGGCGCGTCACGGGGCCCAGACGAGGGGCAGCCGGTGCGGCGCCCGCGGGTTGCCCCGGTACACGAGCGTTTCTCCCGGCGCGATGGAGTAGTCGGGGATGCGCTCGTGCCAGGCGGTCAGCGCGACTTCCATCTCCATCCGGGCGAGGTGCGATCCGAGGCAGCGGTGCACGCCGCTGGCGAACCCCAGGTGCGGGTTCGGCTTGCGGCCGAAGTCGACGGTCAGCGGGTCCGGGAACACCGCCGGGTCCAGGTTGGCCGCCGTCCACGACATGTGCATCCACGATCCGGCGGGGATGCGGGCGCCGCTGGGCAGCGTCAGGTCCTCCCGGGTGATGCGGAACCCCTCGGTGACCGGTGATTCGTAGCGCATCAGTTCTTCGACGGCACCGCGGGTCAGCGCCGGATCGGCCAGCAGCTGGGCGCGGTGCTCAGGGTTGCGGGCGAGGTAGCTGAGGAAGCAGGCGAGGGAGGAGGTGACGGTGTCCAGCCCGGCGATCATCAGCAGCCCGAGGATGTCCAGGATGTCGGAGCGGGTCAGCCGGTAGCCCTCGACCTCGGCGGTCAGCAGCCAGCCGATCATGTCATCACGCGGGGCGGCCTCGCCCTCGCGAGCGTCCAGGTCGGCGCCGAAATAGCCCTGAATCCACGTCACGGCCTCGACTTGCAGCGCCATCCGCTCCTCGGCCGACAGCGTGGCATCGCCGTTGCTCAGGATCGCGTCCTTGAAGCGGATGAAGTTGCCGAGCTGGTCCATGGGCAGCCCCATGATCGACAGGAACATCGTCGACGGCAGCGGCTGGCACCAGGCGGCGTAGGCGTCGACAGCTCCGTCCGAGGCGAACCCGTCAATCAGGTCGTTGGCGATCTGCCGGACCTGCCCGGCCAGCGGCGCGACCCGCTTGGGCGCGAACACCGGGTCGAGCAGCCGCCGGTACCGGCGGTGCTCCGCCCCGTCCAGCCCGAGCGGGATCGCCGGCCGGTCACTGCCCAGGTACTTGGATCCCTGCTCGACCGCGGGGTGGGTGTTGACGTAGCGGATGTCCTCGACCCGCATCACGTCGTAGGTCCCGTCGCCGAGGTCGCGCACCGGGCACGTGGCCGCGATCCGGGCGAACACCGGCTGCGGGTCGGTGCCGCTCGCGGCGGCGGCGATCTCGGGGTCGGCGGCCGCTCGCACCATGACGTCGAACATCCGCGCCATGGTTGCCTGAAGCTCGGTCTGCTGCTGCGTCATCGCCGTCTCCTGCGGTTCTCGATGGGGCGCACTGGTACAGGTCCGCGGTTAGCCCCAGACAAGGGGGAGCCGGTGCGGCGCGCGGGGGTTGCCGGCGTAGGCGAGGGTCTCTCCCGGCGCGATCGAGTAGTCCGGGATCCGCTCATGCCAGGCGGTCAGGGCGACGGCCATCTCCATCCGGGCGAGGTGCGAGCCGAGGCAGCGGTGCACGCCGGTGGAGAAGCCGACCTGGGGGTTGGGCTTGCGGCGGAAGTCCACCGTCAGCGGGTCGGGAAAGACCGCGGGGTCGAGGTTCGCGGCGGACCAGGACAGGTGCATCCACGACTGGGCGGGGATGTGAGCGCCGCTCGGCAGCGTCAGGTCCTCCCGCGTGATGCGGAACGTCTCGGTGACGGGCGTTTCGTACCGCATGAGCTCTTCGACGGCGTTCCTGGCCAGCGAAGGGTCGGCCACGAGCTGGGCGCGATGCTCTGGATGGCGGGCGAGGTAGCTGAGGAAGCACGCGAGAGAGGAGGCCACGGTGTCCAGCCCGGCGATCATCAGCAGCCCCAGGATGTCCAGGATGTCGGTGCGAGTGAGCCGGTAGCCCTCGACCTCGGCGGTCAGCAGCCAGCCGATCATGTCATCGCGCGGGGAGGCCTCGCGTTCGCGAGCGTCCAGGTCGGCGGTGAAGTACTCCTGGATCCAGGTCACGGCCTCGGCCCGCCGGGCCAGCCGTTCCTCGAGCGGCTGGTTGTCATCGCCGAGATCCAGGCTGGCGTTCTTGAAGCGGATGAAGTTGTCCAGCTGGTCCATGGGCAGGCCCATGATGGACAGGAACATCATCGACGGCAGCGGCTGGCACCAGGCGGCGTAGGCATCAACCGCCATGTCCGCGGCGAACGTGTCGATGAGCTCGTGGGCTAGCTGGCGGACCTGCCCGGCGAGCGGCTCGACCCGCTTCGGCGAGAACACCGGGTCGAGCAGCCGCCGGTACCGCCGGTGCTCCGGCCCGTCGATGCCGAACGGGATCGCCGGCCGGTCACTGCCCAGGTATTTCAGCCCCTGCTCGACGGCCGGGTGGGTGTTGACGTACCGGAGGTCATTGACCCGGGCCAGCGAGTAGCTGGCGCCGCCGAGATCGCGCACCGGGCACGTCGTCACCACCCCGGCGAACACCGGCTGCGGATCGGTCCCGGTGACGGCGGCGGCGATCTCAGGATCGGCGGCCGCCCGCGTCATGACGTCGAACATCCGCGCCTGGTTCTGCTGAACCTCGGTCCACTCGGCCACGGTCACCTCCGGGGAGCGTCTTGGCAAAAGCGTACACTCAAATCCGGCTACTAGCACGAGAAGCGCAGGCGGAACTGTCAGGTTCGGGAGTTTGAGCGCACTATTACGTCCTCATCGAGAGATCGCGCGCGGCGACGAGCCGCGTGACAAGGTCGGTGTCCGGCTCGCGGCGCAGCACGTACTCGCGGACGAAGCCGGCGGCGGCGTGCACGACGCGGCCGGTGATGTCTCCGGCATCCTCCCGCACGAGGACCGCGACGACGCGCGCGACGTGCTCGGGGGAGAGGTCGAGGCCGTTGTCGCCGGCCCGCGCGAGGAACGGCTCCGACATCCGGGTGCGCGCGCCCGGGGAGATCGCGTTGACCGTGATGCCGTGCGCCGCGCCCTCGCCCGCGGCGGACATCGTCAGCCCCCAGATCGCCGCCTTGGCGGTCGAGTAGGGGATGTCGGCGCCCATCCGGAGGTCGTACGCGGCTTCGGACGTCGTGTTGACGATCCGCCCGTAGCGCTGAGCGCGCATGGCCGGCCAGGCGGCGCGGATCGTGCCCGCGCTGCCGCCCACGTGCACCGCCAGCATCCGGAGCAGGTCTTGCTCGTCAAGGTCGCCGACTCCGTTGCCCCCGATGATCCCGGCGTTGTTGACGAGGATGTCGATCCTGCCGTACGCGTCGAGCGCCGCCTGGACGGCCGCGGCGGCGCCGGCGAACGTGGACACGTCGGAGGCGTCCGCGACGGCCCGGCCCCCGTCGGCGCGGATCATCGCCGCGACCTCCTCGGCGACCGGCTCGCCGGCGGTCGTCCCCGCCAGGTCCGTCCCCGCGTCGTTCACGACAACGGCGGCGCCGTCCGCCGCGAGCATCCGGGCGTGTGCCGCGCCGATCCCGCGGCCGGCCCCGGTCACGACGGCGACGCGGCCGGTAAGCGGTCCCGTCATGGGCTCTCCTTACGCCAGATGACACTAATTAGGTATACTCTACTATTCATTCCGAACGTACGGTGGCGTCTGGAGGACCGGTGAAGCTGGCCCTGAACCTAGGACATCTTCGCGGCGGCGATGAGCGTGCCAAGCTCGAGGCGGCCGAGGAGGCCGACCGGCTCGGCTACGGGATGGTGTGGGTGGCGGAAGCCTACGGGTCGGACGCGGTAAGCGTCCTTGGCTACCTGGCCGCGCGCACCTCGTCCATCGGACTGGGGTCGGCGGTGCTCCAGATTCCCGCGCGCACGCCCGCCATGACCGCGATGACGGCGGCAACGCTGGACCTGCTCTCCCAGGGCCGGTTCAGCCTCGGAGTCGGGGTATCCGGGCCGCAGGTCTCGGAGGGATGGCACGGCGTGAACTTCGCCCAGCCGCTGTCCCGGACCCGCGAGTACGTCGAGGTTGTGCGGATGGCGCTGGCTCGCGAACCGGTCTCGTACCGCGGGAAGCACCACGTCCTGCCTCGTGACGGAGGCCGTCCGATCAAGCTGTCCGTGCGTCCGGTCCGCGACCGGATCCCCGTCTACCTCGCCGCGATGGGGCCGGGGAACCTGCGCCTCGCCGGCGCCGTGGCCGATGGCTGGCTAGGCCTGTTCCTGTCACCCGGCCATATCGGGGAGCGGCTGAAGGAAATCGCCTCGGGGCGCGCGGAGGCAGACGCGACCCTCGAGGGCTTCGACGTGGTCGCGAGCATGCCGGTCGTGTTCGGCGACGACGTCCGCGCGTGCGCGGACAAGGTGCGGGCGCACACGGCGCTGTACGTGGGCGGCATGGGCAGCCGCGAGCACAACTTCTACAACGCGCTCGCGGCGCGGATGGGGTTCGCCAAGGCCGCCGCCGAGGTCCAGGAGCTCTATTTGTCCGGGCGGCAAGCAGAAGCGGCGGCGGCGCTGCCGCTTGAGTTCCTCGACCAGACGTGCTTGCTCGGGCCGCTGGAACGGGTCGCGGAGCGGCTGCAGGCGTTCTCGGAGGCCGGCGTTACGACGCTCTCGATGGTCGAGGTCGAGCCTGGCGACCCGGTGAACAAGGTGCGCATGCTGGCGGCGGCTTACGAGCTGGCAGGCCTGTCCTAAAACCGGCCGGTGTCGAGCGCTTCATCGGCCAGCCGGGCGGCGTCGGCCATGTCCGGCATCGCGCAGGCGTCGACATACTCCTGGCGGAGCCGGCGAACCAGGTCGGCGACGGTCGGGATGTCGCTGATCAGGTCGATGCCCTGTCCGGCGCTGAAGAGGTTCTTCCAGGGCCGGACGCTCGGGGGAAGGTGGTCGTGCCGCATGCGGCCCGCTGGGACCGGCAGGTTGTCCGGGTCAAGGCCCACGTTCCGCATGGACGCGACCAGCCAGTTGGCCGGCACGCCGGAGATGGCCGCCGTGTACCGCAGGTCCGCGGAGGACTCGGACAGCAGCAGCTGCTTGTAGTCAGGCGGCGCGGCGGACTCCTGCGTGGCGATGAACCGGGTGCCGAGATAGGCAAGGTCGGCCCCGAGCAGTTCGGCCGCGCGGATCGCGGCGCCGTTCGACACCGCGCCGGCCAGCACGATCGTCCCGTCGAACATGGCACGGACTTTGGGGATCAGCGTGAGGTGGCTGATCGTGCCCGAATGGCCGCCCCCGCCGGCGCCGATGCAGGTCAGCCCGTCGGCCCCCGCCGCGATGGCCTTCTCGGCGAAGCGCAGCGAGGTCACGTCGTGGAACACCGAACCGCCCCAGTCGTGCACCCGCTTCACCAGCTCGGTCGGGTCGCCGGTGGCGCTGATGATGATGTCGGCCCCGTACCGGCGGCAGACGTCGAGGTTGGCGGCGAGCTCGTCGGCGGGAAGGCGGGTCGCGAGGTTGACCGCGACCGGTCCGATGCGGGCGCCGGGAACGCGGGCGGCGGTCTCGTCCAGCGCCTGGCGGATGGCGGCCAGCCATTCGGTGAACTGTTCCAGTGTCCGGGCATTCTGCCTGGGCAGGCCGCCGATGATCCCGGCCAGGCAGGCCTCGCGGACCAGATCGGGTCCGGTCACGAGAAACATCGGGGCGCACACCGCCGGCAGGTGCAGGCGGGCCCGCAGGGCCGGATCGAGCGACATGGAACTCCTTGGTACGCTGGACTATTTAAGGATACTCTACTGCCAGGCGATCGGGACTGGCCGGAGAAGGAGAACGGGATGAACAGAGTCCAGGGCAAGGTGGCGCTGGTGACCGGGGCGGCCCGCGGCCAGGGCCGGGCGCACGCCGTCAAGCTGGCGGAGGAGGGCGCCGACCTCATCCTGGTGGACGTCTGCGCGCGGCCGACCGCCGACGTCGAGTACGCCGCGGCCACCCCGGAGGAACTGAGCGAAACGGTCGCCGCCGTCGAAAAGCTGGATCGCCGGGCCGTGCACGCTGTCGCCGACGTCCGCGACCTGGCCGCGCTCGAGAGCCTAGTCGCGGAGGGCGTCGCGGAGTTCGGCCGGCTCGACATCGTGGTCGCCAACGCGGGGATCTGCACGTGGGGCCGCTTCTGGGAGATGAGCCCGCAGCGCTGGCAGGACATGATCGACATCAACCTGACCGGCATCTACAACACGCTGCGGGCCGCCGCCCCCGCCATGATCGCGGCCGGCCACGGCGGCTCGATCATCGCCACCAGCTCGGTCGCCGGCATCAAGTCGCTGCCCGGGCAAGCGCACTACGCGGCCGCCAAGCACGGGGTCGTCGGCCTGGTCAAGGCGGCGGCCATCGAGCTCGGCCCGTACCGGATCCGGGTGAACTCCATCCACCCCTGGGGCGTCCGCACCCCGATGGGGGAAATGACCGCGGAGGGGCAGCGGACGTTCGCCGACAATCCGTCCTACGCGGGGTCGATGGGGGAGATTCTCGTCGACCCGCCCATTTCTGAGCCCGAGGACATCGCCAACGCCGTGCTCTTCCTCGCCAGCGACGAGTCCCGCACGATCACCGGGACCCAGCTCACCGTCGATCACGGCGCGACCAAGGTATAGCAGCGGAAGAAGGGCATCATGAAGATCCAGGTCGACACCAACCTGTGCTCTGGCCACGCTCAGTGCAACGCCGCCGCTCCGGACGTCTACGATCTCGACGACAGCGGCTACTGCGCCATCCGCGAGGCACTGGTGCCCCCGCACCTGGAAGAGCAGGCCCGCGCCGGCGCCGCCGCCTGCCCGGAGCGCGCGATCAAGATCCTTTCCTCCTGAACTGGCGCTCGGCTGAGATGAAGTTCGGCTTCAACGTCCCGGCGGCCCCCGATCCTGACGCGAGCGAGCCGCTGCGCCGGGCGTTCGACGTCTGCACCCGCGCCGAGGCGCTCGGCTTCGATTTCGGCGTGGTGCCACAGCACCCGTTCACGCCCGGGTACCCGTTGTCGCCGTGGGTGACGCTTGGCGCGCTCGCGACCCGCACGACGTCGCTCCGGCTCGGCACGAACATCATGCTGCTCCCGCTGGACCACCCGCTCGACGTGGCGGAGGAGGTCGCCACCGTCGACCAGATCTCGGGCGGCCGGGTGTTCCTCGGGGCCGGAGTGGGGTACCGCCCCTACGAGTACGCCGCCCTCGGGCTGGACTTCCATCGTCGCGGCGCCCGGATGTCGGAGTGCCTCGAGATCGTCCAGCGAGCCTGGACGGAGGAGCGCTTCTCCTTCCACGGTGAGCACTTCGGCTTCGATGACGTCTGCGTGGTGCCGAAGCCAGTGCAGCGGCCGCGCCCGCCCATCTGGGTGGGCGCGAACAGCGACGCCGGGGTGTCGCGGGCGGCGCGCCTCGCGGACGGCTGGCTGGCCGGCTTCGGTGACCGGCTGGCCGCGGTCGCGGCTCGCGCCGCCTCCTACCGCGATCAGGCGGCCGGGCATGGCCGGGCAGCCACCGTGTGCCTGCTCCGTCTTGTCGGCGTCGCCGCCAGCCGCGACGCGGTGGAGAGCACCTGGCTGCCGGGGGTGGTCGAGATGATGCGCGGCTACCGGCGCGCGGGCGCGTCCGGGGAAAAGAGCGAGCGAGCCGCCTCGTCGCTGCGCGAACGGCGGGAACCGACGCTCGCCACGTTCGACGACATGCTGATCGCGGGCACGCCGGCCGACTGCGTCGAGCAGCTCAAGGCCTGAGAGCAGGCGACCGGATGCGAGTACGTGCTGGCGACGTTCCGCGGGCCCGACGCCGGCGAGCAGTTCGACCTGTTCGGGCGCGAGGTGATTCCGGCGTTCGCCTAAGCACCGCAACCAATAAGTACCCTGTTACCTGTGACGGAGCTCCCTGAGGACATTGACGCCTGGCAGACGCTGGCCATCGACGAGACCCGGGGAGGTCCGCACTACGGTCGCCTGATCGAGGCGGTCCGCGCCCTGCAGGACGCCGTGACCGAGGCGACTCCGCCCGACGACGTGACGCTCGACGCGGCCGAGCGGCTGGAGCGGCTCGTCGCCGATCTCCGGCCGTGGGCCGTCGGCGAGCGGGACCGGGTCGCCGGCCGCCGGCCCGACCTGCCCGGCCGCGGGCACCCGCTGCTGCTCCCCCTCATCGTTGATGACGAGGGCGACGACTACATCCGGGGCCGGGTCACGTTCCGCCAGTACCACCTCGGCGGGCACGGCGCCGCTCACGGCGGGACCTTGCCCCTGCTGTTCGACGAGGTCGTCGGCCGGCTGGCGAGCGCGCGCCCCCCGCGCCGCGCGCGCACGGCGTTCCTCACCGTGAACTACCGCGCGATCACGCCGCTCGACACCGAGCTGCGAGTC
>Ga0335073_10009173_pt1 | contig 13884 bp, 8 predicted proteins | sample Lox_Sample_22_FD_207093 | JGI IMG/M metagenome (GOLD analysis project Ga0335073, IMG submission 207093) | Soil microbial communities from Loxahatchee National Wildlife Refuge, Florida, United States - Lox_Sample_2.2 | ecosystem: Environmental > Terrestrial > Soil > Wetlands | place: USA: Florida... | reverse complement strand
GTGCCAGCCGGGCGCCGCCCAGGGCATGAACTTATACGTATCGATCGTCGTCAGTGGTGTTCCGTTTGGCGACGCCTGCTGCGCAGCATTTGCATAGCCTGTGAAGTCGAGCCGGGTGCTCTTCGATCCTGCGTAGCCGATGGTCAGCAGTGTCGTCGGCGCCAGCTGCTGCTGCAACTGCAGGTTGTACTCGACGGCGCGCTGATCCTTGTAGCCAGGCTCGTTGACGTAACCGCCTCCAGTGGTGAGCCAGGGACTCGGTGCGACGACTGGATTTGGAAAATTGCCTTCGAGGTTCGTGATCAGCGTCAGTGGATTGCCCGGGCCGCCCTCCCAAACACCACCCTGGGAGAAATTCACCTGCTGACTGGAAATACCTGTCGTCCACGGCCATGTCGGCCCCTCAATGTCGTTCTGAACCCATTGGCTGCGGCCCGTGATGGTGTCATAGAAAATTCCTGCGCCGCCGTTAAGCACCGTTCCGCTACGGAACTGCCAGGCAAATCCCAGCCGTGGTCCAACGTTATCCTTGATCGGCGGTCCAACCTGCTCGGCTCCGTTCGCAAAGACGATATTGCTGTTCTGGGGAACGCTGGCGATTCCACCGGGAATACAGGGATCCACAAACGTCGAGGTGCAGGCTGCGACAGAGTGCTGAATGATGTATTGCTGATGGAAGATATCCAGGCCATTGGCCAGCCGGTTGTTCAGCATGTGAATCGCTGGCAGATAGTCGTACCTCACGCCGTAGTTGATGGTCAGTTTCGGAGTCAGCCGCCAGGAATCCTGCACATATCCGGACCATAAGGTCATGCTGAAATAGTCTTCTGAGTAGTTGGGCGTTTGAGCTGTGAACGTAGCGGGCAGACCGAGCAACGCCGAGGCCAGAGAGTTGCCGGTTTTGGACGCGTTCACGTTACTTGTCGTGGAGTCGCTGAAAGTGAACTGCTGATAGAGATTGCGCTGCAAACGATTTTGATAGATGAAGTCCACTCCGCCTTTAATGGTGTGCGCGCCCTTCACCCAGGTCACATTACCGCCTGCGTTGACAACCGGATTGCCGCGATACAGCGTTCCTTCATTTCCAGCATTGGAGGTGTCATACGGGCTGGCGAGGTTGACATACATGCCACCGTACTGGCCGAGATTATTGAATCCTGCCGATGCAGCCGCGGCGAATCCGCCCGGCGCCGATGCCTGGCTGAACTGGTAGGGTTTTAGCATCGCGCCGCCGTATCCGTCGACGATCAGGCTGGAGGAGAAAACATGCGTGTATCCTCCGCCAAAGTTATAGGCGTGGTAGTGCGATACGTTGGCATCCACGGTTCCAGTCACAGGCGACGTGTCGTAGACCCACATCTGACTGACACGGCCGAAACCGAAATTCTTGTCGCTCTTGTGAATATCGATCCGCACCTGATAACTGTCATTGTTGTCGACATTGGCTCGATTTTCGATGAAGTTGTATCCTGCAGCTTCGTTGCCGACGGCATTGGAGGACAGATAGTAGGACTGCAGGTATTTTGACATCGTGGGACTGATGAGCCCTGCCGGAACTTTGAGGCACGGTGTTCCGCCGGTTTGCGTACCGTTGCTGTTCGGTGCGATCGGATTTCCGGCGGCATCGCACTGGAAGGGCTGGACCGTGCACTTACTGCCCACGCAGGCCGTTGAGTAGGGGTTGTAGATTGCGTGCTGATAGTAGGAGGACCCAACGCTGGAGAAATCCCCACTCAGTTCCTGAGAAGTCGGCACCAGTGACTGCGACAGCACCGGCTTACTGTAACGCCATCCCTGATAGGCGCCGTAGAAGAACATCTTGTTTTTCCAGATGGGCCCGCCGATGGCGCCGCCGAATTCGTTCTGCACGTAGTGACCCGGAGCCGCCGGTGTCGTGGTCGGTGTTCCCGGAACGCAGCGCCCGACAGAACAAAAGTCACTGAAGGTGTTGCGCGCGTCAAACAGATTATTGCGATCGAATTCCCATACTGCGCCGTGAAACTCGTTGGTGCCCGACCGGGATAGCATGTTGACAACACCGCCGGTGACCACGCCAAACTGCGCATCATCGATGTGGGACTCGACCTTGAACTCCTGCATCGCATCGATGATGGGCAGGAACCCGTAGATTGCGCCGCGCAGATCGGTGTTCACAATGCCGTCCATCAGGTAAAAGGTCTCGCGGTTTTGCTGACCGAAGAATGACGGCTTATAGAAGTTCGTTCCTGGGACAGCCGTAATACCGGCGTCCGTTGTGCTGATACCGGAGCCCTGCGCGGTCGAAACGGGATTGACACCGGGCGAGAGGATCAGCAGGGAAGTGAAGTTCAGCCCATTGAGCGGCAACTGCTGGATTTCCCTGGTTTCAATGACGCTGCCGAGTTCGGAGGAGGAACGTTCGAGCATTACATCCTCGGCGGCCGAATTGACATTAACTGTTTCAGTGGCGGCGCCGACGGTCAACGACTCGTTCTCTGTGAGGATCTGTCCCACCACCAGCGGGAATCGGGGCAGGGCAAGCTTCTTAAATCCCTGCATCGCGACTGTCATCGTGTACGGGCCAGGTGTGACATCGACGAAGGCGAAGTAGCCGCTGGTATTGGTGGCGACATGTCGCGAGACACCCGTGTCGACGTTGGTAAGCGTCACATCGGCGCCTGGCAGAATGCCTCCGGTGGCGTCGGTGATGGTTCCGTGAACTTCGCCGGTGGACTGTTGTGCGCGAAGCGTTGCAACGACCAGAAGCACTCCCAGTAATGCACACAAAGTTGCAAGAATCCGAGGGCGCATGGCTCCTCCTGAACCTGAAATCATTTCTCGTTTCGAATCGCCCTGGGGGGCGGCTTCACAGGCGATTCAACTGGTGTCAAACCCTGAAGCATCCCGGAGGTTAGGTTTTCAGGTAGAGATCTGTCAACTTTAAATGAAACGGCCGTCTCACCAGGTGAGACGGCTCAGGTGTCGTGAATCCTGAGCCTCGGAGCAGAAAGCAGCCCTGAGCTCCACTCGGTGCCTGGGTCTTGCGGATTCTGTTCTATCGGACGGATTCGTCGTAACCCAGGAGCGTCGAAATTCGCTGCCCAGCTCGCCGCACGGCCTGCGCGATCTCGGCTACGCGGGCCCGTGACATCCGAATGACGGGACCGGAGACACTCACTGCCGCTGCGATGTGCCCTGAGCAATCGAGGACTGGCGCGGCAATACACCGGGCGCCCTCCACGACCTCTTCGTTGTCTACCGCATAGCCACGGCTTTGCACTCGGGCGAGCTCGGCCACCAGATCAGTAGAGCGAAGGATGCTGTGGGGCGTTAGTTTTTCAAACTTGCTCGTGGCGAGAATCTCATCGCGAACTTCCGCCGGCTCGCCCGCCAGAATCACCTTGCCGAGGGCAGTGCAGTGCAGCGGCCGACGCATGCCAGGTTTGGAAACCAGGCGAAAACTGTGTGGACTCTCCAATACGGAGAGATAGAGCACTTCCTTTCGTTCCCGGACGCCCAAATTGACGGTTTCTGAAGTCTCGCGCCAGAGTTGCTCGAGCACAGGCTGGCTTACCTTACAGATCGTCGCTTGATACGTGCTTCCCGTTCCGAGATGAACAAGGCGAGGTCCGAGCAGATAAGCGCCCATCCCATCGCGCACCACATAACCCGCCTTCTCGAGGTGCGTCAGAAATCGCCATGCAGTGCTCTTGTTGAGCTTCGCAAGCTGAGCGACCGAGCGCAGCTGCAACCCGCCGGGAGTCGCATCCAGGAGGTCGAAAATTGTCAGGACCTTGGAAAGTACACCCACCGGCGCTGTGCTGGATTTTCGCCGTTTCGCTGACGACAAGCGCTCCGAAATCAGACCCGCCATTTCCTGCTCCAATTCTCGCCGGTCCCTGACGGCGGCCGCTGTTTCACCATACAACATACATGCGGCAACATCTGCATCGCAAAACTTTAATGACACCGCTGAATTGGGCCATCAGGCTCTGATCCGGACTGCATTCCCCGGGGCACCCGCCCTTAGCGCCACAGGCTGAGTCGCCATTGTCAGATCGCCTCCGTCTACAACAATGCCGGCGCTCGATGATCCCTCGGCCTGGAGAAAAATGGCCGCCTGCGCGAGCAGGCGTGGGGCGGTGACCAGCACTTTGCGAGCGCCGATGAAGCGAAGGGTGGATTCCGCCTGGGCATTGCCCTGGATCGCGACACCCATCAGTGCGACGTCGTCGACACCATCGAGGATCAGCGCCGGCCGAAGATCGGCGGTCTCTACTTCAAAGCGGACGTTGTTGAGGGTCAGCCCACGGGCGTTGCGTGCATAGAGCCCGTATGCCGGCATCGGCCCGAGCATGAAATATTCGCCTGCGATTTCCGGTAAGTCACGCCGCGCCGCATCTTCAGCCGTTCCTCCACCGCCGAAAGTCAGATGAACATTCTCGAAGCTGATCTTCTCAAGGATGGCACCGCCTACGCTGCTCAGCGTAATGCAGGAACGCAGCTCTCCTGGTCGGTACTCACTCGGGAAAGGCATGCCGGGCAATTGTGGCGGATTGGTCGTCACGGTTCCATGAATATTGCTGAATGAAATGTTGCGCGCCACAGCCGGCTCATGGCTCTCATCCGAAAGCGCATCCACAGGCGTTGGGCCACCGCTCTGGCGTGCCTGCCGCGGTCCCAGACTGATGCAGATGGGACCCGTCACCTGATCGAGGATCAAATTGGAGAACGACATGTTCTCGAACTTCGAGCCGGGTACACCGTGGAATTTGATCGGGCATCCGAAGACCTGATACAGGACGCAGTTCGTAACTGCGATGTCGCGAGCGACACCTCCGCCGAAGCGGAAACATGACCAGCGAGTGCTGAAAATGCAGTTGGTGATGGTGACGTAGCGGCAGCTTCCGAACAACGCGCATGCGTCGTCCTGGGACAGGACTGTGCAGTCGCTTACCATTACGTATTCGCAGCTGATGAAGTGAAATCCATCATTGTTCCCGTTGACCCGGTTGTAAATGTAGATCCCATTCATGTGCACACGGTGGGACTGAATGACACGAACGCTGTGGTACGCACTATTCAATAGCTCAATATTGCTTACCCGGAGGTTGACGCACTGATAGCAGAGCAGGTGATATGGGCGTTGATGTCCTCCCAGACCGCTTGGCGGAGTTGCGCCTCGAACGGGGGGGTGAAACTGAATTCCCTGTCCGTCGATCGTTCCTGGTCCCTCGACGACGACATTGGTGGCGTTCACGGCATACAACAGCGCCCAATTGCCATCCTCAAGCGTGGAATCGCCGGTCAGCGGGATCGCGTCGATGGCGTGGTAGTCCCGCCCCCGCGCGCTTCCCAGCAGCTTTCCGCCGGCTGCAATGCGGAGGGTCACGTTGCTTTTTACTTCCACCGATCCAATCAGGAAGGTTCCAGCTGGCACTAAAACTATGCCTCCGCCGTCGGTGTTACAGGCATCGATTGCCTTCTGAAGGGCACTGGTGTCCAGTGTGCTGCCGTCGCCTCGTGCGCCAAAGGTTCGCACGTTATAGGTCCGTGTACCGTGGTCGTTCGATTCGTTCGTCAGCTGGGGCGATGTCCCCGTACTCATCATGCCCATTCCCAGCAGTCCCGCAAGCGCTGGCAATGTTTGTCTGCGTGTCAGGCGCGGCCCCACGCCGGTTTCATCGCGGAGGCGAGCAACACCATCCAGTTCCTTCATCATTCCTCCCCTGGCAATCCCACCTCAGAGCGGTTGGATCTTCACATCAAGCAAAGGGCGACGATAGTGGTCTCGTCAACCGACGCGAACGATCGCTGTACCACAGGATGAGACGCGCATCTCGAAATTGTGCTGCGAGAGCTAGTCGCCGTGAGGGCCACCGGGCCGGAGAAAGAGGCGATCTGCAGGCCGCCGCTTTGCGGCTTTCACAGGAGGCGTCGGACATGATTGCTTGTCGGGCGCGAATTCCTTCACCGCAGTATCACGACTCTGGCTGCAGGTCTTTTAGCAATAACTCAAGGCACAGATGACCGCCTGACGTCAGCGGGATGTTCCCTGTCGATAGGGTGAACTGCAAGCAACTGGCTGTTCAGGACCTGATAACCCTTCTCCAGATTGACTCGGAGAAGGGCCTGAAAAGTCGGCACCTTTCCGTTTTGGTCGGTTGCTTTGCGAGAACCGAGAGATTGCATCAGTTCCTCTACACCATTTTTCGATGTAGCCAGCAAGACAGCACCCTCGGTACCGGTGGTGTCGAGTCCGCCGAGATCGACGATGTGGTGGCCGGCAGCGATTCCCGGCGCAAAGGTGATCAAGGCGTAGTCGGCGGTGAGGACCTGGGTGATCGGATCGCGCTCCGTTCGGTAGACGGCGCGCTCACCGGGGCGAGGGCGAGCGTCAATGATTCGGCCGTTCCACAAGTCGTGGATCGAAGTTGGATCGACAAACAGGAAATCACCACTCGGGGGAAGTTGTTCGACGGCGACATTTTGAAACGGCGAACCGAGCAGGATCACGGTGTGCTGCTTCAGATCATCCGTCGTGATGTTATAGCTGGACTCCACGATGGGCGTAGCTCCCATCTGGGTAAACAGAGCAGTGAGGGAGGCCACAGCCTGCAATTCACCTGTGCCTGTATATCCGTTGTCGTAATAGAGCGGGCCGGCCTGCGCGACAAGAGCGGGATTCGAGGCGAACTGGTGTGCCAGGTGAGGATCTACCGGCGCACCGCGATTGTCAGCGGCGCCGTGGCGGAAACGAAACAAGTCGGATGAGCCATCGAGGAGAAATATCGCATCGGCATAGGCGATGATCGGCGAGGAATCCTCATCGAGGAGAGGCGCCCAGAAGGCCTTCACGGTATCGTCAGACAGGCCAGCAGCCTGCTGGGATGCAACTGAAGCGCGTTGGCGATAATTTGCCGTCCAGAATCCGACAGCGAATAACAAAAGGGCTACGACGATCGAGACGGGGATCAAAACGCCTCGCGGCAAACGCGGCTGTTTCGCCCGCGCTGGCGGGCCGGTGACAAATTCGTGCTCGCGCTCCGCTACGGCAATGGGACGCGGATCGGCCACCAGTGGCTGCATGGGCTCGAAGCGAGGAAGGTAGTGTCCGCGGGGAATATCAACCAGAATTGAGTCGATCGCGCCTTCGACGTCGTAGTACTCTTTCAATTTTTGGCGTAACCGATAGACCTGGACGCGAACAATGGGATCGTTCTTGGGATCGAAATCCGGGCGCCGACCCAGGGCTTCGACGCCGATGGTGTACTCCTTGATCTCGTGGGAGTGTTCGCCAAGAACCTTGGCACCGAGGAAGCGGAGAAGGAGTTGAAGAGTCGGTGCCGTGCGAAAAGTTTCCGAGCCGATGATGCGCTGCACCTGATCGTGGCAGAGCGCGGGCGGAACGATAGGGTGATCCACCACGGGCAGGCTTGCCGTCATACCGGTCACATCCTCGCCTCCTGTGGCGCGCAACGATTCTAGCCGTCGCATTGCTGCTTTGCCAACCGATGGCGAAAGGTGAGAGCAATCCTGCTCCGAGGCGCCTGGCATGATGGACACAGCCAGGCGCGGCGACCTGAATCAAACGAAAGGGGCCAGCGCGAGCAGTTGCGGACAAATGTTGCCCGGCGGCCGGCATTCAGTCAATGAGAATCGGATGCCGCAGTCTGTCGAGTCGACTGCCAGGCAATCTGTTGCCAGCGCCCATGGCGACGAGCGTAGACACCGAGGATCAGAATGTCGACGTCGAAAGGCTGCGGCTGCACGCGTGCATCGGTTACTCGCACCGCATATTCGCCGGTGATAACTGCGGAATCGCCGAGGACACGAACGTGGAGGTCCTCCGGCCGCCACGAGATGTAATGCAATTGGTGTGAGCGAATGGCCGTCAGAAAGCTCTGCTTGGTATCAGTCCTTCCACTTGCATGCACGTAGGTCACGTCATCTGCCATGATGACATCGAGGGCTGCCAGATCGGAGCGGTCGAGCGCCGATGTGCGAGCCTGCTCGACAGCGAGGACCTGCTGGGCGCTATCGGTGGCTTTGGACGGGACGGCTGTCTGGTTCATACATGTGGTCATGAAGACAGCGGCGATTCCACAAAGGGTTTTCATGCTTCGGAGTCCTTCTCTGGTTCACGACAAAGGGCAGAATTCTGAAAGGGGACTATTCGCTGCGGCTCAGCCAGCAGGAAAACGCTTCACGAAGTAGCCCATCGGATCAGGTTCCGGTTTTGTGATGCATTTCTCGATCCTCCTTCGAGCCTGAGTGCGGCGGCAGATCATGTACGGCGAGGCGCCCGCGCTCTTCCATTGCTTTCTTTGCTTCGACCGGCTGGCGCCGGCGAATCGCCCGGTAAATTTCACCGTAAGTGCGCGCGGACTCATGAAGATTGAGACCGGGTTCGATATTGATCCGGGAGTCGCGGGAGTCAGGGATCATCAACGCTTCGGCGAAAGGAGCGAGAACGGAATTGGCTGCCGCCCGGGCGACAATGCGATGGAAGCGAGCCGCGTGCTCCAGGTGCTCAGCTGTGGTACCCGCTGCATACATGGCCGCGAGCTCCTCCGCCATGGCGGTGTGGTCATCCTGAGTAGCCCGCTGCGCTGCCAGTCCAGCGAGGTGGGTCATAAGAATGTGGAGCGCTTCTCCCGTATCGTGCAGACGGGTGGCGTAACGCGCGGCAACCAACTCGATCAGAAGTGGAGGCGGGTCTTCCGCCAGCACCACCACGGAATCGGTGCGGCGGAGTATGCCGAGAGTGCAGAGGCAGGCGATGGCAGCATGGGCATGCCGGTTGTTGACTCCGGCCGCTTCCGCCAGCTCTGCCTCGGATGCAATTCGGTCGCCGGGACGCAGCAACGCAGTCTGCATTTGCACACAGAGCCAGGTGACGACGCGGGCGGTTCGTTCGAAGTAAAGCGCGGATTGGTCCGCCCGAGGCATCTTTCCCTCTCCGTCGATCAGAGGCCCGGTTGTGTTTCGACAGCGGCCAGAATCAGCTCTGGACTCCGTCCTTCAGCCCGCGCACCCACAGTGCATTCACATCCGTTGAGTCGTGAATTTCCAGAACCGGTGCGTTCGCCGGCGTCCGGATGTGAAACAGGTCCGCCTGGTTCACGTTCTGCAGGATGATTGCAGGGCGTGCATCCTCGGCCAGCGCGGAGATTTCAATTTCCGAAAGGCTCACATTCTTGACGTGACGCAGATAGAAACCCTGCGAGGGCATCGGGCCGAACATGTTCGGCTCCGGATACTTTTGCTCGTCTTCTACGGGCTGGATAGCCGCCTGCTCCCTGGTGGCGCCGCCGCGATGCTGAATGTAGATGTTGTGGAGGCGGAGATCCTGGATCTCATGTCCGGGGACTCCGCTGATGATGCAGCCAAACGGCGAAGCCGAATTGGAGCACACCACATTGCTGATGACGACACGCTGCAGCGTACCGGTTCCGGTGGAATCGGCCGGACCACGCAGGCGGCTGCCCAGACGCAGGAAAATGGGCGCCTCGACAATATCGCGCATCGTCAGATTAGTAACGCTCACATCCTCCAGCAGAGCGCCATCGACGGTCTCCAGCGCGAGGCCGCGGCAGCCATCGAAGACGCAGTTGGCAATGGTGATGTTCTTAAAGCCGCCGTTGGATTCCGTGCCACACTTAATTCGCCCGGTGTGGGGAACTCGCTCTGAAGGATCAAATTTCCTCCAGGTCCCGTCCAGCATGGTACCTAATTCGTATGCGCCGGTAACGTAACAATTGACAATCTCCAGATTCTCCGTGGCCCGAGCATAGCCGAGTGCGTAACTGCTCTTGGGCACGACTGCGTCATCCCACGGCGAGTTAACCGCGCAGTTACAGACGCGCACGTTGCGGCAGCAGTCGATATCGATGCCATCGCGGTTGGTGTCGATGGTGAGACCATCGATGAGCAGGTTGTCGACGCCGGTGGCGAGAATGCCGAACCATCCACCCTGCAGAATCTGAAAATCCCTCAGCTGGATGTTATGGCAGTTCTTCAGGCTAATCGATTTGTTGCCGACGCCGCTGGTGCGGTGATCCTCCGGTTTGTGTGTTTGCGGGCCATTGTTGCGACTCAGCCCGCGGCCCCAGATTCTGCCTGAGCCATATATCGAAACATTCTCCAGGCCTTCGCCCCAGATGAGGCTGTTGTGCCAGTGATTGTGACCGTAATCCTGGTAGGCTTCCCAAGCCTGCGTCGGTTCGGGTTCGTCGTACCCACCAGAATGGCCCTCTGGCAGAGAGTCGGCGGCGATGATCACGGCTCCCTGGTCGAGGAAGAGCGCCACGTTGCTCTTCAGATGGATCGAATAACTCAGGTATTGCCCGGCGGGAAACGCAACGGTGCCGCCTCCCGCTGCGGCTGCAGCCTCGATGGCACTGTTGATGGAGAGTGTGTCCACCGTCTTGCCGTCTCCGGCAGCACCGAACTGCCGAATATCGAAGTGGAATGCAGCCGTACGAGTGGATCCTGTTGCGCTTCGCTCTCGCTGCGCCTGCATGACGGCTGGAAAGGACGCTATCGCGCTCGCAGCGCCCGCGCCTGCCAGTTTGAGAAAGTCTCTTCGTACCTTCGAATCCAATGCGTCCTCCAGTTTGTCAGGCAATCGAAATATGGTTTCAATGGATCCGCAGAAAATGACGCCGCGTGCCTGGATCACGGCGTGGTAACGGCCGCTGATTGACGTACGATGGCGTCGTCGATCGTGCGGTGAAAATGGTTCCAGCTGTTCCAGCCCCTAGGTGGAGTTAGTGCTAGCTGAGCCGCGCCATGGAAACCGGAGGCCAATACAATCAGCGCTGCGGCGATCCAGATGAGTAATCTACCGTTCAAGCAAAAGGGCATTCCGTCTCCTCTGACAGTCTGATTAGTGCGGCGCGCCGACCTTGACAGGACGCGGGAAGGTCACACTTGCCGCATTCGACGCCCCGCTTACTCCGTTGCTGTTCGCCGCGCGGACCCGATACGCATACTCCTTCCCCTGAGCCACAGAGGCGTCCTCAAACTTCGGAGTCGTCAGGCCGGCGGCAATGGTCTCAAACGACCGGCCGTCGTTCGTTGATTTCTCCAGTTCGTAGGTAGTTGCCACCACCACCGGATTCCAGGTCAGGGAAACGCGGCCGTTTGCGGCGGATGCTCTCAGGTCCGCCGGTACTTCCGGATGGGAACCGCCGGCCAGCAACCCATAAATACATAGTTGCCCGCTGCCAGTATTGTGTGTGCCGAAACTGGCGAGATAAACTTTTCCGTTGACGATGGTTGGCGGGGCCATCTTCGAGTAATTGCCGCAGTCGTCGCGTTGCGGATTGTCGAGTGAGTTCCACAACTCATGCATGATGTTGTTTGCGTCGTAGGCGTGCAGAATGCCCGGTTGCGACTCATGCCACGAGTCGCCAATCGCATGAATGGCTGCCCAGAGAATGCCGTCGCGGTTTCCATTTGCAGAAAGAGAGAGCATCGCTCCGGGATGACCCTGGTTAGCCTCCGGACGCATGGAGAGGGTTGCCGGGTCGAACTTCTCACCGTCGAACCGATAGGCGCGCAGGTGGTCGCGCTGTCCCCACATATAAAGCATGCGGCCGGCGTTTGCGCTCTCCCAGAAAACGACGCTGTGGAGATGCGTGCCCGTTGCCTGAAAATGCTCGATCGCGTGCTCATCCCCCAGGTGGCCCATGTGTTCAGTGTTCACGACGTAGAGTACACCCTGCTTGCCGCCATCGATAACCTCGTGCGTTCTGGGTACCAGCGTCGCGCCGGATGAGTTCAGATCGGCGTCGACGGAATCGAGATAGACATGATTGGTGGGTGTGAACCAATCGAGAAGGTGCAGTTGCGGATCGAGTTTGAGAAAGCTTTCACCGAAGTTGTGGATTCCATCCCAGGAGCCATTGCCAGTGACAACGTAGAGGTTGCCGCGATCATCCACCGCCGGAGCCTGGCCCGACTGCCAGATACTGCCCTCTTCTCCAGTGGGTGTGGTGTTGAATACCGCGGTTTGCTCCAGCGACCGTGCATCGTAGGCAAAGAGGAAACCGTGATACGGCTCTTTGTCGCAGTGCGACGAATAACCGATGTAGACCTGGCCGTTCGCGAGGGCGAGTGCATCCCGCTGGTTTTGCATCAGGGGGTCAAATTCGGGAGCTTCTATGACGACGGGGCTGCCCGGCAGATCAACGCCGGTGGTGATATCGAGCGCATGCAGGCGTTGAACGAAATGGTCCTGTATTCGTGTAAGAGCTACGACGAACAGGACCCCTGGGCTCTTGTCAATCACCGGACTGCCGATGATACCCATGTTCCCGTTGATATCGGTGCAACCGAAGTTAGCGTCGTTCACGTCGGCCGGAGTTCCGAAATTCACATGCCAGAAGGGCGCGGTGTTGCCGGCGTCGTTCGCGTCGAAGGCGTAGACACTGTTGTTGACGGTGGTGACGTAAACAACGTCGTGCGTCCCCCCGCCGATCTTCACATCGGTGACAACCAGCGGCTGACCGTACACCTGATCGTCGACAACATGTTTGATCAGCAAGCCGAATCGATTTTGGTTGACGTTGGCCGGGGTCAGCGTGACCTCGTTCAGATTGGCGCCGGTGCGCCCGAGGTCATTGTGCTGGGTGAGGACATCGACGCGCGCAAGGCTGGGCATGGCCAGCCACAAGAGGCCCATGCCGACAAAAGCCCATGGCGGAATCGGGTGCTTTCGAGGCGCGGTGGGATTTATTGTTGTTTTTGCAGTCACGATGAATGAGTCCGATGATGAACTGAATAGACAGCCGGACTGGTGCCAGTCACGGCTGTCCGATTGTCTCTGTGGTTAAGCGGCGAACTGTCGCTGGCCTGGTTCATGCCGGCTGCATCCTCGCCACGTGAGTTTCGCCGGGCTGGACCTCGATATGGCAATGCGTCCGGAGCATATTGCCGGGTCCTGCTGCGGTCTCCGCACGAAGTTTGTTACCGTCGATCATGAGAGTCTCGGAAGACCCGAGAAAGCTCGCTTCCCAAGTGAGGGCGGCACCACCTTCGTTCGTCAGTGCCGTCTCGAGGTTTCCCGTATGACGCACGGCGACGATGTTGCTTCCAATGGGCAGGTGGTGAAGAGTTGCCCACGAAGTCTCCGGCACTAACTGAGGCAAGGTTGTAACTGCGCCGAGGCGCGGTGTGGGCCGGATGCCCATTAATCCCTGTCCAAGGTTGCCGATAACGGTAAAGGACACCTCGGGATAAGTACGCCGTTGGAGTTGTGGGTCCATCAGGGCCCGCAAAACGATGTACGCGGCATGAGGTCGTCCATATTTATAGAAGATATCGGGCAAATAGCTGACTCCTTCCACGCCTCCGATGACGCCGGTACGGGCAGCCTGATCGAGATGCAGGCGGGCCTCAAGCCGGTCGAGAGAAGCGTTGGTTTTTGGTCCTGGCTCTGTCAAACCAAAGTAGAGCGGAAACTCGATGTCGCTGCCGCCGGTGCTGGCATTCAGATTGGCGTGAAACTTTCCGTCCTCACCGAGAGCTCCATAGAAGGATTGCGTGGCCGGATCCCACCAGTGACTGTTGTAGAACGTCTTCAGCGCCTTTGCTTTTGTGTTGAGGGCAGCGGCTTCGGCAGTCGCGCCGCTTGCTTGCTCAATCGAGGCGTAGTCACAATACGCAGCGTACTGGGCCGCGATCAGATCGGCGCCCACGGCCACCTGATCCTGCAGGTCCTCATCGTATGTCGCGATTCCCATGTGCCCATCACCAGCCAGGTGGTCGAGCAGGCCGTTGCGATCATGGTCCCAGGACGCGACGTAGTCAGTGACGGTCCGATGATAGTAGTCGAGAAATACCGGGTCGGCGATATAGGCATCATCGTGCGACCACAGCCACTGCCGGTAACAGGCG
>Ga0335073_10009172_pt1 | contig 13885 bp, 12 predicted proteins | sample Lox_Sample_22_FD_207093 | JGI IMG/M metagenome (GOLD analysis project Ga0335073, IMG submission 207093) | Soil microbial communities from Loxahatchee National Wildlife Refuge, Florida, United States - Lox_Sample_2.2 | ecosystem: Environmental > Terrestrial > Soil > Wetlands | place: USA... | reverse complement strand
AGATACTACAGCAGAGTCGAAAGAAACTTCGAGGTTCAGCCTTAATGTTCAGAGGTATCAGTATATTACTATTCCTATGCTAATTATCTTCCCTCTGTCTGCGTGAGCTGCTATTCTTGGCAACTCTCGCCACGCTATCCCGACTATTTCCGGCCTTCCCGTTCTCATATATTGCGCACCTCTTCCAGAAAGTATCTTCACGACCTTACTCTCAGGTATCCGCCTCCAAGGCTTTCTCGTATCGCTTCGCTTACCTTCAGCTAGATTCAAGGTACTTCCGAAGTGCAGGCGATCTTCGCCACCCCTGATCAGATTAGCTATCGGTTATAATTACCAATCCTTCCGAACCCATACGCCGTAGTAGTTATATGACTATATAGTATGCATGGAGAAATCTCCCCGGTAACGCGTGCATGTTTATCCATAATCGGCTTTGCCGAAGTTCTTGAAATTCGCGCACATAGGCAGTGAAAGGCCTTATGCTTCGTTCCGTGGCGGCGTGGCTCAGCTCGTGGATTTCTCTTGATACTTCAAGCATTAAACATGAAAACCATTCCAATTAGGAGAACGGGGTTCCCGACTTAGAAGCAGCAGTTAACGGGCTGGAGAGTTTATAAGTACAATGAAGCTTTTACCAAGCTTTGTCTTACGTCCCTAACCTAGGAACAAATCGACTAGTATTTTTTGAATAACTCACCACTCAGTACAAAGGATGAGCACAACCAATCCATCAAACGATTCAAGAACTACGGCTACTGTCGTAGAACAGCCCGATGAACTGCCTGCCACCGGCTCGCCACTGCCAGGAGAGACAACGTCGCCCTTTGATAACCACCAAAGTTCCGATGACCCACCTCCGGACTACTCGCGACGGCAAGATCCTACAGCACCTCGACTTCCCTCGTATGCGCAAACCGCGACAATAGAACAGCTTCTCCCAACGGAAGAAGAGCGCTTGGCGTCGCTGCGAGCCTTCGCCGAGGAGCAGCAGTTCACGCCGAACGATTCGGGCGAGCGCGACGACCATCCTCAAAAGCCACCTAAAGACCCGCTAAAGGTGTTTAGGTGGGTTAAGCGTAAGATGAGCGGCGAGAAGGGAGATGTCTGGCAGAGATTGAATCATGAGCGTCGTCAGAAGTGGGAAGCTGAACGAGGGACTACGGGCGAAGCTCAAGGAGATATTGTGGATGATGGAGAAGAACGACGAACTTAGCGGATAGCAGGACTACTAATGAATATACTCTCCCTTCAAATCATCAAGACTATCACTGTCCTTTGCTCTTATTCTCCAGTTTTAACATTTACGAAAGAGAGGTACCTAGTGATTAAGAAACTATCGTATATTGTCGATATTCTTAAATTCTAACTACCTACAGCTAGAACCTTTGATTTTATTTTCCGAAATTTAGAGCCAGTCGTTTCAGAGTCAGCATCTACGGCGTGATTAGAACTTCAGCCTTGTCTAGGTAGTTATTTACTATTAGTCCTCGTTTTACAACCTGTGCACAGATAGACAGCCACGATTGAGCTAGAACGTATGACAAAGTCTCGCCTTACCGTATAACTATCGCTCCGACGCTTAGATTGACGGTGACGGTGGCGCAGCCAGTGAGCCAGACTTGGATCCAACATCCAACACGGGAGTATGAGACGTATCAAATCAAATTCAAAATATATTAAAGACTTCTGTGCAGTTCCTTTCGCGGTGTTATTAACCACCACCGGGTGTCGGCCACTATGAGTTTCCGTGGCCGCTCGACAAGGATCAACTGTCACACCGCCTAAATTACCCCTTTGCTTTTGCAGGGGGTCCCTAGAAAACAACCGGCAACCACTGAAAAACGTGGATTAGCATTTTGGAGCCGCGACGCGACAACTTCGGCCACGATCGAATCGCTGTCAGCGCATTCGCCGCAAAAATGCTGTCCGCCAGTGATTTTGTCTACTACCTCTTCCATATCCAGGAGCTGCGCGCCATTATCCAGTGGACGAGATGGCACAAACCCGTCCACCCGCGTGATGAGAGCAAGGAGTCGCGCGATGTGAAAGAATGCTACCGCTTCCTCGCATTGACATCGCGCTCGTTTGTAGCTGTCATTCAAGAGCTTCACCCTGAGCTGCTTATGCCAGTAGTCGTCTTCTATCTTGTTCTCCGCGCTCTCGACACCATCGAGGATGACATGACCATCAGCATTGACGAGAAGGAGCCCTTGTTGCGCAATTTCTACACCCACATCGACGACGAGAACTGGACTTTCGATGGTAGTGGCCCGGAAGAAAAGGATAGGGAGGTGCTCGTCAAGTTTGACTGCGTAGCCAGAGAGTTTAACAAGCTCAAGGATGAGTACAGGATCATCATCAAGGATATCGCTAAGGAAATGGGTAATGGCATGGCCGACTACGCAAAATTGGCGGATGCTGATGCCAACGGTGTTAGTGTCAAGACCATCAAGGACTACGAGCTGTATTGCCACTATGTTGCAGGACTCGTTGGAGAGGGGTTAACACGGCAGTTCGTCGAGGCTAACTTCGTGAGCCCGACGCTCCTGCTGGAGAAACCTGAGCTGATGGAGTCAATGGGTCAGCTATTGCAGCAAACTAACATTATCCGCGACATTCGGGAAGATTACGATGCCAAGCGACACTTCTGGCCAAAGGAGGTGTGGTGCAAGTACGTGGAAAAGTTCAGCGACCTCTTCCTACTACAAAACCGGGAGAAGGCATTGCAATGCAGCAGCGAGATGGTGCTCATGGCGCTGAACAGAGCAGACGAATGTCTGTCTTACATGGCAGGTGTCAAAGAACAGTCAACCTTCAACTTCGTGGCTATACCGCAATGTATGGCTATTGCGACGCTCGAGCTCTGCTTCCAGAACCCAGCACTCTTCGACCGGAACGTCAAAATTTCGAAAGGCTCAGCATGTCAAATTATGATCAAATCAACGCAGGACTTCCAACCTGTCTGCGAAGTGTTCTGGCAATATGCGAGGAAGATCCGTAGAAAGAACAAACCCAGCGACCCCCATTTCCTCGACATTAACACTGCCTGTGGCAAGATCGAGCGTTTCTTTGAGAGTAATTTCCCAGAAGAAGAAGCGAAGAGAAAGGCACAGGAGGAGGACAACAAGGGTGTGATGTACTTGGCGGCTGCGACGCTTGGTGTTGTCACAGCTGTGGTGGTAAGAGATATCCTTCACGTTTAGAGTGTAAAGCTAACAGACATGATAGATTGGCGCCGCTTGGTTTGGTTCTTCGGTTTTCACTTCGGTCTAGCCTTTGCAGAGTTGGAGCAAGGCAACCTTTCTCCACACAAATTCTCTGGCGCGGTCGCAAGCATAGCGAACATGTACCTAAGTCACGACTAATTGTAGCAGCACTATTTCAGAACCCGTAATAGGATTCATAGACCCACCATTCAACCGAACTTGGGTACTTTCTTACAAGATGATTAATAGCGCATCGCCAGGAATTCACCAAACAGGGCTTAGAGAAATGGTCGCTGTCACGACGTCTGGTAGCTAGACACGTCACAAGTAATTCGCATTTACGCGTAACAAGGCGTATAGTGGCAAACTTTTCGGCTTGCATCAAGTAATAACGCACATTTCTGTGAAGTGGGCAAGTCCTTGACCTGTCGTCACTTTTGAAAAATGCGAGACCATCACATGTTCAGTCGGACAATCGACTGCGCGGATAAAATTATTTGATTGTTACCGAAATTCAATATTGGAAGATTTCATTACATGCTAGTGTATAAGATGAATTAATGTGGCGCCGAAGCATGCTATTCAAAGGGCGTAGGAATACGGGTTAAGCTGACCGATCTGCCGGCCACACAGCAACCGATATTATCAATATCGCTTCCAGTGGAATACGTCTAACCGCACCGAATACTCTTTCCAGACTTACAACATCTACCCCGAAAATCATCGCTATGCCATACCTAGCTCATGTCTCCGTCGTAGTGCGTGACTACGACGAAGCCATTGCCTTCTACTCCCGCCTGGGATTCGAAGTAGTGGAAGACACTGTCATCCCAGAGCAGCAGAAGAGATGGGTTACCATCCGACCTCCGCCTCCCCAACCTCTGTCCAGTAGCACTTCGATGGAACCACAGACCGAGCCTCCACATGACAAGGCCGAGCAGGAACCAGCGGCTAAGTCCCGATATGCCTCGTTACCGGGCGCGACTATTCTCCTTGCCCGCCCCAGCAAGGCAGAGCAAGATGCCTTTATAGGAAACCAGACCGGAGGACGGGTTTTTTTGTTCCTTGCGACAGATGACTTTGAAAGGGACTTCAAGCGGTTTTCAGATGCCGGCGTAGAGTGGGTACGACCTCCGAAGATAGAGGCATATGGGAAAGTGGCGGTGTGGAAGGATCTATATGGCAATTTGTGGGATTTGATTCAGTACCATTGACGTACTTAGATGGAACTGGAATCTACCTGGTATTCTTGAAGACAATGTAGTCGACTTTGAGTGTAGATTCCACTGGAGTAACTTTACGTATTGATGGTCTCTTTTCCCTCGCGGCTCTTATGCATTTCTCAAGTATGCAGAGCGAGAAGAGCATCTTCATCACCTCAATTTCCACATTCTTGCCTTCCTAGCCGTCAACAATGTCCTTCCGTCTCTCCCAGTACGCTATGCAGTCCAAAATGCGACGCGCATAGCAGCTGGCATCCTTGTATGTTTGAGCAGATTACGATAGATAGAGGTCTGCTATACAATTCTGAAATGGAACAAGACTTTAACACAGGAACTGAGGTGGAGAAAGAGTGAGACAGAGCCATTTGGCTGCGCAGATTTCGAAGACTTAGATGTGAGACTTCCAAATTATGGATCCCTTTGCTTGCTGAGGTTTGCGCGCCTCGCAAGGCGCCTTGTTTGGCGAATTGGAGCCCAAATACACTACTAACTTTCGTCAGGCTCCTCGTATATGCTGGATTGTCTATCAAAAGTATAGATAATCCTTCGCTGCTATCTGTAAGGGATATTGGCCAGACTTGGAGCCCGCCGATGCCAACTGGCATACGATGGCTTGAATTATGCAGTAAGTAGCTTGGTGAGTGGTCGTTAACGCTGCAGTGGATGCAGCCAAGGCATTTGTCATGGCTGCAGCTCCCAAGATTGAAACATTATTTGACATGGATGAAGGATACGAATGCTTGCTGCCGGTGGAACGACTTGATAACGGCGTCTACCTCACAGCTGCCAACTGAACTCGTAGATGATCGACCCTTTCATGTCGTCAGCTTCATAGGGACGTTTTACAATTCCAGCCAGGACAGTTGCTAGATTGTTTGGATATGAGCTCGTTGAAAAGATGGTTGTAGTGATTGAAACACAGTTGAAACTTCGTAATGTGGCGATCATCAACAGAACGGACGCCTAGATAGCAAAGATACTCCTTAGTGGGAGTGTCGCTGATCCTGTTAGTTCGCAACAACGTAGAACTAACGGGATAATCCTAGGCTCGGGTTAGGTTCACCGGCGTCCAAGCAGATGGCACCGATTCATGCATCTTTAGCACCTGTTCGCTTTGGAGGCACTGCAGGAGTCTCCATGGTCAAGTGCGGAGCGGAGGTCACAGGCTATAATACGCGATCAGCGAGTGGGCATCGTATCATTGGGTGGATGAGGTGCAACTGTCGATGTGGTGCGGTCTTTGTGCATCGAATTGTCTCTCTCGGGCTATTCGCTCTCATGCTGCATCGCAGAATTTCTCGATGTGAGGAAGATGAGAGACAATAATCTCCATGAAGATGATTTTGAAGCAGAGTAGCAGAGGCCAGACCGGTCTCCAGTCGCAGTTCAATCTGTTGGACCGTGCTGAAGCGGATAGGCAAGTGATGATACGGTGGCAAATCCGGCGTCCCGGCTGCTGACGCCCGCGCGACCACTCGAGAGAAGGATCTGCAGCGCGAAGTTTACGATGATTCAGAGTCACTTTTCGGCCATCGCCCACAAAATGAAGGGCTACTTGCTGTCATGCAGAGGCAATATATCTTCTGAGCGGTATCTTGATCGGAGATCGAGATGGCAAAGCAGACCCTTAGGGATGAACGAGTGTCATCGAAGATGTGATCTCAGATATATCAACGTAAAGGTTCGGACTGCGGGTTTAAAAGTGGAGAAATAAAATCCAGTCTGAAAATCAGAACAGGATAATCATTAACGTTGTTTAGATCGAAGAAACTCTTGCCGTACTGTGATGTCGAGTGCCGAGAACGTTTGCCCAGTAGAATGGAGTGTAGGACAATGTGGTGCGAATCAGCCATGACGAAAATGAAATGGAGAAAGTACCGGCCGCTTTGGGCTCAACATCCGAGTCTGGGATTTGATGATGGTGTTCATGTCTGTACCAGACCTAGAATAACTTGGCTCTCGATCATATGCCAACTCTTCTTATTCGACGAAAGAATGTGATGAGTGCTCGTCGCCCAGGACGTACCCGAGGAGGCGGCTATGAAGAGAATGGCCCCGTGGGCGGGTAGACCCATAAGGCCATTGCATAACGCAGTTGCAAGAGGAAGAGGAGATGTTGAGGATGATCGGAGAGAAGCACAGGATGTGATTGCAACACCATAACAAGGAGCAGGCCAAGCTTTGGCCTGGCAAGGTTTAGCGGTGCCAAGGTCACAAGGACCCTGACAACCTAATCAGCCTCTGCCGTCTTTGACTGACGACATACGACGTCTGCAACTCCAAACCCTGTCCTGCCCACCCAGACCCGGTTCATCCTGAACTATGCGCCGCTTGATTCTGGTCTCAATGCAAGGGCATACACTCGATCCTCTACCAGACGTAAGTGGCGAGCATCTTCCCAATGAGGTAGGATCTTATTTCGGTCGCCAGCACTCTGCTGCCCACCATTTTGGTTGTTGATGGCGCACTATTTCCGGGCTTTCACAACCAACCGCATGCCGTGGTCAAACCAGAGGAGTCGGTCGATATTACACGAGTTCCCGTTCCAAGGCAGAGCACCACAGTTCGGCCTTGTGAGCCGCACCCTCCGCGAACCTGTGGCCAACTTGCAATACAGTTCCCCGGTTCTGCGGTTCGTCAGACGAACTTTAAGACTAGGCTGGCTGAGCCGCCGATTCTCGCGGCAAAGTCACCCAGGCGGATATGACATGGAAGGGACCAAGATCTTCAGCAGTCCAGCATTGAGCCGAGCAGCTCGTTATTCGTTTGCCGCTATGCGAGCCGTGGTAGCTTTTTGTACATCCGTTCCCATGGCCAAAATGTCTCAAAATATTAACGCAGGGTCAGAATGATCGACTTCACTGACGACCAGTCAGGATTCTACGATAGAGGCATCCATGTTCTCCCGCAAGGAATGACAGGGATCGGGTGAACTCAGGGTAGAAAATGATGCAGAGATGTTGGCTTGTGGCGCCATCCGATATCATTCTTACGGATCTTTTGCCGCTCACGGATGGCGAAGAATGTTAGCGCCATATGTCTGCAGAACGCCCGAATCAACACCCTTATACAGCCTGATGCGCCGTACGCCGGCTTCAGGTTTCTTTCCTACACATAGACTCCGTCTCCTACTAAAAGCAGGTTCTTTGCGAGCATAAAAACGACTCACAAACACTACCACCATTCACTTCAAGTAACAACAACCACCCGTCCTTGTTTATTTCCTACCACTCCAATCAAATCATTCAAAACGGCTATCACCATGGGCTCTCCATCTCCAGTCACATCCTTCGGTGGAGGTGGCTTTTCACAGCAACATTTTGGATCTCAGTTCGACTTCGACGATCCACGACAGGCAATGTCGGCATACGCTCGGTAAGCACCAAGCATTATCTTCCGTAAAGGTACTCGTATTGTCAATTGGACCTGAGGCTTACGGTTATGATGAACAGTGCCATGCATGCCCATACCAAGCAGCAATTCGACATGGCCACGACGTCCGCACGAAGACGCTCGCAGGGCGGCTCGACTCCCACTCTGCGGAGCGACACTGCGAGCGTGAATTCTGTTGGCTCGACGGCGTCATAGCGTCGTTCAGAAACCACATGACGCTGTCGCTAGGCCCGACTGTTTGAACGACCAGTCTGCATCTTCGATACATTTTTTTATTGATATGAAAACGAAGCAACGAAAGATACACCAAAGCAATAAGACTGGATTCTTGGGTACCCGCATATTGCGAACGTACCAACTCATAAGTGGCGTTTGTCATTTCATCGTCGAGCCTTGGTGGCCGAGCCTAGGCATTAGACTCTGCTTGCCACGGCCGTCTCAGTGACGTTTGTTTATTGGCGCAAACCGGAGGATCGAGGGTGCGTATTTCTGCATTAACGTTGATGAGATGGGTAACGTCTCCATCGTATCTTGTCCTTATGGACTAGTCGGCGCAAAACAAAACTCAAATGCTCAGCTGTACATAGATCAATCATTCCTATTTCCATTAAACCTTCCCACCTTGATACCACGTGAGCGAACTTCGTTGTCACGAGGATTTATGTTGAGAGTGCCAACATCTTTTTGTGCACAACGCCGAACCCTACGCATGGGTCGGGAGTACGTCACGGCGGTACCAAGTTGAAGTTGGTCGAAGTCGTTGGAAGAAGGTACTCCTTCGCATTTCCAAATACATATAGGGTATTAGCAGCTCTAAGTTAGAGTGAAGTAGATCTAGATACACAAGCCGCCGTCCAGACGCAACCACCGCACGGCTCGTCCAACCGCCGTGAACCCAAACGCCGGTCAACATGCACACAACATCCAGCCAATACCTTCGCCCCAGAGCCACATTAGCAAAGGCCAGAAACGACGCCACAACCCTACGCCCTCACGCCGAGCCCGCGCCCTCCCAAAACCCAGCAGCGGCCGCCAAATCGTCGACGTTGAGCAGGCCGGCGCCGGCATCCCACAGCTGCCTCCAGAGGGCATTGCGGGTCTGGACCGGCCAGGCCGGGGCGTCCCAGAAGCGCGCGACGATGCCACGCGCCTGCGCGACCTTGACGGCCTCCTGCACGCGCGCCAGCTGCATGGTGTTGAGGCCGCGGCTCCATGTCAGCGGGCCGGTGACCGCACCCAGGTCGGCCGACGCCACGGGCGCGGTCAGCGCCGTCACGCCGAGGTACGCCGCTTCGGTCAGCGATGAGAGCGGCGCGTCGAAGAACGTGTAGCGTGGCGAGGACGCGGTTGCGGGCTCGGGGCTGAAGTACGTGAAGGGGGTGTTGCCTGTGCCGATTACCGTTACTGGCCCCGCGTTGAGCGTTTGACCGTCGGTCGTGCTGAGGTAGCCGGCGTTGAGGAGGGGCTGCAGATCTGTGAGCACCTGTTGCCAGGTCTCTTCTCCGGACGTTTTAAGATCGATGAAGAGATACAGCGTTTGCGAGGAAACGGTGTCGAAGACGCCATTTTTGGTTTGAGAGCCGTCGACAAATGGAGTGGTAGGATTCTGAGAGCGAAGGGTATCAAGGATGGGCTGAATGTAAAGAGAATCCAAGGTGCGCTCTACGGTGAGAGCAGATAGCTCATGGCCGACCTTTGTGAGATGAGTCAGTATCAAATCATGGAAGTGTTCAGCTATTGGTTTAAGTCAAAAAATACAATATCAGTGCAAACGAGTATAATCAGAACGTGTGTAAAGCTGTTAAGGACTAAGTTGTTCTCCGTATTGGGCGAGATCCCGTGATGATGCATGAATACCGGGGTGCTAGATAACGAAACACCGTGGAGATGACTATCGTGCAGCGCTCCATGCGAACAAGGCAAAGCAACATCCACCGTCCGCTTAAGCGGCACAATCCAATTCTTGGCGCAGTAATGGAGAGCAAAGCTGTTTGGTCTGCAATATACGAGAAAAAGATTGAATACGGAAAGGATCGGCGAGCCGCGCAATCAACACCACAAGAAGAAAAGGCACAACTTACATAGAGGGTGCCATTGATGAGCCAGACGTCTGCTTCTACTGAAATCGCACCATAAGATAGAGCAGAATAGAAAGGTACGTCGCGCCAATAATCGTTATGGGAGTGGAGGGGTTTCTGTTTTGAGTTCAGCACATGGCAAGGTGGAGGGAGACAGTGAGCCAACTTACAGGTACAATGCCTCGCGTAAAGTCAGTAGGGTAGGAATATAGATTGCTGCCATGAGTATTTGATAAAACGTTTTGGAGAGGAGTTGAGACATAGCCGAACCCGAAGGGCGGTGTTGCTGCGGCGGTAGGGGAGACGGCATTGAGAAGGACGAGTATGGAGAAGACGAAGAGCATCGTGGAAGGGAAGAAAAGAGATATTGAAGACAAGGGCCAAAGATAGAGAGGTCGTGTCATGATTGATGAATGGGCGCGTGGAGATCAAAGGTTGGTTGAGTCGAACAGGAGAGTAGGCGGTGATAGGAGTGTGCGGGTGCTTAGGCGTGTGTCGTGTGTCAGAGGGTGGCATTCGATCAATCAGAACAACACCTTGATCAACGTTACCGTGCGGTACGTGGTGTCGCAGCGATCGCTCCGAACCATGAAAGTCCCTGAGGCTCAGGCTCGTGGACACTTTGACAATTAATTTTGCAAGCGCGGCGGAAACGCGCTCACCAACCGTTAGCCCATGTGCTTAGTGCAGAGCGTGCGTGGTCCGTGAGCACGGGTAAAACCTTGATGGCGATGGCTTGGAAAAAGCCTCAAAGCTGTTGCGAACACCAGACACTACCGACAGAAGTTGCGAAGCCAGCAGGGGCTTGGTCGTGGTTACATCATTGGGCTGGGCTCGGCGCACGAAAAGTCCACGACAGAGCCCATGGAGCTGGGCAGCTGCGGCGTAGAAGCTTCCTTAACCTTTTATCGAGCTCGGAGTCGACATTGACCAAGTCTTGGTTCCTGAGCATCAGCTACCCGGAAAAGGCCGCAATTGACCAAAAGAAAATTGAGGTGGACGTCCAGTCCATCTCATTTAGCGAAACCTGTCGTTTGAGCACAGCCGTCAGTAATGTGCCTTGTCATAAGTTATCGTAGTTAGCGCCGATCGTTTTAAGGGTGTCTGACAAGGACTTGCCTTCGTTTGCCGAGTGATGGGTATTTTGGGATAAGCAGTGGCATCACCATAATCTTCAACCTCATCACCGTTGAGATCTGCGCCTTGTTCAGAAGTCTATCCGCCAACACTTTGCTAGAGTAGTGAGATATCAAATCTAATTACCTAGACACGCTGCAGAGAGAGTCACAGTTGTGCAATTTTCTCTACTCGCGATTGCAGCTGACCCCTTTAAAGTTGGGGGCTACATTTTGCGGTGAACCGATAAAGAGCTTGGAATTGTCGTCCTTATCCAAGCCCATTTTCAAACTTTTCTTTTGATGTCAAAGATGGCTACGGACGGTCTCAGCTATCTAAGATTGGCGGCGATCGTAATTGGCGGTTCCGTTGGCCTTCTGTTCTTGCTGAAACAATATTCGCTGCGAACAAGAGATCCCAGAGAGCCTCCATTTATCCCTGAGACAATACCGCTGATTGGACATTTGATCTCACAGATCAGCGAGGGAGGCTCGTTCTTCAAGAGAATCTAGTAAGTCTTATCAACATTCGCCAGAAACACATCTCCACCGATGTCAACCAGCGGGACGTCCTGTGAAGCGACTTTCTACTCAGCAGATATCTACCAATAGTGGTCTTGGGCGAGAATGTTCGTGACCATGCATCTATTCGGCTCCAAACTGACATACATCTGCGCAGTGACAAATATCGATACCCAATCTTCACCATTCCAGTTCTTCTGTCTGGCCGCCAGTACATCGTCGCCTCACCAGCACTGATCTCGCTAGTCCAGCGCAATGCCAAAACGCTATCCTTCGAAGTCATCGTCAGTGAACTGACTAGCCGCATGGCTCCATCCGATCCCGGCGCCGACATCATCATCAAACGTGGACTCGAGACACGCGACCCTGCGCACTCGCTGCTCTTGGCAATGCACGACCTGCAGATTGAGAATCTCGGCCCTGGCAAGGTTCTGGACAACATGAGCGGTACGCAACTGCAGGAGATGGCACGGATGGTGGATGAAATCGACAGCGGCGTGACGACAGGCCTGTTCCAGTGGCTGCGACATCTCGTCACCATAAGCAACATGCTGGCCGTGTACGGGCCTAACAACATCATGGCGCTAGATCCGTCGCTCGAAGAGGACTTTTGGCTCTATGAAGCTGGTATGTCGACCTTGCTCATTGGCGTCGCGCCGTGGTTGCTTGCACCCAAGGCGTATCGCGCTCAGAGAAAGCTTGTGGACGCTCTTGCGCGGTGGGCTGAGAACGGCTATTGGAATGACGCGAGCGACTGGATCAAGAATCGTCGAAGCCTGAACATGAAGTACGGCTTGTCAAGTAGGCAGGCTGCGCAGGTAGAGGTAGGCATGATGTTTGGCATTCTTGCGAACGCAATGCCAACGACGTTCTGGCTACTTACGCACATTTGGTCGCGACCGGAGCTGCTAAAAGAAGTGAGAGAGGAACTGGAGAGTGCTGACGGACTGGTCAAGGTCGAAGGCAGCAGGCGAATAATCAACATTCAGGCGCTGAAGACTCAAGCTCCGCTCCTCAACTCAGTTTTCCGGGAGGTCTTAAGAATCACAGCGCCGGTAGTATCCGTCCGCGTCGTTCTTGAGGATACCATAATCGCTGACCAATACCTCCTCAAGAAGGGTTCGGTGGTGCAGATACCGGCATTGATCGCCAACTTGGACCCTAACAATTGGGGAAGTGATGCACATGAATTCAATCCGAACCGTTTCCAGAAGACAGTCAGCGGCACCATTACGAACAGCAGACAGGATACCGGAAAGGAGAAGACAGTGCACCCAGCAGCATTCAGATCGTTTGGAGGCGGAGGAAGCTTGTGTCCTGGTCGCCACTTTGCTCAAATGGAAATTGTGGGACTCTCCGCGATGCTGATACTCGGCTTCGAATTGAAGCCGCCGGGTGGAGGGAAAATAGTCGTGCCGGAACAGACGAATCTTATGCTACCGCTGAGCATCTACCGTCCTAAGCGCGATGTGAAGGTGGAAATCAGAAGGAGAGAAGGAATGGAGAACATGAAGTGGTCATTTTCGAAATAGATCATACTCAAAAGCATCAAACTCCAGATAGAGATGCATGTACCTGCGCAAGAAAAATAATTAATGCACATGTATACCGGTTTCAAAAAATAGTTCCCATGCGTCAACTGGCTCCCAATGCTGTTGTTCTCATCTGAAAGACGACGTCGAATAGAACCATGGTAACACTAGCTTCAACTTAAAGAAAAAAAAAAATTTAGTAGTAAGCTCTCCCGCCGGGAATCGAACCCGGGCCACCTGCGAGTTGCAAGGCGAACTTCATTGGATGAAACCGCTCATGACAAGCAGGGATCATAACCACTAGACTACGGAAGATATTAGCGTCACTGAGGACGCCGTAGCCTCTTTCTGAGTTGGAAGGGAGGTTTTGATACAATATATATACTGTGTCTAAAATGTGCTCACCGCTTTAGCCCGCCTACCTCACATCGTCGAACACGGATGCCTACACGATTTCGACTGCGATAAAGTCATACTGTGTCCCATCTTTTAAGCTTTAAATCATTTAACCACCATTGCCAGCATCAGAAATTTCCTAAACCGGATAGCACAGTTCTCGCAGTGCTCGTCTGGCTGGATCCTGCTTGATGGGGCTTACTAAAGGCTGAAGATTGCCATATCGACTTGGCATTCAGCATGGAGCAGATCATGTGAAAACCTGCACCTGGCAAGAGCGTCGGTGCTCCGACTGATTTCAAAATTAGACCTTATCGTTCATTGCGAGATAACCACGACAGTAGAGCAACTAAGAAAAGAGCATGGCCAGTTATTCGCAGTGGCTTCTACAATAGTACGATAAGGCCTCATCTTGGTCTA
>Ga0335073_10009171_pt1 | contig 13885 bp, 11 predicted proteins | sample Lox_Sample_22_FD_207093 | JGI IMG/M metagenome (GOLD analysis project Ga0335073, IMG submission 207093) | Soil microbial communities from Loxahatchee National Wildlife Refuge, Florida, United States - Lox_Sample_2.2 | ecosystem: Environmental > Terrestrial > Soil > Wetlands | place: USA... | reverse complement strand
CTTGGGGCCGAAATCACCGATGAATCCCAAAACTCCGTGGAACAGCGCCAAGCCTTATGACTGGAGCAATCCAAAGAATACGGATCCTTATTATGACATAGCCAGCCCGCCGGCGAACGACTTGCCGACAGCTAACAATGCGGCCACGTCTTCGACAACGTCAGGTGCCGCGGCTAATGTTAATCCATAGAAGGAAGCTGGCATTTAACGGCGCGCCTAACCAGGCGCGCCGTTTCTCTTTTAATCAGCCGCATTGCGGACGGCAATGCGTCTTAAATAATCGTAAGAATAGATTCCCGTTGTGTGTCCATCTGCCCAGGCCGGCTGAATGGCATAACCACCCACCGGGGAGAACCGGACCAACTCGAACGCCGCCGCCGTCAGATGTCGTTCCGGGTTTTTATAAATATTTCCCAATAGATCCGCTTCACCCTGGCAGCCGGCGCACGGACAGCATCGCCGCAACGTTTCCAGCGGAATGAAACTCTCGCTCCCGTCGTCCCATTTGATGGCCAGTTCATGGCCGATCGGTTGAATGTCCAGCGGGCGCATCAGCGTTTTTTCAGGCGCCGCTCAAAAGCGGCCAGGGTTTCGGGGCTGACATGGTGTTCGATGCCCTCCGCGTCCAGTTGGGCGGCTTTTGGGGAAATGCCGAGTGATCGCAGAAAGGCGACCACGGTTTCATGCCGTTGCTTGCTCTCCGCCGCCAGCTTCCGGCCGGTGTCGGTCAGAAAGATGGCGCGGTACGGTTTGGTGTTTACGTAGCCCGCCTGTTGCAGCCGCGCCAGGGTGCGATTGACCGTGACATGGGTGACGCCCAGCCGCCGCGCCAGATCGGTCACGCGCGCTTCGCCGACCGACGCCGACAGATCGGCGATGGCCTCGACGTAATCCTGCGCAATCTCCCCGGCCCGGTCGCGACGGGAGCGGTGAAAACTTTCGGCCGGCGGCAACGGCGGATGCGCGCTGCGGACCGGGTCGGATGATTTGTGGGTGGTACGCGGCACAACTCCGATAATAAAACCTAGGCTGCTTATTAGTCGAGGTTTTATTTTGTAACCCAGGCTACATTTGGGTTGACAAACCGCAGCCTGAATTGTACCTAGGGCTACACATCGTGTTTATGGGTAAAAAGATTGCGATCGCGGGAATCGCCGCTGGATTGATTGGCCCGCCGGTAGGCGGCAGGGCGCAGGCGGCACCCTTGCCGGACAAAAGCGGTTACAGTCTTTTCAATCCCGTCCCGGACAATTTGATGCGGGACTTGAGCCCCGACCGGCCCGATCAGACTGAATCGGCTTACACGGTGGACGCCGGCCATTTTCAATGGGAAATGGATTTTGCGAATTTCACCTACGACAAATCAGGCGGCGTGACGACGAAGGCGTGGGACGTTGGTGATTTCAATTTCAAGGCCGGCCTGCTCAATAACGTGGATGCACAACTGGTCTATGACAATTATCTGAACGTGCGGACGACTGACGGCGCGGGCCATGCCGCCACGCAATCCGGTTTCGGCGATCTGACCGCGCGGTTGAAAGTCAACTTGTGGGGCGACGATGGCGGCCAGACGGCCTTCGCGCTTCTGCCTTATGTCAAATTTCCGACAGCCACGGACAATCTCGGCAACAATGCCGTCGAAGGTGGAATCATTTTGCCACTCGCGGTGAGTTTGCCGTGCGATTTTGATTTGAGCACGGAAACGGCGGTCGGCTTGATGAAAAATGATGACCATGGCGGTTACCACGAGGAATCCATCGCTTCGGCCAGTTTGGACCATCCCATTATCGGAAAGTTGAGCGGCTTTTTGGAATTTTTCAGCAACTTCACCACGGCACGTCACGCCGGTTGGGTGGGAACGGTGGATACGGGTCTGGAATATCTGGTCACGAAAAACATCCAGCTTGATTGTGACTGTTATTTTGGTGTGACGCCGGCGGCAGCCGAATACAACCCGTTTTGCGGAATCACCGTGAGATTTTGACCAGGGAACGGGACTTTATGAGCAACGAAAACAATGTGCCCACGGACTTGAATGAACCAGCGGCGGCCAAGGTCGCCGCGGTTTCGCATCCCGGAGCCATGTCGCTGGAAGGAATGCACAGCAGCGTAAAAGTGCCCCATCATAAAGCCAGTTTCTGGCGGCAAATGATTGCCTACTTCGGCCCGGCGATTTTGGTCAGCGTGGCTTACATGGACCCGGGCAACTGGGGAACCGATCTCCAGGGCGGCGCCCAGTTCAAATACGGACTACTTTGGGTGGTCGGCCTGGCCAGCCTGATGGCGATCTTCTTGCAGATGATCGCCGCGCGGCTCGGCATAGCAACCGGGCGCGACCTGGCCCAATGCTGCTACGACTGGTATCCCACGTGGACGCGCTTGCCGAACTGGCTCATGGCGGAACTTGCGATCATCGCGTGCGATTTGGCCGAAGTCTTGGGAGGCGCGGTGGCGCTGAATATGTTGTTCCATATCCCCATTTTTTGGGGAGTGATCATCACGGGCCTTGACGTGCTGCTGTTGCTGGCGATGCAGCGGTTCGGAATGCGGACCATCGAAGCCATCGTGCTGCTACTGGTGGCGACCATCGGCGTTTGCTACTTCATCGAGATTTTCATCCTGCCCCAGACGCAACCCAGCTTTCTGGAAATGGGCCGGGCGATGATCCTGCCCCGTTTGGGTTCGGCCACCATGGTTTACGTGGCCATTGGCATCATCGGCGCAACGGTCATGCCACATGTGCTGTATTTGCACCCCGCCTTGGTGCAGAGCCGCAAATTCCAGAAGGACGACGAATCCATCCGAAAGGCAATTCGCTTCAACACCATTGACGTCATCGCCAACCTGTCGGTCGCCTTCCTGATCAACGCCGCCATCCTGGTGCTGGCCGCGATTGTTTTTTACGGCAAGACCAGCGTCACCGTCGCCGGCGGACAAGTGGTCCAGTTCAATGATTCGACGGACTGGATCCAGGCGGCCTACCTGACTTTGGCGCCGCTGATGGGCACGGCTGTTGCCGGCACGCTCTTCGCCATCGCGTTGCTGGCCAGCGGGCAAAGCGCCACCATCGTCGGGACCCTGGCCGGCCAGGTGGTGATGGAGGGCTTCATGCACTGGCGCATGAAGCCGTGGTTGCGGCGCCTGATTACCCGCTCGCTGGCCATCATCCCCACGGCTGTCTTTATCGGCATCCGTGGAGCCAATAACATCACCGACCTGATTGTCCTGAGCCAGGTGGTGCTGGCGCTGCAACTTCCATTTGCGATGTTCCCCCTGATGCACCTCGCCAGTTCCCGCAAGCGAATGGGGCAATGGCGGCTGGGATGGTTCCTGCTCATCGCCGGCTGGGGCTCGGCGTTGCTGATCACGGCCTTCGACTTCTACGGTCTGCCGGACGCGGTGAAGGAGGCCTGGCAGGTCATCGTCGGCCATTGACGATTTACGATGGATGCTGGATGATTTGCCGCCGCGTCATGCTGAAACCGCAAATCTTAAATCAAAATTTATAAACCCGTTCTGGCCGTGTATAACAAGATTCTGGTAACCCTAGACGCGACGCCGACCGACCGCGCCATCATCGAGCACGTCAAACCCCTGGCGAAATGGGCAGGCAGCCGCGTCGTGCTGCTGCATGTGGCCGATGGTTGGGCGGCGCGCACCTACGGACCGGATGCCGTCAGCCCGGAAATCACCGAGGACACGGCGTATCTGGAAAAAATCCGCGCTGAATTTCAGTCCGAGGGAATCCCGGCCCAAATCGAGCTGGCTTACGGCGACCCCGGCGACGAAATCGTCAAATGGGTCGGGACGAAAGGTTGCGATCTGGTGGCGATGAGCACGCACGGTCATGGTTTCCTCGCCGACCTCGTTCTGGGTAGCGCCTCGCGCCGGGTCCGGCACCGCGTCAGCGTGCCCGTGCTCCTGTTGCGGGCGAAGTAGAAATAATCTTCAGTTTTGCGTTTTGAATTTTGAATTGCGGCGTCAAGCGGATTCCCGATTAAAAATTATGAATTCAAAACTTAAAATTTCCCGGCCGCTCGACCAGATGCAGCAGATTGCCTTCGAGATCCTTGAAGAACAACACGCGCCCGCCGCCGGCCGCCGGCCGGACTCCTTCGCCAAACTTCACGCCGTGTTTTTCCAATTCGGCTTTGGCCGCCTCGATCGAATCCACCCGCAGTGCGACGTGGCGAAAACCGGCGAGTTTGTTATGGCCGCGATTTTCCGGCGCACTGTCGGCGGCGTAAATTTCAAACCAGCCTCCGCCCGGAAGGGCCATCAGGCACGTCGGCGGACTCTGGCCGTTGTTGAATATTTCGCGCGCCCCCAGGACCTGCTCGTACCAGCTTTTTAACGCCGCCGGGTCGGGAGAAGGAACCGCGATGTGTTCGAAGGCGATGTGCATTTGAATGTTAAATGAGTGATTCGTTAAATGGTTAAATGGGCGAAGGTGGGTCGGCAATCACTTAATTAACCGGTCACTGATTTAGCCGATCCACCGGCTGAAATTTTCGTTCGCTCACCCGGGATTTTCTGTATCTTCGCCTGACATTTTTATGAATGCCGAACCTTTTCTCCAGCAGCGGTTGATGTGTATCACCACGATTGACATGGCCGACGATGCCATTCCCCTGGCGCGAGCGCTGTTGGCCGGCGGGTTGAACGTCATGGAAATCACTTTCCGCACCGCGGCTGCGGCCGAATCCATTCGGCGCATCCGACAGGAAGTGCCGCAGATGGCCATCGGCGCGGGCACATTGCTGACGGCTGAGAACGTCGGAGCCGCAGTGCAGGCAGGGGCGCAATTTGGTGTCTCACCCGGCCTCAACGAGACGGTTCTGGCCGCGGCCAAAGCTCAGTTGCCGTTTTTTCCGGGTGTCATGACGCCCACCGAAGTGGATCGGGCGCTGAATCTCGGCTGCAAATATCTGAAATTTTTTCCCGCGGAACCCGCCGGCGGGGCGGCGATGCTCAAGGCGCTGGTCGCGCCGTTTGCCCATACCGGTGTGAAATTTCTTCCCACGGGAGGCATCAATACCACGAGCTTGACGGGCTATCTCGCGCTGCCGCAAGTGGCCGCCATTGGCGGTTCATGGATGGCCGAAAAGAAGCTCGTTACCGAAAAGGCCTGGGACAAAATCGCTGCGCTTACGGTCGAAGCGCTGAAAGTGGTTTCAACTTCGTCGGCGAAAAATATCGTAAATTGAGAATCAATTTCCGATGGTCACCTGCAAGGCCTGATCACGCCGTTCGGCGAACCGCTTGACGTAGTCTTCCCACTGGACGTGGTTTGTAAAATCACCGCTGCGGTCCCAGCAGGCGCCGAAATAATACGTCAATGGCTGGCCAACCTGGGCTTGTGTGATGGCGAGCAGATCGCGGATGGGCGGATAACCCTCATGCGTCGGCTGTGGTACCGCCGCGTGAAGTTTGGAGTCGGGCAGGTTCGGATCATCGTTCGTGAACGCTTCCACGCTGCCTTTGGGCAGCACGATCGCGACGCCGATAATGCCTTTCGGTTTGTCTTCCGGCTGCCAATAACTCATCCATCCTTCATTCTGGTCACCGGCGATGAATTGCACACGATTGCTGGGGCAGGCGCGCTCGGCCAGGCCGACACCAATAGTCAAAGGTGATTTATCCTCACTCCTGAACGTACTCTGGGCTTTGGTGAACCATGACCCGGCGTCAACGCTGTAACGCTTGGTCTCCGAAACTTTCCGACCGTTGCCCGCGTCCCAGGCGTCGTAGGTCAGCTCAAATTCCGACCGGATGGGGCCGGTGGTGATCAGTTTCCAGTTGTGGTAATTGCTGGAGGTATGGAGTTTTTTACCGTCCCAGATGCCCAACCCGCCACAGCCGCGGCTGTGACCGACGCGGTAATCGTCCATGAACGAGCCGTTGTCCTCGTGGTAATGGCCGGTCTTGTACATGGTATCCACGATGAGGCCGCGGTCTTTTTTAATCCACACGTCCGGCGCGCTGCTGATGGTACCTTCCGCCGGAATCAGCGCCAGACCGTACGCGCGGTGCGCAATCCGGTCGCTTTCCCACGCGAAATCGTCGTACCGTTCCGGCACGTAGCGGGCAAACGTCTTCACGATGGGCGGCGGCACGGTGGCAAGAGCCGAGGCGTCCAGAATGCAATAAATCCGTGTCTCATGCGGCGCAAGGTCAACCTGGAAAAGTAATTCGTTCTCATTTGTCTCCGGTGCGTAAATTTGCGAATCCAGAATGCGTGAAGAAACACCGTCCATGACGGCAAATCGAACGGTTTTACTCCAAGGAAGATTGGTCAATACGTTGTTCAAATTGATTTCAACCGTTTCGCAATGCCTGGGAAAATCCGCAGGGTTGGTCACTTTAACCACGGAGTCGATTTGCATGGCAAAAGTGACAGGCGAATAGGTGGCTCTTGGTTTTGAAACGTCAAGATCATTGGTTGAAATCGCGCCCGACTCGTGCTCAACACCACGGCGATTTCCAGTTTCCTCTGCGGAAATGAAAAATACTCCATCATTCGGACTCTGTTCCATTCGCAAATTATGGCCTCTCAAAAGTTCACGCAGAACTTGATCGGCAGTGGCGTTGGTCCAACGGCCGGAGACACCCGGCCCAGCAGTAACGATAGTCCAACGGCCGGAGACGCCGGATTCCGCTCCTGTTTGGCCTAAACCCGTGTTGGGATCCAAGACGTAATTGATATGCGCTAGTTCAGCCAGGTCTCGAATGGCTTGGCCGAGTGGAACGTTTTGCATTTTAATCATTGGGATGGTTGTTGGGAGCGGGGTAGTTGTCTCATTCAAGACCGCCATCCGATAGACCTCGCTGCCGGCCAACAAAAACGCGCCAACGCCATAAGGTGCGGTTGAATCCGCCGCGAAGCTTTTTGGATTACTGCCGACAGGTTGAACGTCCATCAGCTTGCCGTTGGCAGCGACGCAATCCACCAGCGCCGCCCAGCCTTGGCGCACCGCCGGCTCGAAGGTCATGCGGTCGAGGAGGCCCTGATTCACGCCCCAGGCGAGCGCGTAGGTGAAAAAGCCCGAGCCGCTGGTTTCTTTGGCCGGAAAATCTTCCGGGTCGAGCAAGCTCGCCCGCCAAAGGCCATCGGGTTGCTGGAGCGTCAAAATCTTCCCCGCCATTTCCTTGAACAATTGCTCGAAGCGCGGGCGATCGGGATGGTTCGCTGGCAGGTATTCCAGCACGCGGACCAGTCCGGCCATGACCCAGCCGTTGCCACGGCTCCAAAAGACCTTCTGGCCGTTCGCTTCGCGTTTGTTGAAGTAGGTGCTGTCGCGGTAAAACAGGTGCTCGTCCTTGTCGTAAAGATAATCCGTCGTGCGCCACCAGTTGGTGACGGCAAAATCCAGGTACCTTTCGTCACCCGTCGCCGCATAAAGCCGCAGCCACGTCGGTGGTCCCATGAACAGCGCATCGCACCACGACCAGTTCCTCCGGTCCAGGCTCTCGGCCGGTGTAAATTCGAGACTCGCCACGTCCGACGGCTTGGCCAGGATGGTATCGAGCCGTTCGCGCAACGGCGCAATCATCTGGTTTTCGCGGTAAAGGAAGTAAAGTTCGGTATAAGCCTGCCCGACACAGTAATCATCGGCATCAAAAAATCTCGGTCCCAGCCCCCAGGCATTGGCTTCGCCCGCTGACAACGCAGCTTCCCGGTATTTCGGGTCGCCGGCAATGCCCGCCAGCGCCATCAGGCCGGCATCTTCCGCGCCGAGTAGCCAGGTCGTGGGCGGGTCGTTCGTGTCCGGATGCGCGAGTTGCCAATCGGCCACGTGCTGCATCGCCGCCAGAACCGAATAGGGCTGGATTGCCGACGGGAGGCTGGCGGTCAAAGTAACGGGCGGCCGCGGGCGGAACGGTTGAGGTGTTCCCGTCGGTTGCGCCGGCAATGGAAAACTGGCGCTCCCAAAAATAATCCCCGTGAGCACAAAACATTCAAAGGTGGTTTTCATAATTTTCACTCACCGTCCGAGCCAGCCGCCGTCAACGTTCAGCACCGAGCCATTGAGATAATCCGCATCAGGGGAAGCCAGAAACACGCACGCGCCCGCGATGTCTTCGGGTTTGCCCCAGCGGCCTTCGGGAATACGCTCGACAATCGCCTGATTGCGCCTGGCTTCTTCCTGCAGCGCTCGCGTGTTTTCGGTGGCAATGTAGCCCGGCGCAATGGCGTTGACGTTGATGCGTTCCTTCGCCCATTCATTGGCCAGCGCTTTCGTGATGCCGGCGATGCCGTGCTTGCTCGCCGTGTACGCCGGAACCAGGATGCCGCCCTGAAACGAAAGCAACGATGCGACGTTGATGATCCTCAATCGCGCGTCGGGGGGCGATGCCTCGCGACCACCCGTCAGCCACCATTTCGTCGCCGCCTGGCACAGGAAGAAAGGCGCGGATAAATTGGTGTGCAACACTTCATGCCAGTCCGCTTCCGGAAAATCCACCGCCGGCGCGCGCCGGATGACTCCGGCATTATTGATCAACACGTCAATACGCCCGGTCTGTCTCAAAATCACCGCCACCAGACCGGCGGCTTCTGTTTGAGTGGCTTTGCCTAAATCGGCTTTGATTCCAATAAAATCGCCGCCCGCCGCTCTTGTCTTCGATTCGGTGTCCGCCCAATCGCTTCGTGCCACGCCCACGACCTTCGCGCCTTCCCGGGCGAACGCCACGGCGATGGCCTGTCCGATGCCCCGGCTGGCGCCGGTGACCACGACCACTTGGTTTTCAAATCGCTTCATGATTCAATCGTTGACTCGGAGGGACGAGTGACACGAGTCCCCATCATCTCCCGTCTCAGCCAATGCAGGGACTCGCATAGCTCGGCCCTCCGAATGGAATCTTGACGGTTTAACGCAAATCCAGCGGCTTCACGCCGTCCATGTCGTCAAATGTCTGGTTCTCGCCGGCCATGCCCCAGATGAACTTGTAATGGCCCGTGCCGCAGCCGCAATGGATGGACCAGTTCGGCGACAGCACGGCGTCTTCATTATGTAAAAAGAGATGCCGCGTCTGCTGCGGTTCGCCTAGGAAATGCGTCAGCACATTGTCCCCCAGGTCGAAATAAAAATAAATCTCCGTGCGCCGCCAGTGCGTGTGCGGCGGAAACGAATTCCACACATTTCCTTCCTCCAGCGCGGTCAAACCCATTCCCAACTGGCAGCTCTGAATGCCGCCGGTATGGATGTATTTGTAGATCGTCCGCTGGTTCGCCGCGGCCTGCGAACCCAGTCGCATGGGCGACGCGTCCTTCGGCTTCATGGTCGCGGCGGGATGGGCCGCATGCGCCGGACAACTTAAGAAATAAAACCTGGCCGGATTTTTGGCGTTCTTGCTTTCGAACATGACCGTTTTTGTTCCCATCGGCAGGTAAACACAATCCAACCGGTCGAGCGAAAACGTCCTGCCATCGGCATGGACGGCGCCTGGCCCGCCGATGTTGATGGCGCCCAGTTCGCGGCGTTCGAGAAAAAAGGCGCGGCCGGTTTCCTTGTGGTTCGGCAATTTCAACCCCGAAAGTTTTCGGGGCATGACGCCGCCGACGACCAGCCGGTCGAGATCGGTGAACAGGCCCCGCAATTCACCCGGCATGAAAAGGCGGGTGACGGCGAAGGTGTCGTGAAGCTGTTGAGTGGTGAGGGTTGCCGCATCCTGCGGACGCGGCATCCGGCGGATGATGTTTTCGAACATGACCTCAGCTTTGCAAAAGTGAAACCGCCGGGCAAAACTTTTAACCGTGAATTTAATGCACGGCGGCCTCAAAATTAAGCGGCTTGGTCTTGGGGAGGACGCGGCGGTGCTGATCGAATCGGCAGTGGCGAGCCGGTCTCGGTGATTCGGCCGGTAAAAATCACGGGCTGCTGACGCGGTAAAAGGCGGGGCTGACAGTGGCTGTTGTGTCAGTGAAAGACAGGGTGCCGCCCGTCGCGCCGCCGGCGGGATAACCCGTCACGATCACAGGCCAGTTGGAAACGGGACCGCCCAACACGTTGGTCTTGAAGACGGAATAGGTTGCTCCACCAGATGAGTTCCAGGTCAGAACGAATGCAGGGCCGTTGGGATTATAGGCAACGTTGGAAATGGTGATGTTGGCAACCGCGACAGCTGCTTGTCCCGCGAAGGTGACAACACTCATGGCCGGGATATCGTAGGTAAACGAGGCATTGGTGATGTTTACCGGTGTTTGCGGTGCCAGTGAAAGCGACGCGGAAGTGATCCAAGGCGTTACGGTGGCGGCGGTAAAATTGGTGAGATTGAAAGTCTGAATGACATCGGTTCCGGCGTTGGTATTGACCACCACAATCGCAAAGGCGGTGGAGTTGGTGGCCTTGTAAGCGCTGATTAAAGCGGACGGTTGGGACGAGGTGGCGTCAATGCGGTAGTTGTTGGGTCGGACGAACCGGCTGTAGTTGCCGACGGTAAACATCCGTTTGGTAGGCCCGGCGTTTTGAGTCATCAGACCGGTCTCGCTGCCATAGGGGATGATCCACCAATAATGCCAGGCACTGGCTTGCGCCACCGTCATGAACAGGTAAATCCGCTGGGCGTAGTAAACGCCGTTGCCAATATCGCTGGTTTCACCGCCCAACTGGGAAACTTCCGTCTCCCACAGCGACTTGCCGTAATTATTCTTGATCAGGCTGGCCGGCCCATTGGCGCCGTCGTAATTATGGTCGGCAATAATGCTCACATCCGCCGCGACACTCGGATCGGTCATGGCGGGACCGGCGAGATTCTTATAATCCTGCCAGTTTTGGCTCTCCGGCAGAATGATTTTGGTTGAACCCACGCCTTTGGCTGCCAGCGCATTGTAAAGGTTGGTGACGAAATCATGGATATAAGTGTTGGTCCACTGGCAGGCGTCATAAGTAGTGACATTTGCGTCGGGTTCATTTTGGATGGAAAGGGCATAAAGATTAACGTTGTAAGTATTTTTCATGCTGGCTACATAGTTGGCGAGCTGGCTGGCATAAGCCCGATTGGTCGCGTCGCCACCCAGGAAACTGCCGCCGTCAATTCCGCTGGCAGTGGCCGTGTTAGTATCATAAATATCGTTGACGCTTTTAAATCCCGCCGCCGGCGTCCAGGGCGTGCTCCAAACCCTTGCTCCCCGGGCCTGGGCCATTTGCATAATGTTTGTTTCCACAGTCGTGGGAGTGTCATTCGCCAGAGCCGTGTTGGCCCACACGATGTGGTTGCGTAACAAGGAGAGGCCGATGCCATTATTGGTGTAATTGTTGTTGGAGTTGTCGGAGTAAACCACGTTCAGGTTGGTGGAGAACAGAATGTCCGCCTGGTTGGTTGTCCAACTACCGTTATAGGCCGAGGAAGCGCCAAAACCGTCAATTTGTTGATGCACGTTGTTCCAATCCACAACAGACACGCCATTGATGGGTGGATTGGTAACGATGACCGGCACGCTAAAATTGACGTCATCAATATAGTATGACGCAGTCGAGCTGCTTGGCACTTCCGCATAGAAAGTCAGCGTGCTAGGGGTTCCTGAAGGGTTGTACGTGTATTGTCCGGAAAGCTGCGTCCAGGCATTTGAAGACACGGAACCCGACGTGATCAAGGTATAATTCGTCCCACTACCATCAATTTTTTGCATCGTCAACTGCATCGTCTGGCTCCCGCCACTCACCAATCGGAGCCACGCCGAAACATTGTAGGTCTGACCCGCCTGGAGGACCCCAACAAACGATTGGGCAATGCCCATGTAGGTGGCCGTGCGGTTCGCCACCTGGCAGGCGTAGGTGCCTGAATGAACCTGACTGGTCTCAATCGTGAGTGTTGGCGAACCAAAGGGGAACCAGCCCGTCGTGGTGCCGGTTTCAAAGCCGGGATTCATCACAAGGTTTTGCCCCCAGGCTGACAGGTGGAACATCGTCAGTAACGCAGGCAACAAAAGTCCTGGAAGAAACTGCGCTATGGTTCGTTTCATGGTTGGGCAAGGCGGAATTGGCTGCAACAGGTTTCCCATTAAGGCTTTCGACACATTCGGACGCTTCAATTCATTATCGCAAAAAATCCGGAGAGTGGAATGGAGGATACGATGTTTTTTAGGCGTGGTCGGGGCACGAGAATGCCGGTGATCAACTGCCGTCCTGATTTGCCTGGAGTGCGGATTGCCCTCAATCCGCATCGGCTGCAATGGTCAACTCTACTGCGAGTCCCGAATGCTTTCGTGGCTCGCGCTCCACTTCGGCATTTCGGATTTCAAATCAAGGCACTACCGGCGATTACCTTGGCTTGACGGTGAGCTGGTGGCGGTTTTTACTGCCGGTTAAATTGCATGGCAAAATTATTTCTTGGACTGGACTCGAGCACGCAAAGCCTGAGCGCGGTGGTGATTGATTACGACCGGCGCAAGGTGGTGTATGAAAAATCGTTGAACTTCGACCAGGCGTTGCCGCAGTACAAAACTCAAAACGGCGTCCTGCCCAACCGTGACCCCCTGGTCAAACACAGCCCGCCGTTGATGTGGGCCGAGGCGCTGGATTTGCTGTTTGTCGCGATGAAGAAGGACGGGGTGGCGTTGGCTGAGATCCTGGCCATCAGCGGCAGCGGCCAGCAACACGGCTCGGTTTATCTCAACGACCGCGCCGTCACCGCGATCGGGGATTTGGATTTCAGGAAAAGTCTCGCGGAGAATTTGAAGGGAATTTTTGCGCGCCGGACTTCGCCGATTTGGATGGATTCCTCCACGGCCGGTGAGTGTGCCGAGATTCGGAAGAAACTGGGCGGCATCAAGGCCACGGCGCAGCAAACCGGGTCCGACACTTTCGAACGATTCACCGGGCCGCAAATTCGCAAGTTTTACAAGACCGACCCCGAGGCTTATGCCCAAACCGAGAGCATCGCCCTGGTCAGTTCGTTCATGGGGTCGCTGGTCGCGGGGCAGATTGCGCCGATTGACTACGGCGACGGCGCGGGGATGAACCTGATGGACATTCACAGGAAGGTCTGGCACCCCGGCGCGCTCAAAGCCACCGCGCCGGGTTTGGGGCACAGACTCCCGCCGCTGGCCGATTCGTCGAAAATTATCGGACCGGTCAGCACCTATTTTGTGAGAAAATTCGGCCTGAATCCCGCCGCGCAGGCGTCGGTCTGGTCGGGAGACAATCTGTGCAGCGTCATCGGCCTGGGGCTCATCAAGGAAGGCCGGGTGGCCGTCAGCCTGGGCACCAGCGACACCTATTTCGGCCCGATGAAAAAGTGCTGCACGGACGAGCATGGTGAGGGCCACGTGTTTGGTTCGCCGGCGGGCGGTTACATGTCGTTGATTTGTTTTAAGAACGGCTCGCTGGCGCGCGAAAAAATCCGGGACGCTTACGGCATTAAAGACTGGAAAAAGTTCGGCGCATTGATGGCCGCCACCCCCCCCGGCAACAATGGTGGTATCCTGTTGCCGTGGTTCGAGGCGGAGATTGTCCCGCGCGTGAACCGGCCCGGTGTTCATCGCTTCAATCTGGATGAAAAAGACGCCGCGGCGAACTGCCGCGCCATTGTGGAGGCGCAGATGCTGTCCAAGCGATTGCACGCTCAATGGATGAAGGTCGTGCCCGGTTGCATTTACGCCACGGGCGGCGCGTCGAATGACCCGGCGTTGCTGCGGGTGATGGCCGACGTGATGAACTGCCGCGTGTTGCGCATTGAAGTTTCCAAGAGCGCCGCGCTGGGCGCCGCCCTGCTGGCCGTGCACGGCTGGCTGGTTCAGGCCGGACAAAAACCGGTCTGGGAGGAGGTGGTCGCCGGATTCACCGATCCGATTCCCGGCAGCGCGGTCCATCCGGACCCGAAAGCGGCGCGCGTTTATGACCGGCTCATCGAAAAATACGCCGTGTGCGAACGCGAGGCCTTG
>Ga0335073_10009170_pt1 | contig 13886 bp, 11 predicted proteins | sample Lox_Sample_22_FD_207093 | JGI IMG/M metagenome (GOLD analysis project Ga0335073, IMG submission 207093) | Soil microbial communities from Loxahatchee National Wildlife Refuge, Florida, United States - Lox_Sample_2.2 | ecosystem: Environmental > Terrestrial > Soil > Wetlands | place: USA... | reverse complement strand
TCGAAGCGCCGTTCAGCCATCGCCCGCGCGATCAGCCGTCGCCCGCGATTTCGCGGGCGACTCGGAGCGCCTCGTCGAGGTCAACCCCGGCACGGGCCGCGACCCAGGTTGCCGCCGGAGCGGCGACGCGTTCGGAAGAGTGGGCCGCCACGCCCGCCAGGTCGAGGATCGTCTTGAACTCCTCGGTCGTGGGTGGCTCGGTCCCGAGCCGCTCGGCAAACGCGGCCAGCCATTCGTTCGCGTTCATCGCCGCCCGGACTCTAGATGGTTGCGTCTTGAGGCGATCCGCGCCGCCCGGGGCGGAGACCGCAACCGGAATTGGTACATTTGTACCACTGTGCTTGCAACAACTCCCAAAGACGCTCGACCCCGGGGAGCGGCCCGCCGCGAGGCGCTGCTCGATGCGGTTCTGCGGGTCGTCGCCGAGGAAGGGGTGGATGCCGTCACGCACCGGCGCGTCGCCGAGGTTGCGGGGCTGCCGCTCGCCTCGACGACCTACTGGTTCCAGTCCAAGGAACACCTGCTCACCGCGGCGCTGGAGCGCGCAGCCGACCGCGACATCGAGCGTCTGCGCGGCTGCCTCGGCGAGACCCCGGAGAACGCCCCCGACCCACTCGGGCTCGCGGTCGGCGCCGTTCTCGGCCCGAGCGAGGGCTCGGGTCAGACCAGCCGGGGCTGGCTGCTCGCGACCTACGCGCTGGTGCTCGAAGCCGCGCGCCGGCCGGCGCTGCGCGAGGTGACGATGCGCTGGACCGATGCGTACCTCGAGGCGCTCCCGCCGGTGCTCGCCGCCGGCGGCTCGCGGCAGCCGCGGTCCGACGCGGAGCTGTTGCTGGCGGCCGCCGACGGCCTGCTCGTCGAGCAACTCGCGTCGAACGATGCCTCCGACCTCGCTCCCCGGCTCAGGCGACTCGCGGAAGCGCTGGTGAAAGCGTGACCGCGCTCCGAACCCGTCGGTGGCGCCCGGCAGGGCGCGGGCTCGCTCCCGAGCAGCGCACGATCGCGCTGATCCGCGTGCTGCTCGGCTTCGAGTCGGTCCTGTATTCGGTCCTCACGCCGGTGCTCCCCCACTACGCGCACGCGTTCGGGGCCTCCAAGCCCGCGATCGGCGTGCTCGCCGCCTCCTACCCCGCCGGGATGATCCCCGGCGCGCTGCTCGGCGGATGGATCGCCACCCGCGCAGGAGTGCGTCGCACCACGGTGACCGGCCTGCTGTTGTTCACGGTCGCGATCGTCGCGTTCGGGTTCGGCTCGGACATCCTGGCGCTCGACGGCCTGCGATTCGTCCAGGGCATCGCGTGCGGCTGCATCTGGGGCGGCGGCCTCGCCTGGGTGATCGCGATCTCGCCGCGAGAACGGCGCGGCGAGGCGCTCGGATCGGTGTTCGCCTCGGCGATCTTCGGCACGCTGATCGGCCCGGTGCTCGGCACCGTGGCGGTGGCGACCGGGACCGGGGTCGTGTTCGCCTGCGTCGGCGGCGTGTCGCTCGCGCTGACGGCGTGGACGCTGCAGCACCCGGAGCCGCCTCGCGCGGCGCTCGGCGCAGGAGCGCCGCTGCGGGCGCTGGCGCGCGACCCGAGAATCCTTCTTGGCTGCTGGCTGATCCTGCTCGAGGCCTGCACGATCGGCGCCACCGGAACGCTGCTGCCGCTTCGCCTGTCACGCTTCGGCGCCTCCGCCGTGGCGATCGGCATGACGTTCGTGCTCGCGTCGCTGCTTGCGTTGCTGGTGAACCCCGCGGTCGGACGCCTCGTCGACCGGCGCGGGGTCCTGCTGCCGCTGTCCGCCGGCCTCGGCGCGACCGCGGCTCTGCTCCTGTTGCTGCCGGTGCCACTCTCGCCGGCGCCGCTGGCGGCGCTGACCGTGCTCACGCTCGGCGGACCGCTGACCGCCTACGGGCTGCCTGCGATCTCGATCATGACCGACGCGATCGAGCGGATCGGTGCCGCGCTCGCGTTCGGCTCGATGTTGTTCAACCTGGCCTGGGCGTTCGGGGAAACGATCGGCGCCCCGGCGGCGGCCAGCCTGTCCCGGGCGACGAGCGACGCCGTGCCGCTGGCCGCACTCGCCGGGCTGATGCTGGCGACGCTCGTCGTCGTGCGATTGGGGTCCGCGATCAGCCCGTCGCTTGTACCGAGCCGGTCAGATCCAGCGGCTGATCGCCGAGCGTCTCGTCGTGAATCTCGGTCACGCTCACGCCAGGGTCGGGAAGAACCCGCAGCGCGTCGGGTGGAAGATCGACGCTGACCGGCGTTCCCTGCGTGTAGGGCACCGCCTCCCCCTCGTTGCGCACCAGTGTCTGAAGCGCCGAACCGGTGGCGAGGCGGACGTAGATGTGCGTGGTCGAGCCGAGGAACACGAGGCGCTCCACCATCCCCGGCACACAGTTGACACCACTGCTCTCGTATGGGCGCAGATGGATGCGCTCCGGCCGGATCGCGAGCTTGACGTCGCCCGTCGCATCGAGTTGGCCCGCCTGGGCCTCGAGCGTAAAGTCACCCAGGCGAAGGCGGCAGGGTCCCTGCCCGTTGCCACTCTTCTCGACTCGGGCGTCCATCAGGTTCGACACGCCCAGGAAGTCGGCCACGTAGGCATCGGCGGGCTCGTTGTACACCTCTTCCGGCGTTCCGAGCTGGGCCACGCGTCCGTGGTTCATGACGGCCAGGCGATCGGACATGGTGAGCGCCTCCTCCTGGTCGTGGGTGACATACAGGAACGTGATTCCCACCTGCTTCTGCAGCGCGCCCAGCTCGACCTGGAGCGTGCGGCGAAGCTTGGCGTCGAGTGCCCCCAGGGGCTCATCCAGCAGCAGGACCGAAGGACGCAGCACCAATGCTCGCGCCAGCGCAACGCGCTGCTGCTGGCCACCCGAGAGCTGATTGGGGCGTCGGTTTTCGTACCCAGACAGCTGGACCATTTCCAACGCCTCCGCCACCCGGCTGTCCCGCTCGGACTTCGGCACCGATCTGTACTTCATGCCAAACGCGACGTTCTCGGCGACGGTCAGGAACGGAAACAGCGCATAGCTCTGGAAGACCGTGTTGACGTTGCGACGGTGCGGAGCCCAGCTTCCGACGTCCGTGCCGTCAAGCAGGATCTTTCCGCTGGTTGGCGGCTCGAAGCCCGCGACCATCCGCAGCGTGGTCGTCTTCCCACAGCCACTCGGGCCGAGCACTGAGAAGAACTCGCCGGCCTGGATCTCGACCGAGATCTCGTTGACCGCGGTGACATCGCCGAACCGCTTGGTAAGTGACTCGAGCTTGACATGTCCTCCACTCATGTATCTGTCCTCTCAGATTCCCGCGATGCCGGTAAGTGCGTCGGCGCCGCCCTTTGTGCGTTCGCCCCGGCTCATCCACCTGTAGCCGACGTAGCCGATCAGCGCGGCGACGAGCGATAGGACCAGCATGATCGTGGCCAGCGCGTTGAGGGCCGGCCCGCTCAGCCCCGCGTGAACATTGGAATAGATCAGCACCGACATAGGTTGCGTGTTCGACGTCGACGACAGCTGTTCCACGATCACGAAGTCGTCCACGGTGCTGGCGAAGACGAGCACTGCGCTCGCGAAGATCGCCGGCGCCAGCAGCGGGATCAGCACGCGCCAGATCGCCCCGAGCCGCGACGCGCCAAGATCGCACGCCGCCTCTTCATACGTCCGTCCGATCGACACGAGCCGCGCTCGCACGATGATCGCGGGCCAGCTTATGTTCCAGACGACCAGTCCGGCCACCTCGGCCGGCGTTCCGAGCTTGATGAACGTCAGCGCCTGTGTGACAAGCAGGAACAGCGCCACCGCGAGTAACAACTCGGGGATCACGAACGAAAAGATCATCACGACGTTCAGTCCGTTCGCGGTCCGCGTGCGCCAGCGATCGATGCCGATCGCGAAGCCAACTCCGATCGGTACGCAAATCAACGTGGTCAGGACCGCGAGCACGATCGTCTGGATCACCGCCTGATGGAGGCTCGGGTTGTGGAGCACCGAGGTGACCTGGTTGCCGACGTACCACTTGGTCGAGAAGCCCTGCCACGTGGCCTGGGACGCGCCCTTGTTGAACGAGAACAGCACGGCGATTGCGATCGGCACGATCGACCAGACGATGTAGAGCCAGGTGAAGCCCTCCATCGCGTAAGGCCGACGCCATGGATTGCCGCGCGGACGGCGGCTGGGGACGGGTTCAGCCTGGCTGGGAGCAGACGTGGTTACGGACTCGCCGACCGTGCTTGCCATCACGCATTCTCCATCGAGGCGCGGGCGGTGCTGACAACGTAATAGATCATCGGGATCAACAGCACGACGAGCAGCATCAGCGACAGGACCGCACCCTGTCCCATCTCGCCGGGCGAGTCGAGCTGACCCTCGATCACGTTGCCGATCATCGTCGTTCCGGGCGCCCCCGACAGCAGCTGATTGGTGTAGTAGTCACCGAGCATCGGCAGCACCGTGATGAACGTCCCCGCGATCAGCGCCGGCTTGCTCAACGGAATCGTCACGTGCCAGAACGTCCGCCACTTGCTGAGCCCGAGATCGCGGGCAGCCTCCAGCATGCTCTGGTCGATGCGGTCGAGGAAGGCGTACAGCACCAGAATCACGTAAGGGATGTATCCGTACACGAGTCCCAGGATCACCGTCACCGATTTGCCACCGAGCCAGTCGGTGTTGCCGGGCAGGCCGAAGAAGGACAATGCGCTGTTGAAGAAACCGCCTTGCTGCAGGAGGTCGATCCAGGCCAGCATGCGCATCATGTAACTGACCCAGAACGGCGCAATGATCAGAACAAGAAACAGTGTCTTGCGCCTGCCGGCGTATCGGGAGACGAAGTACGCCACCGGATACGCGACCGCAAGTGAGATCACCGTAGCGATCGCGGTATAGATCACCGTCCGCAGCGCGGGCGCACCGATGAATGACCCGGTCCCAAAGATCTCGTGCCAGACCGCGCTCAGGTTCCAGCTCGACCAATCCAGCGGATTCCAGATCGGGACAACCGTCTGGAAGAACTCGTTGATGCCGCCGCCGGCGACGGCCAGCATCACGTAGAAAGGCACTACGAACAAGACGAGCAGCCAGACAATTCCCGGCAGCGCCAGGCCTATCCATAGTCCGCGGCTGCGCCGGTCGTACGTGTCCTGGTGGGCAGCCATCGTCTTACCCTATAGCCCCTTCGAGAACGAGTTCCACGTGGACTCCCAGACCGCATCCGCTGCCGGAGGCAGCTCGAGCTGGAACAGGCCGTTACGGAAGTAATCCGGTAGCACCACCGTGGACGCCAACTGGGGAGGCAGCAGCTGCTCCTTTGTCAGCTTGGCCGGGGTGACCTCGGTCAACGGCTGCATGTAACCGACAAAGCTATAGTTCTCCAGCGCGTTGTTGACGTTCAGCATGTAGTCGATGAAGAGGTGAGACAGCACCGGATTGGAGCCGCTGGTCAGGTTCACCATCAGGTCATTGGCGACCGGACCCTTCCTGTTCGCCGGGAACCAGTAGCCGATCGTGTCGATCGAGGTGCCCTTGGGCAGGTACCCGCCGGCGCTGGCCATGTCGCCGGACCACGCGTGGTGAATCCACGTCTTCCCGGTGGGAACGTCTGTGTAGTCGTTGTTGTCGATCCGCACGTTGGTCAGCGTCGAAAGCTGTGAGAGCGCTTTGCCGGCAGCGTGGATCTGCGCCGTGTTCGTCGTGTTGAGATCCAGGTTGCCCGCGCGGAGGAGTGCGAGGCTGATCGTCTCCCGGTAGTCGTCAAGTACGGCCACCTTGCCCGCGTACGGTGCTCCTTGCCAGGGCATGTTCCAGGACGGCGCGAGGTTCACCTTGTCCTTCCGCCAGGCCATCCCCGTGGTGTAGATCGAATACGGCGTCGTGTACCGCCAGCCTTCGTCGTAAAACGGATTCCGATAGTCGGGCCAGGCGTTGGCCATGTTCGGGATGTAGCTGTGGTTGAGCGGCCGGATCATCTTGGCCTTGACCAACTGACCGAGGACGGCGACGGTCGGGAAGAACACGTCGAAGTTGAGCTCCCCGCTGGACAGCTTGGCAAGCGCCTCTGACATCGTGTTGTAGGTCGTCAGCGAGTACTTGCAGTTGTATTTCTTACAGAAGCTCTTGACGACCGACTCGTTGATGTAGGCGGCCCAGTTGTAGAGCCGCAGCGTCGCGCCCTCCTCGGGCGCGAGCCCCGAGGCGATCGGCTTGTTGTCGGGGTACAGGGGCCAGGTGATGGGGCGGTTCTGACGGGGGAGCGGTGGGTCGGCGCTGCTCGACCCGGCAGGGTTCGTCGAGCTGCAGCCGGCCAGCATTCCGCCGAGCATGAGCCCGGCGCCGGCGGCAAGGAGCTGGCGCCGAGAGATCGCGCTCTCCTCCGGATCAGGTCTGCGCCGGAAGCCCCCGGGCGACCATCCCTCACGTGGATGCACTCACCCTCCTCGGCTCGCGAAGGTCGCAGCCGAGCTCGCTCTCAGCGAGCGCCAGGCAACGCTCCACCATCCGCTCCGGAGTGATATCCGGCTGGCCAAGGGTGACCTGCACGCCGAGGCCGTCCATCAGACCGCTGAGCGCCAACGCGAACTCGTCGGGATCGGCGTCTCGGTCGAACGCGCCTTCCTCCTGGCCTTCGCGCACGATGTCCCCGATCAGCTTCCGCTGGCGGCGGTCGAGTCGGAAGTAGGCATCGCGCACGGCGGGATCGCGGCGGGCGCGTACCCACATCTCCATCCACAATGTCCAGTCGCTGAGCCCACCGGGGCCGAGGCTGGTCTCCTCGACCAGATGGACCAGCTTGTCGGCCGCGCTCTCCTGCCGCGCCTGTCCTTGTGTGAGGCGCTCGTAGAAGTCGCGGTCGGTCTGGTCGACCGCCTCCTCGAGCAGCCGGTCCTTGGACTCGAAGTAGTAAAGGATCGTCGGCGCGCTCGTTCCAGCCCGCTTCGCGATGTCCCCGATGCGAGTGTCGAACAGACCGCGCTCGTACAGCACGTCGGCGGCCGCGGAGATGATCTGCGGCTTGCGTAGATGCTCGACCTTGGGGCGCGGCGACATGTCAGTCCACCCAGCGACCCTTCACGACCAGAACTGCCCTCTCCACCTGAAAGACCTTCTCAACCCTCAGACAAATTCGTATACTGAACGGCGATTCAGAAAACTACAGTGATGGGGTCATCGCTGTCAAGTGGAGGAGTCACCAAGTGGTCGATGTTGCGGTTTTGGGGGCAGGACTAGCGGGATTGAGCGCCGCACGTGACCTGAAGCGCTCGGGAGCGGACGTGATCGTCCTCGAGGCACGGGACCGGGTCGGAGGCCTAGCGGTCGAGCCGAGTTACGTGGCGGATCCGGGCGAGATCAGCTGGGGGCTCGCCGACGGGGTGCACGTCGGCGACGACGTGCCCTGGATGACCGAGAGCGAGAGACGGGACGAGGCGCGAGTCGAGAAGGCGTTCGTGGAGCTGGCCGCGACCGTCGACCCCGACGATCCCTGGGCCCATCCCGATGCCGCGGAGCTCGACGCAACGAGCCTCGCGGAGTGGCTCCGTCGCGAGCGCGCGCTCCCAGCGGTCCACCGCCGTCACGAGCTGGCGTCGCTCTCGCTCGCCTGCGACGGCCCCGAGCGGACCTCGTTGCTGGCCGAGCTGCGCAAGCACGCGGCGCTCGGCGGCGACGCCTTCTACGACCTCGAGCGGTGGGAGAGCCTCAAGGTGGCCGACGGGTCGGCCGCCGTGCCGGCCGCCATGGCCGCCGAGCTCGGCCCAGAGACGATCCGCTTCGGCGCCGAGGTCCGCCGCATCCAGGTGAGTGGCGGCCGGGGGCGAGTGACGCTCTCAGACGGCGAGACGATCACCGCCGAAGCGATCGTGTGCACAATCCCCGCCGGTCCGCTGGGCGCGGTCCAGATCGCCGGCATCAGCGATGCCCGGCTGCGCTCGCTGCGTTCGCACCGCCAGGCACTCGCGGCCAAGGTCGTCGCCGCCTACGACACGTCGTTCTGGCGGCAGGCCGGGCAGAACGGGCTGGCCGAGTGCGAGTGGCTGTTCGGCTCGACATGGCCGCAGCGCGCCGGCGTGCTGTCGATGCTGGTCCCGCCCGAGCGCCTATCGGCGTTCCTGGCCACGCCCGACGCGGTTCGGTCGACCACGGTGGTCGACGGGCTGGTGGCGCTGTACGGCGAGGAGGCGCGGTTCCCGCTGGCGATGCTCGAGCGCGCCTGGGGCGTCGACCCGTTCACTCAGGGCTACATCACAAGCTGGGCGCCCGGAGACCTGACTCGGGTCGGGCCGCTGCATGGCACGCACGAGCCACCGTTCTACGTCGCCGGCTCCGACCACTGGGTGGCCGGCTACATGGAGGGCGCGGTACGGACGGGCCGCGACGCCGCCCGCGCGGCCTTGCGCGCGGGTTCGCCCGCCTGAGCCGCGCCGGCGGTCAGCGTCTCCCCCAGACCGAGGTCCCCGGCCAAGGCGCTCGACACCGCGTGCCTGGCTCGTTCGAGCGGGATCGCCCCGTCGCCGATCAGCGTCCTGATCCCGTATCCGTCGAGCAGCGCCAGCAGGCGATCGGCGACTTCGTCGGGGTCGCAGCGGGCGAACTCGCCGTCGGCGACGCCGGCGGCGATCTCGTCACGGAACCAGGCATGGAGGCGCGCGTACAGCTCCTCGGCGACCGGCCGGAGCTCCGGATGACGGGCCGCACGGAGCCACAACTCGACCCACAGCACCCAGTCCTGCTCGAGCGAAGGCGTCGTCGGCAGGCACTGCTCGATCATCGACTCCAGGCGCTCGGAGTGAGAGGCCGCCGGCAGCTCTCCGCTCGAGATGCGCGCGTCGCCCGCGTGAGAGTAGGAGTAATCGAGCGCCTCGGCGAGCAGGGCGTCGCGGGTGTCGAAGTGGTAGTGGACGAGCGCCGTCGACACGCCCGCCTCCATCGCGATCCGCGCGATCCGGACGCCGTCGATCCCCTCGCGTGCGATCTGCCCGGCGGCGGCGGCGAGGATCCGGTCGCGCGCGCTCCGCTTTTGGTCGGCGCCCTCGCTCACGGCCCGGCGGCCTCCCCGAGGTCAGCGCGCACGCGATCGGCGAACCACGCCACCGCGCTCTCCCTCCGCGACAGCGGACCGCACCGGTACCCGCGGGTCTGCAGCCCCAGCTGGACGTTCTTGACCAGGTCTATGTCCTCCTTGAGCACGAGCGTGTTCAGCCAGTTGTTGAGGCGCTGGACGGCACGCGTGCGCGGCCCACTGTGTGCGGAGCGGTAGCCGGCGAACACATCACGAGTGCGCCCTACCCCGTCGGGGACCATCTGCCACGTGTTGACCTGGTCGGGATACAGGTCGATCGTGGTGTTCGGGTAGATGAACACGTAGCGCCAGGTTCGGCGGTCCTCCTCGCTGAGCCCCGGCATCGAGGTCACCAACCGCGCGTACAGGCGCTCGAGACGGTTGCTGCTCGGCTTCTCCCGGAGCGGCGCGTCGATCCACGCGTAGTGATCGTGCAACTCGGTTTCGTAGTGCTTGTAATCGAGCATCCGCATCAGACCGGGATGGGCGATCGGAATGTGGTAGCCCTCGAGGTAGTTCTCGGCCACGACCTTCCAGTTAGCGGGCTGCGTGCCGCCCGAGGGAGAGAACGACTCGAGCTCCGGTATCCGGTAGCGGGCGAGGCGCGCCGGCAGGTCGCCGACGAGGTCGGCCAGCGGCGTCGCGCCGGGATCGAGGTTGACGAACACGAGCCCGCACAGCTCCTCGACCCGCGCCGGCATCAGCCCGAGCGTGGACTTGTTCAGCCGCTTGCCGAACTGGAGCGCCTCGGGCGCGCCGATCAGCGTGCCGTCGAACTTATAGGTCCAGCCGTGGTAGCGGCAGCGGATCGCCCCCTTGCACTGGCCGGATCCGCTCAGCAGGCACGACCCGCGGTGGCGGCACACGTTGCGATACGCCCGCAGGCCGTTGGATTCGTCGCGCAGCACCAGGACCGGCTGCGTGCCGGCGAACCCGGTGGTGTAGCTACCCGGCTGGGGCAGCGCCGAGACATGGCCGATCAGCTGCCAGGTTCGTTCGAAGATCCGCTCCTGCTCGACCTCCACCAGATCGGGGTCGAGGTACAGCCGGGGCTCGAGTGCCTCGGCGAGTGGGGCTTGAACGTCGGTCACGGCTGCCATGCGGATCGTCCTCGCGTCTCGTGGTATTTAAATCCTGACTTTGTGATCAGTTGCTGTTAGTCTACCGCCCATGGTCAAGCGCGCGTCCTGGCTGTCGGTGACGCCCGAGCCAGAGCGCGAGCTTCCGGCCGCGGTCGCGACCCTGGTCTGCGGCCACCGGCCGACCGACCGAGCGGTCGCGGACGAGGCCGCTCGGATCGAGCAATTGGTCCTGCGCGGCAGCGAGCGGCGCTGGGACAGCTACCTGCACCAGGTCGTCGAGCTGATCGATCAGCGAGACGGCCACGCCGACCCCGACGTGGCGCAGGCCCGCGAGATCGCGATCGCCGTAATCGCAAACCACCACAACCTCCTGCAGGCGTTGCCGGGTCGCGGCGCGCTGCGGACCGAAACAGACAGGCGGCGGCTCTCGCGGCTGCTCGCCGTGAAATAGAGGAGCAATGATGAGCACCGCCGTCCTCCCCACGACCGCCCCCGAGCTCACGCCTGAGCAGCTCGACCTTCAGCAGCGGGCGCGGACCTTCGTCGAAACCGTGCTGATGCCACTCGAGCTCGAAGCCGAAGAGCTGGGCGGGCGGCTCCCGCAGCAGACGATCAAGCAGATCCAGCGCAAGGCGATCGCCCAGCGGCTCCACGGCGGCCGCTTCGCACCTGAGTACGGCGGTCAGGGATGGTCGATGCTCGAGTGGTTCCTGGTCAACGAGCAGTTCGGCCGCGTCACCAACGGCCTGCACTGGCACGTGCCGAACACCTACAACGTCTTGATGCAGGGCACGCCCGAGCAGATCGAGCGTTACCTGGTGCCGGCGCTCCGCGGTGAGGGCGGCGACGCCTACGCGGTCACCGAGGCGGAGGCCGGCTCCGACCCGGCCGGGATCGCATCGACCGCGGTCCAGTCGAACGGCGGCTGGCGGATCAACGGCGAGAAGTGGTTCGTGACCTCGGGCGATGTCGCGCGCGTTCTGATCGTGATGGCGAACGCGATCGACGGCGCGGACCGCTTGCCAACCCTGTTCTTGATCGAGCCCGACAGCCCCGGCGTCGAGTTCGTCGACAACCCGAAGTTCACCCACAACTATCCCCACGGCCATCCGACGATCCGCTTCACCGACGTCGAAGTCGACGCCGACGCGGTGATCGGAGGGATCGGCAACGGCGAGTCCCTGCAGCGCGCGTGGTTCACCGAGGAGCGCCTCGGGATCGCGACGCACGGGCTCGGCGCGATGTGGCGGCTGCTCGACGAGACCACCGCTTGGGCGCTCAACCGCAAGCAGGGTGGGCAGCGGATCATGGACTACCAGGGCGTGTCGTTCCCGCTCGCGGACTCAGCGACCGACGCGACGCTCGGCCGGCTGCTCGCGTTGCAAGTCGCCGGCATGGTCGACGCCGAGGCCGATCCGAAGCTGATCCACGCCAAGGCCGCGATGGCCAAGCTGTTCGTGTCCGAGGCGGCGGGCCGGTGCGCCGATCGCGCCGTCCAGATCTTCGGCGGCCGCGGGTACATGCGCAGCAACGTCGCCGAGCGGTTCCAGCGCGAGCTTCGCGTCGACCGTATCTGGGAGGGCACGAGCGAGATCCAGCGGCTGATCGTCGTGCGGGCGCTCGAGCGCCGCGGCGTCGAAGCGACGATTCACTAACCGCGGTGGATCTCAGCCGTCTCATGCGGCCGGCGTCGATCGCAGTGGTCGGCGCCACGGACCGCCCGGCCAGCTACGGCGCGCAGACGCTCCTCAACCTCGAGGCGGTCGGCTTCCCCGGAGCGGTATGGGGAGTCAATCCGAAGCGCTCGGAGGTGCTCGGCCGGCCGTGTGTGCCGTCGCTGGCCGACCTCCCCGAGCCGGTCGATGCCGTGGTCGTCGCGATCCCGGCCGCCAGCGTGGTGGAGGCCGTCGATCAGGCTGGCGCGCGCGGCTGCGGCGGCGCGGTCGTGTTGAGCGCGGGCTTCGCCGAGGTGCCCGACGGCGTCGAGCACCAGCGCGACCTGATCGCGGCGGCCGAGCGCCATGGGCTCCCCGTGTGCGGGCCTAACTGCAACGGGATCGTCTCGATCCCGCACCGGGCCGTCCTGTGGGGCGATGCGCTCACCCCCCACGAGCCGGGGCCGGTGGCGCTGATCTCCCAGAGCGGCAACGTCGCGGTCAACGCACTCGCGACCCGGCGCGGACTGCGGTTCCACACGGTGGTCGCGAGCGGCAACCAGGCGGTCCTCTCGGCCGCCGACTACCTCGGCTTCCTCGCCCGCGAGGAGGGCGTCGCGGCCGTCGCGCTATACCTCGAGGACGATGGGGGTCCACGCCTGTGCGAGGCACTCGCCGCGTGCGCGGAGTCCGGCGTCCGCGTCGCCGTGCTGAAGGTGGGGAGCTCGGCGGCCGGAGCCCGCGCCGCCGCCGCCCACAGTGCCGCGCTCGCCGGCGACCAGCGGATCTTCCGCAGCCTGATCGAGGAGGCCGGGGGGATCTGGGCCAACGACGTCCACGACCTGCTCGAGTTGGCGAAGACGCTCGCGGTACCCGCGCGGGACCGCGGGCGTTCAGGCGGGCTCGCGATCATGACCTGCTCGGGGGGCGATTCCGCGCAGGGCGCCGACGAGGCGCAGCGGCTCGGACTCGAGCTCCCCGCTTTCACGCCGTCGACGCGTGAGCGCCTCGGCCCGCTGCTGCCCCCGGCCGCCACCGTCGCGAACCCGCTCGACTACACGGCGATGATCTGGGGCGAGGGCGAGACGCTCAGAGAGATCGTCCGGACCGTCGGCGAGGACCCGGCGATCGATCTCGTGCTCGCGTTCTACGACCAGTTTCCGGGCCTGACGGGAGCGATGTCCGAGGCCTCGGACGCCGTCCGCGACGGGATCGTCACGGGGGCCGCGTTGAGCCCGGCCACGACGATGATCTGCTCGACGCTCCCGGAGCTGCTCGACGACGAGGCGGCCTGGCAGTGCGTCCAGGCCGGCATCCCCGCCGTCGCGGGGCTGCGCACCGGCCTCGCGTGTGCCGCGGCCCTGGGGATCCGGCCCGGCGATCCCGAGCGGCTGCGCGAGATCGAGCGCGCCGCGCAGGCGCTCCGCGCCGCAGACACGGATACCGAGGCCGAGTGGCTCTCCGAGCACGAGTCCAAGGAACTGCTGCGAGCGGCGGGCGTGAGCGTCGTCGACGGTCGAGTCGTGGCCGATGCGGACGATGCCGCGGTCGCACTCGACGAACTCGGCGGATGGATCGCGCTCAAGCTGAGCGCGGCGGGCATCCAGCACAAGTCCGACGTCGGCGCGGTCGAACTCGGGTTGCGCTCCGAGACCGAGGTGCGCAGCGCGTTCGGCCGGCTGTCCACGCTCCCGGATGCCGCGACAGCGTGCGTGCTCGCCGAACGGATGGCCGCGGCCGGGGTCGAGCTGATCGTCGCGGCGCGCGCCGACGCGATCGTCCCGGCGCTCGTGATCGGGCTCGGCGGCGTCTGGACCGAGGTTCTCACCGATGTGGCGATCGTCCCGCTCCCGGCCGATGCCGGCCGGGTCGAGGCGGCGCTCCGGTCGCTGCGGGGCGCTCCGCTGTTGACCGGTGGCCGGGGCACCGCGCCGGTGGACCTGGGCGCGGTGGCTCGGCTGGCGGAGCGGGTCGGAGAGGTCCTCGTCGAGGAGTCGCTCGAGCTGATCGAGCTGAACCCGGTATTCGCGGCCCCCGACGGCGCGGTGGCGGTCGACGCCACCGCACGCCGGCGCGTGCCGGTCGCCACCGAGGCGGTGGCGGTCCGA
>Ga0335073_10009169_pt1 | contig 13886 bp, 12 predicted proteins | sample Lox_Sample_22_FD_207093 | JGI IMG/M metagenome (GOLD analysis project Ga0335073, IMG submission 207093) | Soil microbial communities from Loxahatchee National Wildlife Refuge, Florida, United States - Lox_Sample_2.2 | ecosystem: Environmental > Terrestrial > Soil > Wetlands | place: USA... | reverse complement strand
GTCCGTCCCGCCGCTGTTGTACTTGAGCTGGCGAGCAACCTTTACCTGCTTGGCCTTGGCTCGGCCGCGCCCCATTGGCTCGACCCCCTCGAACGTCCGGAGCCGTGCGGCCCCACGATGCCTATGTCGCTGGCTGTGACACACACAGATCGCCGTAGATCCCGCCTTGGGAACTCGGCGCCTCTCCAGCTTCCGTACAGGTATAACCGTACCCGGTTTGCGGCCCTAATGACTACGCCGATCCGCTGTCACAACGTACTCACGCACAGCGATTCACCCCTGGGGGGCTAGATAGAGCAGGGGTTTCAGTCGGAAGATCGTACTTAAGAAGGTGAGGTATCTGTTTATGTCACGATTCCGGCATGATAAGTTACCGTCAGTGGTTAGGGGGTTACCACTTTGAGCTCACGTTCACCGCCCGTGACGCGAGACGCGCGGGCAGTCTCTCCGAATCTAGCCCGATGCGGCGATAACTATCGCTGCAACTCACGATGAGTGACGTCGATCCAAGGAGCAAGGGGGCGATCCCGCGACAGAAACTTCGCGGCGGGTGGTCGACTTGTCACCGCTGGTGATGGCAATATGGTCTCCGTAGACCATATGAGGACATCAACGACAAGCTCCTTGTGGAGCAACAAGGCCAGACAACAACAACACGAGGATCGCTACACCGGTCCAGGAGGAGAGGCCGCACCAATGTCCGCACGTACTCCAGAGGCTGAGCCCCTGCTGACGCCAGCGGAGGTCGCCACGATGTTCCGCGTCGACCCCAAGACCGTCACGCGCTGGGCGAAAGCCGGCAAGCTAACCTCAATCCGCACGCTGGGGGGGCACCGGCGCTACCGGGAGACCGAGGTCCGTGCTCTGCTCGCGGGTATACCGCAGCAGCGTTCCGAGTAGTATCCCGCCGCGCGAGCGATGCAGGTTTCCGCGATTTGACCTGCGGGACGCTCGCGGCGGAACTCGTCCGGCGGATTGGGGGGTTGGTCCCAGTCGGCGAGTGCGGTTCACGGGGGGGCTCTGAGGAGCCGTGAACGCGGCGCTCGCCGCACTGGGATCGGTCCGGATCGTGGTCCGGACGGTCGGGCCGGGTTATTTCCCCGACGCCAAACTTTCCGGGGGAAGAGGAGATCGCACGCTGCGTGATCCACAGCTGGTCGGAGCCGAGCGCTCGTTACGTTCGTTACGAGCCAGTTATCGGGTTCCCAGGTACGCCCCAGCTTCTTACCAGGAACCGGTGGGAGACTGAGCGAGCAGGGGTTGAGTCACGCGTTGTGCTGCCCCCGCCATGAACGTCTGGGCTCGGGACGGCCAGGCCCCGGCCCGAGCCCAGACTCGTAAGCGTGGTAGCTCGGTCCGGCGGTGCGGGAAGCCAGTTCGACCGTGCAGTACTTACACCGCCTGGCCGCGATCGGGATCGAGCTCAGGCACTCCGGGCAGTCCCGCTCCGTGGCCTCCTTGACCCCGTGCAGCCGCAGCACGAGCTTCGCCATCGGCGCCACGATCAGGAAATAGACCACCGCGGCGATGATGAGGAACGACACGACGGCGTTGATCAAGTCGCCGTACGCGAACTTGCTGCCGTGCACCGTGAACGTCAGGTTCTCAAAGCTGTTGTTCTGTCCCCCGAAGAACGCCCCGATGAGCGGCGTGATGAAGTCCTTAACAATCGCCGTCACGATCGCGGTGAACGCGGTGCCGATGACGACCGCGACCGCGAGGTCGATCAGATTCCCCCGGGTGATGAAATCCCTGAAGCCCTTCACGCGCGCTGACTCCCATGGTTCGTGGTCGGTGCCGGCGGCAGCCGGTGACCCAGGCCGGTATCGGCCATCTCCCTTGCCCGGTTGACGATACATATCCTGGTTTCGCCACGCAGGGCACTCCAGCCCTATCGCACAGCGTGGTCGGTAGGCTCCGGTTATGGCACAGCCTGACTACCGTGCCAGGGCGGCGGCGGGGATCCGCGCGCTGCAGCGCTGGTACCTGCCGCGCGCCGGCCTGCTGTCGCTGGTCCGGCCGAATGGCCTGTGGAAGACGACCGGCTGGTGGCAGGCCGCCAACGCCCTGACGGCCGTGATCAGGTACACGCGGCACACCGGAGATCCGGCCCACACGGGGATCATCGCCACGACGTTCACGGCCGCGCGGCGGGAGCACGCCGACTTCGTCAACTGGTTCTTCGACGACAGCGCCTGGTGGGCGCTGGCCTGGGTCGCCGCCTACGACCTGAGCGGCGAGGACCGGTATCTCGCCGCGGCCAGGACGATCTTCGCGCACAACCTGGACGGCTGGGACGGCATCTGCGGTGGCGGGGTGTGGTGGAACAAGGAGCGGTCGTACAAGAACGCGATCACCAACGAGCTGTTCCTGACCTTGGCGGCACAGCTGCATCAGCGGGTGCCAGGCGACCGGGATTACCTGGCCTGGGCCATGCGGTCCTGGGAATGGCTGCACGGCAGCGGCATGATCGGGCCTGACGGCCTGGTGAACGACGGGCTCACCGCGGGCTGCGCCAACAACGGCGGCACCACCTGGACCTACAACCAGGGCGTGATCCTCGGCGGGCTGGCCGCCCTGCACGAGATCACCGGCGACCCGGCCTACGTGCGGCAGGGCGAGGTCATCGCGGACGCCACCCTGAACGGGCTCACCGACCAGTCGGGCATCCTCGCGGAGCCCTGCGAGGGCGCTGGCTGCAACAGCGACCAGACCCAGTTCAAGGGAATCTTCGCGCGCAACCTGCACGAGTTCTTCCCGCACAGCGGCAAGCCCGCTTACCGCACGTTCCTCCTGGCCAACGCCGACTCTGTGTGGGACAACGACAGAAACCCGGCCGATCAGTTCGGGCTGCGGTGGGGCGGCCCCTTCGACCGGGCCGACGCAAGCCGCCAGTCATCCGCTCTCGAGGTGCTCACCGCCGCCGCCGGCCTCACCGCCAGCTAGTTTTCCTCGTGCACGTCACGGGCAGTACCTCGGATGCGTCTCTGGAGTGAAGTGGACGTTCTTGAGAGCATCCGCGCGGCGCGCGTTGTCCCCGTGGTGCGCCGGCCGAGTGCGGCCGAGGCGACCGAGCTGTGCGAGCGGCTGCTAGCGCTCGGCACACCGGTCATCGAGCTCACCGCGACCACGCCGGACTGGCCTTCTGTGCTGAACCGCCTGTGGCGGACCTCGCCAGGCACCACGATCGGCGTGGGTACCGTGACCACGCCGGAGACCGCGCGCAGCGCGGTCGGCGAGGGCGCGGCGTTCCTCGTCTCGCCGTACCCGGCGGCCGGGGTCAGGGCCGTGGCGGACGACCACGGCGTGCCGTTCATCGAAGGCGGCTTCACCCCAGGGGAGCTGGCCGCGTCGACCGCCGTCGGCGTCGCCAAGCTGTTCCCCGCCTCGTCAGGAGGGATCCGGCACCTGAAGGCAGTGCTCGACGTGCTGCCCGGCGCGCGGATCATCCCGACCGGCGGGATCGCGCTGGACCAGGTCGGCGACTGGCTTGCGGCCGGTGCCTACGCGGTCGGCGTCGGGACTGACCTGGCCACCCGGCCCGACGCCGCCGAGCTGCTGCGCCGGCTGACCGGCCGGTGACCGCCGCCGCGCCGCGCCGGGCGGCCTTCATCGGCGAGTGCATGATCGAGCTGCGTCACGAGACCCCCGGCCTGCTGCGGCTCGGCTTCGCGGGAGACGTGTTCAACGCCGCCGCCTACCTTGCCAGGTCGGCACCGGCTTCCGCCGTCGCGGTCGAGTTCGTGACGATCACCGGCGACGACCCGTACAGCGCCCAGATGCGCGAAACCTGGCGCGCGTACGGTGTCGGTGACACCCTCGCGACCACGCTGCCAGGCGGCAGGCCGGGACTGTACCTGATCAGGCTCGACGTCGACGGCGAGCGGACCTTCTACCACTACCGGGCGGAGTCGGCGGCCAGGGGCTGTTCGGGCCGGACCACCCTGCGTCGGTGGATGACGCGATCGCGGCCTGCGACCTGGTCTACCTGTCCGCGATCACGCTGTCGATCATGACCGCGGCGGCGCGGCAGCGGCTGCTGCGCGTGCTCGCCGCCGCGCGGGCGCGCGGCGCGCGAGTGGTGTTCGACAGTAACTACCGGCCTGCTGGCTGGGCGTCGGCGGCGCAGGCCGCCGCGGCGATCACCGAGACACTGACGCACACAGACATCGCGCTGCCGACGCTCACCGATGAGCAGGCGGTGTTCGGCGACGCCGACGCCTTGTCCTGCGTGAAGCGACTGCAGTCGGCTGGCGTGCCGGAGATCGTGGTGAAGCTCGGGGCGGCTGGCTGTGTGGTCGCCGGGCCTTCCGGCGCGGCCGCGCCGGTCCCCGCGGTGCCTGGCGTGACCGTCGTCGACACCACCGCCGCGGGCGACGCGTTCAACGGCGGCTACCTCGCGGCACGGCTGCAAGATGCCGCGCCGCTGGCGGCGGCGCACGCGGGCAACACGCTGGCGGCCGAGGTCGTGGCCACGCCTGGTGCCTTGCTGCCGCCGAAAGTGTCTTAGCCGTCTGACGCCCGGGCGGCCGGGCAACGTCGGCTCAGGCCTCCTTGACGGCGAATCCCATGTAGCTGACGGCGATGCTGGCTACCCGGCCCATGTCGAGCCGTCTGGTGAATTCGCCGTAGGTGATGCGGCCCCGGCGCGCGGCGATGAAGCCGCCGAGGACGGCAGGGAGGCTGGCGCGCGGGCCGAGGCCGGTGATCTCGCCGACTTTCAGCCCGTGCCGCGCCAGCAGCCCGGCGAGTTCTGCGGGCCTGATGAACATGTCCCAGTCGTGGATGGCGGCGTCGACGACGCGGGTCAGCGGCCAGTCCTGCATCAGCTTGATAGCGAGGAGCTTGCTCCTCACCGTGCGGTTGATCGTGTCGAACAGGTACAGGCCGCCAGGCTTGAGCACCCGCGTCGTCTCGCTGATCACCCGGTCCACGTCTGACACGTGCTCCAGCACGTCACAGCAGTACGCGAGGTCGTAAGCGGAGTCAGGAACGGGCAGCTGCTCACCCGACCCGATCAGGTAGTCGATGCGCAGCCCGCGGCTCGCGGCGTGGGCACGGGCGGCCCCGATCGACGGTGGCGATGGGTCGATTCCGGTCACCTGGCAGCCCAGGGCGGCGAATTCTTCGGCGAGGAACCCGCCGCCGCAGCCAATGTCGAGTGCTCGCAGCCCGCTCGCCGGGATGGCCCGGTGCCGGGTGAGCACGTCGCGGAAGTAGGCGAACCTGCCGGGGGTAATTCCGTGCAGGAGGAACAGCGGGCTGCTCTCGTCCCACCAGGATCCGCCGAGCCGGTCGTAGGCATCATTGTCGATCGGCATCCCGCCTCCAGGCTTGACCGGGGTGGACGCGCCTACGCATGATAACCGTGCGGCGTGGTCCGACGCCGAGCGCACGGCTCGTCCCCAGCGGAGCCTCAGCACGTGCGAAGGGGGGCACACTCCCGGACCGGTTCTGCTGGCATGCCGAGCGCGTCTGTCGCCGGCCGGTCCCGCACACGGACGCTGGGGCGGCCGTCGAGACGGAGGCTGTTCACCGTGCCACGCAACAAAGACCTGAAGCGACTCGTCCGCGCCCGCATGGCGGAAACGGGCGAGAACTACACCAGCGCGCTCGCCGGCATTCTCGGCGAGACGGAACTAGCGCCGCTGCCGGAGCCGTGGAAGCTCACCGGCAGTGGTGCCGCCGACTACCAGGTCGGTCTTCTCCCTGGAACTGAGACGTACGACGGCGGGCGGATCGTCTTGCTCCGCTCCCGGCCTGAGGTGGCGGCGCCCGCGGGTTTCGGCGCGTTCGTGCAGAGCATCCGCGCGACCCGTTACCTCGGCCAGCGGGTGCAGTTCAGCGCGATGGCGCGCACCGCCGACGCCAGCGGCTGGGGCGGGCTGTGGCTCCGCGTCGACGGCCCAGGCGGTGCGGCCGCGCTGGACAACATGCACGACCGCCCGCTCAGGCAGACCACGGACTGGACGCTGGCCACGATCGTGATAGACGTTCTGGAGGACGCCCGAGCCCTGAGCTTCGGCGCTTTGCTGAGCGGTGCCGGCGCACTGCAGATCGCCGGGCCCCGTTTCGCGACGGTCGACCAAACCGTGCCGGTGACGTTCCGCTCATACGGCGAGTCGCTGCCCGACGAGCCGCAGGCGCTGGATTTCTGAGCCCGGGAGACCCTGCGGCGGTAGCGTCATGGCATGGCCAGTGACACCTCCGCCAAGCTGGCGGTGCTGATCGATGCCGACAATGCTTCCCCGGCTGCCATTGACGGCTTGCTGGCCGAGGTCGCCAAGTACGGGACCGCCCACGTCAAGCGCGCCTACGGCGACTGGACGGGCACCAGCCTGCGCGGCTGGAAGGAGCAGCTGCTGGACCAGTCGATCCAGCCCATCCAGCAGTTCGCCTACACGACAGGCAAGAACGCCACCGACGCGGCCATGGTCATCGACGCCATGGACCTGCTGTACTCCGGCCGGTTCGACGGGTTCTGCCTGGTCTCCAGCGACAGCGACTTCACCAGGCTGGCCTCGCGCATCCGCGAGTCGGGTCTTACCGTCTACGGGTTCGGGGAACGCAAGACCCCGAAGCCGTTCGTTTCGGCGTGCGACAAGTTCATCTACCTGGAGAACCTGACCGCCCCGCAGGCGGCCGCCCCCGCTGGCACCGCCGTGAGCCCGCCCACGTCGGCCACCCCGGCCGCCAAACTGAAGGGCGAGACCGCGCTGGTGAACATGCTCCGCAACGCGGTAGAGGCCAGCTCCGATGACGACGGCTGGGCGCACCTGGGCAGCGTCGGCAGCATTATCACCAAGCAGCGCCCGGATTTCGACTCACGCAACTACGGCTACGCGAAGCTCAGCGACCTGATGGCCGCCACCACCCTGTTCGACCTGGAACGCCGGGTCCCTGGCGACGGGAAACCCGCCGTGATCTACGCCAGGGACAACCGCCGCCGTACGCAGGACTAATCCCTCTCGGCTTCCTGGTCCCGGCCGGAGATCGCGTCGTCGAGGCGCTGCGCCGCGATCTCCGCGAAGTCGTGGTCGACCTCCGCGACACACGCGAACCGGCCCGTTTGCACGGCCGCGACAGAGGCGGAGGCGAGGCCGCCGAACGGTTCCCACACCACGTCACCGGGCTCGGTGACGGCGTTGAGGATGCGGCGCATGAACTCAAGCGGCTTCTGGTTGAGATGTGCCGCGGAAAGGCTGCCAGGGTTGTAGACGCGCGGCGCAGCCCGGCGCATGGTGCCCTTGATGCGCTCCACGCCGTGCAGCGGCGCGAGCTGCCAGACGTTGGTAAGCCCGTGCGTATGCCGCCACTTGTGCCTGAGTGAGTCCCATTCCTTGGCGGTGACCGCCGTCCGCCCGTCGAGTGAGTAGTACGGCCACCCGGATTCCCTGCCGTGCTCGTTGGCGTAGGCCGCCAGGCGCTCGATCATCGCGCCTGGCGGCCAGTACCACAGCCAGTCTCTGGTGAGGTACTTGCGGGTCGCGGCGTTGGCCACGCCGCAGGCCTCGTTGGCCCGGCGCATCGGGAGGCCGGACCGCTGCCACTCGTGCCGCATCCACGGCTGGACGGGCATCGGGCCGTCGGGGCCGGTCACCTCGAACCGCCGCTGGTAGAAGACGCAGATCTCGGAAACGACGGGGAACCGGCGGATGGTCTTGCCGTTGACGTTGCCGGCGATGTGCCCGATCCCCTTGTCCCAGGTGATGGCCTGCACGTACTCCCAGCCGTGCTGGACAAGGAGCGGGTGCGCGGTGGCCCAGCCGACCTCCGTGTTCCAGAACCACAGCGTCGTGGCAGGGCCCGCCAGGCGGCTCCAGGCCTCGACGTGCGGCTGGTACCACTCGGCGAGGCGCTCGGTGCCTACCGTGTCGCCATGAAAGCCGCGGACGCCGTACGCGCCGTCGCTGACGATCGCCGTCGGCGTCGGCCAGCCCTGATACACGTCCAGCGCGTCGCCCCGGTGCAGCAGGTAGGCAGATCGTTCCACCCGATCTAGCGTAATTGGGGACGACCCACGCTCCTCGCATTTGGAGGCCCCGCGTCCATCGCCGCGCGCTCAACGACGAGATCGGCAGCGGCCTAAGCGCCTGCTGGCGTGTGCCGGGCGGTGACGAACAACTCGGCCAGCTCGCGCGTGGTGGTGGCGTCCTCGGGGGCTTTGTCGTCGCGCCAGCGTCCGGTGAACCGCGGGAAGCGCATGGCGAGTCCGGCATCGTCTCTGATCTGGCCCCAGGCGGCGGTGTAGTTCGGGGACAAGGTCAGCTCAGCGCTCAGGATTTCCAGGACTAGACCAGGCTCGAACCAGACGTCCGGTTCCTGGCGAGCGTCAACCCGGGCAGGCTTGTGCGGGCTCAGTAGCGGCGCCAGCCGGGCGGGCAGCGCGGCCAGGTCGGCGTCGGAAAACCCGGCGCCGCATTTGGTGACGGCGCGGAAGGTGTCGGCGTCCGCGTCGTAGGCGGCCAGCAGGACGGCGCCGTAGACGCCGGCGCGGCGGCCGCGGCCGGCGAACGCGCCGATGACGACCAGGTCGGCCGTGTCGGACAGCTCGGTGCGATAGTCGCGCTTGAGCTTGATCCACTGCCAGCCGCGCGCCCCGGCCTGGTAGACGGAATTCGGCCCTGTCGACTTGCACACCAGGCCTTCGCAGCCGTCGGTGACCGCCTGGGCGAACATCGCGTCAAGCGCGGCCGGGTCGGCGACCTCGGCGGCGGTAGTCAGCCGCAGCCGAGGCGACAGGGTGAGGGCCTTCTCCAGCGCGGCGCGCCGCTGCGGGTACGGCAGCATGGTCAGGTCCTCGCCGTCGGCGTAAAGGAGCTCGAAGCAGAACAGGCCCACGGGCACCTCCTGGACGGCCTGGTCGATGCCGTGCTTGCGGCGCCGGAGCATGACCTCGCCGAACGGCCGCAGCTCGCCCGCGGCCGCGTCGTACGCGACGACCTCCCCTTCGAGGATCACCTCGCGCGGCCCAAGCCCCGCGGCCAGCAGTTCGACCACGTCAGGGAACTGGTCGGATATCTCCTCGAGCCGCCGGGTGAACAGCTCGATCGTCCCGTCGGCGGTGCGGTGCGCCTGGACGCGGACGCCGTCGTACTTGTACTCGGCCGCGCACTGTCCGCCGAGCCTGGCAAGGATCTCCCCGGCGTCCGCCAGCCGCTGGGCCAGCATGACCCGGACGGGGTTCCCCGGTGCGACTCTCAGCTGCTCCACGGCGGCCAGCCCGCCGCTTACTAGGGTGGCGGCTACCTGGCCGAGGTCGCAGCAGATGTTGTAGCCGCGTTCGAGCACCGGCCTGGCGGCCTTGCCGCCCGCGTGTACCTGGGCAAGCGCGTCCAGGATGGTCGGCGTGCCGATGCCGAGCCGCAGGTTCCTGGTCACCAGGCGCAGCAGGTAGCGGGCCTCCAGCGGGGTGGCCCTAGTGAGCAGCCCGGCCAGCAGCTCCAGCTTGCGGCCCTGCGAACCCGCCCCCTCGGCGGCGGCGATCTCCCGCAGCGTGCGCACGACCTCGGTTACCTGTAGGTCCGCCGCTCGGCCATCGGCTTCGAGAACGGGCTGGGCGAGCAGCCGCTCCGCGGCCTGGCCCAGGTCGCCGGTCTCCCGTACCAGGGCCGTGACCTGCGCGGCGTCGGTGCCGGCCACGGTGGCCACCGCGCGGACGGCGAGCTTCTCGGCCATGCCGAGGTCCACCCCGGCGAATTCCGGCGCGATCAGCCCCTGGCACAGGTAGCACACGGTCGGCAGGAGCCCGTCCGGGGTCTGCGCCAGCAGCGAGGCCAGCCGCTCAGTCAGCGCCAGCCGGCTGCTGACCTGCTCCAGGTCGCGGTAGGCCTCGGCCACGATCAGGTATCGCACGGGCGCTCCCTTCCCGCCCGATCATGACACGCCCGCGCCCGGTTCACCCTTGAGGGAACGCAGGTGACCCAGGAGCTAGCCCGGAGTCCAGGGCCTCCCTGGCCTCGTGCAGGATCGGCAGCGGAACGTCGTCCATGGCCAGCACATGCCGCAGGGCCTTGGCGTAGGCGACGTCGTACGCCTGCTCCGCCGTCACGGCGACGTCCGGCACCACGCCGGTGCCCTGCCAGTTGGACCCGGTAACCGGGTTGACCGACCGGGCGAACGGTATCGCGATGCCGACCGCGGGGCTGACCGGGTACGCGCGGGTCGGGTGCGCGCCGCCGCCGGTCGTCTCGCCGATTAGCTCCGCGCGCTTGACCGCCTGCAGGTTGTAGCAGAGCTCTTCGCCGCCGGAGAAGGTCCGGTGGCTGGTCAGCACGTAGACCGGCCGGTCCAGGTAACGGCTGCCTGGCACGTAGGGCAACGCCCAGAACTGCCGCGTCTCGCCGGTCTCGGCGTTGAAGATGTCGTTGAAGTGCGTGGGACGTTCGTCGACCAGGTAGCTGCACCAGAAGATCACGCCTTCCGGTGACCCGCCGCCGTTGCGCCGCATGTCGATGATGAGCGCGTACGTCCCGGTGACTAGCTCCATGGCGGCCGCGATGGCCGGACCCGCGTTGGCCGGAACGGGCATCCGGCGCAGGTCGAGGTAGCCCACGTTGCCGTCCAGCCGTTCGACCCGGCGGATGCCGAAGTTATCCAGCCGGAACTTTTGCAGCCTGGCGAGTTTCCTGGCCTCGCGGTCCTCAGGCTTGCCCGGCTCAGGTTCCGGCTGGGCGCGCGGCGGGTGCACTTCACCCAGCACCAGCGCCAGGTGCCGGTCGTCGGTGGCTTCCTGCAGCTGCTGGGTGACCAGTTCGGTGAGCGCGATCTCGTCCAGGTTGTCGTACTCACCCGCCGCCAGTCTCGCCTCGATCGCCGTGGCGCCCCGCTCGGCCTGTTCGGGGAACACGTAGTTAGCCCGCAGCAGCTCCAGGGCCTTGGTCACGATCTCGCGCGGGGATAGTTGGTCGGCGGCCTGCGACCCGTCGTCCTGCACGACGATCCGCGGCGCGTCCGGTCCGGCGTCGTCGAATGTGAGCTCAAGCAGCCGGGCCGATGGCAGCCGCCGGGAAAGGTCGCGGCGCAGGTCGTTCACTGCCGCCTGGTTGACGTTCCGCCATACCGTCAGCGCTTCCTCATCCGCCGCACCCTCCACGGGGACGAACACCCGAAGCCGTGACTGCCCAGGTTCGATGCCCGGCTCGTCCCCGTGCCTGAGTAGCACCGCCCGCCGGACCGCCCCCGGCGGGAAATGGCCCTTTACCTCGTGATCAACGACACGATTAAGCCGAGCGCGCTCGTCCGGGTCCATGGCGCCTCCGTACCAAGTCACCCTGTCAAACGCGGCTCGCCCGGAACGGGTTCCTTACGTGTGTCCGACCGCGGCGCACTTCATTTGTGGCGGATGTGCTCGTAGATGTCCAGGTACTCTCGGCCCGGCCGGGCCCACGAGTAGTCGGCTCGCATGCAGTTGGCCGCGAGCTTGGCGAACTCATCCGGGCGGCGGGAACGCAGCCGGAGGGCCCGGCCCAGCGCGGACTCGATGGCCTGGTTGTCAGTGTGGTGGAAAACGTACCCGTTGCGCTCGGCCCGCGGGCGCCCTGAGTGGTCGTAGTCGGCCACGGTGTCGGCCATGCCGCCAGTGGCTCGCACCACGGGCACGGTCCCGTACCGCATCGCGATCAGCGGAGCTAGCCCGCACGGCTCGAACATGCTCGGCACGATCAGCAGGTCGGCGCCTGCGTAGATCAGGTGAGCCAGGTCCTCGCGGTACCCGATCTCCAGGTGACAGTCCGGGTTGTCGTTGAGGTCATCCTTGAGATGCGAGAAATGGCCGGTGATGCCATCGTGGTAGTGCGCGTCGCCGATCAGGATGAACTGGCCGCCCCGGGCCAGGGTGTAGAACAGGGCGTGGTGGACCAGGTGCATGCCCTTCTGCTCGTCCAGCCGCCCCACGTACGCGACGACGGGGCCGTCGGCCTCGCGCAGCCAGAGGCGGTTCCTGAGCGCATTCTTGTTCTCATTTTTGCGCTCTATGGTGTCGCTCGAGTAGTGGGCAGGCAGGTACGGGTCGGTCTCGGGGTTCCATGCGTCATAGTCGACGCCGTTGAGGACTCCGCGGAACTTGTCCTGCTGTTCCTTGAGGGGGCCGCTGAGCCCGCAGGCGCCGTCATCGTAGAGCGCCTCATCAGCGTGGTTCGGGGACACCGTAGTCACGAAATTCGAGTAAAGAATGCCGCCCTTCATCGGGTTCAGCCCGCGGTAGCGGAAATCATCCCCCAGCCGGTCCGCGTCCAGCAGATAATCCGGGCGGCCCAGCCCGGTGGCCCATAGCACCTGCTCGTCGCTGGTGCCCTGATGACGGAAGTTATGGATGGTGTAGCAGACCCGCTGGTCCGGCATGACCCGGCTGTACTGCTCATAAAGCAGGACCGGGACCAGCCCGGTCTGCCAGTCGTGGCAGTGAATGACATCTGGGCGCTTCCCGGCCTGGAGCATGAACTCCAGGGCTGCCTTGGAAAAGAACGCGAACCGCTCCGCGTCGTCCGCGTATCCGTATAGGCGGTCCCGGCCGAAGAAGTCAGCCGCCGAATGCGGTTCGATGAAGAAGCACTTGCGGCCGTCCGCGTAGCCGAACCACACCGTGCAGCGGACTGCCCCGCCGTACCACGGCACCTGCAAGTCGTGGTGGCTCGGCTGCAGGTCCCAGATCTCGGAGTATCGCAGGCTGGCGTACTTCGGCAAGATAATCTCAACAGCGTTCCCGCGAAGCTCCAGCTCTCGGCTCAGGCCGGATACCACATCGCCCAGCCCGCCCGCCTTGGCCGCAGGCGCACACTCGGGCGCCACCATCACCACATACATTTGCTCCCCCGTCACGCGACACCCGCGGATCCTGGCGATTCACCCTCATGGACTCCTCTCATGGTCGCGTCCAGAGGCGCCAGGCCACATCCCCCTTGACGGATGAAAGACCGGATCCTAGCCAGGCTCGGACCCGAGACTGTGCGTCTTTGCCTGGCAGGATGTGCCGGTTATGGCGTGATGACCGCGAAGCTGGGGTCGGGCTCATCGGTGAGGCTCAAGAGGGTCTGGACGACGCCCGGATCTCCGGCGATATCGATTCCGTCCAGTGACCCGGTGGCGAGTAGGCCGAGTAGCTGTGGATGGGTGAGGGTGAGGGTCAGGTCCGCCTTGGGGGTGTGCTGTGTCGGATGGTGGATGAGGACGCCGTTGGATAGTTCCATCCAGTAGCGCTCGCTGCTGTCGGTGAAGTGCCACAGGACCGACAGGGCGGTGCTGGCGGCGCGGGGTCCGTCGATGCGGATGGCGATGGTGTCGAATAGCTGGGTGACGGTCATCGCCCGGGCCATCCCGGCGCTGGCGCTGAATGGGGTGGGAGTGATGCCGTGGCGCAGTTCGTCGGCGCCGACGAGGAAGCAGTTGCGCCAGGTGGCGTTTTCGGAGCCGTGGCCGAGATGTTCCAGGGCCTGGGCGAGCACGTCTTTGGCCTCGGCCGAGCTTGGGTCGGCGAAGACGGCGTGGCTGGCTAGTTCGGCGGCGAACCGCAAGTCGCCTTCGTCGAGGAACTCGCGGGCCCTGGCGGTGAGCTGGCCGGTGCCTCCGGCTAGCCGGGCATAACGCTGCGCGGCGGCCTGGGGCGGGTGCTGCCACAGGTGCGCGGGGTTGCCGTCGTACCAGCCGAGGTAGCGCTGGTAGATGGCCTTGACGCCGTGGCTGACCGACCCGTAGTAGCCGTGGGTATGCCAGGCGGCTTCCAGCGCGGGCGGGACCTGGATGACCTCGGCGATTTCCGTTCCGGTGTAACCCTGGTTGAGTAGCCGCAGGGTCTGGTCGTGCAGGTAGGCGTACAGGTCTCTTTGCTGGGTGAGGAAGGTGCGGATGTTGTCCTGGTCCCAGGTGGGCCAGTGGTGGGATGCGAATGC
>Ga0335073_10009167_pt1 | contig 13887 bp, 13 predicted proteins | sample Lox_Sample_22_FD_207093 | JGI IMG/M metagenome (GOLD analysis project Ga0335073, IMG submission 207093) | Soil microbial communities from Loxahatchee National Wildlife Refuge, Florida, United States - Lox_Sample_2.2 | ecosystem: Environmental > Terrestrial > Soil > Wetlands | place: USA... | reverse complement strand
GGTAGGGAATGATGTTGAAACGATTGTCGACCTGCGTCCGGTCCATGTCAGACGGAACGAAGACGTTCTGCCGTACGAAGTCAACATAGTGACTGCCGGACGCCCCCTCGATCACGCAGCCGACGAGGGTGTAGCCCTGGGTCGAGTAGTGAAAGTGCAGGCCGGGTTCGGAGAGCAATGGATCATTTTTGAAGAAATCAAGACCGGCCTGAATGGGATCGTCGAAGTGCTTGGTGTTGCCGATCTCGAGATCGTCTTGGGAACCGGATTTATAGTGCCGGATTCCGGCCAAGTGTCCCATGACCTGGCGAGTCGTGATGGGCCAGGGCTTTTGCGGAAATGCCGGGCAATATTTCTGAACGGGCGCATCAAGATCAAGTTTGCCGCGTTCCCACAGTTCCATGGCGGCGGTTGCGGTCAGAGACTTCGAAATCGAGCCCAATCGGAAGAGTGTGTGCTCACTTGCGGGAGCATTGTTCTCCAGATCGGAGAATCCGAAGCCTTGTGCCCATTCGTAGGCGCCGTTCTCGACAATCGCGACCGACACTCCGGGAACGTGCGTCAACGTCATAAATTTCGCAACGGCAGCTTCGATCTGCGACTGCTTCGCGGCCGAAAGCTTCGCGTGCGGTTCCTGGGCGACGACGAAGATAGTGGACAACGAAGTAACGATGAGGAGCAGCCCAAGCGCATGATTCAGTTTCAATTTCATGGACACCTCTGCGCCTGAGATTTAAACATAGAGTTCGAAGCTGGAGACACAGAATCGTTACTGGGTAACCGTGGCCTGGTAGCTTACCGTTTCCCAATGGCCAGCGCGGCGGATCCACACGCGGGTGTAGCGATAGGGGCCGCTGAAGTCCTCGCCGAGCTGATGGCCCTTCACATCGGCGCGGGCGGTAACAACTGCGGTGTCACCGTAAACGCGCACGACCATCTCCGTAACATCCATCGTTTCATAGCGCAGTTGTCCGCTTCTGCGGGCACGAAGCACATCTTGCTTTGTCGCGACCTGGCCGAGGGGAGTGATACCGACGTAATCTTCCGCCAGGGTTCGCTGGCAAAAGTCAGCGTCGCGATGCAGGCTGGCCTCCTTTGATTGCCGCTCCAGATCGACAATCTGGCGGATGACATCCTGGTCTGCTGCAGCCAACTGTGAGGCCGGACGAATGGCGACGCGCTGACCAGCGAGGAGCGACGCCGAAAGCAGCCCGGAGAGCAAGAGCAGAGCGCACTTGTTAATCAAGAGGAGACCTCCGCGGCTTTGCAGGGACAGGAATCGCCGTGTCAGGTTACGCAGAATTAGATGCAGGAGTTCCGTGGAAAAGTTCGCCAATGGGACAGGTTGGATTCTTTACGGATGAGAGGACCTTCTATAGAACAATTTGAAGAACTTGTCTCCTAACAGTATTGTTTCCCCTGAGAGAGCCCTCGATTTGGGCGAAGTTAGAATTGAGCCGACGCACCGAGTTGGCTTCGATGTGCTGGAGAATCTTCCGCATGCGACCCGATTTCCAATGGAACCTGGGTACTAGAAGCCTGCAACTCGGTCCGCGCACGCTCATTATGGGGGTGGTCAATGTCACTCCCGATTCGTTCTCCGATGGCGGCTTGTATTTCGAACGCGACAAGGCGGTCGCGCATGCAGTCCGCCTGATCGAGGAAGGCGCTGACATCATCGACGTCGGCGGCGAGTCGACCAGGCCGGGTGCGCACGTGGCAGTTGCGAACGCGGGCAAGCCGGACAACGCCATCGCAAATCCATCCGTCACCGCCGAGGAGGAACTCCGGCGCGTCATCCCCGTCATTGCGGAACTGAAAAAACGGTTTCCAGGAGCTGTCATTTCTGTCGATACCTACAAATCTGTAGTGGCCCGCGCCGCCGTGGACGCCGGAGCCGAAATAGTCAACGATGTCAGCGGCTTTCGCTGGGATCCGGAAATGGCAAGGACTCTCGCCGAGCTGCAATGCGGGGCGGTTCTCATGCACATGCGAGGAACGCCCGACCAATGGCGCACACTCCCCCCGCCCGGGGATGTCGTAGATTTAGTGAAGAACGAATTGGCGCAGTGGTCCGAAGCTGCGGTAAAGGCAGGCGTCCGCCGCAACCGGATTGCTGTCGATCCGGGGTTTGGCTTCGGAAAACGAATGGAAGAAAACTATCCTCTGATGAGTCATTTCGACCAGCTCTCGGTTCTCGGCTTTCCGCTATTGGCGGGAGTTTCGCGCAAGTCATTCATCGGACGCATGCTCGCGCACAACGGCAAAGATGCTGCGCCGGAAGCTCGCCTGTACGGCTCAATCGCGGCCGAAGTTGCACTGATTCTCGAGGGCGCCCACATCGTTCGCACACACGAAGTGAGGCCCGCAATCGAAGCAGCCCGCCTTGCCGACATCATTCTGCGAGCTCCATGACACTCGTGCACTGCGAACTGCACCCACAAATGCTCGTAGCTCTGAGATCATTCGATCCGCCTTCAGAACAATTTTTCCGAATCCAGCAGTATCGTGACCGGCCCTTGGTTTACCAGTTCGACCTGCATCCTCTCTTGAAAGCGCCCAGTCTTACAACGTAGCCCGGCAGCGCGAATCTGTTCGACGAAGAATTCGTAGAGGTGGCGAGCCGGCCCTGGCGCCGCTGCGCCATCGAACGATGGGCGCTTCCCCTTCCGCACATCTCCATACAACGTGAACTGAGAAACTACCAGCACGCTGCCGCCGGCATCGAGTACGCCGAGGTTCATCTTGCCGTCGGCATCTTCAAAAATTCGCAGACCCGCAATCTTCGCGGCCAGATAACCGGCGTCTTCTTCTGTATCCTTGTGCCCCACCCCGAGCAAAACCAGCAGCCCAAGCCCGATCTCGCTTGTCGTGTATCCCTCGACCGCGACTTTGGCCCCGGCTCACGCGCTGCACAACGGCCCGCATTCTTGCCCCTCAGCCTGCATCATACGCGATGAATTTGACCTCGCGAACACGCAGCCTCTAGGATTCTGGAGTGAATGCCAAGGGCGCCGGTCTCGGAGCCACCGGACCACTCCTTTACACTCATTCGGCGGGACTATTACACTACACGTTCGCCTCTTTTCTGGAATCGGCAGGATCCGAGTAGAAAACCGGGCCCAGCGTTCGGAGTGAAAAGATATCTGCATAAAACGGAAATCGAAGTAGCCGCGGCATCGCGCGAGCGAATCATCGAATCAAAATCTAATTCAGGTAAGCGAGGAGACCCATGGCAGCCGTAGACGAAAAAGTGAAGCAAATTATCGTAGAGCAGTTGGGAGTGGATGAAGGTGAAGTCACGTCGAGCGCATCGTTTGTCGACGATCTCGGCGCCGACTCGCTCGACACTGTCGAGCTAGTAATGGCGTTCGAAGAGGCCTTCGACATCGAAATTCCTGACGAGGACGCCGAAAAAATCCGCACGGTTCAGGACGCCATCGACTATATCGGCAAGCACGCCAAGGCGGGGAAATAATTGACGCGCAGGGTCGTAGTTACGGGCCTCGGCCTGATCTGTGGAGTAGGGAATTCGACCGAAGAAGTCTGGAAAGCGCTGCTGGCGGGGCAATCCGGCGTGAAGCGCATCACCGGCTTTGACGTGACGAATTTTGCCTGCCAGATCGCCGCCGAGGTCAAGAACTTCGACCCGCTGAACTATATCGAGAAAAAAGAAGTCAAGAAGATGGCGCGCTTCATTCATCTCGCCATCGCTGCCTCGGATGAGGCGCTGAAGCAATCCGGCCTCAAAATCACTTCCGAAAACGACGAGCGCGTCGGAGTGCATATTGGCAGCGGGATTGGCGGATTCGACATTATCGAGCGCGAACATTCGGCCTTGATCGAGGGCGGCCCACGCAAGATCTCGCCTTTTTTCATTCCCTCGGCCATTATCAATCTCGCTGCAGGACAAGTCTCGATGCGCCATGGTGCCAAGGGACCGAATGAGGCCACGGCGACCGCGTGCACGACGAGCGCGCACTCCATCGGCGATTCTTTTCGCATTATTCAACATAACGACGCGGACGTGATGATCGCAGGCGGCTCCGAAGCGGCAATTACCCCGATGGGCGTTGGAGGATTCGCTGCCATGCGCGCGCTTTCCACGCGCAACGACGCGCCTGAGCAGGCCAGTCGTCCATGGGACCAGGCTCGCGATGGCTTTGTGATCGGCGAAGGCTCGGGCATCCTGATCCTTGAGGAACTCGAGCACGCAAAAAAACGCGGCGCGCCGATTCTCGCCGAGGTCGCCGGATATGGCATGTCAGGAGATGCCTACCACATCACGCAGCCCGCGCCCGAGCATGAAGGCGGATTTCGGGTCATGCGCAACGCCGTGCGCGATGCCGGCGTGCCACCGAACGTCGTCGGATATGTGAACGCCCACGGCACGTCGACCCCCATCGGGGACACTCTCGAAGCCCATGCGATTCGCAATTTTTTCGGCGAGCACAAACTTGCCGTCAGTTCGACGAAGTCGATGACGGGGCATCTCCTCGGCGGCGCAGGCGGCCTCGAAGCTGGCGTCACCGTGCTGGCGCTGCGCGATCAGAAGCTGCCGCCGACGATCAATCTGGAAAATCCCGATCCCGACGCTGCGGGTATGGACCTCGTTCCCAACCACTCTCGCTCCGCCGAAATCGAATACGCCATGTCCAACTCCTTTGGCTTCGGCGGAACGAACGGCGCTCTGCTTTTTCGCCGCTGGCACGAATAATCGCGCTTGCTGGGTCGGGGCATTCATTCCACAAACATGCAGTCGCCATAGGAATAGAAACGATACCGCTCGTTGACTGCATGATCGTATGCGCGTAGAACGTTTTCTCTGCCGGCGAACGCACAGACCAGCATCAGAAGCGTGGATTGCGGAAGATGGAAATTCGTTAGCAAAGCTTGAACCATGAGAAACCGATATCCGGGATAAATGAACAAATTGGCTTCGCCCCGGCCCGGCTGAAGCGTTCCTCCATCTTTCTGTGCGGCGTATTCCAGGGTGCGAACAGTTGTGGTGCCAACCGCAACCACCCGCCGATTGTACTTTCTCGCCCGATTAATTTTCTCCGCTGCATCTTCGGAGATCGAATAAGCTTCGGAGTGAAGCCGATGCTCCTCGACATGCTCGGTCCGCACAGGTTGGAAAGTTCCCAGTCCGACGTGCAGGGTGATCTCGGCGGTTTCGATCCCTCGGCGATGAATGCGATTCAGAATCTCGGGAGTGAAATGCAAGCCCGCGGTAGGCGCAGCGACGGACCCACGCTTGCGCGCATAGACGGTCTGGTAGCGCTCGCGGTCGCTCGCATAGTCCGTCCGCGAAATGTACGGTGGCAGAGGAACATGGCCGATCTGTTCGAGAGCAGCGAAGAAATCCGGAACCGGCTCAAAACGAATTCTGCGTTCGCCAAAGCTGCCGCGTGAGACGACTTCGGCATGCAGTTCGTTCTTCGCTCCAAAAAACAAGCATTCGCCCACTCCGATTTTCCTTCCCGGACGAACCAGACATTCCCACTCGTTCGGATCCTGCGCGACTTGCCGCGTGAGTAATCCTTCTACGCGGCCATGCAGAAAATCGCGCGCGGCTGGATTTCGCGGACTCACCGGCTGCGCCTTCATGCCGGCTCGCTGCCCGTACAGTCGTGCCGGAAAAACGCGTGTGTTATTGAAGACCAGCAGATCGCCCAAGCGAAGCAAATCGGGAAAATCACGGAAGCGCCGATCCTCAAGGCTGAGAATTTCAGGCTGCCCTGATTCTCGCCCAGATGTTTTGAGGTAGAGCAGGCGCGAACCGGCGCGATCCGGCAAAGGCTCTTGCGCAATCAATTCTGACGGCAGATGGTAGTCGAACTCGGAGACTAGCACGCAAATCGATTATAGGGACACGGCCGACATTACTGTATCGGAGCTGATCCGTAAGGCTCACGGTGCAATGTGAGTAGTACCTGCGCTGGTAGCAAATGGCCCAAAATGGGCATTGTTTCCTGGCGCGAACTGCTGCTACCATGCGAATGCCCAGTGAGGCCTGCAGTTCCGTGATTCCCCCCCGAAGGGTCATTTTGCCGGCAGAGCGCAAATTCCGGGAAGAAATTGTGCGTTATGGCCGCATGCTCCATGAGCGTGGCTTCGTTGCCGCCATGGACGGCAATCTCTCCGTGCGCCTCAAACATGATCGAATCCTTGTGACGCCTACTTGCGTAAGCAAAGGTGCCATGCGTCCGGGGGATATGGTTGTCGTCGATTGCGAGGGGCGCCACGTTGCCGGTCGCCGTCACGTCACCAGTGAAATCGGCATGCACCTGCTGGTCTACAACCGCCGTCCAGATGTTCAGGCCATTGTGCATGCGCATCCACCAACTGCAACCGGTTTTGCCGCCGCCGGCATTCCTCTCACTGAGCCTCTGGTGTGCGAAGTGGTGATGGGACTCGGTTGTATTCCATTGGCACGTTATGGCACGCCTGGCACTTCCGAGCTGGCGCAAACGCTGGAACCGTATGTCGATAGCTACGATGCGATCCTCATGTCGAATCATGGCGTGGTCACCTACGGAGACACTCTCGAGCACGCGTACATGAAGATGGAAACCGTCGAGCACTTTGCGCAGATCGCGCTCGTCACACACTTGCTCGGACGCCAGCAACCGCTCGAGGAGGTCGAAATCGAAAAACTGATTCTCGCGCGCAGCAAGTACTTCGGCGCCAAACTCGCCGCTACCATGCCCATTCCGCGCATTCCGGAAAAAATCAGTTAAGTACAAGCCCTCGCGCTAAGGCGAAGTACAATACTTTCGCACGCTCCGGAGCATCCATGCCCACACATTTCATCCGAGTCACGCATGCACGACGAGTTTCTCTCTGTGCGGTTGCAGTTCTCTGCCTGCTGTGGCTCGCTATAAGTTGTCAAACACCTACGAAACCCGCTGCCGAACAGCCGCACCCCTGGTGGCAGCACGCCGTGTTTTATGAGATCTATCCGCGCAGCTTCGCCGACAGTAACAACAACGGCATTGGCGACCTGAACGGCATTGCGTCGAAGCTGGATTACCTGAAAGAACTCGGCGTCGATGCCATCTGGATTACGCCATGCTTTCCTTCGCCACAGGTCGATTTCGGCTATGACGTCTCCGACTACGAAAATATCGACCCCATGTACGGAACTCTGGCCGATTTCGATCATCTCGAAAAAGAAGCCAGCCAGCGCGGTATTCGCATCATTCTCGATTTTGTCATCAACCACACTTCCGATCAGCATCCCTGGTTTTTGGACTCGCGATCTTCGCGTACTTCCGCCCACCGCGACTGGTATATCTGGCGCGATGGCAAAGCTCCGGGCCAGCCTCCGAATAACTGGCTGTCAACGTTCGGTGGATCGGCGTGGCAGTACGATCCCAAGACCAAGCAGTACTACTACCACTACTTTTACCCGCAGCAACCGGACCTGAACTGGCGCAATCCTGCGGTAAAAGACGCGATGTTCGATGTGACCCGCTTCTGGTACAAGCGTGGGGTTTCAGGATTCCGGCTCGACGCCGTCGATACTCTTTTCGAAGATCCCAATCTTCACGACAATCCCGTTCTGTCAGGGAAGGATGCCTATGGCGATCCGATCGAGGAGAACAAATACAACGACAATCTTCCCGAAGTGCATGACGTACTGCGCGATTTGCGCAAAGTGGCAGATCAATACAGCGCCGTTCTGATCGGTGAAACCTGGACGGACAACATTGCCGAATTGAACCGCTACTACGGAGACCACAACGACGAACTGCAGCTGCCCATGGATTTTCTTTTCACGATGGTCAACAAGCTCTCACCCGCCGAGTTTCGCAAGCGGATCGCCGAGGTGAATTCCGCTTCCGGATGGCCGACGTTCGTGATCAGCAATCACGACATCGTTCGTTCTTACGACCGTTATGGCGATGGCGTGCACAACGATCAAATCGCAAAGTTGATGGCCGGCTTGTATCTGACCTTGCGCGGAACGCCGATCATGTATTACGGCGAAGAAATCGGAATGAAGACTACGCCGCCAACACGGCGGGAAGATGTAAAGGATCCCATCGGCCGCCGAGGATGGCCGAAGGAGAAAGGCCGCGATGGCGAGCGCACTCCCATGCAATGGGACGACAGCGTAAACGCAGGATTCTCGCAGGCGAAGCCGTGGCTGCCCGTGCCACCGACCTACAAAACCCACAATGTCGCCGACGAGTTGAAAGATCCGAGCTCGGTGCTTTCGTTCTACAAAAAAGTGCTCGCGCTACGGCACTCGAATGAAGCGCTTCTCGACGGCGACTACATCCCCCTGAATGAAAACGACCAGAATGTGCTTTCCTATTTGCGCTCTTATGAAAGTGAGGCGGTTCTGATTGCACTCAACATGTCAGGGACGGGACAGAAAACGACGTTTGACCTTAGTAGCCACGGATTTTCATCAGCAAGGGCGCTTATTGAAACGGGGAATTCGACGGCAAACGGAAATACGGTGACGCTGGAGCCCTACGGGGTTTTCATTGGCGAACTGACGAAGTAGATAGTGGGTCGCATGCGGAGAGGACGCTGAGTCTTCGATCGCCGCTGTAGAATACCCACAGCGCAGATATGCACGAACTTTCCATTGCGATGAGCATTGTCGATGCCGTTCTGGAAGAGGCGCAGCAACGCGCCGTTCGCGTTAGTGCTGTCCATCTGCGGCTGGGCGCGCTCTCCAGCGTCGTCAAAGATGCACTGCTTTTCTCCTATGAAATCGCCTGCCAAGACACTCTGCTTGAAGGATCGCATCTGATCGTCGAAGACGTGCCGGTCGTGGTTTTCTGTCCTCAATGCAACGAGCGCCGAACCTTACCCTCCGTTCAGTTGTTCGCGTGCCCGGAGTGCGGCGCTCCAACCGGAAATATCGTTCAGGGAAAAGAACTGGAAGTATTTGCACTGGAGGTCGAAGATTCTCCCGCAGAATCGAACGATCGCCCCGCGCGTCTTCACGACGAAGAGGTGCCAAGATGAGCGAACCACGTCTGGTCGAAGTACGGCGAAATGTGTTGAAGCAAAATGACGTAATCGCGCGCGCCCTGCGCGAGCGTTTCCGCGATGCCGGAGTATTCGTCGTGAGCCTGGTTTCCAGCCCGGGGTCAGGCAAGACTACTTTTCTCGAGCGCACACTAACCGAACTGCAACCGCGCTACCGTGTCGCCGCGCTGGTCGGTGATCTGGCGACCGACAATGACGCGGCTCGCCTCGCGCGCAGCAAAGCTCCGGTGAAGCAGATCACCACGGGAACTCTTTGCCATCTTGAAGCGGCAATGGTTCAAAACGCTCTTGAGGGCTGGGACCTGCGCTGCCGGGATTTTCTTTTTATCGAGAATGTGGGCAATCTCGTGTGTCCGTCATCCTACGATCTTGGCGAAAATATGCGTCTGGTGCTGATGTCGGTGACCGAGGGCGAAGACAAGCCACTGAAATATCCGACCATCTTCAATAGCGCAGACATTGCCGTCGTAACAAAGAATGACCTCGCGGCAGCGGTTGAGTTCGACTGGAACGCCGCGGAAAAGAGCATTCACTCCGTGCGGCCAGGCATGAAAGTCTTTCGCCTTTCCGCCAAAACCGGCGACGGCATGAGCGAGTACCTCGAATTCCTATCCCAACAACTTGCCGGGCAGAGAACGGTAGCTCAAACCTGAATCCGAGACAGTCGAGACGGTCCAGCGCTGGGTATCCACATTCTCTGTGAGGTTGGGAGAAAAGGGGATGTTGAAGCTCAAGTGGTCGCTACTCCCTGGTTCGAGGCAGAGTTCCAAATCGATTTTGTAGAGGCAAGTACCTGCCTCGGCTGCAAAGAAAAAGCGCCAATGCTGCGGCCAGCGATGCTATGATGGCGGCAATTACTGGAAAGTCAAGGATTCCGGTACATACAACTCATGGCCATCACAGCCCCGAATACTTCCACTTCATCCACTTCTGCCTCGGCCCCGACTAAAAGTTACGGTGTGCCCTTGGCGATCGTCACCACATTGTTTTTCATGTGGGGATTTCTGACCTGTCTTAACGACATCCTGGTTCCCCATCTGAAGCCGATTTTTGACTTGAACTACGCGCGGGTGATGCTGATTCAGTTTGCATTTTTCGGCGCATATTTCATCTTCTCCATTCCTTCGGCGAGGATCATTGACTTGATCGGCTACCAGCGCTCGATGGTGCTCGGTTTGCTCACGATGGGCGTAGGAGCATTTCTGTTTGTGCCCGCGGCCAGTGTCCCATCTTACGGGTTGTTCTTGGCGGCACTCATTGTTCTGGCCGCCGGCATCACTTGTCTACAGGTCGCTGCAAACCCTTACGTAACGGTATTAGGAAAACCTGAGACTGCCTCAAGCCGCCTTAATCTCACGCAAGCGTTCAATTCTTTGGGAACGTTCCTGGCTCCATTTTTCGGCAGCTTATTCATTCTTAGCGCTGCACCGAAAACCATGGATGAGATTCGAGCGCTCGCGCCTCAAGCTCTGCAGGCTTATCGCCTGCATGAAGCGGCCACCGTAAAGATGCCGTACGTCGGTTTGGGGGTCGCGCTCGTCATTCTCGCGATCGCAATCGGAAGCTTCAAGTTGCCCAGGATCGAACACGCGCAGCATAAAGTCGGCGAAAAAGTGAACGATTCGATCTGGAAGCATCCGAATCTGATTTTTGGAGCGATTGCGATCTTCGTGTACGTCGGTGCCGAAGTTTCGATCGGCAGTTTTCTGGTGAACTATTTCAACCAACCTGAAATCGGCGGCCTCACCGAAAAAGCCGCCGCGAACCTCGTGGCCTTTTACTGGGGAGGCGCGATGGTCGGCCGCTTCATCGGATCAGGTCTGTTGCAAAGGATAAAGACCGGCTATCTGCTTGGACTTTGCGCGGTTTGCGCCGCGGCGCTGGTCGCGATCTCGATGCTGACGAATGGGCACGTCGCCATGTATAGCATCATTCTCGTCGGCTTCTTCAACTCCATCATGTTCCCCAGCATATTCACCTTGGGGGTGGCGGAACTTGGCCCATTAACCGGCGACGGCTCTGGGATCCTGATAATGGCGATCGTCGGCGGCGCGATCATTCCGGTTACGCAGGGCGCGATTGCCGACCGAATCGGGATCCATCACGCATTCTTCTTGCCAGTGATCTGCTACCTGTACATCTTGTTTTTCGCGCTGAGTGGATCGAAGCCGAACAGCGCGCGCTACCCGAAACCATGAGGGCTGAGCCAGCCAAAGCGGTAACGTTTACGTTGGACATGTGCCCCGGTTCACAGCACGCAACCTTGGGAAGTGGTATACAGAACCCACGGCAAGAATCTGCCGTGCCAGATAGATCATCATGAATCCGACTAAAAAACCCGGCCAGAAAAACGGGGTAGTTACCCTGAAAGCGGTTGCTCACTACGTGGGACTGACACCGGGAACAGTCTCCGCCGTTCTCAACGATGCACCTTCCGCTCGCTCGATCCCGCAAGACACCAAGGAGCGCATTCACGCGGCCGCAAAGCAACTCAACTATCGTCCGAACTTTTTCGCCCGCACTCTTCGCAACAAGCGCACGTACACCATCGGAGTAATTACCGAGGAGATCGGCGACTCCTACGGAGCAGCCGTCATTAGCGGCATCGAGCAGCTACTGCGAAAAAACGGCTATTTCTTCCTGACCGTCGCTCACCGGCATGACCCGGAACTGGTGAGCCGCTACTCCCAAATTCTCTCCGAGCGCGGAGTCGAAGGCATTATCACAGTTGATACAAAAGTTCAGGAAAGTCCAGCCTTGCCGACGGTCGCCGTCGCCGGACATAAAAAGCTGAAGGGCATCACCAACATTGTGCTTGACCACGACCGCGCCGCGGTTCTCGCACTGAATCACTTGAAGAGCCTCAATCACGAGCACATAGCTTTTATGAAAGGGGGCCCATTCAGCTCCGATTCAGAGGAGCGTTGGGCCAGCATCTGCCGGGTCGCGGGTGAGAGTGGGATCAAAATCGATCCCCAATTGATGGTGTACTTTGATAAGGAAGATCCCACTCCTATGGCCGGGTATCCCTTGATGAAACAGTTGCTGGCGCGCAAGGTGCGGTTTACGGCGCTGTTTGCCTACAACGACCTGTCCGCGATTGGCGCCATCCGTGCCTTGAAGGAAGAGGGACTACGCATCCCCCAAGACGTATCTGTGATGGGATTTGACGATATTCCAGGGGCAGCGTTTCACATGCCAAGTCTCACCACCGTGCGCCAGCCTCTGACACGCATGGGCGAGGTCGCCGCCCAGAGTCTGCTCCAGCGGATCGAAGACAACAAAGAATTTCCCGCCGAAATTGCGGTCGAACCTGAACTCGTCGTGCGCGAATCGACAGGACCGGCTCCAGGCTAAACAGTTCTCGTTTCCTCCCGACCTAACCTGTCCTATTTTCATGCCTCCCTCCGCGACAGCGCCAACCGCCTCAGCCAAAATACTAACTCTCGCGGCCAACGCATCGTTTATCCCTATCGGCATGACCACGGTTCTTCTGAGCCCGCTCTTGCCCACCCTTTCGTCGCGATGGTCGCTGGATTACGCGCAGGCGGGAGCGTTGTTTACGGCCCAATTCCTGGCTTCGACGGTCGCAGTCGGCCTTTCCGGAACACTTGTCGCGCGGTTCGGTTTCCGCTTCGCAATCAATGCAGGCCTGCTTGTGATTGCGGCCAGCGCCGCCGCGCTGCTGGCCGGCCCGCGAATCCTGGGAATCGCCTGCATCGCCGGTTTCGGTGCAGGTTCAGGCTTGGCCGTGCCTGCCGCGAACCTGATGGTTGGCGAACTGAACGCCTCCCGTCGAAGTTCTGCGCTGAATGTGTTGAATTTCGCCTGGAGTGCCGGCGCAGTCGCATGCCCATTTCTGGTTGCCGCAGCTGAGAAGGCAGATCATCTCCCTCTGTTGCTCCGGTGTGTGGCCGGATTCTCTTTTCTAGTAATGCTCTGCATTGCCACGAAGCAGTGGGGCGACGACGTCACGACAGGGATTAGCGAGGCGAAAAACGTCAGTGTGAATTGGCGGCAACGTTCTGTGCCGGTACTGTTGGCGTTGTTTTTTCTCTACGTCGGAACAGAAAACGCTTTCGGCGGATGGATCGCTTCCTACTCCGTAAACCAGAGAAGCATGGCCATGGACATAGCGGTGATGATCCCATCTTTCTTTTATGGCTCTCTGACGATTGGCAGGATCTTTGCGCCGGCTTTCCTGCGGCGTTGGAACGAAGTTCGGGTTGTGCAGATCGGTTTGTTGGTAGGATGCGCAGGCATGGCGGGATTAATGCGATCGCATGAGTTCGTCGAGATTGCACTAACCGCCGGCGTCGCCGGATTTGGGCTGTCAAGCGTCTATCCGATTACAATTTCTTTTTTGTCACGCGAATTCGGTTCCACCGCATCGCGCGTCGCGTCCCTCGCCTTCATGATGTCGAACCTTGGAGGTGCATCTCTGCCGTGGCTCGTCGGAGTTTTCTCAACCAAGCTCGGCACGATAAGAGGTGGTTTGGCCATTCCTCTGCTTGGAAGCGCAGCAATGTATCTCTTGTATTCGTCAAGCTGGCGATCCGCGCTATCAGAACGGACTTAGCCGCCCACCAAGCGTCCGAGCAACCGAGCGACCCGCACGACTCGATACAATGGAAATAGCCGCGGCGGAAGCCGCACAGCTTTCCACTCGCCCGGTCCAGGAGTAAATGCAAGTCGCGTGGCAAAGCGCACTCGATCAAACGGCCGCTCGCGCAACTGCATTATCAGCCGAAAATAGGAGAGCGACTCGACATTGAACCCGGCATCGGTCATGATCTGCTGCTGAAGCCGGGGGAAAAGGCGTCGATCAGAGTCTGTTTCAACGAACCATTTCCCTGCACTGCCAGGAAACTC
>Ga0335073_10009166_pt1 | contig 13888 bp, 4 predicted proteins | sample Lox_Sample_22_FD_207093 | JGI IMG/M metagenome (GOLD analysis project Ga0335073, IMG submission 207093) | Soil microbial communities from Loxahatchee National Wildlife Refuge, Florida, United States - Lox_Sample_2.2 | ecosystem: Environmental > Terrestrial > Soil > Wetlands | place: USA: Florida... | reverse complement strand
TGGACCTGTCCGCCGGCCCCGGCGAACCGGTCGCCCGGCTGGCCGGCCGGCGCGAGCTCACCATCGTCGACCTGACCGCCAACCCGCACGCCGAGCGGCGGGCGGCCCAGCAGGTCGAGCAGTGGCTGGCCGAGCCGCGCGCGCTGGACGATCCCGAGCTGGTGCGCCACCTGCTCTTCCGGCTCGCGCCCGAGCGGCACCTGCTCGCACTGCTCTATCACCACGTCGTGCTCGACGGGTACGCCCAGGGATTGCACGTCACCCGCATCGGCCAGCTCTACGACGCCGCGGTGACCGGCGCACCGGTGCCACCGGCGCGCAGCAGCGCCGTCGCCGAGGTCGTGTCGCAGGACCTCGGCTATCCCGACTCCCGCCGCAGCGCCTCGGACGAGCGCTACTGGGCCGGCGTCGTCGAACGCTGTGCCGCGGACGACGCCGCCGGCAGCGGCTGGAGCACCGGCCCGGCCGGCGGCAGCAGCGCGGTGCTGCAGCACAGCCTGCGCCTCGATGCCGCCGACCGGCGGCTGCTGCGGGACTGCGCGGGCCGCCACGGCTGGCGCGAGCCGGCCGTCGTGATGGCCCTCGTCGCGGCCTACCAGGCCCGGCTCGGGCACGGGGCGGAGCCGCTGTCGGTGCCGGTGCCGGCCCGGGTCAACCCCTCGGCGCTGCGCACCCCGACCATGCTCACCAACGAGCTGCCGCTGCTGGTGCCCGAGACCGGCACCCTGGCCGAGCTGGTGCCCGCGGTGGAGACCGCGCTGGCCGGCCTGGTCGCGCACCAGGGCTATCGCTACGAGGACGTGCACCGGCTGGCCGGCCTGGCCGCCACCGGGCGCCGGCTGGCGCCGACCGCGGTCAACCTCGTCAGCTTCGACGCCACCCCGCACCTGGCCGGCTGCCGGGTGCGCGCCGTGCACCTGGCCTCCGGACCGGTGCACGACCTGCGCCTGGACATCTACCTGCCGCCGGCCACGCCTGCCGACCCCGAACCGGGCGCGACCCTGGTGCTGTGCGCCGACGGCAGCCGCCACCGCGCCGAGGAGCTCGAGGCGCACGGCGAGCGGCTGCTCGCCACCTGGCGCACCCTGCTGCCCGAGCCGGCGACGCCGCTGGCCGAGGTAGCGATGCTGACCGCCGCCGAGCAGGCGCTGCTGGCCGAGCTGGCCCGCACCGACGACGGCCGCGGGCACGGTCCGTACGACCCGGCCGCCACCGTGGTCGAGGCGATCCTCGCCCGGTGCGCCGACCACGCCGGCGAGGTGGCGGTCTCCGACGAGCTGGCCAGCTGGACCTACGCCGAGCTGGCCGGGCACGCCCGGGCGGTCGCCGGCCGGTTGCGCGCCCTCGGCGTGCGCCCGGGCGAGGTCGTCGCCCTGCACCTGGACCGCTCGGTGTGGCTGGCCGCGGCGGTGCTGGGCACCATGCTGGCCGGTGCGGCATACCTGCCGCTGGACGTCGACCAGCCCGCCGAACGCAGCTGCTTCCAGCTGGCCGACGCCGGCGCCGGCGTGGTGCTGGACGACCGTGCCACCCCCTGGACCGGGCCGGGTCGCACCGTCACCGTGGACGGCGCCGGCACCGCCGTGCCGGCCGAGGCCGCGGCGGTGTCGCTGCCCTCGGCCGACGACCCGGCCTACCTGCTCTACACCTCCGGCTCGTCCGGACGGCCGAAGGGCGTGCTGGTGTCGCACCGGGCGCTGGCCAACCGCATCTGGTGGATGCGCGACGAGTACCGGGTCGGCGACGGCGACGTGGTCCTGCAGAAGACGGCCTACACCTTCGACGTCTCGGTCTGGGAGCTGGTGCTGCCCCTGGTCACCGGGGCCCGGCTGCACCTCGCCCGGCCCGGCTCGCACCGGGACCCGCGCGAACTCGCCCGGCAGGCCGCGGCGCAGCGGGTGAGCCTGTTGCACTTCGTGCCCTCGATGCTGGAGGCCTTCCTGGACGAGCCGGCGGCCGACCCGGGCCCGGCGCTGCGGGCGGTGTTCGCCAGCGGCGAGGCCCTGACCCCGCACCTGGTCGGCCGTTTCCTGGGCTGGCGCGGTGAGCGGGCGATCGGGCTGCACAACCTCTACGGCCCGACCGAGGCCGCTATCGACGTCACCCATCACACCTGCCTGCCGGCCGACGCGAACGCCGGGTCGGTGCCGATCGGCCGGCCGGTGTCCCACACCGGCGTGCAGGTGCTCGGCCGGGACGGGGCCCGGCTGCCGGTCGGGTACGAGGGCGAGCTGTGCCTGTCCGGCGTGCAGCTGGCCGACGGCTACCTCGGCCGGCCGGAGCTGACCGCGGCCGCGTTCCCGCCGGACCCGCGCGGGCCGGGCCGGATCTACCGGACCGGCGACCGCGCGGTGATCGGGCCGGACGGCGCGCTGCGCTACCGCGGCCGGCGCGACGCCCAGGTCAAGATCCGCGGGCAGCGGGTGGAGATCGGCGAGATCGAGGCGGTGCTGGCCGGCTGCCCGGCGGTGCGCTCGGTCGCCGTCACCGTCGAGCCGGCCGGCGGCGGCCGGCTGCACGCCCACGTCGTGGCCGAGGCCCCGGACGCGGACCCGGCGGCGGTCGCCGCCGCGGTGACCGCGCACGCCACGCGGCTGCTGCCCGCGGTCATGGTGCCGGCCGGGATCGCCGTGCACGAGCGCCTCCCGATGCTGGCCAGCGGCAAGGTCGACCGCCGCGCGCTGGCCGGGCTGGCGGTCGACGTCGCCGCGCCGGCCAGCACCGGCGCGGCCCGGCCGCGGACCCCGGCCGAGCAGGCGTTGCACGAGGCCTGGTGCGAGGTGCTCGGACACGACGAGATCGACCTGCGGACCACCTTCGCCGCGGCCGGCGGCGACTCGATCGCCGCGCTGCGGGTGCGCACGGCGCTCGAACGGCGCGGGCTGACCTTCGCCGTCGCGCAGCTCTTCCAGACGCCGACCATCGCCGGGCTGGCCGCCACCCTGCGCCCGGCGACGGCCGGGCCGGAGCGGCTTCGCCCGTTCGCGCTGCTCGACCCGCGCGACCTGGCCGACCTGCCGGCCGGCCTCGACGACGCCTACCCGCTGACCGCGATGCAGAGCGCGATCGTGTTCGAGTACCTGAACGATCCCGACAGCGGCATCTACCGGGTGGTCACCAGCGTGGAGGTGGCGCTGGCGCTCGACCCCGAGCTGCTGCGCGAGTCGCTGGCGTGGGTGCAGGCCCGCCACCCGGCGCTGCGCAGCACCGTCGACCTGGAGACCTTCACCGAACCGCTGCAGCTGGTGCACGGCGAGGTGCCGGTGCACCTGTCGGTGGCCGGCGAGCTGACCGGCGACCCGGCCGAGCGTGCGGCCTGGCTGCGCGGCTGGGCCGAGCAGGCCAAGACCACCCGCTTCGACCTCGCGGCGGCGCCGCTGGTGCGCTTCGTCGTGCACCCGGCCGCGGCGGGCGGCTTCCACCTGTCCGCGATCGAGCACCACGTCGCCCTGGACGGCTGGAGCGACGCGGTGCTCTTCGACGAGCTGGTGCGCCACTACGCCGCGGCGCTCGCCGGCAGCCGGCTCACCCTGGCCGCGCCGGCGTCGTCCTTCGCCGACTACGTCGCGGCCGAACGCCGGGCCCGCGAGGACGCCGGCTCGGCCGCGTTCTGGGCCGCCGAGCTGGCCGACGCCCGGCCGGCCCCGGTGCCCGCGCCGGCCACCGCACCGGCCGGCCCGCGGCACCGCCGGGTCGAGGTCCCGGTCGAACCGCGGCTGGCCGCCGCGGTGACGGCCCTGGCCCGGCGGCTGGACGTGCCGGTCAAGACCGTGCTCACCGCCGCGCACTGTGCCGCGCAGGCCACCGCCACCGGCTCGGCGCAGGTGTGCGTCGGCGTCGTCTCGCACGGCCGGCTCGAGGTCGAGGGCGGCACCGGCAGCATCGGCGTCTTCCTCAACACGCTGCCGCTGGCGCTGGATCTGGGCCGGCTCGACTGGCACCGGCTGATCGAGTCGGTCCGCGACCACGAGCGGCGCACGTTCGAGCACCGGCGCTACCCGTTCGGCCGGATCGTGCGGGCCCAGCCCGACCTGACCGTCCAGTCCTACGTCAACTTCATGGACTTCCACGCGACCTGGGCGCCCGGCGGGCAGGTGGTCGGCGGCTTCGGCGTGGCCGAGACCGACTTCGACCTCGCGGTCAACTTCCTGCTCGACCCGATCACCGACCGGCTGGGGCTCTGGATCGACGCGGCGACCGGCGCGGTCGAGGCCGGCCTGCTCGACCGGCTCGGCGGCTACCACCTGGCCGCGCTGGCGGCGATGACCGAGCGGCTCGACGGGGCCGCGCTGAGCGACCTGCGCTCGGCCGGGGAGCGGGCGCTGGCCGGCAGCTTCGACGGCCCGGCGGTCGAGATCCACCCGGCCGGCATCGACAGCGCCTTCCGCCAGCAGGCCGCCCGGACGCCGGCGGCCACCGCGGTCAGCGATGCCGGGCGCAGCCTGAGCTACGCCGAGCTCGACGCCGAGGTGCAGGCCCTGGCCGACCGGCTCCGGGCCGCGGGGGCAGCGCCGGGCACCCTGTTCGGCGTCTCGCTCCGCCGCTCGGCGACGCTGGTCACCGCGCTGCTCGCGGTGCTGCGCACCGGGGCCGCCTACGTGCCGCTCGACCCGGGCTACCCCGCCGGACGGCTGGCCTTCATCGCCGCCGACGCCGGGCTGGGCGTGGTGGTGGCCGACGCCGGCTGGGACGCCGTGCCCGGCCTGCGGGTGGTCGTGCCGGACGGCGCCCGCGGCACGCCCGAGCCCGCCGGCCGGGCCGGCGCGGACGACGGCGTCGCCTACGTCATCTACACCTCGGGCTCGACCGGCGCCCCGAAGGGCACGGTGCTGACCCACGCCAACGTCGCCAACTTCTTCGCCGGCATGGATCGGGCCGTCGGCATCGGCGGCGGGGACACGCTGCTGGCCCTGACCAGCGTCAGCTTCGACATCTCGGTGCTGGAACTGCTCTGGCCGCTGGCCCGCGGCGGGCACGTGGTGGTGGCCGGCGACCGGATGATCGAGCGGCTCGGCGACGACGACGCCGGCTCGCTGTCGGCGCTGGCCCGCCGGTTCGACCCGACCATCGTCCAGGCGACGCCGTCCTTCTACGGCGCGCTGGCCGACTACCCGCAGGCCGCGGCCGGCTTCACCCGGCTGCGGTCGGTGCTGGTGGGTGGCGAGGCGCTGCCGGCCGGCACCGCGGACTGGCTGACCGGCACCTTCGCCCCGGCCCGGGTGCTCAACATGTACGGCCCGACCGAGACCACGATCTGGTCGACCTGCCACGAACTCGGCCCGGCCGACCTGGACACCGTGCCGATCGGCCGCCCGATCGCGAACACCGCGGTGCGGGTGGTGGCCGAGACCGGCCTCGACGCCGCCCTCGGGGTCAGCGGCGAGCTGTGGATCGGCGGCCGCGGCGTGGCGCGCGGGTACCGGGACCGGCCGGAACTGACCGCCGAGCGCTTCGTGCGCACCGGCGACGGCCGGCGCTGGTACCGCACCGGCGACCGGGTCCGCCAGCGCGGCGACGGCGTGCTCGAGTTCCTGGGGCGGGTGGATCGCCAGGTCAAGATCCGCGGGCACCGGATCGAGCCGGACGAGATCGAGAGCGTGCTGTCCACCCACCCCGCGGTCGCCTCGGTGGCGGTGGTGCCGGTCGCCCGCGGCGCGGCCGGGCCCGAGCTGGTGGCCTTCGTCGCCCCGGCCGCGCACGCCGCCGAGCAGCTGGCGGCCGGGCACGTCGAGCAGTGGGCCGAGGCGTGGTCCGACGCCTACACGCCCGACGGCGCCGGCGGCGACTTCGACGGGTGGGGCAGCAGCTACGACTCCGGGCCGATCCCGGAGGAGCAGATGCGCGACTGGCTCGCGCACACGATCGCCGAGGTGACCGCGCTCGGCACCCGCCGGGTGGTCGACGTCGGGGTCGGGGTCGGCCTGGTGCTGCGCGGGGTTGCCCCGCACTGCGAGAGCTACCTCGGCTTCGACGTCTCGGCCGCGGCGGTCGAGCGGGCGCGCCTTGCGGCGACCGCGGCCGGCCTGCCCGGCGCGCGCCTGGAGCAGGGCGACGCCCTGCGGCTGCGCGAGCTGCCCGCCGGCTCGGCCGACCTGGTCGTGCTCAACTCGGTGGTGCAGTACTTCCCGTCCGCGGACTACCTGCACGAGGTGCTCACCGAGGCGGTCCGGGTCGCCGGCCCGCGCGGCGCGGTCTGGATCGGCGACGTGCGCGACCTCGACCTGGTCGAGGCCTTCCACACCGACGTCGAGCTGGCCCGCAGCCCGGCGCTGGCGACGGTGGCCGAGGTCCGCCGCGGGGTCGCCCGCCGGCTGGCGGCCGAACGGGAGCTGTGCCTGTCGGCGGAGTTCTTCACCGGCCTGGCGGACGTCGGCGCGGTCCGTTCCACCCTCAAGCCCGGCCGGGTGGCCAACGAACTCACCCGGTTCCGCCGGGACGTGGTGCTGCTGGGCGCGCGGCACCCGCTGGCCCGGCGGCGCTGGGCCGACGTCCCCGAGCTGGCCTGGTCCGAGCTGCCAGGTGGCGCCCTGGACTCGTGGTCGGCGGCCGAACCGGGCGCGGCCCGGGTGTGCGGGCTGGCCGACCGCCGGCTGACCGGCCCGCTGGCCGGCGTCCGCGCCCTGGCCGAGGCGGGTGCGGACGAGACCGCCTGGGACGTGTGGCGCCGGCGCTGGCTGCTGGTCGCGGAGCGGACCGAGCCGGTCGACGACGTCGACCCGCACCAGGCGCTGGCGGTGCTGCGGGCCACCGGCCGGGCGGCCTGGGCGGTGCCCGCCGCCGGCGATCCCGGGCGCTTCGACCTGCTGGTCGCGGCGGCCGGCGACGGGCCGGACGACAGCGGGCCGGACCACAGCGGGGGGAGCAGCCGATGAGCACGCCACCGAGGACCAGTACCGACCCGGCCCGGCTGCAGGCCGAGAACTGGCTGCGCGGCGAGCTGCGCGGCTACGCCCTGGACCGGCTGCCGGCCGTGATGGTGCCGGGCCGCTTCGTGGTGCTCCCGGCGTTGCCGACGCTGCCCAACGGCAAGACGGATCGGCGCGCGTTGCCGGTCGACGAGCTGGACGGGCCGGCGGCCGAGGCCGAGCTCGAAGCGCCGGCCGACGGCACCGAGCAGGTGCTGGCCGACATCTGGCGCGACCTGCTGGGCGTCGGTGCCATCTGGCGGACGGCCGACTTCTTCGAACTGGGCGGCGATTCGCTGTCGATGGCCCGGATGGTCGCCACCGCCCGCCGCCGGCTGGACACCGAGCTGGACCTGCGGGCCGTGCTCGCCGCGCCCCGGCTGGACCGGATCGCGGCGCTGGTCGACGCCCCCGGGGTGGCCGTCCCCGCGCCGGCCGCGCCGGCCGCCCGGACCGCGAACCCGCGCAGCGTGGCCGCCGCCGAACTCCGGGCGGCCGCGGTGCTGCCGGCCGACGTGCGGGCCGGCGCACCGGTCGTCCCGGCGGCCGAGGTGCGGCGCGTCCTGGTCACCGGCGGCACCGGGTACACCGGCGCGCACCTGATCCGGGAGCTGCTGGATCGCAGCGACGCCGAGCTGGTGGTCCTGGTCCGGGCCGCCGACGAGGCCGCCGGCCTGCGGCGGGTGCAGGACGCGATGCGGCGCTACGGCCTGCACCGACCCGCGGACGCCGGCCGGCTGCGGGCCGCGGTGGGCGATCTGGCGCTGCCGGGCTTCGGCCTCGCACCCCGGGACTACCACCGGCTGGCCCGCACCGTGGGCATGGTCGTGCACAACGGGGCCTGGTCCAGCTACGCGCTGCCGTTCCGTCGGCTGCTCCCGGTGAACGTGCTCGGCACCCTGGAGGTGCTGCGGTTCGCCACGGCCGGCGGCGCGACGAAGCCGGTGCACTACGTGTCCTCGCTGGCCGTGTATCCCGGCGTGGCCGGCGCCCCGGTCTGGCTGGAGGACGAGCTGCCCGAGCCGGACGGCGTGGTCGGCGGTTACCGGCAGACCAAGTGGGTCGGCGACCGGATGATGCGGCTGGCCACCGAACGCGGCATCCCCACCACGGTGTACCGGCCCGGCCAGATCGCCGGCTCACAACGCAGCGGCGCCTGCGCCGAGGACACCTTCCTCAACGCCGCCACCAAGGGCTGCATCCAGCTCGGGGCGGCGCTGGACTTCGACGTGTCGCTGGAGATCACCCCGGTCGACTACGCCTGCGCCGCGGTTGCCGAGCTGGCGCTGAGCGGGGCGCACGCGGGCCGCAGCTTCAACCTGCCCGGCGCCCGGCCGCTGCCGTGGAACGACTGGGTGGACCAGCTGCGGGCGCTGGGCTACCGGCTCGAACGGCGGGACTACCGCGGCTGGCTGGCCGACCTGCGCGACCAGTGCGCCGGCGGCCCCGGCAACGAGCTCGACCGCTTCCTGCCGCTGTTCGACGAGTCCGCCCCGTCCCTGGACCTCGGCTACGAGGGCAGCGCGCCGCGCTTCGACGACACCAACACCCGCACCGCGCTCGCCGGGACGGGCATCGCACCGGCCGAACCAGACCTGGCCCTGGTGGGCCGCTACGTCGAGTGGTTCCGCGCGTCGGGCTTCCTGCCCGCGCCGGCCGCCGAGCTGACCGGAGGCACCCGATGACCGACACCTGCGCCGGCGAGACCGTGCTCACCGCCCCGGCGGCAACCGCCCTGGTCGCCGCCGGGGGACCGGTGCCGCTGCTGCTCCGGCACGCGGACGAGCGCGCCGACCGGGTCGCGGTGCGGATCGTGCGGGACCTCGACACCGCAGACGGGCAGCCGGCGCTGAGCTTCGGCGCGCTCGACCGGGCCGCGCGGGCGTTCGCCGGCCAGCTCTCGACCCGGGTGGAGCGTGGCGACCGGATCCTGCTGCTGCAGCCCACCGGCCTGGAGATCGTGGTCGCGCTGCTCGGCTGCTGGTACGCCGGCGCGGTCGCGGTGCCGGCGCCGGCTCCCGGCCAGTACGCCGCGCAGCAGCGCCGCGCCACCGCGATCGCCGCCGACTCGGGCGCCACGCTGGCCGTCATCGTGCCGTCCCAGCTCGAAGACGCCGAGGCCTGGCTGAGCGGTGCCGGCCTCGGCACCGCGGTGCTCGTGCAGCAGCCGATCGACCCCGACCCGGCGCCGTCCGGCTATCCGGTGCGGGCCCCGGGCCCGGACGACGTCGCGGTGCTGCAGTACACCTCCGGCTCCACCGGCGACCCCAAGGGCGTGACGATCACCCATGCCAACCTGGTGGCCAACGCCGCCTCGCTGGTGCAGACGCTCGGGCTGGACGCCGAGACCGGCTTCGGCGGCTGGATTCCGCTGTTCCACGACATGGGGCTGATGGGCCAGCTGCTGCCCGGGCTGATGCTGGGCAGCAGTGTCAGCCTGATGAGCCCCACCGCGTTCCTGAAGCGGCCGCAGCTCTGGCTGCACCTGATCGCCCGGTTCGGGGTCGGCTACTCGGCGGCGCCAGACTTCGCCTACGACCTGTGCAGCCGGCGCGTCACGCCCGCGCAGTCCGAGGGCCTGGACCTGTCCGGCTGGCGGTTCGCCGCGAACGGCTCCGAACCGATCCACCCGGCCACGCTGACCCGCTTCGCCGACCGTTTCGCCGAGGCGGGCTTCCGGTCGGAGGCGTTCGCGCCCTGCTACGGCATGGCCGAGTCCACCGTGTTCGTCTCCGGGTCCACCGGCCGGCCGCCGCGGGTGATCGGCGCCGATCCGGACGCGCTCGGGCAGGGGACGCTGCGCCGGGCCGGCACCGGCGGCCTGCCGCTGGTCAGCTGCGGTTCGGCGGCGACCGGCCGGGTGCGCATCGTCGATCCCGAGAGCCGGCAGCCGCTGCCGGAGGGCCGGATCGGCGAGATCTGGCTGGCCGGGCCGTCCGTGGCCCGCGGCTACTGGGGACGGCCGGACGCGACCGCGGAGACCTTCGGCGCCCGCACCGCCGACGGCGACGGGCCGTGGCTGCGCTCCGGCGACCTGGGCGTGCTCGACGGCGGCGAGCTGATCGTGACCGGCCGGATCAAGGACGTGATGATCCTGAGCGGGCGCAACATCTACCCGCAGGACGTCGAGCACGAGGTGCGGCACAGCCACGACGTGCTGGCCCTGCACTCCGGAGCGGCGTTCTCGATCCCGTGCCCGGACGAGCGGGTCGTCGTCGTGCACGAGATCCGCGGCCGGCGCAGCGAGCAGGAGTTCGCCGAGCTGACCTCGGCCATCCGCTACACCGTGGCGAGCGGCTTCGGGGTGCCCACCGCCGGCGTGGTGCTGGTCAAGCCCGGCGCGGTCGCCAAGACGACCAGCGGCAAGGTGCGGCGCTCGAGTATGCGCGAGCAGCTGCTGGCCGGCCAGCTGGCGGCGGTGTACGCCGACCTGGACCCGGCCGCCGGCATCCCCGCGGTCCCCAGCGCCCTGCCGGCCCGATGAGCGCGACAGCCCCGAGGAGCACTGCCGACCCGAGGAGCACTGCCGACCCGAGGAGCACTGCCGGCCCGGTGAGCACTGCCGGCCCGGTGAGCACTGCCGGCCCGGTGAGCACTGCCGGGGACGCGCGCGGCTACCCCGGTGCGGCGGGGCTGCGTGCCGCCCTGGCCGCGGCGGCCGCCGCCGGGACGGCCTTCGACCCGGCGCGGCTGGCCGCCGCGGACGCCGAGGCCGCGTTCCCGGCCGCCGAGTGCGCCCTGCTCGACGACCTCGGGCTGCCCGAGCTCTACACCGCGGGGCGCTGGGACACCGCCGGCGGCCTGGCCGAGGTGCACGAGGCGCTCACCGTGGTCGCCGAGTTCGACGTCACCACCGCGGTCGCGCACGGCAAGACCTTCCTCGGCGCGATGCCGGTGTGGATCAACGGCTCGCCGGAGCAGCAGCAGCGGATGGCCGCCGAGGTGCGGGCCGGCGCCGTGGTGGCGTGGGGCCTGACCGAACCGGAGCGCGGTGCCGACCTGGTCGCCGGCAGCACCCGGGCCGTGCCACGGCCCGGTGGCGGGTGGGAACTGACCGGGGTGAAGTGGCCGATCAACAACGCCACCCGCTGCCGCTGGATGACGGTGCTGGCCCGGACCGACGACCAGCCGGGCCCGGGCGCGTTCAGCACCTTCCTGGTCGACAAGCACCGGCTGCCGGCGGGCAGCTGGCAGCCGCTGCCGAAGGAGCCGACGCACGGCATCCGCGGCGCCGACATCTCCGGCATCCGGTTCGACGCCGCCGTGCTCGGGCCCGAGGCGCTGCTCGGCCGGGTCGGTTCCGGCCTGGAGACCACGCTCCGGGCGCTGCAGCTGACCCGGATCGTGTCGACCTCGCTGTCGGTGGGGGCCGGCCGCCGGGCCGTCGAGCTGGCCGCCGATGCCGTGTCCGGCCGGCAGAGCGGTGGCCGGGCGCTGGCCGAGCTGCCGCACGTGCGGCGGGAGTTCGCCCGCGCGCGGGCCGCGCTCGCCCTGGTCGAGGCCGGCATCGCGGCCGTGGTCGCCGGCTACGAGCGCGACCCGGCCAGCGTGGCCGCGACCTCGGCGCTGCTCAAGGCCGCCGCCCCCTCGATCGTGCAGGACTGCGTGCTGGACCCGATGGCCGAGGTGCTGGGGGCGCGCGGCTTCCTCACCGGCGTGCATCGCGACGGCTGGTTCGCCCGCCTCGACCGCGACCACCGGATCGTGCCGATCTTCGACGGCAGCACTGAGGTCAACCGGGCCGCCCTGGCGCTGCAGTTCGCCCAGCTGGCCCGCGAGCCCGCCGGCGCGGTGGCCACCCCCGGGCGGTCGGCGCGGTCCCGGCTTCGGCTCGCCACCCGCAGCGGGCTCGACCTGCTCGGCCGCCCGCTGCCGGAGCGGCTGGCCGGCGTGGCACCGGAGGCGCTGGCCGGCCTCGAACAGGCCCGCGTCGAGCTGCTGGCGCGGCTGGCCGCGCACCGGCCGGCCGGTCGGCAGGAGCCGGCCGCGACCTTCGAGACGGCCCGCACGCTGGAACTGCTGTACCTCGCCGCGGCGGTGGCCGGCCAGGCAACCACCGAGACTCAGGCCGAGACCCGCTCCGAGACCGGGACCCACTCCGAGACCGGGACCCACTCCGAGACCGAGACGCACGCCGAAGCCCACGCCGAGGCGATGGCGCTGGCCTGGCGGCTGGTCCAGCCGGCGACCGCCGACCCGGCCGGCCGGGAGCTGGCCTCGTGACGGCGACCGTGCCCGGCACCGCACAGGCCGCCGGCACCGCACTGGCCGCCGGCTCGGCGCGGGCGGCGGCGGTCGCCCGCTTCGAGGCCGCGCTCGGGCCGGCAGCCGACCCGGGCAACCCGGCCGGGCGGGCCGCGGTGCTGGCCGCGGACGCCGCCGGACACTGCGCGCCCGGCGCGATCGCGGCCGTCCGGCGGGCCGGGCTGGGCGCCGAGCTGGTGCCGACCGCGCTCGGCGGCCGGTTCGCCGACATCCCCACCCTGGCCGCGGTGCTGCGCAGCCTCTACCGGCGGGACCCGGCCCTCGGGCTCGGCCGGGCACTGGCCGGCACCATGGCCTCGATCTCGGTGTGGACCGCCGGCAGCGAGGCCCAGCGGCGCCGGGTCGCGGAGGTGCTGCTGGCCGGTGACACCATCGCGTGCGCCTACCACGAGCTGGCGCACGGCAGCGACCTGCGCGGCAACGAGCTGCTGGCCCGGGCCGACGGCGACGGGTGGCGGCTGCACGGCGGCAAGGAGGTCGTGTCGAACCTGGCCGAGGCGCCGCTGGCCGTGGTCTTCGCGCACACCCCGGCGGCCGGGCACGGCGGGCACAGCCTCTTCCTGCTGGACCGCGCCGCGGCCGACCCGGCCACCATCGAGGACCTGGCGCGCTACCCGAGCGTGGGCATGCGAGGCCTGTCACTGGGCGGCGTGCGGTTCGACGGCACCCGGCTGGACCGCCAGGCCCTGATCGGCGCCGAGGGCCAGGGCGCCGACCTGGCCCTGCGCGCCTTCCAGCTGACCCGGCTGCTGGTGCCGGCGGCCACGATCGGCCTGCTGGACACCATGCTGCGTGAGGCCCACGGCGCGCTGTCGCGGCGCACGCTGTACGGCAGCCCGGCCACCGCGCTCGGCCCGGTGCGCTCCGGGCTCGCCGACGCCCTGGCCGACCTGCTCATCGGCGACGCCTTCGCCGGCGTCGCGATGCGAGCGCTGCACGTCGACCCCGGGCCGGCCAGTGGCTACGCCGCGGCGGTGAAGGCGTACGTGCCGCGGGTGCTGATGTCGGCCACCGACTCGCTGGCCCGCCTGCTCGGCTCCCAGTTCTTCCTGACCGCCGGCAACCCGATGGTCGGCAAGCTGCAGCGCGACGCGCGACCGTCCTCGTTCGGGCACGCGTCCCGGACGGCCTGCCTGCTCACCCTGGTGGGCCAGCTGCGCACCGTCGCCCGGCGTGGCTGGAACGCCGGGACGGCCGAGCCGTTCCCGGCCGCCGTCTTCGATCCAGCGGCCACGTTCGGGCCGCCCGAGCTGGCGGCCTGGCGCAGCACCGGCGACGGCCGCGACCCGTTGCTGGCCGGCCTGCGCCGGGACGCCGCCACCCGGCAACCCACCCGGCAGCGGGAGCTCGCCGCGGCCGAGGCCGACGCGGCCGCCGAGTTCACCGGCCTGATCGGGGCGGTGGCCGAGCTGCGGCCGCACGAGTGCTCGGCTGCCGCGTCCACGGCCGCCCTCGACGCCGCCGCGCGCTGGGCGGCGCTGGCCGCCCGGGCCGCCGTGCTGGGGCTGTGGCAGCACGGCGGCCCGGGCACCGGGGGCGTCCCGCTGGCGGGCCTGCTGCACCGGCTCGACGTGCACGCCGGCCGGGCCCGCGGGCCGATGCCCGAACCGGCCCAGGCCGCCCTGCTCGCCCTGCTGGGGGAACGGGTCGAGCAGGCCCGCACCCTCGACTGGGACGCCGTGCCCACCGACGCCTGACCATCTCCGCCAACCGCCACC
>Ga0335073_10009164_pt1 | contig 13890 bp, 12 predicted proteins | sample Lox_Sample_22_FD_207093 | JGI IMG/M metagenome (GOLD analysis project Ga0335073, IMG submission 207093) | Soil microbial communities from Loxahatchee National Wildlife Refuge, Florida, United States - Lox_Sample_2.2 | ecosystem: Environmental > Terrestrial > Soil > Wetlands | place: USA... | reverse complement strand
ATATCAATCCCGAGATTCCGCCGCACCTCCGAGCTGCGAAGGGTGACCGGCTGTCGGTCCAGCTTGCGGGCAACGGCATCGATACGCTCTCCCACCAGTTCGCCGCCCGCGCTCTGCAGAATCAGCTCGGCGACGTGATCACAGGCTATCGGCGTGATCCCGTAGTCGGCGCCGCGCTCGAAGCGATGCGAGGCATCGGTGTGCATGCCGTGGCGCTTGGCCATGCTGCGCACCGTCGCCGGATCGAACCATGCCGACTCGATCAGCACGTTCCGGGTGCGCTCGGTGATCATGGTGTCGAAACCGCCCATAACGCCCGCCAGCGCTACGGGCTTCTTCGCATCGGCAATGACGAGGTCGTCCGTCGAGAGCTTGCGATCGACACCGTCGAGCGTCTTCAGAACTTCGCCTGCGCGCGCGCGGCGGACGATGATCGTTTCGCCCTCCAGCAGATCGAGATCGAAGGCATGGGTCGGATGGCCAAGCTCGTTGATGGCGTAGTTCGTTGCATCGGCGACATTGTTGATCGAGCGCGATCCCAGCAGCTCGAGACGCCTGACGACGAGCTCGGGGGAGGCGCCGATCGTCACGCCGCGGACGATGCGCCCGGTGTATCGCGCGCAGCCCTGCGGGTCGTCGATCACAATCGGGAACCCTGAAGCTGTTTCGCGGGTAGGCGCCATCGTCGCGCTGCCCATTTTTGTTGTCATCCCGATCGGAGCCGAGGGATCTGCGGTTGCCCCCGGCAGCTTCGGCTCGATCTTCTTCAGCTCGACGTCGTAAATGGCCGACGCCTCGCGGGCCACGCCATAGTGATTCATCGCATCGACGCGATTGGTGGTGAGATCCATCTCGTAAACGGTCGCGCCGTCCTCTTCCTGGACGGACTCCACAGCGATTCCGGCCGAAGTCAGAGCTTCGGCGAGGTGACGGTCGTCAGCGGGAACATCGACAAACTCACGCAACCATGAAGGAAGGATTCTCATTCGTGTGTTGCGGCGGGTTGAGACCCGCCTGCTCATGTGTCGTCCCTAAAGGGACTCGGATCGTTTATTACCGCCTACCCAGCGCTGAAGCGCTGGGCTAACCTATGTCGCGCCTACGGCGCTTGTTCATTCACGACACTAAGCTCCTGCCGTAGTGACGACAGAATTGCCGCTACTGCTCTTAAGATCGTGATGGTCACTAAGTCTTCGCAGAATCTGGGCGGCCAGCGCTCGGTGTTTCTCCCCGGAGGGATGGAAATGAATTTCGGTTTGCCCGCATGGCCATTGCCCAGCACAGCGAACAAGAAAAACAACTTCAGCTTCGAGCGTTTCTAAATCCACCAAGCCATCCGGCGAATCGCCCTGCTGGTACCAAACAAATACTTCGGCTTCCGTGTGCGTGTGGCGCCAAGCATAACCGTGGTAGCCATGCTTCCCTGAAGCATTCCATCCGCCGTAGAAGCGCTCGCGCATTGGCCTTTGAGCTTTGCCAACGTAAACGACCTCGCCTCCCGCCACAACCACGTAGAGTTTCGGGACATTTGTATTGGCGAGACCCGAAAACTTTGCAGAACACTTCTTTGTGTCAAATGCGATTTTGAAATGCTCAGGACCGAGAAGGTTCATTGTTTCGCACCGTTTTCTCACGCGAACTGCTCCAGGAAGCGCACGTCGCCCTCGTAGAACAACTGGATCTCCTCGACCTCGTACTTCAATATCGCAATGCGCTCCACGCCCATGCCAAAGGCGAAGCCGCTGACCTTCGACGAGTCGTAGCCGTTGTGCTTCACAAACTCAAAGACATTCGGGTCGACCATGCCGCAGCCCAGCAGCTCGATCCAGCCACTGAATTTGCACTTGCGGCAGCCCTTGCCGCCGCAGAAGATGCAGCTCACCTGCATGTCGGCGCTGGGCTCGGTGAAGGGGAAGAACGACGGATAAAAGCGCGTCTTTACCGACGAGCCGAACAGGGCCTTCATGGCGTGGTCGAGCGTGCCCTTCAGATCGCAGAAGGTGATGTTGGTGTCGACCGCGAGCCCTTCCACCTGGTGGAAGACCGGCGAGTGCGTCGCGTCGAGCGGATCGTTGCGATGCACTTTGCCAGGGATGATGATGCGCACCGGCGGCGGCTGCAGCTCCATGACGCGAATCTGCACCGGCGAGGTGTGCGTGCGCAGCAGCAGGCGGTCGCGCGCCGGCTTTTGTTCCTGGGCGGCGATGAACAGAGTGTCCTGGGTGTCGCGCGCCGGATGGTTGGGCGGAAAGTTCAGCGACTCGAAGTTGTAGTAGTCGGTCTCGACCTCCGGGCCTTCGCCGATGGAGTAGCCCATCGCCTTGAAGACGGCGACAATTTCGTCCATCACGCGCAGCACGGGGTGCTTGACGCCGATGGGACGATGGATGCCGGGAAGGGAGATGTCGATTGGCAATCCGATCGGCGACCCGACAATCTCATGAACGGCGGCGCGCAGCCAATTAAGTTGCGATTCCACCCGATTTTCGATAAGTGGCCGTGACGCGTTGATACGTTTGCCGATTTCTTTCTTTGACTCGGGTGGAGCGCCTTTCAACCAAAGCTCGTTGAGCTGCGTCAATATCCCGTTCTTGCGCGCGAGCCAGCGATCGCGAAACGCTTTCCAATCGTCTTCAGTTTGGACCTCACGTCGCTCAGATTCGAGAGCGGACTCAAGCTGGCTGATCGCACGGTCGAGCGTCGCCGGGGAGTAATCGTCGAGTTTGGGAACGGTGTACATGTCAGTTCAAAACACAACGGGCGACCAAGTCGGGCCGCCCGTACCAAATTGCGTTATTTCCCTAGCCCGGGTGGCGCCGGGGTCCCCAGCACGACCGTTGTTGGCGCGATAGGGTGGGCCTATGCCGTCGCGCTTTGCGCCTGTTTGCACAGCGCCGCAAACCCCGACGGGTCATTCACCGCCAGGTCGGCCAAGATCTTGCGATCCAGTTCGATGCCGGCCTTCTTGAGACCGCTGATGAACTTGTTGTAGCTCAGCCCGTTCAGCTTGGCAGCAGCGCCGATACGCACAATCCAGATGGAGCGGAACTGGCGCTTCTTCTGCTTGCGGCCGCTGTAGGCGAACTTCAGGCCGCGCTCGACCGACTCTTTGGCCGAGCGGTAGAGCTTCGATTTTGTCAGGTAATAGCCGCTGGCACGCTCCAGAATCTTTTTGCGGCGCGCGCGGCGCTTGGTACCACGTTTTACACGAGGCATGGCTTCTCCTTTTTGCCCGTCAATTCCCCAAGAATTGAGATCGGGTCCCCGACAAGCGCCGCTTTTGCGCTTGTTCGGCTGTTTAAGCGGCTGGAGGTAAGAAGTTGACCACGCTCTTAATCCCGGTTTCCGGGGTCCCCGGCGAGCGCCGATTGTGCGCTTGCTGGGGTGATAGAGGGGCCGATGTACCTCTTCACACGCTGTTGCCCGTCATGGCCATGTGGCCCATGCCGGTTGCCGCACCATGCGGCGACATTCCGATATCCTAGTAGGGAATCATGCGCTTGATCTTGGGCACGTCGGCCTTGTCAAGCATCACGTCGGTATCGAGCTGGCGCTTGCGCTTCGTTCCTTTCGAAGTCAGGATGTGGCGCTTGAACGCGTGACCGCGCTTGATCTTGCCCGTACCCGTCTTCTTGAAGCGCTTGGCCGCTCCACTGTGTGTCTTAAGCTTTGGCATAGTGATTTATCTATTACAACATACAACGCGCGAATTCGGCCAGTGCGGTGGTAGAGCTGCCTTCAGGCCAGCGCCCACATCCGTTTAATCGTAGGAGAGCCGGCTTCAGCCGGCGCCAGAGATTTTGCCCCCTGAAGGGCTGTCATAAAACTACATTGCGCACCCAGGACTTCGTCCTGGGCTAAGCTGAGTCGTCCCGCAATGCGGGACGGGTGCGTACGCGGCTCAAGGTCTGCCCCGCCGCCTAGGAAAGCCGAGAAGCGGTCCTACTACGGCTGCTGCGGTGGCGCTGGTGGACGCGGCGGCTGAGCCTGTGGCGTGCCTTGCTGCGGCGGCTTCGGCGGCTTGGCAGGCGGCTGCACCTTCGGCGGCGCCAGGATGAGGTGCAGGGTGTTGCCCTCCTGCCGCGGACGGAACTCCACGATGCCTTTGTCGCCGATGTCCTGAATGAGCCGGTCGAGGATCTCGCGGCCAAGTCCCTGGCGCGTCATTTCGCGGCCGCGGAAAAAGATTGTCGCCTTCACCTTGTCGCCTTCGCCGAGGAAGCGCAGCACGTGGTTCTTCTTGGTCTCATAGTCGTGATCGTCCACGTTGATGCGGAACTTCACTTCCTTGACCGTGATCTGGTGCTGGTGCTTCTTGGCTTCGCGCTCGCGCTTTTCCTGCTGGTACAGGTACTTGCCATAATCCATGATGCGGCAAACCGGCGGCTGCGCGGTGGGAGAAACTTCTACCAGGTCGAGGCTTTTTTCGCGGGCTTTCTTGAGCGCTTCGAAGGGCGGCATGATGCCAAGCTGGTTGCCTTCGTCGTCGATGACGCGAATTTCGCGGGCACGAATACGATCATTCGTGCGGATAAAACGTTTGTCGATACAGTCCTCCGCTGTAACTGCCAGTCTGCGAAAAGTATAGCATGGGGCTGCTTAGGGCCTTCGGCGTTACTCACGGCTGGATACAATCTTCAGGAATTCAGGTTCAACCCAAACGGTTTCGCCTAGTCTCTCAGTAATGGATTCAACGGCGATCTCTGCCCACCCGATCCCATTGAAGCCTTGTACCACGTAGCGAACGGACTCAAGCAGTGGAGGGACATACTGTTCGCTCGGAAGGGGAGTGTTGCTGCAGGCAAACAGCAGGTCCCTCCACTCGCCCCGCCTGTTCTGCGAACAGGCGGGGCTCGGTCGGGATGACAAAGGAAAAAGAGAGGGTGACGGCGCAGCTAAAGCTGCGCCCCTTCAAGGCCAAAACCTTGTGCCACGTCTTCGAACGCGAATGATGCAAGCTGCGACCCTTCTAAGCCGACCCATGCGTCGCTCCCGACCGCCACGATCGCAACCCGCATGCGCTGATTTGCCTCCTGCTGCCCGCGCACGCGCAGCTTCACATAGTTGTCCGTCAGCGCTTCCGTGTACTCGCCGTCGAAGTGAGTTAGCGTGATGGCTTCCACTTCGCGTCCGATGAACGATTCCATAAATGCTCGTTTCTTCCGCGCTGCTAGCTCACGCAGGATGCGGTTGCGTTCGCGCGCGACTTGCACTGGGACTTGGTCCGGCATCTCCGCGGACGGCGTGCCTGGCCGCGATGAGTACGTGAAGACGTGCAGGTAGGTAAACGGTAGGCGCTCGATCAGCGCGCGCGTCTGCTCGAAGTCGTCGTCGGTTTCGCCGGGAAATCCGACCATGACATCAGCGCCGATAGCGGCATCCGGCATGGCGCGCCGGATGCGCTCGATGCGATCGGCATAATGCCATGGGCGATACTTGCGGTGCATCTTGCGCAGGATCTTATCGCTGCCGGCTTGCAGCGGCACGTGCGCGTGCTTCGAGATGCGCGGCGACGACGCGACTAGTTCGATCAGTTCGTTGCTCCAGTCCATCGGCTCGACCGAGCTGATGCGCAGCTTCTCGATCGTCGTCTGCTCCAGTATCGCGCGCAGCATGGCGACAAAATTGGTGCGCGGAGTGAGTTCGCGTCCCCAGCGGCCCAAATTGATGCCTGACAATACGATCTCGCGGTAGCCATTCGCGACCAGCGCATCTACCTCGCGCAGCACCTCATCCAGCTTCAGCGAGCGGCTCCTGCCGCGCACGTACGGGATGATGCAGAACGAGCAGCGATTATTGCAGCCGTCCTGCACCTTGAGGTTGGGCCGCGTCTTCTCGAACGAACCGCCGTCGAAGACGGGAGCGGCCATGAGTTCGGTGTGGGCGAAAATGTCACCGACGATGACATTTGTTGTCGGAATTCCACTCGTCCCAACGGCGGGGATGAGTGGGGCACCCTGTGCGCCAATGTGCGCCAGCGGGACAAAATTCCTAACGGGACTTTCCCCGGTTCCAACGAGGTCCCACTCATCCGAAAACCGCGGATTACTGGCGCGCCCGGCATCTGCCGCTGGCCGAACGTAGTTGGCCAACTCGTGCTTGTGCGAATTACCGATCACAACGCTGACTCCCGGGATGGCCGATAATTCCTGCGGCGCGCGCTGCGCGTAGCAGCCCGTTACCAGGATCTGGGCCGCAGGATTTTCGCGGTGAATGCGGCGAATCGCGGCCCGCGCGTCCTGATCGGCGGATGCGGTCACAGTGCAAGTGTTCAAGACGACGACTTCGGCCTGGCTGGCATCGCCCGCCCGATCGAGACCGCGCTCGAGCAGTTGGCGCTCGATGGCTGCCCCGTCGGCCTGGGTCGCGCGGCATCCGAAGTTTTGCACGTGATAGGTCGCCACGGCGTAATTATACTGACCGCCAAGCGGCACCCGCATTTTGCGCAAGCGCGCGTGCAAGGTGTAGGATCGAACCAACGATTGAGCTGTTGATGGCGATTAAGAACCCGAGTACAACCAGATTTCCGGGCGTGGGCGTCTAAGAAGTTTTCGCCGCTCGCACGTGTCGCCTTTTTGGAGTTCCCCATGAAACGTCGGATTTTGCTGGTGGATGATGAGCTCGCAATTCTGCTGACATTGCGTGCCATCCTGGAGATGAACGGCTTCGAGGTTGACACGGCCGCGTCATCGAAGGAGGCGCAAACCAAGTTGAGGAATGGCGTCTACGAGATGGTCATCACCGATATGCGAATGGAAACCGAGACCTCCGGCTACGACGTGATTCGCACCGCTCGCCAGCAATCCTACGATCCCGCTACGGCCCTGCTGACCGCGTATCCGTCGGATGAATGGAAGGCAAACGGGGCGCAATCGCTGCTGGTGAAGCCGGTGAACACGCAGGATCTATTGCGCCAATTGGAAGCGCTGCTGATCACCCATCAAGACCAGAAAATGCTCACCCGGAATACGGACAAGAAAGCGACCCTGGCCAGCGGCGCGAGGGCAGAGCGACAAACGGCGGCGAAACGGGCGCATTAAAGCAGTTTCCAGTTTCGAGTTCAAGCGAGCACGGGCAACAGGATGGGGCCGGATGGTCATCGCGACTATTCCGGCCCATGCTATTTGAGCAGAATGTCGCTGTAAGACTTTGCGTTCCAGCGTCAAACAGAGGGGCGTGCGGAATCTAGACAGGTCGTGACTTGTGAGTCGCGACTTGAAACTTGAAACTGCGTTTACCGCGTTGCTTTCACGGTTGAGACGGAAACGGCGTGCCGGTCGGGCAGCGGTAATGCCCATAGCTGCGCCGGATCGAGATAGGCGCCCTGCCAGCGTACCGCGATGTGCAGATGTGGCCCGGTAACGCGGCCCGTCGCTCCCGACAACGCGATCTCCTGGCCTTTTTCCACCTGCTGACCTTCACTGACCTCAAGCTGTGAGAGGTGCATGTAAATGGTGGTGAAGCCCAGGCCATGATCGATGATCACGCAATTGCCTTCGTAGAAAAGCTCGCGCGCCAGCACCACTTCGCCGGAGTTGGCTGCCATCACGGGTGTTCCCGGAGGCGCGTGATAATCGATCCCGCGATGGATGCTCTCGAGTTTGCCGTTAAAGGTGCGGCGCGTCCCGAAGCCTTCCGTTACAGCGGAATCGATGGGAGCACGGAAATCACCCGACCACTCGGCATTGGCGATCGGATGCGAGAAGACGGCGTGCTTCAGTTGCTGGTTGGCCTTGATGAGGACAAGAGTATCGGCATCCGGTTCGACGTAACGGTCGGGCACGCGAAGCGTCTCCGTCGGGAACCTCGCCCGGCCAACTGTCACCATGCGCCACTGCCGAACCACGGTCCCATTTGCCAGGGTGGCTCGCAGTTTGAGGTTGTAGGATCCCGGCCTGGTTTCCACATCGACGCCCGCCAGGGCATACCAGACGCCGTAATTCCCCGCCGGAACAAAGGTCAGTTCATGTCTCTGCCAGCTTCCGCTCAGGGATGCGGGAACGACAGCCATGCGAACCCGGAAGACGCAGGGCGAGCCGGAGACGATCCTGGCAGGGGCCCAAGAGATTTCGCGGAAGGCGCCGGATGTAACCGCCGCGCCCGAAGTGGCGAGTAAGAGAGTGGCGAAGAGTAGCTTGCATCCGAACCGCACTTTCCGACCCGAGATGCCGATGGTGTTCATCCTGCGCCCGGCAAGCACAGACTTCACCCTCTACGTCCAGAGTAGAACGAGCGCGCTACCCAATGACAGAACTTCGGCTGGTCAGGCAGTGGCAGCGTTGGTTCGTCGCTGCTGGAAGCACTCCCGACAGAAGACAGGCCGGCCTTGCGTGGGTTTAAACGGGACGGTGGTCTCCTTGCCGCACTCGGAGCAATTGGTCCGGGTCTCCACCTTGGGATAATTGCCCGGAGTGGTGGGCCCCAGAGTCGAGGCGCGCTTCGCCTTGCAGGGCTTACAGCGTTTGGGTTCGTTCTTGAACTGCTTGTCATGGAAGAACAGTTGTTCTCCCGCGGTAAATACGAAGTCAGCGCCGCAGTCGATGCATTTCAGAACCTTGTCCTGGTATTCCATGGAGAGTTGCTCCCTTTAGCCCGCGACTGCCGAGCACACGGACGAGGTGTCTTTGCCATGGCCAAAGGAACCGGACTAGGCGTTCCGCCGGCAATCGCAAACTCCAGTGCTCAGGTATAACTCCCTGGGTTCGGCCCACCATGCAAACGCATGGTCTTTCTGCTAAAACTGCGGTGCGGCACAATGAAATCGTTGACTCCGGGGGAAAAACAAGGGCCGCCATCGCAACGGCGGCCCGGCTGTGAATTAGTCCTGCTCTTTACGAGCCTTCTTTCGGCTACGCTTCCGCGCCAGCGCTTCCTTCACGCGCTTCTTCTCGCCCGGCTTGAGGTAAAAGGAGTGACGCTTCACCTCCTTGATAATGTCCTCTTGCTGGACCTTGCGCTTGAAACGTCGCAGGGCGTTTTCTAACGACTCGCCCTCTTGAATGCGAACTTCGGCCAAACGATACACACCCCCAGACTCGTCCCATTTGGACTTTAGTAGTTATCCCTATGTTACAGAGCGAAGTCAAGCGAAGACTTGCGGCGACCGCTAATCTTCGCTTGCCACGGAACAGGTTCAGCTTGGCACTAAAGTAGCACTCCAATCTCGACCCAGGTCAGAAACTGAGTCTTAGCGAGAACTGTATCTGCCTGGGTGCGTAGGCGTTGGTCGGTGTCAGGAAATTCGAATTCATCAGGAATTCGCCGGGATAAACCGTGCCTTTGACGCTGCTGGAGTACGCCACAAATTCCCCGGCTGAGTTGTAGAAGCCGTCATCGCTGATCTCGTCGCGGGCGTTGGTCCGATTGAACACATTGAACGATTCGGCCACCAGGTTCCACACGATGTGCTCGCCACATTTGATGGTGCGGGTGAGCCGCAGGTCGGTGCTGAAGTAGTCGGGTCCGAGGAAGGCGTTGCGCTCGTAACCGGGCAGGCGATCGTTGTAGATGTCGCCGTCGCCATTGGGATCGCCGGCAATGGTCGCGTTCACTGGCCGTCCCGAGCCGGCGGTGATGACGCTGGAAAGCTTCCAATGATTGGCCAGCGCGTTGAGAGTGCCACCGTCGAAGTGCAACTTCGGTTCGGCCACCCAGGCGGCGACAAAACGATTGCGCTGATCGTTCACGCTGGGCCCCCACTCCAGCGACGTTGCATAGGAATTCTGCACATTTCCCGAGCGCCCGACCACCAACGCGTCCGGACCATCATCCATGGCCTTCGCCAGCGTGTAGCCAACCTGGAAATACATGCCACGACTCATCTGCCGGCGGATGGAGACCGTCACACCGTTGTAGATACTGCTGGAGGCGCTTTGAAAGGAGTTGATCGCGCCCAGTTGCGGGTCGGGGCGCTGCACCGGGTTGATGCAAGGCGGGTAGGGACAAGTAACGGACGGCGTGGTCTGCCAGGTTGCAAACGAGGCGACCTGATACATGCCCAGGTACACCGAACCCGTATCGTTATAGACGGGGTAATCGACAATCGTGGGCGCGGGGAGATTCACATCCAGCGAGCGTATTTCGTGAACGCCGCGGACATACATATAACTAACCGAAGCCACAACGCCGTGCCCGAATTCGTGCTGGACACCGACGTTTGCCTGTTCCGTGTACGGAGTCTGGAAGTTGGGCGCAAAGGCCGAAATGTCTGCGGTCACCAGCCCGGCAAGAGATTTCGGCGGAGTGCATACCAACGTTCCCGGCCCGCAATTCACCAGCGGGCTGGGATACGACGGAAACAGCGCCGCCTCCGCCGGCACCATCAGGTCAAGAAAGAGCTCGCCTCCCTGGATGCCGTTGTCGGTGGCGACCTGCGCCGCGTACATGGCAGGGATCGGCATGTAGAAGACGCCCGCCCCTCCGCGAATCACCGTCTTCTGCTTCTCGCCGACGGAATAAGCGAAGCCGATCCGCGGCCCGAAGTTGTTCATGTCGGTCGGCACCTTGCCTGAGGCGGGATACAGAGGATTGCTCACCAGCGTACCCGGTTCGAAGGTTTGCAGATCGTAGCGGATCCCGGCATTCAGAGTGAACTTCTGGGTCACGCGAATCGTGCTCTGCAAGAATGCGGCGTAATTGCGCGAATCGGGATGCGACACGGCGTCGCCGAAGTCCTGCATGTAGTACCGCGGTACGTCGTGGGCAAAGGCGCGCAGTGGCGACAACGGCTCGCCATATTCCTCGGGAGTGTAGGTGAACGGGTTCACCCGCACGTTGTCGAAGTAATACTCACCGTCGAACATGTAAGGGTAGTAGTTATAAACCCAGGCCTGCATGAAGTCGCCGCCGAACTTCCAATGTACGCGGCCCGTGTCATAGCTCAGCGTCTCGGCAACATGCAGCTTTTGCTCGCGTGTGTCGCGCGGCAGAGTGCTGGAGCCGCCAAAGCCCTCCATCAGATCGTAGATCTGCGTCCACGGTTGATCGGAGTTGGAAAGAAAATCCTGATTATCGTGCGAGTATTGCACGCGCAGATTGCTGGCGAACTTGTTGGTCCAGGCGCTGACCAGCGACGCGGCCACGCTCTCCGTCTGAACGTTCTCGCTGCCGTTCGCGCTTTCGGCGTAGCCGGTGACGGGACTGGAGGGATCGAAGAACACGTTGTTCGTGCCCGTCAGCCGTGACGTACTCACGCGCACGAAGAACAGTTGCTTCGGCGAAAGATTGAAGTCGATCTTGGCGAACCCGGCATTGCCCTGCATGGTGGTGGGATACGTTCCCCCCATGTTGTTCAGCTTCTGCGCCGCAGCCATCACCAGGGCCTGATCGGTATAGTCGTAATCGGTCGGCTGCGGAACGATGGTGCTGGCCCCGTTGGCGAATTGCACCACCGAAGGCACGTTCAGCAGATGCTGATCGAATCCCGCGTAGAAGAAGACGCGGTCCTTACGTATGGGACCTCCCAGCGTGCCGCCGAACTGCTGCTGGCGATCGTCGGGCTGGCTCGACGCATAGGGCTGCTGGGCGTCGAAGCTACGGTCGCGCAGATAGTAGAAGCCGCTGCCGTGCCAATTGTTGGTGCCGGACTTGGTCACCACATTGAAGACGGCACCGCCCGAGCGGCCCAGCTCCGCGCTGTAGGAATTCTTGGAGACGCGAAACTCCTGGATGACCTCGTTGCTGAATTGATAAGGAGCACGATAGCCGCCGCGCGCCTGGGCATAGAAGGAATTGTTGTCGTCCGCGCCGTCGACCAGAAAGCTGTTCTGAAATCCGCGAATCCCGCCGACCGACAAATCGCCATTCGAATCCGAGGTCAGACCGCGCGGGTCCTGGATCACGTCCGGCGAAAGCAACGCAAGATCGGTGAAGCGCCGTCCGTTCAGCGGCAGCCCTTCGATGGCGCTCTGCGTCACCACATCGGAGATCGCGCCGCTCTGCGTGTCGACCTGTACCGGAGTCGCGGTCACGGTGACCGTCTGAGTCAGCGCGGCGGGAGGCAGCCGCAGTTGCACCACGGAAACGCCGCCCACAAGCAACTCGACCCCGTAGCTGGTCTTGCTCGCCATTCCTCGAGCGGAAGCGGTTACGTCATAGCGGCCCGGCGGAAGCATGCCGAAGTTGAAGGCCCCTTGCGCATCGGTCGTCGCCTGCAGGCGAAAACCGCGCGAGGGATCAGTGACGATGATGTCGGCGGATGCGATCCGGGCGCCGCTGGCGTCCTCGACGATGCCTTGCAGCGAAGTCGAGCCGTCTTGCGCCGAGACGACGCGCGGCAGCAGGACCACAATTGCGCAAACAGCGCACAGCAGGAGGCCAAGACGGCCGCGGACGAGCAGCACCACACCGGGAACAGTTCGCATTCGGAACATCCTGCGGTCAAAATCCACCTCTTCATCTTGAAAAGGTGCTCCGCTTGTGGTCTGTGATGGGGTGCTACACGAAAGACCAATTACGAAACTTCGACTTTCGTAACCAGGATGTCCTTTACAAATCGCTGCGGTCCGTGATTCGTGCCAGGCGACCTTTGTCCGACCTTGTGCGTCGGCGCAACTGGCAACTGCCTCAATCCAGCCTGACCAAGAACACGCCGCCTTCTTTCACGTGCATTTTGCTGGCGACCTCTTCGGCCTTGCGTTTGTCGTCGCCTTCCGGGCGGATGCGCACCCACTCGCCGGTCGGCCCGGTGAACTGGATGACGTTGGCGTCCTCGTAGCGGTCCTGCAATTTCTCTTTCAGCTTGCGGGCATCGCGTTCGCTATGGAATGCCCCGATCTGTACGCACCAGCGTCCACCCTGAAAAATCGGGGCGGGCGAAGACAGCACTTCCAACTTCACTTCGGCCGTGCCCGGCCGCCACACGTCAACCGCCTTCGCCGCGGCCAGCGACAGATCGACGATGCGGTCTTCGACGAACGGCCCGCGATCGGTGATGCGCACCAGCGCCGTATGTCCGGTGCTCAGGTTCGTGACCCGCACCACCGAATTGAGCGGCAAGGTACGGTGCGCCGCCGTCATCGCGTTCTGGTTGTAGATCTCGCCATTGGCTCCGCGATGGTGGTTGTACGGAGGCCCGTACCAGCTCGCCATGCCGGTCTCGACGTAGATGGGCTTAGCGCCATGCGACGGCCGGGAGCCGGGCGAAGTTTCCGTCGCCTCAGGCGTCGGCTCGGGTGGCGCAATACTCGGCGGCGGAGGGACCGGCTGGCTGCGCGCGATCTTGTGCCCGCCGCAACCGGCCAGCAAAAGCAGCGCCGCACTGACGCTGACCAGGGCGGCCCGTGAGGTCAGCTTTTGTTCTGCTTGCCCGAGTCCATGTGGTCGGCGGCCTGCGCCAGCTTCTCGCTGGCAATGCGCAGCGCCTTGGTCGAGCCCTGGCGGATGGCCGGCACCAGCTCGTCGTTGATGTACTTGATCAGCAACTGGGTTTCCTCCTCGATGCGCGCCGAGGTGTCGCCCAGCATGTCGTCGAGCCGCTCCCCAGCCGTCTGGAAGGGACGGCGAGCGTTCCTGTTTTGCTCGTTCACGGCCAGCCACCTTGTGAGTAGCGGAATCGTCAGGCACCACGATTATGGGGCGGACGCCGCGTCCGGGTCAATTGGCGAGAAGGATGCGGGCCTGCTGAGTGCTGGTAGACTTTTAATATCCTCATGCCCACTCGCAAGCTCACAGGCTCCGAAGTTCGGTCGATGTTTCTGCGCTATTTTGAGCAGCACGGGCACAAGATCGTCCACTCCTCCTCGCTGGTCCCGGCGAACGATCCCACGCTGCTGTTCACCAACGCCGGCATGAACCAGTTCAAGGACGTCTTCCTCGGCATCGAGAAGCGCGACTACAACAAAGCCACCTCGTCGCAGAAGTGCGTGCGCGCCGGCGGCAAGCACAACGACC
>Ga0335073_10009162_pt1 | contig 13890 bp, 7 predicted proteins | sample Lox_Sample_22_FD_207093 | JGI IMG/M metagenome (GOLD analysis project Ga0335073, IMG submission 207093) | Soil microbial communities from Loxahatchee National Wildlife Refuge, Florida, United States - Lox_Sample_2.2 | ecosystem: Environmental > Terrestrial > Soil > Wetlands | place: USA: Florida... | reverse complement strand
AACATGCTACGGCCGCGCGGTCGTGGGTCACGGCAACGCTCATCGTGCAGATGCGGCCTCGGCGCGATCTGTGCGGACGGCCCGTCGTCTGGCGGTCGACAGCGAGCGGGCGGTGGCTGGGGCGTGGTCGCCGAGGCCGATCGACATCCTGGTGAGGATCTCGCTGTATGAGCGCACTGGGTCGCGGCCGACCGAACCGAAGAACCCGGTCAGCTCGAGCGTGGTGTGGCCGTGCACAGCGGACCAGACAGCTTCGCCGGCGGTGGTGACGTCGTCGACCTCCCACCGGGCCGCGTTGACGCAGGCGTGGATGCGGCGGAGGAGCGAGACGAAGGTGGATCTGGCCGTCTCGTAGCCGACGGGATCACCGACCCTGAACGCAGCCAGTCCAGGACCGAACATAACGGATTCCCGCTCGCGGGCACGTACGTCGGTCCTCAGGCGGTGCTCGAAGGGGTATTCATGCGACTCGGGGAAATCGGCGATGACTTCGCCGTGGTGCCCGAGCAGTTCATCGCCGACGGTGAGACCGTCGTGGCGCTCGGGAGCTACCGGTGGAAGCACAAGAGTTCCGGAGAGCCGGCCGTTGTGAAGATGGCCCACGTGTGGACCATGAACGGCGGCAAAGCTGTTGCCCTCCAGCAGCACGTCGACACCCTCAAGGTTCGCGAGCTCAGCTGACCCCGGGCCGCTGCGACGGTCAGCCGGGGAAGGACTCTGCCAATATCTGGCCGATGGCTGCGATCCGCGCGGGGTCGTCGGGGCAGGCGACGATCATGCCGTCCGCGCCGGCGGCCGCCATCGCGCGGGCCGAAGCGGCCAGCGTCCCGAGGTCCGGGCTGAACTCCGCCACGGTCCTCGTGATCTCCGCCGGGTCGCGCCCGGCGGCCTCGCAGTGCCGGCCGAGCACCTCGAACTTGCGCCGGACGTCCGCCGGGTCGCCGTACACATTGCACGCATCCCCGTAGCGCGCGGCCAGCGCCAGCGTGCGCTTCTCGCCGTTCCCGGCCACGAGCACCGGGATGGAGCCGCGCACCGGCCGGGGCGAGTTCCAGGCATCCCGCACCGCGTAGTACCGACCGCCGAACGTCGCCTGCTCATCGCGGAACAGCGCGTGGCAGATACCCAGTTCCTCCTCAAGCCGGCCGAACCGCTCGCCGGCCCCGGGGAACTCGATCCCGTACGCCTCGTGCTCGTCGGCGTCCCAGCCGACGCCGACGCTGAGCACGGCCCGGCCGCCCGAGATGACATCGAGCGTCGTCACCGCCTTAGCGAGCAGCCCCGGCGAGCGAAAGGTAACCGGGCTGGCCAGCGTGAGCAGCGTCGCCGACGTGGTGACCGCCGCCAGCGCCCCCAGGACCGTGTACGCCTCGAACATGGGGAAGGCCGGCCCGCCAGGGTCGTAGACGTGGTCCGGCACGGAGATCGCGTCGAACCCGGCGTCCTCCGCCGCCCGCGCCGCGTCAGCCAGCCGCCGGAACACCGCCGCGCCGTCATCGGCGCCGTGCGTGTCGAGGTGAATGCCCCGCCGGATGAGTGCCACTCAAGCACCCAGCAGCGCGCGCAGGTCCGCGGCCTGAGCGTGCAACTCCGCGTCCGGCACCGGGTCGGGCGAGAAGATGTCCTGCCAGATGATCGGGCCGCCGGGCGCGGGGTCGTCGCGGTATCGCGGCAGGACGTGGGTGTGCAAGTGGGGCACGTGGTTGCCGAGGGTGAAGTAGTTCAGCTTGACCGGGCTGAACCGCGCCCGCACCGCCCGTCCGGTCGCCAGCACCTCGGCCCAGTACCGGCTCGCCTGCTCAGCAGGAAGGTCAGTCGGCTCCGCGACGTGCCCGTGTTTCCACACCACGATGCAGTACCCCGGCAGCCGGCTGCGCCGCTCCAGGTAGACGTCGGCGACCTCGCCGGCGCACACCGCGACCCAGAAGTCGTTGTCACCCGTGCCATTCGCGGCGCACATCGGGCAGTCCCGGCCGGCCATCCGGTCAGCCCAGTCGTCCGGCCAGCCAGCTTCGGTCATGCCTCCATCAAACACCGAAATCCTGGTGATAGCGTCGCTTCGTGCCCTATCAGGTGCGCGTCGAAGAGGCCAGCCCGCGGGTGCTGGCGGCGGTCCGTGCGGTCACGACACCCCAGCAGCTGAGCACTGACATCATCCGGCTGCTCGACCAGGTCTGGCCCGTGCTGCGCGAACAGGGCGTCAGCACCGGGCACAACGTCATCATTTACCACCCTGGCGAGGCCGGCGCGTTCAGCATCGAGGCCGGCGTCGAGGTCTTCAGCGATTTCGAAGAGCGCGGCGAGGTGCGGCGCGTCACCACCCCGACAGGGGAGACCGTCGCCGCGGCGCATTTCGGCGAGTACTCCGACATGGGCGGCGCCTACGCGGCCCTGGATGAATGGTGCGCCGCCAACGACCGCCACCCGGCGGGCGTGAACTGGGAAATCTACGGCGACTGGGACGACGACCCGGCGAAGCGCCGGACCGACGTCTACAAGCTGCTCCGCTGAGCTGCTTCAGAATCATTATTCTGAACGGGCCCGTTTCTCCGCCCCAGCGTCCCCGCCATCCGGCAACGAATGGATAAACCACCCGGCAATTCCCGCCAACGACTTTCCGTGAGCTTTCCCCGGAGCTACATTTGGGCGATAACGGAATCCCGCCAGCCGCCCCGCTCGGTGAGCTGTGCCGCGTGATTCGCAGGGGGACACGATGGTCGTCGGTGTGGTCTTGCCCGCCAGGACCCGGAGCAAAGTACGCTGTCTGACGTGCAGGGAAATCCAGCCCCGCGGCAAAAGCGGCCGGTCCACGTCAGCATCCAATGGCGTGCCGCCCGGCCTGCGGGCAGCAGCAGGGCAGACCGAAAGGCTGCCTTCGCCGCGGACTTCCGCACATTGCTTGGTGCGGCCGAGCACGTTTACGTCGACTGGGATTCGCTGTCGCTTTCCGCGCAAACTGTTGAGGCATTCCTCGATGCGGACCACGCCGATTCCGCGAAAGCCCGGCTGGAGGCTCTCGGCCTGCGGGTGGACCCCATCGTGGACCGGCGGATCATCACCTGAGCTGGCCGGGCGCGCACCGATTGGAGAACCGGGATGATTCGCGTCCAGGGCACAAGGCTGTCCGCCGCATTGGCCGGGTCCGGCACCGAGCTGATCTACACCGCGGCGCCGGAATTGCGGGCCGCCGCCAGCCCGGTTCCCGTGCTGCCAGTCGTTCTCCAGGCTGGCCAGCTCCGCCCCGCGCCGGGCGAGCGCTGGCCGGAGTTCAAGAACCGGGTCGCTGAACGGCTCGGCCCGCTGATCGAGCGACTCAATTACGAGGTCGGCACGGCCCAGGAGATCACGCCGAGCTACGCGGGCAACGCGCTCGCGACCGCGCTGACCGTGGATGAGCTCGCCGTCGTGACCGAGCACCCGGACATCGTCGTGCAGTTCGCCGACCTCGACCCGCTGCTCCCCGTGGTCATGATGGATGACGCCGCCACCGACATCGGCCTGCCCGCGTTCACCGGGGCGACCAGCCTGACCGGCGCGGGGGTGAAGGTCGCGGTGCTCGACAGCGGCATCGACGCCGCGCATCCCGCCCTGGTCGTCAGCACGCAGGTGGAGACCTGCGGGGAACCGGTCGTGATCCCCGGTACGCATGGCACGCACTGCGCCGGCATCCTCGCCTCACGTGACAGCGCGCTCCGCGGCGTCGCCCCCCACGTGGAACTCATCGACGTCAAGGTGCTGCGCGCCAACGGGACCGGGCGCCACACCGCAGTCACCAGGGGCGTGGACGAGGCCCTGGACCTCGGTGCTGACGTGCTGAGCATGAGCCTCGGGTTCAACCACCTGCCCGTCTCGATCTCCGGCGGGCACGGCTGGACGTGCCCGGACGGGACCTGTCCGCTCTGCCTCGCCGTGGACAATGCGGTAGCGGAGGGGGCAATGGTAGTGGTGGCCGCGGGCAACGAGCACGAGCGCTGCCAGCAGGCCAGGATGGGCGGGGCCGGGCTCGCGTACGACACCGAGCTCGGGTGTCCCGGTCAGGCGGCCCGCGCGCTCACCGTCGGCGCGCATCACAAGAAGAGCTACGCCCCTGCGTGGTTCTCCAGCAGCGGCCCGACGGCGTACTGGAACCCGAAACCCGAGCTGTGCGCACCGGGAGTCGACATCATGTCGACGATCCCGCTGCCCAGGGACGGCGAGGGAGTGCCGCAGCTGAACGCGCAGCGCGTGCTGCAGTTCGGCGTCATGAGCGGCACATCCATGGCCACGCCCATCGTCGCGGGCGCGTGCGCGCTGCTGATCGAGCAGGCTCGCAAGGCGGGCGAAGCGGATGACCCGGACGCCATCAGGCAGCGCCTGCTCGGCCAGCACGTGGTGCCAGTTGGCGGGCCGGTCAACGTACTAGGCGCGGGCCGGCTGCGGATGGCCTGAGCCATGGCCACGCGAACAGGATCAGTGATGACCGCCACCGAACGGATCGCCGAGGCGAGCGAAGGCGTCGAGTACGTGACCGGGGAGATCGCCCGTTGGATCGAGGACACGGCGGAGCGGGGACGCGCCGGAGCCCACCTGACCAGGCTTGACACACTGCACGACATCCTCACCCGCACGCTGGAGGCCATTGCGGGCACCATGACTCCCGAGGCTGTCGAACCGCTCGACCTGACCGGCGCGTACACGCTGGCCCGCGACACGGACAAGCGGACGCTGTTCTGCCGCCGGCTGTTCCGCTGGTATGCCCTGCGTTTCGATCAGCGCGCCGAGGAGCGCCTCGACGACTGCCTCGCGGGCGCGGACGAGGTGGTGTGGAGTGTCTGGGAGCGGACGTTCGCCGCCGCGAAGGCGCCGCGCCGCGCCGCCCCGCTGTGCTTCGTGGACAACGACCCGGTCCCGTGGGCCAGCCTGCACAGCGCACTGCCCGCCGAGGCCAGGCCGCCCGCCTTGGACGGCTTTTTCGCGGGGCGGATCCGGGAGCTTCCCGTACCGGTAGTCGGGCTGCCGCCGGTTGTCGTGCGCCGGCCATGGTGGCTGATCATCGCCATCCACGAGACAGGGCACCACGTGCAGCACGCGCTGGCGGACGGCGTGCCCGCCGCGCTCGCCGCCGCCGCCAAGCGGGCGGGCGCCGACGGCGCCGAGCAAGGGCAGTGGTCCGACTGGGCATCCGAGCTGTTCGCGGACGCGTTCGCCGCCGCCTTCGGCGGCGCCTCGGCGGCGTGGGCGGTCGCCGAACTCGAGCAGGTGTCAGGAGATCCGTTCGCCGCCCGCGACACCTACCCCCCTGCCGAGGCACGGTTGCGGATCGCCCGCGCCCTGGTGACAGAAACGGGAGCGGCCGACCCCGGCTTCACGCTCGTCGGGGACGAGCCCCCAGCGAACCCGAAGTCACGAGAGCTGCTCGAGCGGGTGCCCGCCATCGCCGTCGCGCTGCTCGACCATCCACTCGGCAAGACCACCCTGCGGGCGCTGGCGGGTAAAGGCCCCGCGCTTGCCCAGGCCCAGGCCCGCTGGGCGGCCGAACTCAGCGCGGGCGACGCGCAGCCGTCGAACACGCTGCGCGCGGCGGCCGAGTGCGTGGGCGGCGCGGTGCGCGCGTGGCGGGACAGTGACCGGAGCGACCCTGGGCCGCTGCGGAAGAGCGTGCTCAACGTGCTCCGCGAGTGCGGGCCTGACGGTACCCGCGCCGCGGGACCCGACGAATCGCCCGCCGCCGCGCAAGCGCTCATCGACGCGCTGCTCGCCGAGGGAACAGAGCTGTGAGCGGCGGCCGAGTCTCTGTCACCTGGGACGAGGCGAACGAGAGCTGGCAGGTCACGAGTACGTCCGCGGCTGGCGCCTCCGTCAGCTACCCGATGGCGGCGTACCTCGACGAGACCGGCACGGCCTGGCCGATGCCGCATCCCGCCACCCGGCCCGCCGACGGCCGGGACACCGCCTCGTGGGACCGCACGGGGGAGGACTTCGAGGAACTCGCCAAGCAGCTGCGGGAGCCGTCGGAGGCGACCGAGGAGGCCGAGCGGACGGCGGCCGAGCGGGCGGAAACCTACGGCCGCCACCTGTTCGACGCGCTGCTCGCCCCCGGCTGGGCCACGCTTGACCAGCCAGGCGCAGCCGGGCCGCTCGTCATCGAGCTGCGCTGGGCGCCCGGACCGCTGCACGGTCTCGCCTGGGAGCTGATGCACGACGGGACCGGCTACCTCGCACTGCGTGCCGCCGCCCCGGTGGTGCTGGTGCGGATGGCCGGCCCGGAGGGAAAGGACCCGCCGGCGACGATCACGCGTCCGCCGCGTGTCCTGTTCGCCGTCGGTTGCGCGCTGAACGACAAGGAAGTGCGGGCCGGGGCCGAGATCATGGGCGTGCTGCGGGAACTAGAGCGCGGGACCGGACCTTCCGGCAGCACGGTGCTGGCCCGGGTGCTGATTAACGCCTCGCTGTCGAGGCTGGCCGATGCCTACGAGCGGCACGATCCCGACGTCGTGCATCTCATCGGGCACGGCCGCTGGGACAGTCAGGCGAGGCTGGGCAAGCTAACGCTCGCCAAGGAGGGCGCCGATCCGCGGGGGCCTAAGCGCCAGGGCGAGGAACACACCGCCGCCGAGCTGTTTACCGCGCTGTCTAGAAGCCCGCGTGATCCGGCTGCACCGGACCAGCGGGTCACGCCTACGGTCGTCGTGGTCAGCGCCTGCGATAGCGGCGGCGTGGCGAGCACTGCCGCGGGGCTGCCGCTCGGCGCTGAGCTCGCGGCCGCGGGCGTGCCCATCGTGATAGCGATGGCCGGCGAGATCAGCGATACCACCTGCCGGATATTCACCCGTTCGGTGGTGGCCTCCGCAGCCCGGGGCAAGCCGTTGACCGAAGCGCTCGCCACCGGCCGGTACGCGGCGTTCCGCTTCGCGCAGGGCACACCGAAGAAGATCGACTGGGCGCTGCCGGCCATCTTCCTTCGGGCGTCGCTTCCCGACGGGTTCGCGCTGGCCGACACGTCAGCCCTCGGCGCGATCCGTGAGGTCATCGAGAAGCTCGGGGATGTCGCGTTCCCGCTGTTCGCTGGCCGACCCGAGCTCCTCGACGACCTCGATGACCTGCTTCGGGCCGGCAATCCTGGCGCGCTGGTCCTGCACTCCACCTACCCGGCCCCGTTGCGCATCGGCGGGACCAGGGCGCTGCAGGAACTGGGCGCCGAGGCGGTGCGAAAGGGGCATCTGCCGGTCCGCATCGGCCCGTTTACCTCGGGTGACGCGCCGCGGACGTTTCCCGAGCTCGCGGACCGCATCGCGCAGCGCCTGGTAGCCATCGCACGAGGGAAAGGGGTGCCCGAGCCGCGCCGCACCCTGCTGCTGCTGACGGGGCACGACGACCCCGATACGCCGGCGGCCGCCGCTCTTAGCGTCAACCGGTTGCTGGAGATGCCGCGGGTGGACAGGTCGGAGTCGACCGCGTGGCTGATCGAGGAACTGCGCGCGGACGTATTCGCGTTGCGGGACGCGCTCGCGGCGAATGCCCCAGGAGTGTTCGACGCCGAGGCGGTGCCCTTGCTGCTGCTCGACGACGTTCATCTCTACGGTGAGGCTGCCGTTCGAAAGCTGAGCGAACATCTGACGACGGACGGCCTCGGCCACGACGTGCGGAGCCTGCCCGTCGCCTTGTTCGTGAAGGAGAACGTCAGCGCCGGACAGATCATGGCGGACTACCGGGCCGGGCACACCGCGCAGGGCACGGTGCGGTTCAGGGAGCTCACTCACTTCCGGATGCTCACCGACGGCAAGGACCGGCTTGCCTTGCTGTCCTGGATGCTTAACCCGCCGCGCGGCATCATCGGCTGGCAGGACGTGGTTCTGGCGCCAAAGGCAACGGACATGCTCGAGACCTGGTTCGGCATCTTCAAGACGACCATGCTGAAACGGAACTTCTACGACCAGGAAGTCTACGAGGATTACGCCGCGGAGGGGCTCGAGCGCGGGTGGCTCGAGCGCGGCGAGGACGACAAGATCCTCTGGACGTTCGGGATGCTGTCATGAGAGGCCCCAGTTTCGAGCCTCCGGGATCCTCGGTCGCCGCGCCCCGCGGGCCAGGGAGCAGGCAGGCACAGCGCTGGGTAGGGACGCTCGGGACCGAGACCGCGCTCTGGCTGGCCGCCGTGCCGCAGTGGTCGGTGTCCCTCGCCAGGGCGGCCAGCATGCCGCTGCCCAGCAGTCAGTCCTCAGTGGAAAGCCTGGTCCAGTCCATCTCCCTGGGCGGCGTGGCCTCCCGGCGGACGGAGCCGTCCTCCGACGGTGGCGCCGTCGAGCTGTTCTGGGTAGACGAGGCCAGCCGGCGCACCTGGATAGCCGAGCTGACGAGGCAATCTGGTGATCTCAACAAGCGCGTCACGACCATCGCCCGCAAGCTTGATGCCGCCGAGCGGGGTGGCGCGTTCGTGCCGGTGCTGACCAGGGACTGGCTTCAGCTGGCAGGCACGCGAGCGGATCAGTCAGGGGAGACCCTCGTCCGGCGTGTCGGGGTCCTGGTGGTCAACGACAATCTCGCGGACGCGGCGTCCCTCTGCGACGCCGCCGCGGCGATGGCGCCCGTGCGCGGCGGCGGCTACCCGGCGTCGGTGGCTCGCGCGCGGCGGCTGGTGCAGGCCGGACACCGGCGCAGGAGGGACGTCGAAGAACTCGAGGAGTTCGTGCCCTGCGACGAGCAGATCCAGCCGCTGCTCGAGCTGCTCGACGCGGGCGAGAAGGATCCGTGGGCGCTGCACCTGATCGGCCCTGGCGGGTCTGGCAAGACCATGCTCGCGCGCTATCTGGCCTCAGGTGCCTTCGCCGCGGACCATGGCAGACCGCCGTTCACCGTGGCGCAGGTGGACTTCGACCACATGAGCCAGGACTATCCGGTGGACCGTCCGGTCCAGCTGCTCACTGAGCTCGCCGACGACATCTGGAACGACACCGCTGCCTCGGAGCGGCCGTCGCATCTGTTCAACGCCGGCGCGAAGGCGGTCAACGCCGCGGCAGCAGCCGCGCCGCTGCCAGCGGATGATCCCCTGATCCAGGAGGCGGTAGCGCGCTTCGCACAGTACCTGAGCGCTCTGCCTGCCCCGCAGGTGCTGGTGCTCGACACGTGTGAGGAGCTCGCGAAGCTCCATCCCACGGGCGAGGAGACGCCGGCCATCACCAGGACCTTCGAACTGCTGGAGGAGGTCCGCCGCCAGTGCCGGACGGTGCGGGTGGTGTTCGCGGGCCGTCGGTACCTCGCCTCGGCCGGGGCCGGGTGGACGCTGCCCAGCGGGGTGACGCAGGAAGCCGTGGTGAGCCTCGCGAAGCGCGACCGTCTGCGGCTGGCGCGGCTGAGGGGGTTCCGCGCCGAAGAGGCGCGCACGGTGCTGCTGCGCCCGGACCGGGTCACCGGGAAAGTGCCTTCCGAGAAACTGGTGCGAGCGGTGCTCGACAGGTCGCCCGCGGTGGCCAGCGAGGCGCGCGACGCTGAGCCTGACCGCTATAACCCCTTCCTGATCAGGCTCTACCGCCGCTGGTGGGAGAGCGAGCCGGCGCTGAAGCCGGCCGCCATCGAGGCGGCAGGCCCCGACGCCTACGTGGCGGCGCGGATCGTCTCGCGGCTTGAGGACCCGGACATCGTGGCTCTGTTGCCAGCGCTGATCGTGCTCGGCCGGCTGGACGAGGTGATGCTGGCCGCGGCCATGGCCGAACAGCCGGGCACCGACCGGGTGAACCGAGTGGTCGGGGCTCTGGCCGAACAGGAGTGGATCAACCTCTCGTTCGACGGCGACAGCGGACTGCGGGTGCTCGCGATCGCGCCGGGCCTGCTGCCCCTGCTCTGGGAATGGGTGCGCCGCCCAGACCAGCAGCCCGGCCTCGCCGCGGCGAAGGAGCGGCTCGCCGAGCCGCTGCGGGACCGGCTGGAGAACGCGTCATTGTCATCGCTGACCCCCGAGCTCATCGTGGCGGCGCTTCAGGAGTACGAGCCTGGCCTGTCCGCCGTCGCGTGGGCCGGGGTGGAGGAGCGGATAGAGCGCGAGGCCCGCTGGAACTGGGCGGGGAACATGCTGCGCCGGCTTCGCGGAGAGCTGCTGCCTGACCTGGCCAATGATCCGCTGCTGGCCACCGCGCTCGCTGCCACCGCGCTCGCCGCGGAGTGGCGGAATCGGCCGGCCACCGACATGGCGGTCTCCTGGGACCGGATCGAGGAACTGCTTAGGCAGGTCCCCAGCACGCTGCCGCCAGAGGCGACGGCTCTCAGGGAGCGGCTGGCAGCCCGCGTCGGCCTAGCGCGAGACCGCGCGAAGGCCGCGAGCGGCGCGCCGCTGCGCCCGCTGGTGGCAGGGCTCATCGCCCGCTTGCACGAGAGCGCGAACCGCACGCTGATGACCCAGCAGGAAATCCGGGACCCCGCCCCCCGGCCCTCCATAGTGGCCGCCCTGGAAGCAGTGCTCGCACCGGTGCCGACCGCCGACCGTATCGACCTCGGGCTGGACACCGAAGCCTGGGATGCGGCCGAGGCGCTCGTGGCGTCCGCCCCGGACGAGGATTCCGCCGTCATGGCGGGCGCCCTGACAGCCCTGTCCACTCTGCTGCCTTACAGCGACCGAGCGGAAATCCTGACGCGCGCCATGAGCTGCGCCATCAGGGGCAGCACCCGGTCAACCGGCCGCCGCCTGCCCGCCTGGGCGGACCGGCCGCTGTTCGACGGGCGGGACCCGGAGGTCTGGGTAACGCTTCAGGAAGCGGCGGCGGCGCTTGCCGCTGGCACCCACGTCGATAAAGCCAAGCTCGCGTCCTGGCTGGCTTTCGCCAGGGATAGCACCGGCTCCACGGACCTGGACCGGCTCGTCGGCTGCTGCGTGGAGCTATGGCGCTGGACTCCCGATTCTGGCGAGACCTCACCGCTCGCCGCGCTCCGGTCCGCGCGCTACGACCCGGCCATCCAGCCGACCGACGCGGTACACGCAGAGACACCCGCCCTCTTCGTCGCTGCCGCCCGTTCCCTGTACCGTTCTGGGCAGCCCCTCGCGGCGGAGCGGGTGCTCGATGACCAGCGCCAGCAGGCGCTGAACGCGCGCGCCGACGATGCCGCCGTCCGGGAGGTGGACGCGGCACTGGCCTGGCTGGCCTTCCGTATGCGGTGGACGGGCTACCGGGTCACCACCATCTCCGCGCTGCGCATGTTCCCGGAGCCGCGCATGCATGCCCCGCAAGGCATCGCCTCGCGCGCCCTGCAAGCGGGCGCGGCACTGGCTGCCGCGCTGGCCTATCTCGTCGACGGGTCCAGCGACACCAGGCTGGATCCCGCCGCGCTGACCGCCGCCACCCCGGACTGGCTGCACAAGGACATCGTGCTCGAGCTGGCGCTCGTGGCGGAGCCGGCGCCAGGGGCCGGTCAACCGGACAGGCCGGCCCTCGCGGCGCTCGACCGGATCGAGACGCTGCGCGCCGCCGATCCCCTGACCGCCTGTCAGCTGGCTGCGGCGGTCGGCCTCAGGGAGCGCCGCGCGGGGACGCTGACGCCGGGCACCTTCGCACTCGTCCGCGAACTCTACGCCGCGATCCCATCTGCCAGTGGGCTCCCCGAACGGGACTCACCCTCACTCGGACTTCCCAACCCGCCGGAGAGCCCATGGTACGGCTGGCTCGTTCGGTGGAACCTCACGGCCGGAACAGCTTCTGCGGGATCCGAATGGGAACTGCTGTCGTCGCCGGAACTTGCGCCCCCCGCCGACGAGTACACGGTCACCGAGGATAGGACGGTCGACCCGCCTTCGGGGGAAGGGGCCGGCCAAGCGGAGTCCCGGCCGTGGGCCGACACCATCCGGGCGATCCTCCTCGGCTCGTCTGCCGTTGCCCTCGGCGTGGCCGGGCTTGGCGGCGTGGCTCTAGGCGTTTACCTCGCCGTCGCCGGTGTGGGTGACGCCAGCGCCACCGCCGCGGCTTTCGCCGCGACGGCGTTCGCGGGCCTCGTGGCAGCCGCCGGTGCGGTGCCTAGTCTCGGGGGCCGGCTGCTGCGCCGCGTGGCGCGTCCGTTCGTGCTTTACGTCACTGTCACAGAGCCGGGGCCGGAGATGGCGGTAAACCAGCGCACCGACCGGGGCCAGGGGTGGTGGCGCGCGCTCACCCTGCCGCGCCGGTGGGGTCCGGCTCCGTCCCTCGACGGCCACGATATCCTGGCGCCGCTGTGGGATGACGACCTGGCACTGCGGGGGTTCCGCTGTGTCCCTGTCGTGCTGGACCAGGCGGCGAGCACCAACCCTGCTGACTGGGAGCACAGCCTCGTGGACTTCGCCGACGGCCTGACCTGGCGGTGCGTGTGGATCCGGGGCCGTCGCCACGGATCGCCGGGACGCTGGCCGAAGGAGACGGTGACGGTCAACGCCCCGCCGGAATGGACTGGCCGCCTGTCGGCCGCATACGTCTCCAGCGTGGGGAAGCTGAACGTCCGTCCACAGGGACGGCCGCGCGTCGCGCATTACATGGGCTTGCCTGTCATGACTAAGGGGGCGCCGATCCTCCAGGTCAGCCGGGGCGATGACGTGGGAGCGGAAACCTTCAGGGAACCCTTCAGCGCAGGGTCGGTAGCCAAGTACTGGACCCCGAGCGTGGAATCCGCCTATCGCTCAGATGCCGGCGACTCGGCGTCCGGTTCGACCCGCGGGTGGCTCACCGTGGTCCAGGTGACGCCCGAGGAGGGCCTGTTCCGCCGGGACGCGGGCACTGCGGAGGTCACCAGACGGCTCGCGCTCGACGTGCAGCGCGAGACCCACGGCTGGGTCCTCGCGCTGCCCGCGCTGCCCACCGAGGTGGCCGAACAGGTCTGGCGTATCCTCGGCAGATTCGCCGCCCGGCCCCGCGTCAGGCGCACGAACCTGGTCACCTGCGCCGGTGACATCAAGCACGTGATCGTGTCGGCGGCCGAGGAGGCCGAAGATGAACCGGCCGCCCGCGAGGTCGCGCAGGACGTGCTGCTCATCGGTCCGTGGCCAGACGACGACGGCAAGCTCTTATCGGTGGCGTTCGGCGAAGGAAGGGCGGCGGTGGCGGGGCCAGCGGCATTCATGAGCTACGTGCGCTTCGACGACGCGCACGAGGACGGGCAGCTGAGCGCGTTCCGGGAGCGGCTGGCCGGCGAGATCCGGATCCAGACGGGGCACGAGTTCCCGATCTTCCAGGACCGCAATGACATCGCCTGGGGTCAGAACTGGCGGCAGCGCATCGAGGAGACCCTCGGCGAGGTCACGCTGCTGCTGGTCATCGTCACCCCTGGGCTGTTTCAGAGCCCGGCGTGCCGCGACGAAGTGACCCGGTTCCAGGAGCGGGAACGGAAGCTCAGGCGCACCGACCTGATTCTGCCGGTGTACTACGTCAGCGCCAGGGAGCTGGACGACCCGGACGTCCGCAAAGCGGACGGCCTCGCGAGCTTGCTGTGGTCCCGCCAGTACGCGGACTGGCGGGAGCTGCGCTTCGAGCCGCTGACCTCCCCGGTCGTCAGGAAGCAGATCGCCACGCTCGCGACCCGGATGCGCGACACGTTCTGGCAGCTGCCCGCGGTGACGGCGACCGCTGCCCTGCCGCTGGCGAGATTGTCGGCGACGCGGGGAGACGTGACCGCGGCCAGGGGAGCGCCGCACCAGGACGCCGCGAGAACAGAGCCGCCGACGCACGTCGTGGACGCCTACCTGCGCGGCGACTTCGCCACGGTGACCGCCGCGATCCAGGCGGCGAAGCCTGGCGACCGGATCCTGGTCCGGCCGGGTCTGTACGAAGAGCAGCTGCTCATGGACAAGCCGCTGGAGATCATCGGCGACGGGCCGGTCGAGGACATCGAGATCCGGGGCCGCACCGCCAGCGTGCTGACGTTCCAGGCGAGCATCGGGCGCGTGGCGAACCTGACGCTCCGCCA
>Ga0335073_10009161_pt1 | contig 13890 bp, 14 predicted proteins | sample Lox_Sample_22_FD_207093 | JGI IMG/M metagenome (GOLD analysis project Ga0335073, IMG submission 207093) | Soil microbial communities from Loxahatchee National Wildlife Refuge, Florida, United States - Lox_Sample_2.2 | ecosystem: Environmental > Terrestrial > Soil > Wetlands | place: USA... | reverse complement strand
CCGTGCGCCGTGCCGCCGTGCGCCGCTCTCCCGCAACGTGGTGGTGGTGCCCACGCTGTTGTTCTATGAACAGCAAGGTGCCCACCACCCCGTTGCGGCGCGGCGGAGCAGAGCGGGGGAGGGGGGGCGCGGCGGAGGTTACAGGGTGGGGGTTACAGGGTGGATGAGATGAGCGCGGCCTTCTCGGTCAGCAGCTGCACGGCGGTGCGCATGGCCCGGGGGCTGAACCTGGCCGCGGGACCCTGCACGCCGAGGATCGCCACCAGCTGACCCGCGCGGTCCAGGACCGGCACCGCCACCGCGTTCAGGTCGGCTTCCCGCTCGCCGAGCGCCTGGCCCCAGCCGCGTTCCCTGATCGCGGCGACCTCGGCGTCGAGCACCCCCCGGTCGGTGATGGTCCGGTCGGTGAACGCCCGCAGGGGGCCGTCGGCCAGGGTCCCGCCGTGGGCCAGGAACACCTTGCCCACGGCCGTGGCGTGCGCCACGCTGATGCGGCCCACCTCCGCGACGCTGCGCACCGTGAGCTGGCTCGGCACGAAGTCGAGCGTGAACGCCTCGTGCTCACCGGGAACCGACAGCGTCGCGGTCTCCCCGATGTTCTGGCTCAGTTCCTCCAGGTGCGGGCGGGTCAGCGACCGGAGGTCGAGACCGGCGGCGTTGGCCAGCCGGACCACACCGACGCCCAGACGGTAGCGCCCGGTGGACGTGACGTGGTCGACCAGGCCGCCGCTGGCCAGCGTGGCCAGGATCCTCGAGATCGTGCTCACGTTGATCGCTGTCCGGCGGGCGATCTCGTTGGTGCCCAGCTCGCCTTGCGCCTCGGCGAGCTCGTTGAGTATGGCGATCGCGCGCTGCACGGCGGCGACCTGACGAGTGGCTGGCCGACCGGTTCGCGCCACGTTAGAATAGTCCCATCTGGAGATGCTATTTCCGCTAGGGCAATTATATCCGAGCGGGCCAGTAGCGGGCCAGCGCAGAGAAGGGCGATTCGATGACCGAGACTCCTGTCCAGCCTTCCACCCCGGCCCTCCCTCCGAGCAGTCGCTACGTGGTCATCGGAGCGGGGATCCACGGACTGTCCACCGCGTGGCATCTGGCCCGGGAGCTGAGGGCGCGCGGCCTTGGCGGCGGCGAAGACGTCCTCGTTCTGGACAAACACGGAGTCGGGGCCGGTGCCTCGGGGATCGCCTGCGGGGTCATCCGCAACAACTACTTCCAGCCCGCTATGCGCGAGCTGATGGCGCACTCGGTGTCGGTGTGGGAATCAGACCCCGAAGCGTTCGCCTACCACCCAGTGGGTTACATGCAGATCGCGCCGGAGGCCATGCGCGAGGACGTCGCGAAGATCTTCACCGAGCAGCAGGCCATCGGCTACGACTCGGTGCTGATCGAGGGCGAGGCGGACTGCCGGGCCTACATGCTCGGCATGTTCGACGACTGGCAGGCGCCGGGCATCACCGCGATCCTGCACGAGAAAAAGGGCGGCTACGCCAACAACGTCCGCTCGTTGCGCGGGCTGGCCGCCAAGGCCGAGGCCGAGGGCGTACGGATCAGGCCCGGCGTCCGGGTCACCGGGCTGCGTACCGACGGGGGAGCGGTCTGCGCGGTGCAGACCGACCAGGGCGAGATCCGCTGCGACCAGCTTGTGATCGCGGTCGGCCCGTGGATCCGTGACATCTGGGCCATGCTCGATCTGCCCGCGCAGATCTCGGTGACCGGCCCGGACGGTCGGATCCACGATGGGCAGCCGATGTGGACCTACTGGGCCCTGCAAGAGGGAACGCTGGCCGTGAACCCGAGCGAGTTCACCGACAACCGGGGCGAGTTCCCGCCGGTTTTGCACGTCGACTCGAGCGCACCGCTGCGCGACGACGTTGACGGCAGCTTGATCACCGACCAGATGTGGGGCATCTATTACAAGCCCGACTTCAACTTTGGCGGGGTCCAGGGCGGCGCGGCGCCGTACGTGGTCGGCCAGCCAGCCGCGCGGGTGGCCGTCGACCCGTACGGCCCGGAGAGCCCAGAGTTCACCGTGCACGAGGACTTCGTGCGGATGTGGACGTCCGCGCTCGCCCACTGCCACAAGCGCTTCCAGGGCAAGCGCGAGCTGTACCGGCACGAGCCGACCGGCGGGATTGGCGCGTTCACCCCGGACAGCTTCCCGGTGTTCGACGTGTTCAGCCAGAACGCATACGTCATCGCCGACTCAAACCACGGATACAAGATGATTGGCGTCGGGGCGCTGGTCGCCAAGGAAGTGCTGGGCGAGCAGCAGGGACTGCTGGCGCCGTTCCGGTTCGGCCGGTACGCCACTGGGGAACTGCACCCCACCAGCAACTCGCCGTTCCCCTGGAGCTGAGCACCCGACCCCATACTTCAAGAGTCGGCTCAGGGGAGCGGGCGGGCGCCGCCGAGGAACGACTCGATGAAGTCGGGGCTCGCGGAGAGCTGGGCGGGCAGGCCCTGCATCCGCACCTCCCCGCCGCCGAGCACGTAGGTCAGGTCCGAGATGGCCAGTGCGGCCCGCGCCCGCTGCTCGACGATCAGCACCGACGCGCCGCCGGCCGCCAGCCGGCGCACGTGCTCCTCGAGCAGCTCAGCAGCCACCCGCGGGGCCAGGTTCGCGGTGGGCTCGTCGAGCAGGAAGACGCCCGGGCTGGTCATGAGCACGCGTCCCATCGCGAGCATCTTGCGCTCGCCGCCGCTGAGCTTGCCCGCGGCTCGCCCGAGCATGGTGCTCAGCCGGGGGAACACGGCGAGCACGCGCTCGACGGCTTGAGCTACCCGCTGCCTGGGCAGCAGGTAGCCGCCCATCTCGAGGTTCTCCCTGACGGTCAGCGGCGCGAACACGTCGTCGACCTGCGGCACGTAGCCCACGCCCGCCCGGGCGATGTCCTCAGGGGGCCGGTTGGTAACGTCGCGATCCCCCACCAGCACTCTGCCCGACGACACGCGCACCACCCCGACCAGGCTCTTGAGCAGCGTGCTCTTGCCGGACCCGTTGGGGCCGACCATGGAGACCACCTCGCCGGGGCTGACGCTCAGGGTTATGCCCCGGATCACCGGGTCGCTTCCGTACCCGGCGGTGAGGTCCTGAGCCCGCAGCGGCAGGCCGTGCAGGTCCGGCTCTGTACTCACCGGAGCGCGTGCGTCGGCTCCGCCGCCGCGCGGCCGCTCAGCCGACAAGGTAGGCCTCCACCACCTCGCTGCGACCCCGCAGCTGCTGCATGGTTCCCTCCGCGAGGACGGCGCCCTCGGCCATGACGATCACTGGATCACAGAACTCGTCCATGATGGCCAGCTCGTGCTCGACCATCAGGATCGTCATCCCCTCGTTGCAGAGCGCGACAAGCTCGTTGCCGATCCGCCGCGCCAGGTTGGGGTGCACGCCCGCCATGGGCTCGTCGAGCAGCAGCATGCTGGGCTCGGTCATGAGCGCGCGCATGATCTCGACCAGCCTGCGCTGGCCGCCGCTCAGGTCGCCGGCGTAGGAGTTGGCGACGCTCTCGAGGCCGAACCTGCGCAGGATGACCTGGGCCCGGGCGATCGCCGCGGCCTCGTCGCGGCTCCAGTACCGCTTCCCGGCGATCGCTCCGCGCAGCGAGTCGCCGCGGTTATGGGGGACCGGCGCCAGCAGGTTTTCCATGACGGTCAGCCGCTTGAACTCACTGGCCAGCTGAAACGTGCGGACCAGCCCGAGCCGCGCGCGCCGGAACGCCGGAACGCCGGTGATGTCCTGCCCGCGGTAGATGACCTTTCCGGCCGATGCGGGCAGGGTCCCGGCCAGCGTGGCCAGCAGCGTGGACTTCCCGGCGCCATTGGGCCCGATCAGGCCGGTCAGCGTGCCCCGTTTTACCTGAAGGGACACGCCATCGACGGCCCGCACGCCGCCGAATTCCCGGACAAGCCCGACGGACTCCAGCACGGTCTCCGCGGCGCCATCGGCGGCCGGGCGGCCCGCCGGCGGCGGGCGTTCCCGGACCGAGACCAGGGCGGCGCCCGGCACGCCGTTCCCGTCGCCGGGCGGCAGCGCGATCACCCGCTTGCGCTCAGGAAGCACACCCTGCGGCCGGAACCAGAGGAACACCACGATCAGCAGGCCGATCGCGACCCACTCCAGCGAGGGGATCAGGTTCGGCGGCAGGTTGTTCGACGTGGGGATGAACCGGGTCACCTCCTCGAACCCGACCGGGACCAGCACGGCGCCGAGCAGCGCGCCGCGGTGGTTACCGGCCCCGCCGATGATCACCGCCGCGAACAGCACCACGGTCTCCGCGTAGCCCCAGGCCGCCGGGGACCACGTGGTGATGTAGGAGACGAGGATGCCGCCGGACAGGCCGGCGATGGCCCCGCCCAGCACCAGCATCCCGGTCCGCAGCGAGAGCAGGTTCTTGCCGAGCGAGTCGGCTACCACGTCGTTGTCGCGCATGGCCCGCAGCGTCCGCCCGAACGGCGATTCGGTGATCCGCCGCACGAACAAGTAGACCAGCAGGCCTACTGCCAGCGCGGCGCCGGTGAAGGCCCACTGGTAGCCCGATGCCTGCGGGTTGAGCACTCCCTGCAGCGGCTGCGGGATCAGGGACAGGCCCGCGTCCCCATTGAAGAGCGGCACGTAGTTCGTGACCAGCAGGTTCAGCAGCACCGCCGTCACCAGGAGGCCGACGGCGGCGAAGTCGCCGCGCAGCCGCTTGCCGACCAGGAACGTGAACGGCAGCGCGATCAGGCCGCCCGCCACCGCCGCGCCAATCCACGGGACCGGGAACGGCAGGCCCCACCCGCCGATGTAGGACTGGAATCCCCCGTTGGCGGAGTCGGGCGGCATGGCCAGGATCGCCGCCGTGTAGCCGCCCGCGGCCTGGAAGATGATGAAGCCGAAGTTGGTCACGCCTGCGACGCCGAACTGCTGGCTCAGCCCCAGGCACGCTATGGCGTCCACAGCGGCGTAGATCAGCAGGTTGATGACGTAGTACACGGTCAGCCGCCTCCCCGCAGGATCGTCATGCCCTCGCGCCGAGCAGGCCGGTCGGGCGCACGCCGAGCATGAGCAGCAGCACGACAAACGCGACCACGTACTTGTAGTCGGCCGGGATGAACGCGGCGCTGACCTCGGTGGCGATGCCGATCACCGCCGCGCCGAGCATGGCCCCGTACGCCTGGCCGGGACCGCCAAGGAACACGGCGGCCAGGATCAGCACCAGGAAGATGTCCGTGCTCGTGGGGCTGAAGCTGCCCGAGTCCATCGCGAAAACGACGCCAGCCAGCCCGCACAGCCCGCCGGTCAGCGCCCAGGTGATCGTGATCACGCGGCCGGTCCTGATCCCGCAGTTGCGGGCCAGCGTCTTGTTGGCGGCGGTCGCGCGCATGGCCTTGCCCAGCTTGGTGTACCGCAGCAGCGCGTGCACCCCGGCCATGACCACCAGGCTCAGCGCGATGATGACCAGCTGCACCGCGGTCAGGATCAGCCCGCCGGCATGGAACGTCGCCCCCTGGCTCATGGAGTAGGACACGCTGGTGCCGCCCGCCACCGCGGCCACGCCGAACTCGATGATGAGCGTCATGCCGAGCGACACGATGACCATCGTGATCGGCGACGTGCCCCGCCGCTGGAACGGCGTGTACACGCCGGAGTTCACCAGCACCGACCCGAACGAGCAGACGGCCACCGCGGCGGCCAGGCCGATCCACACCGACGCGCCCGCCTGGTTCACCACGTAGGCGACGAACGCGCCCGCGATCATGATGGCCCCGTACGCCAGGTTGAGCACGTCGGTGACCCCGAACTGTAACGTGAAGCCGACCGAGGCGATGGCCAGTACCGCGGCGGTCACCAGCCCGAACCCGAGCGAGGCGAGGAAGACGGTCATCCGGACAGGGCCCGGAGCTGGGCCGCGGTCAGGTTACCGACGACGTTCACGTTGCCGGACGGGCTGTAGGTGTCGACCTGGAAGATGCCGGTCGAGTCGTGATAGCTGTCGAAGCTGGTCGCCCCGCCCGGCCCCTCGTACCTGATGGCCTTGCCCGCCTTCAGCGCCGCGGCGCCCTGAGCGAACGAGTAGACCACGGTGGCGCCGGGGACCCCATCGCCGATCTTGATGATGTCCGGCCCGTACACGCTCGGGCTGGTGCTCTTCGACATGACCATGGCCAGCGCGGCCAGGTTGATCCCGTCGTACAGGTGCACGCCGCCGGGCGCCGACAGGTAGGTGGTGAAGTTCCCGGTGGCGCCGGGCACCTTGCCCTGCTCGGCCAGCAGCGCCTTCGAGAACGCCTGGTAGGCGGGCCCGCTGGACTCGGTGACCAGGTTGTCCGCGCGGAAGTCGGAGGCGAACTCCGATGCCCCCACCGCCGCCGCGGCGGCCTTGAAGAACGGGGGCGAGATCGCCGCCGAGGTGCCGATGATCGGGATCATCTTGCCCCCGTTGAGCTGCTTGATCTCAGAGAACAAGGTGGGATCGGTGGAGCCGAGGGCCTCGGTCATGATCGCGTCGGGGTGGGACTGGATGATGGCCTCGGCCTCAGTGCGGAAGGTCGTGGCCGACAGGTCCAGCGTCTGGTTGGTCGTCAGGGTGATCCCGGCCTTCTTCAGCGCGGCGATCGCGGGCTGGATGAAGGTCTGCGACCCGATGTCGTTGCCGAATGCGAGCGCGATCCGCGAGTAGTGCATCTCCTCGGCAATCGCGACCATGGCGTAGGACTCCTCCAGGTCGGGCGGGACCAGCCGGTAGAAGTACGGGAAGTGCACGTGGTCGAACTCGGACTGCCCGGTCATGCAGAACATGGCCATCTTGTGGCTGTTGATGATCGGCACCACCGAAGCCGCCTCATCCGACGTACAGCCGATCACCAGGGCCAGGCTCGAGGTGGTCGCGAACATCTGGTTGACCGCGGGCACCGCGTCCGCGGGGTCGCCCCGGGTGTCCACGCTCTTGCAGGTCAGCTTGTGGCCGAGCACGCCGCCTGCGTTGTTGATCGCCGTGGTCGCCCCATAACAGGAGGCCAGGTAGGTGGGGCCGAGCGCGGCGTCCGGGCCGCTGAACGGGGCGACGTCGGCGATCGTGAGTGTCGAGCCCGACGGGGCGGTGCCGCCAGAGCTTTTGCTAGCGCACGCGGCCAGGCCGACCACGAGCGCGGCGGCCAGCCCGATGGCCACTAACTGCATTGGCTTGGTCGTTGACTTCACTGTTCCCTCCGGGTGCCTGGCCGCCATCTCCAGTCGCTGGGAGCGCCTTCCTCGGCGACGATTCGGTTGCGGATGGTTCCGACGCCCTCGACGGTGACCTCGATGACGTCGCCGGGGTGCATCCAGACCGGCGGGTTCCTTGCGAACCCGACGCCGCCTGGGGTGCCGGTGGCGATGACGTCGCCGGGCGCGAGGCGGGTAAACGAGGAGAAGAACTCGACGGCGCTCGGCACGTCGACGAGCATCTGGGAGGTCCGCGCCGACTGCATCACCTGGCCGTTGAGCGTGGAGCTGATGGCCAGGTCGCTCGCGTCGACCTCGTCGGTGGTCACCACCTCGGGCCCGATCGGCATGCTGCCCTCGAAGTTCTTGCCCGCCGTCCACTGGGTCGCGGCGCGCTGCCAGTCGCGGGCCGACGCGTCGTTGACCACGACGAAGCCGGCGATGGCGTCGAGAGCCTTGTCCGCGGTGATATACCGGCCGCCCGCGCCGATCACGATGCCGAGTTCGGCCTCGTAGTCGAAGCGCTCGGTCAGCGCGGGCACGACCAGGTCGCCGTAGGGGGCAAGAACGCTGTCCGCCCCGCGGACGAACGCGTCGGGCCAGGTGGGGACCTCCCGCCCGCCTTCGAGCGCGTGCTCTGAGTAGTTCAGGCCCAGGCACAGGATGCGCCGCGGGGCCGGCACGGCCGGCGCGAAGTCGGCCTCGCCGACCTCACGCCCATCGGAGCCCTGAAGAGGCCGGATAAGGTCCATCGCCGCAAGCCCCGCTTCGAGGACATACTGAAGCGAGGAGAGCCGGGAATCCCCCGTCGCCTCAGCAACATCGACGTAGCCGGAACGCGCGCGAACGTGCAGGCGCGGCCCGGTGGGGGTGGCAATGGTGGCAAGCCTCACCTGAGGTCCTCCTCGTCAAGCGGCTGGGCGGTCAGTGCCGGATTGGTTCGACCTACTAGATTGGTTGAGCATAGGTCGTGCGCAGAAACGGGGTCAAGCGGGCTAAAGACCCGAGCCGCTAGGATTATTGTCTTGGCACACGGGAGGATTGGTTGAATTGGTTGCCGAGAGGGGGCGCATGGGGACGGCCGGAGCCCCCGCTGGGGCGGAACCGGCCGGGACCACGCATGCCGAACGGGGACTACGGCTGGCCGAGCTGATCCTCTCGGAGTCGGAACTGGCCGGCCGGGGGGTGGGCTCCCGGCTGCCCACCGAGCGCCAGCTCGCCTCGGACCTGGGGGTCACCCGGTCATCGGTGCGGCATGCGCTCGCGATGCTGGAGGCGCAGGGACGCATCTCCCGCGAGGTGGGCCGGGGCACGTTCCTGCGCGAGGCACCCGGGGCGGGCCGTCCCGCGCACGGGCCCGCCGGGCCAGCGCCGGCCGGGGATGGCGCCCGGGCCGGGGATCTCGCGTCCTCGGCGGACTTCGCTCCCGCCGACGTGATGACGATCAGGAGGCTGCTGGAGCCGCCCGCGATGTCGCTGGTCGTCGCGTGGGCCACGGCCGCCGAACTGGAGGAGATGGATCGCTGCCTGGAGGGCGGCGACGCGGCCGCCAGCTACGAGGAGTTCGAGTTCTGGGACCTGGCCCTGCACCGCTGCATCATGGCGGCCAGCCACAGCCCGCTGCTGGCCGCGCTGTACCGCAGCATCGAGGCGGCGCGGCATGGCCAGGTCTGGGGCGACCTCAAGCGGCGCAGTTCCTCACGCGAGAACCGGAAGCAGTACCAGGGAGATCATCACGAGATCGTCGGTGCCCTGCGCGCCCGTGACTCCGCGCGCGCGGTCGAGGCCATGCGCGTGCACCTGGCCCGGGTGTCGGGTCACTTCAACGCCACCGACCCCGCCGCCGTCGTCACCTGGCGGTGACGGGGACCAGCCCGGCTCAGTCGGCGGCGACCGCCGCTTCCTGGCTGAGCAGCGCCATCTGCTCGGGCGACGGCATGTCGGGCACCTGCTCGCGGAACGTGACGTGCGACTTGTCCTGCACGATCCGGCGGTAGAAGAACAGCAGCACCGAGCCGATCAGCACCCCGACGCCGATGCCCATGTCGGTCCAGGTCCCGTAGCCGGTCAGGGTCGGGTTCGTGATCCCGAAGATGACCAGCACCGTGTTGAACACGACCAGAACCCCGGCGATGTAGAGCCAGACCTTGCCCACCTTGATCGGGCGCGGCCAGTTCGGGCGGTCCCGGCGCAGCAGCAGGAAGCCGCTGAGCGCGAACACGTGGGACAGCACGTACCCGATGTTGCTCATGTAGAGGATGGCCAGGTTGCTGGAGATGAACAGCACCAGCAGCACGTTCACCACCAGGTCCACGGTCATGGCCCGGGCCGGGACGTGGTACCGGTTCAGGTGATAGAGCTGCTTGACCGTCATGTCGTCGCGCGCGATGCCGTACAGGGCGCGCGAACCGTCGGCCGTGGACGAGATCATCGACAGGAACAGGCTGCCGATGAGCAGTACCAGGACCACCGAGGCCCCGCCACTGCCAATGATCTTGGCCAGGTCGGTTACGTAGAACGCCCCGGCCGCGGTCGCCGCGGGCGGAGCCCCGGCTACCCCGCCGATGCCCAGCGGGAACAGCAGGAACACCAGCAGCGTGAACAGGCCGGCCGACCGGAGCGCGATCGTGGTGTCCCGCCTGGTGTCGTGGTACTCGGGCGCGAACGTGGCGCAGACCTCGGCCGCGTACGCGGACCAGCCGAACAGGAACAGGTAGACCATGGCCAGCTTGAAGCCGCTGAAGCCGTGCAGTGCCCAGGTCATGTTCGAGCTGTGCCAGTTCGAGCTCAGGTACGGCACCACGATGAAGATCACCAGCGGCACCAGCAGCCCGAGTCCGGTGAGGTACGAGATCCACACCGCCGGGCGGATCCCGAAGATGTTGATCACCCAGACCAAGGCGATGCAGCCGATGGCCAGGAACTGGGGCAGGCCCAGGTGCACGGCGCCGTCAAACACCGACCAGGTTGTGTTCGGGAACCACTGCGCCTGGATCAGGTCACCGATCAGCACGCCAAAGATCGACAGCACCACCGACCAGCCGATCCAGTAGCCGAACGCCCCGATCGGGCCGACCAGCGAGAACCGGCCGCGCCAGCCCTCGTGCGCGTAAAGCGAGATGCCCCCGGGCTTGTCCGGGAACATCGACGCGGTCTCGGCGTAGATCCAGGTCTGCAGCATGCCGACCCCGGCCGATATGGCCCACAGCAGGACCGCGCCCCAGGTGCCCAGCGCCCCCATGGAGAAGCCGAGCGAAGCTATCAGGAATCCGGGGTTGCACAGGGCTATGACGAACCCGTCCCACCACCGGAGCGCCTTAAGCAGATGCCGTTCTTCAACGTACGCCTCAGCCATCTGGGCACCTCCGTTCACCCCAGGTAAACGTTGTTTAGCACGCCCGGAACCGCCGTGTCTATAACCTTCCTATTTGCGTAACAGGCCTGTAACCGCCTGCGCCGGGGCGGCGACCAGATGACCGGAAAGGTCAGATCCAGCGCGACTGCGCAGCGTTCGGCCCTGTTCGGGCGGTTGCCGGGCACCTACAATGCGGGCATGCGCGGCGCACAGATCACCGTCCGCTGCGACTGCGGCGGGATCGGCTACGTGCCGCACGGCGAGCGCTGGAAGTGCGCCACGTGCGGGCGGACCTGGAACACCGGCCAGATCCCCGCGGACGAGTACTGGGGCATCATGCGGGACATGCGGCGGCTGCGCATCAAGGTGATCGCCACCGCGCTCGGCCTGGTGGTGCCGGTCCTGGCCCTGTCACTCATCGCCGGGCTGCGGATCCTGATACTCCTCCCGGTGCTGATGAGCTTCTGGTTCCTGTTCTACATGCCCAGGTGGCGACGCCAGGTCAGGGAGCGGGCCAGGAACCTGCAGCGGTGGAAGCTGCACCCCGAGTGACGTGACATGCGGTCGCTGCAGCGCCGGGAGCCGCAGGCCCCCATCCGGCCCGATGGGGCGGACGGCCGCCCGGTCCTGCTCGCCACGCTCGACGTCCCTTTCGATCACAACGCCGTGGTGTTCGCGGTCGACTCGGCGGTCGAACTCGGCCAGCGGCTGATCATCGCGAACTTCGTGGAGCGCCCGCCGCTGCCGCTGTCGGCCATGCTCGGGTACGACGACCTGCCCTATCCGCCGCAGATGGCCGAAGCCTTGCTGGTGCCGGTGAAGCTGGCCCAGTCGCTCGGGGTGGAGGTGACCAGGCTCCGCGTGAAGAGCTTCCATCCCGTCCAGGCCATGCTCGAGGTTCTGGCCGAGCAGCGGGCCGGGATCTTCGTCTTCGGCCCCGACCGGAGCCGGATCCAGCGGCTGCGGTACGCGCGGGCCGCGCGAGCGATCCGGAGGCGGGCCACCAGCCTGGTCTGGCTCGCCGAGTAAGCGGCCGGTTACGAGCCGATTACCCCTCTGATGAAACGATGTTTCATCCGAGTGAATGAGATGGCATCCAGGTCCTTCGGTGCGCGATCTTCCTTTGGTCCAGGCCGAGTAGTACTCTCCGCACAGCAAGGGGGTCCAGGTGTCGTGACAGGCGAAGCAGGAGGCCGGTTCCGGTGAGCGGAGCGACGGGATCCGACACGGGCGCAGCCGCCGTGCTAGCGGGCGGGACCGAGCCGGCGGTCACCTCGATCGAGCAGCGCGGCATCGAGCACGTCCCCAGCAGCAGCCGCTGGGGTGGGCCGAGCAGCCTGTTCTGGATGTGGGCCGGGGCGGTATGGAACGTCGAGTTCGTCGTCTACGGCGGCCTGGCCGTCGTGGTCTTCGGCCTGTCGTTCGCCCAGGCCGTAGTGATCATCCTGATCGGCAACCTGTTCTACACGCTGTTCGCGATCAACACGATCGACCTGTACTCGTCCGGCGTCACCCTGCAGAGCCTGATACCGCGGCTGAAGCGCCTGCACTGCGTGGCCATCGACACCGTCGTCTGCGGCGCGTTCGCCGCCTACGCGGTGTTCTCGTCCAGGTTCTTCTCGCTGCTGGCCGACTTCCTGCTATTCATCATCGTGTGGCTGGGCCCCTGGTGTGCGATCTACCTGATCGACGCGTGGCTGCGGCGCAACCGCTACGACAACCAGGCGCTGCTGAACGAGCGGGGCGGCCGGTACTACCGCAACGGCGGGGTGCACTGGCCGGCCATCATCGCGCAGGTGGTCGGCATGGTCGCGGCGGCGTTGTGGCTCAACGCCTACTCGCCGTATGTGTCGCCGCTGTCCAACCACGTCGACGGCTCAGACTTCAGCGTGTTCATGGGGCTGTTCTTCGGCGGAGTCACCTACTTCCTGCTGGCCGGCCGATCCGTCAAGGCCGAGGCCGCCCAGTGCGCCCCGGCCGAGGCCGGCCAATCAACCTGACCAGCCTGAACGCGCTGCCTGCCGGGCTGGCCCGGCAGCAGCTGCTCGCGTGCTGCTCGTCCGCACGCTGGGCCGCCGAGGTCGAGTCCGGCCGCCCCTACGCGTCGGCCGACGACCTGCTGGCCAGCTCGGACGCGGCGCTGGCTGGCCTGGCGCCGGCCGATCTGGAGCGCGCCCTGGCTGGTCATCCGAGGATCGGCGAGCGCCGCGGCGCAGACGACCGGTCACGCCGCGAGCAGGCCGGGGTGCTCGGCGCGGACCCGGCCACGATCCAGGCCCTAGCCGAGGGCAACGAGGAGTACGAGCGCCGCTTCAACCACATCTACCTGGTCTGTGCCACCGGCCGCAGCGCGGCGGACCTGCTGGCCCTGCTCCGGGAGCGGCTCGGCAACGACCCCAGCACCGAGTGGGACGTGGTCCGCCGCGAGCTAGCGAAAATCAACCGGATCAGGCTGGCCGGACTGCTGGAGAGCCGATGAGCAGCACAGTAACGACGCACGTGCTCGACACCGCGCGCGGACAGCCAGCGGCGGGCGTAACCGTTCTACTAGAAAAATTGTCGGACGCGGGCCAGGAAGAGATCGGCCGCGCCAGTACCGACGCCGACGGGCGGGTCCGTGACATCGGCCCGGAGCGGCTGGCGGCCGGAACCTACCGGTTGGTCTTCGCGGTCGCCGACTACTTCGTCCGCCTGGACCGGTCGGCCTTCTTCCCCGAGGTCGCGGTCACGTTCACGGTCGACGGCGAGGCACCGCACTACCATGTTCCGCTGCTGCTCAGCCCGTTCGGCTACACCACCTACCGCGGGAGCTAACGCTATGGCGATCGTGCTCGGCCCCAACCAGTACGGCAAGGCGGAGACCCGGGTGGTGCGGGTCTACCGGGGGGATGGCGGGCGGCACGAGATCCGCGACCTGAACGTGTCCACGCTGCTGCGCGGCGACTTCGGCGACGCTCACACCAGCGGCGACCAGGCCAACGTGCTCCCCACCGACAGCCAGAAGAACACGTGCTTCGCCTACGCCAAGGAGAAGGGCGTCGGCCAGATCGAGGACTACGCACTCGGGCTGGCCCGCCACTTCGTCGACGACATCGGGCCGGTCAGCGAGGCCAGGATCGAGGTCGACGAGTACCCCTGGGAGCGCGTCAGCGTGGCCGGCCACCCGCACCCGCACACGTTTACCCGGCCATCGGGCGAGGTCCGCACGACGGCGGTGACGGTCGCGGGGGCCAGGCCGGCCCAGCGGGCCTGGGTCGTCTCCGGCCTGGCCGACCTGGTGGTGCTGAAGTCGACCGGCTCGGAGTTCTCCGGCTTCTACAGCGACCGCTACACCACGCTGGCCGAAACCAGC